>Ga0075012_10003894_pt1 | contig 14016 bp, 7 predicted proteins | sample All_14_2_FD_71474 | JGI IMG/M metagenome (GOLD analysis project Ga0075012, IMG submission 71474) | Freshwater microbial communities in response to fracking from Pennsylvania, USA - Allegheny Zone_MetaG_DW_15 | ecosystem: Environmental > Aquatic > Deep subsurface > Groundwater > Drilled... | reverse complement strand
CAATTAAAGGACTTAAAACTAAAGGCATCAATAAATTAGATGTTTTGAAATTTATACAGCAAAAAGATAAATGTTATGCCGTTGATTTACGCACAAAAAGTACATATAGTTATTCAAGTGAATCGTTTGAATTATTTGAATTGCCCCAAAATGAGGCCTTGAATAGAAGTGGTTCTATTCGTTTGTATGAAACAAGCAATGGAATTTGGTTGGCTGGAACTTTACCAGGCGTTTATTTTTTAGCCACTAACATTTCTAATTCTCCACAAAATGTCATGTATGAAGATTACTTTATTTCTGATGTGTTTGTGGATTCTGAAGGAAACACACTTTTAAGTACATTCGATAAGGGAGTACTTGTTGTTCCCAACTTAAAAGTGCCAGATGTCATTAATTCGTTTCGTGATGATCCGGTGACAACAATCATTTCTTATCAAAACAAAGAATTGATTTTAGGCTCTTCAAAAGGTAAATTGTTGTCTTATGCCAATAGTAGCCTTACACAATTAAACACAAAAGGTCAACGGCCGATTGAAGTTATTGAAGGTAATTCCAAAGGCGATTTATTGCTTTTTGATGATGGATTTATTCGCGGTTTGAATAGAACAAATGGACAAGTTTATGACATTCATAATGCTTCTTTAAAAGCGGCTGTTTTTATCAATGACCGTGAATTTTTCTTAGGAACGAATAGAGGTGTAGTTCATTTTTTTTGGGATGGAAAAGATAAATTCACTTCGTTTAATATAACTGGCTTATCGAGCAGAGTTCACGTTATGGCTGTCAATTCACTGAGTAAATCCCTATATGTTTCAACAGCGGAAGGGTTATTTGTTTACAATGCGAATAGAGAATGCAAGAAAATTGAGTGGAGGAATGAAGCTCTTTTTCCAAATTGTTTACATTATTCAAACGGAAAAATATACGCTAGTACAAAAGAGAACGGCATTTTAATCATAAAAGATGCACGTATAATTGGAAGTATTCGTCCTCTTGTCAATGAAAAGTTAGAACCACTTAAAAAACTAATCATCTACAACAATACCATAATTGCCAAATCATCCAGTGGATTGTTTCAATTCAATTTACAAGGAAAATTGTTAAAGTCAATTCACTCGGTTTTTGGATTTTCAACAAAACGAGTCATTGATTTTACATTGCACAATAATGAACTTTGGGTGAGTCATTCTGGTGGAGTGCAGAAAATTGATTTGAGTTATTTTGAACAAACGATAATTAAGCCAGAGGTTCGTTTTGATAAAATTCTTGTAAACGGAAAAATTGATTTTACATTTAGAAATGGAATTTTATCGAGTGATCAGCGAAAGATACAATTCATTTTTTCCTCACCAACACTCCGAAATCGCGAATTAATTCGTTACCATTATCGATTAATTGGAAGCGATTCGACATGGACCATCAGCGGGTATAATAACAATCAAATTACCTATAATGCGCTTTCTCCAGGGAAATATGAATTCCAAGTTAAGGTAGAAAACCAAGGGGCATTTAGCGAAGTTAAAAGCTATGTTTTTACTATTTCTGCACCCTTTTATGTAAGATGGTGGTTCATTGGTTTATCCATTATTCTATTCTTAGGATTGGTGTTTAGTATTTATCGACGTCAATTGGCAATTCAGAATAAAAAGGCACAACAAATAAACGAATTGAATGCATCGAAATTAACGGCAATTCAATCTCAAATGAATCCTCATTTTATCTTTAATTCACTCAATTCTATTCAAGATTTAATTTTGAAAGGAGATGTCGAACATTCCTATTCATACATTACCACCTTCTCGAATTTAGTGCGAAGAACATTGAATTATTCTGAAAAGGATTTTATTGATTTTGACCAAGAAATCAAACTTTTGGAATTGTACTTATCATTGGAAAAGCTAAGGTTCAAGAAGGACTTTAATTATTCCATCAATTACGAGAATGTCGATGATATAATGATTCCACCTTTGCTCGTTCAGCCGTTTATAGAAAATGCCTTGGTTCATGGACTTCTACACAAAGAAGGAGAAAAGAAACTGAAGATTACGTTTGAACTTCGAGATGTTTTGATCTGCACAGTAGAAGATAATGGGGTAGGTCGAGAAAAAGCGAAAACCATCAGAATGCGCCAGAATGCTGATCATGAGTCCTTCTCCAGTAAGGCCATTCTCAATCGTTTTGAAATATTAAGTGCGGTATTTGATGGTGAATTCGGATATGTCTTTGAAGATTTGTACGAAAACGATGAGCCGACTGGCACGAGAGTAATTATGAGGATTCCAATTAAACACAAGTTTTAACCATTCGTGAATAAAATGATGCTTTTCCTAAACAAACAAATCGTGATTTCAAAAACAAGATGATATTTGGACCATGAATACCTTAAAAGCAATATTGGTTGATGATGAAGAAGGTGCACGTGATGTGCTCGCTAATTTATTGTTGCGTTTTTGTCCAGAAGTGGAGCTTGTTGCTAAATGCACTAATGTATTGGAGGCTGTAGATGAAATCAAAAGACTTGATCCAGATGTCGTTTTCTTAGATATTGAAATGCCCAATTATGCGGGATATGAAATCGTTAATTTCTTTGATGAGGTGAAATTTGATATTGTTTTCGTCACTGCCTATGATCAATATGCACTTCGAGCTTTCGAAATTGCTGCAATTGATTATTTGTTAAAACCGATTGACATTGAGCGCTTAAAATTAGCTGTTTCGCGCGTGCAGTTGCAACGGAACAAAAAAGAGCAAAAGGACCGTTTGGACTTGCTTAAGGACAGCCTGAAGTCCAAAGAATTAAACAATATCGTTGTCGCAGACAAAGGTAACCAACACATAATACCACTCGATAAGTTGATTGCTATTGAAGCGCAGGAATCCTACTGTATTCTACACACAAGCGATAAGCAATTTATTGCAAGTAAAAACTTAAAGCATTTTGAAACAGTATTAGAATCAATCCCACGATTCTTCCGAGTGCACAAATCGTGGATTATCAACAAAGATCATTTGTTGAATTATTCAAAATCAGAACTAACCATACAATTAAGTAATGGTTTGACTACCAAGTTGTCTAAATACAAAAAAGTTGAGTTTGAGGAAGCTATTCTTAGTTGATTTTGTCCGTTAATGAACTGAATTGTCTGTTGGTGAAGTTCCCTTTAAAGTAGAATCCATTTCATGGTAAGTTTGGTTGAAATTTAAAAAACCACTCATGAAAAAAATTAGGAGAATTCACTTTGCATTGTTTTGCATTTTTATCATTTCTTTGAACCATAATCTTCAAGCTCAAACTTTCGATTGGGCAAAAAGCCAAGGTGGGACATCAAGCGATATAGCATTGGATGTTGTTACCGATGCTGCTGGCAACGTATACACAGTAGGTTACTTTAGCGGTACTGTAGACTTTGATCCAAGTGGAGTTACGCAAAACCTTGTTTCCGCAGGAGCTCAGGACATCTTTGTCTCAAAACTAAATGCAACAGGAGCACTTGTTTGGGTTCTTAGATTTGGTGCAGCGAGCAACGATGTAGCTAATGGAATAGCACTAGATCCATCAGGAAATATATTAATAACAGGTAGTTTCCTCAACATAGTTGATTTTGATCCGGGAGCAGGTGTAGTCACCCTAAACAATGCATCAGGTTCATCAGGTTCAGATATTTATGTTCTAAAATTGACAGCTAATGGAAATTTTGTTTGGGTTAAACAATTCGGTGGCAATGTTGAGAATCAGGTAGGTAATAAAATTACAACCGATGCTGCTGGAAATGTGTATTCGACAGGTGTATCTAGGGCAGTTATTGATTTTGATCCAGGACCAGGTACCGCGAATCTTGGTGTCGCAGGAACCAGTCCAAGTTTTTACGTGAGTAAACTTGATGTTAATGGAAATTACGTTTGGGCAAAAGTAATGGGGACATCCGGTTCACTAGCCTATGGATTAGATATAGAAGTTAGTTCTGTAGGTGAGGTTTATTCATGTGGTTATTTTGGTGGAACAATAGATTTTGATCCAGGAGCTGGTTCTTATACTCAAATAAGTTCTACTAATAATGGGTTTGTGCACAAGCTTGATGTGAATGGAAATTACGTTTGGGCAAAGACAGTTGGTGGATCTAGTAATAATTCGTTTAATAGTATTGTTTTAGCGCAGAACAAGGTATTTGTTGCCGGTTATTTTGCTAATACAGGTGATTTTGACCCAGGACCATCGGTAGTTAATATGACTGCAGATGGTGGAGCTGATGTTATTGTAGAATCTTTTGATTTTGACGGAAATTATGTATGGGTAAAAAAACTCGGAGGAACTGCTGAAGATTGGGCATATTCAATCTCAACAGATGGTGTAGGCGGAATCTACTCAACAGGATTCTTTACAGCTAGTGGCGATTTTGATCCAGGAGCTGGAACAGCAACGTTATCTGCAGTTGGCTTAAGAGATGTGTTTGTAAGTAAATTGGATTTTTACGGTAATTATCAATGGGCTCAACAATTTGGCGGAACCGCAACAGACCAAGGTTTTGGAATTCATGTCGGACCAACAGGTTCCGTGCATACAATAGGTTACTATGGCGCAACGGGTGACTTTGACCATACAGCTGGAATATCGACGCTTACAAATGCCGGTAGCAACGATATTTTCACTCAAAAAATGTCACAGTGTTTAACGCCTCCTGCACCAGTAAACACAACTGCCAATATGCAAACTATTTGTACTAATTCAAATATAGTTCTTTCGGTGAGTGGATTCGGAACTATTGGCTGGTATACAGATCCTACAGGTGGAACCTATATTGGTGGCGGATCGACCTATACAACACCAAATTTAACTGCTACAACAACTTATTATGTACAGGATAGTGTTTGTGGACCAAGTTCAAGAACTCCAATTACGGTAACGGTGAATGCTCTGCCTACTACACCAACTATTACCGCCGGAGGACCAACTACTATCTGTGCTGGCGGGTCAGTCACTCTTACTTCAACAGCTGGGACATCTTACCTCTGGTCGACAGGAGCCACAACAGCTTCCATTAATGTAACTACCGCTGGAATTTATACTGTACAAGTATACGACGCAGCTGGATGCCAATCATCAGCAAGTGCTGGAACTGCTGTAACAGTGAATGCTTTGCCAGCACAACCAACAATTACAGCTGGTGGACCAACAACGTTTTGTACAGGAGGTTCGGTAACGCTTACTGCGTCTGCGGGATCTGGTTATTTATGGTCTGATGGATCAATGAGTCCTAGTATTAATGTTTCATCAACGTCAACTTATACAGTGCAAGTGACGAATGCAGCAGGTTGTCAATCAGTGGCTTCATTACCAACTATTGTAACAGTTAATACGCTACCAAATGCGCCTATCATTTCACCAAATGCACCGACAACTTTCTGTGACGGTGGAACAGTGAACTTAGCATCTTCTGCAGGAATTACATATCTTTGGTCAAATGGTGCAACAACTTCTGCTATAGATTTAACAACTGGAGGGACATTCACCGTGCAGATAACTGGTACGAATGGATGTCAATCACCTCCATCTGCTCCAACAACTGTTATAGTTAATCCCAATCCAATTATCTCATCAGGGACAGTTGCTAATCCAACTTCTTGCATAGTTGATAATGGTTCGATTCAAGTGAATGGAACTGGGACCGGAACGATTTCATGGACTGGTGCTTCAAGTGGGTCATTAACAGCTGTAACATTGCCAGCAACTATTTCGAATTTAGGAGATGGAGGATATTTGATTACGTTTACAAACACTTCAACTTGTGTGTCAAATACATTGAACGTTACATTATCTGCACCTTCTGCACCTTCTGCACCGAGTATTAGTGCTGGCGGACCAACAACCTTCTGTGCTGGTGGTTCAGTTACATTAACAGCATCAACAGGATCATCTTATTTATGGTCTAATGGTGAAACAACTGCAAATATTGTTACGAACACAGCTGGGAATTATACAGTGACAATTACTGATGCTGCAGGATGTTCATCACCACCTAGTGCCGCAACTGCAGTTACTTTAATTGATTTACCTGTCGTTTCAACTGGTACGTTAACGAATCCTTCTTCATGCACAGTTTCAGATGGTTCAATAGAAGTTCTTGGAACTGAAACAGGTGATTTAAACTGGACTGGAACAAGTGCGGGCAGTTTGACAGGAATTACATTGCCAGTCACTGTGAATGGATTAGCAAATGGAAACTATAGTTTTACATTTACAGCTGCATCAGGTTGTGTTTCTTTACCTCTTGCTGGAACATTAACATTGCCATCTGCACCACCAGCACCAATTATTTCTGTTGGCGGTTCAACAACACTTTGTGAAGGTGATTTAGTAAGTTTAACTTCAACGAGTGGCGATTCTTATCTTTGGTCAAATGGTGCTACGACGCAATCAATTGATGTGGATTTGCCTGGAACTTATACGGTAACTGTCACAGATTTAGCTGGATGTACATCTCCATCAAGTACTGGAACAGTAGTAGTAGTTAACGCAATTCCAAGTGCATCAACAACAGTAAGTGGTATAACAATAACAGCTACCATTGCGAGTGCAACATATCAATGGATTGATTGTGGAAATTCAAATCAAGCAATTGCAGGAGCAACAAGTCAAAGCTTCACGCCAACAGCTAATGGAAGCTACGCAGTTATTGTGACTCAGAACAATTGTTCAGACACATCTTCATGTACACCAATTACAACAGTTGGAATTGATACACATGCTTCATTGATTGAAATGCGTTTACAACCAAATCCAACATCTAATGACGTGACTATTGTTTCTGATTTGTCAATCGAAAAGGTTGAAGTGTATTCAGCTTCTGGGCAACTTGTTCAAGTAGAGAGCACAAATTCATTCAAAGTAGGACATCTTACAACTGGTGTATATTTGGTTAAAGTGTATACGGCTGATGGAATTAGCACTTTACGATTAATTAAAAACTAATTAAAAAATAATTCAAAAAAAGAACTCAATCAATCGATTGGGTTCTTTTTTTGTCCGTTCATGAACTAAATTAGCTATTGGTGAAGTAGATAAACATGTTTTCATCTGTCCTTTGTATGTTTAAAATAAAATTACTTCTATGAAAAAAGGATTACTATTATTTTCAGTTCTGTCTACCCTTGGCCTAAATGTAAACGCTCAAAATGTCATTATTCCCGATGCCAATTTCAAAGCTTATTTAGTCGGAATAAACTCACTCAATAACAACCCTTCAGATACTGAAATTTCTGTATTAGAAGCTCAAAGTTTCAACGGTACTATCGACTGTTCGAATCTAGGAATATCAGATTTAACTGGTATTGAAGCATTCACTGGATATATAAATTTGAATTGTAGTGGAAACAACTTAAGTGTCTTGGATTTAAGTGCATGTGTTAATATTACAGGGCATTTACAAGTGCAACAAAATGTGTTAACATCATTGACACTACCCAACTCTTCTGATGTCTCTCAATTAACTTGTTCGGGAAATAACTTGACAGTAATTGACTTAACTCCTGTTACAAACTTAGCGAATATGTGGGCTGGAAATAATCCGCTTTCAGTTTTTACCTTTGGAAACATGCCCTCGATGGTTGGTTTCAATATAGCTGGAAACAGTTTGACGAGTTTAGATTTAACAAACTTTCCAAATCTGCAATGGCTGAATGCAGAAGTTTCAACTGTTTTGACAAGTTTAGACATTTCTCCATGTCCATCATTGAATAATTTATATGTCAATCAATCACCTTTATTGGAGAGTTTAGATATGACGAATGGAAACTACCTTAATTTTCCTCCAAACTGGTTCGTTGCAACCGACTGTCCTTTATTAACTTGTGTTACTGTTGACAACGTTTTATTCGCAAATACAGCATGGGCGACTGCGGTTGATCCAGGAGTAACATTCTCTACAAATTGTACCAATTCAATTGCTTTAAATGAGAATCAACAGTTCTCTGTTTTCCCTAATCCAACTATGAAAGATGTAACAATCATTTCAAATAGCACAATTGATAGAGTTGAGATTTATGCAACATCTGGAGAATTAGTTCAAACCGAAATGAAGAATAATTTCAGTGTTGAAACACTTTCAAGAGGAATGTATTTGGTTAAAGTTTATTCAGAACAAGTAATAAATACACTTCGATTAATTAAAGAATAAGAATTCGCATTGCGAATGATAATATCAAGCGTTTGCGCAGATTAACTATAAAAAAGAACTCAACTATTAAGTTGGGTTCTTTTTTTGTCCATTAATGAACCAGATTGGCTGTTGCTAAAAATTTACAAATACGTGAAGAAAGCATCGTTAAGTTTATAATACAAAATCTAATCAAATGAAGAAATCGTTGCTATCTTTTTCAATACTTGCACTGATAGGTCACACTGTTATTGCACAAAACGTAAACATTCCAGATGCCAATTTCAAAGCATATTTAGTAGGTCAGTCTGGGATTAATTTGAATATGGATTCTGAAATTCAAGTAAGTGAAGCTAATTCATTTAGCGGTACGATAGATTGTGGAGCATCCTCCATCATAGACCTTACAGGGATCGAGGAATTTACAGCACTTACAGATTTAAACATCTATAACAATCAAGTGACTTCAATGGATTTGAGCAATAATGTAAATTTGATTAATTTATATTGTAATGATAATCTACTAACTAGTTTAGATATTAGCAACAATACAGCTCTTTTAACTTTAGATTGCAGTAATAATCCTTTAGGAGCCTTGGATGTTAGCACAAATACTGTGCTTACTAATCTAATTTGTAGAAGTAATCAATTAACAAATTTAGATGTTTCAACCAATGTGGCGCTTACTTATTTGAATTGTCAATTTAACCAAATTACGAACTTAAATTTAAGTACCAATGCAGTTTTAGCAACTCTAAATTGTATGTTTAATCAATTAACATCTTTAACTTTTACCAACTCAATTAGCACTTTTCAATGCACAAATAATCTCCTAACATCTTTAGATTTAAGTGGTAATACTTCGTTAACTGTTCTTACTTGTGGAGAAAATCAATTGACAGCATTAAACGTTAAAAATGGCAACAACTTAAACATGAATGGTGTTCTATTTGGTACATTGGACAATCCAGGTTTAAGCTGTATCGAAGTTGATGATGCTGCTTATAGTGCTGCAAATTGGATATATATTGATGCAACTACTAGTTTTAGTATTGATTGCGATGGAGGATTAGGTTTAACAACAAATGAATTAGTAACAATGACACTTTATCCAAACCCTGCAACTTCGAATCTAACGATCGAAACTGATGAAGTAATTCTTCAAGTATCCATTTTTAATTTTGATGGTAAATTAGTTCAGAATGAAAATTCATCGACTTTTTCCGTTGAGAATTTAGAAACTGGAATTTACAATGCGAATGTTGTCACTAACAATGGTGTTCAAACAATCAGGTTTATTAAGGAATAGAATTTTTTAAAAATAGTTTAATTAGAACTCAATCATATGATTGGGTTCTTTTTTTGTTTCTAAAAAGCACCTAATTAAATGTGCTTCTAATTCCTTATTTTCGTGCTATGGTAATCGCAATAATAGGAGGTGGAGCGGCAGGATTTTTTGCAGCCTTGTCAGCAAAAAAACACTTTCCAAATCATCAGGTAATTATTTTTGAAAAATCAGCGAAGGTTTTATCAAAAGTGAAGATTTCTGGCGGTGGGCGTTGCAATGTTACACATGACTGCTCAGATAATAAATTATTATCCACCTATTATCCAAGAGGGGAGAATTTCCTTCGAAAAGCATTTGAGCAGTTCAATGCAGTATCAACGATTGAATGGTTTGCGGATAGGGGAGTTCTCATGAAAACTTTTCCGGACGGATGTATTTTTCCATTATCAAATAATTCTCAGACAATTATTGATTGTTTTGTAAATGATGCGCTCAAATTAGGTGTTGAAATCCGTTTTAATCAATCAATTCAATCAATTGAGAAATTAAATGATACGTTTCAACTCATCACAAGAGAAGAATCAACATTAGCGGATAAGGTTATTGTTACTATCGGCGGTCAACCAAAACGTTCTGGACTTGAATGGATTGAGAAACTTGGTCATACGGTGATTGAACCTGTTCCTTCTTTGTTTACGTTCAATATGCCTACGAATCCAATTCGTGATTTAATGGGGAATGTTGTTGAAAACACAACAGTTAAAGTAGAAGAGACAAAATTGATTGGTAAAGGTCCTTTATTAGTGACGCATTGGGGGATGAGTGGTCCAGCAATTCTTCAACTTTCAGCTTGGGGCGCTAGAGTATTGAGTGAGAAAAACTATCACTTTGCCATTTTAGTCAATTGGTTAGACACGAAGAAAGAAGATGAATTACGACGAGATTTAGATGCCATTATTCTAGCCCATGGAGCCAAGATGGTAGGCAATTTAAATCCTTTCCCGATGACCAGTCGCTTATGGAATTTCCTATTGTCAAAATCAGAAATTCAACCAGAAATTCGTTGGAAGGATTTAGGGAAAAAGAATATTAATAAAATGGTAAACACCTTGTTGAATGATCGCTATGAGGTGAGCGGCAAAACGACATTTAAAGAAGAGTTTGTAACGGCAGGCGGAATTGCATTGACAGAAATTGATGTGAAATCTATGCAAAGCAAACTCGTTTCTGGATTGTTTTTCGCAGGAGAGGTGTTGGATATAGATGGTATTACTGGAGGTTTTAATTTTCAGGCTGCCTGGACCACTGGATTTTTGGCAGGAAAGAATGTTGGGATTGAAGATTGATTTTTCACAAGTGTTTTTTAAATAGGAGGCTCATCGTAATATTGCAAAATTTAAATATTTAAATTTTGCAAAGTTTAAAAGTAGCAATGTTGATTTGATCAAAAGATACAATAACCTAAGGTTTTAAAGTTGCAAGATTGAAGTCCCGAATATCATCAACTAATCAATTGAACAGTTCTTTGTTAGTAGTCTAAAAGAGATTTCTATTTTACATTAATTGAAAGTATAATTTCCTTAAATTGCACTCAAATCTATTGCTACTACTTTATGAAATTCAAATTACTAATCTTCTTTCTTTTAATTATTGTCTTTCAGTCTTTTGCTCAAGATGAGGTGCATTTTTGTGCGCAAAAACATCAAAATGGTCGCAGTAAGACGTATGCAACGAAGTATCTTTCTATTGCAGAAGAGAGTGAAGCCAATAAATATGATGTAAGTTATTATGAATTGGATTTAAACATGACCAATTTAAATGCATCTGTTTCAGGTACAGCCAAAATGAATGGAAAAACACTTTTCAATTTAGATTCCATTGTGCTCGAATTGGATATGACGCTTGCAATTTCTGAAATTCGTTTAAATGGAATAGCAAGTCCATTTAACCGCAATGCAACTGTTTTAAAAGTGCCAATAAATGCTAGTGCGGGTGTGAATTTTTGGTTGGAAGTAGATTATACAGGTACACCACCAGCACCTTCCTCTAATCCAGGCGGAGTGAGTGGAGTGGCAAGTTCATATGTTGCTGCGATGAATGACAGAATCACATTTACAATTTCCACCCCGTTTTACGCCCATCAGTGGTTCCCGTGCAAACAAGTATTGAGCGATAAGGCTGATAGTAGTAAGGTTGTTTTAACTGTCCCATCAACTTGTAAAGCTGGTTCAAATGGAATCTTAGAAAGTGTTGTTGATTTGGGAAATGGAACTACTCGGTATTCATGGAAGAATTCGCATTCGATTGGATATAACTTGATTTTTGCAACAATAGCACCCTTTATTGAATACGTTGATTACGCCTTTCCAAGTCAACTTTTAGGCGATTCAGTTTTAATTCAAAGTTATGTATATGGTTCTGGTGCGAATCTAACGGCAATCACGGATCAATGCGATTTAATACCTGGTTTTGTTGAATTGTATTCAGATATCTATGGTTTATACCCGTTTTACGATGAAAAATACGGTATCAATGCAGCTCCATTTGGTGGTGGAATGGAACATCAAACGATGCCAACTATAGGTTCGTTTGAAAAGAAAGTCACTGCACACGAACTTTGTCACCAATGGTGGGGTGACCATGTCGGATTTCGTTCGTTTTCTGATATTTGGTTAAGTGAAGGCTTTGCCACCTATTCGGAATTTTTATTGTTGGAGAATTTATATCCTAGTGAATCGGATGCCTTGTTAGCAAGTTGGCATAATGGAGTTAAAACAGCGGTTGGAGGAAGTGTCTTTCATGTGGACACCTTCAATCTTTACCGAATTTATGACACGCGTTTGACTTATAAAAAGGGTGCATCCATCATTCATACCTTGCGCAAAATGCTTGATAATGACAATCTGTTTTTTCAAAGTTTACAGAATTATTTAGTAGAATTTGCTGATAGCGTTGGAAGTGCTCCTGAGTTTAAAGCAAGTATTGAAAGTACAAGCGGAATGAATTTATCTTCTTTTTTTAACGAATGGTATTATGGCGAAGGATTTCCGAAGTATTCTACTCGCTGGAATTGTATCGGAAATGATTTACTTCTCGAGATAACCCATACAGCTTCTAAACCAACTGTTACTCCAACTTTTACAAACCCAATTGAAATACTGTTCACTCGTTCAAGTGGAATTGATACTATAATTCGTTTTGATATAAACTCGAATTTAGATCAGTTTTATATTGCTAATATTGGCACTGTTACTGGAATTGGAGCAATTGACCCCTTGAATTGGGTAATAAACAATACAGGAACGAATGTCAATGACTTAACATTTTTAGCAGCTGTCGAGTCATTACAATCGAATAAATTAAACATCTATCCTAATCCAACCGATGGTCAAATCAACCTTGAGATGGACGTCTTAGGATCTTATAGAGCTGAATTAGCAGATTTAAATGGTGTTGTGTTACAAAATCACTTATTTGATGCTGAAACTCAACTTAACCTAGAAAATTTAGCGCAAGGAATCTACTTTGTTAGAATAATTGATCAAGAAGATAATTCCATTTTTCTTCAAAGAATTATGAAATTCTAAAAGTGAACATTCAATAATCGATTTAAACTTCGAAAATTACTTCGTCATTCGGGACTCTGAAACGAGGTCCCCAGATTCCTTCCTCTGTTCCTTTTCCAACCGCAATGATCATGTTAATTTCCGCACCCCAAGGCAATCCTAAGGCACGTCTTACGCGGTATTTGTCAAAGCCTTCCATTGGACAACTATGAAAACCTTCAGCAGCGATTGATAACATAAACGATTGAGCTGCCAATGCACAACTTTTGTGAACAGTAATGCGTTGTTCCGCATTGCCACCTAAACGAACAAATGGTTTTCGAATCCCCATGAAAAAGCAAATCAATCTTCGAATAATCCCCATAAAACCAAAAGGATCACGCATATATACAAGAGGCATCGCTTTACTGTAATAGTCCAATCCGCCTTTTGCCAAGGTGTGGTTTTGTCCCGCAGTAGATTCTTTTATCATTTTATAATTCCACTTAGCTCGTTTTGACCATAAATCTCTTCGTGTTACAAAAACCACAAGTTCTTGAGCCGTTTTAGCTGCAGATTGATTTAGACAATAGGGAACAAATTCTTTCTTAAGTTTTTCAGATCGTATCCAATAAAACTCCCACAATTGCATGTTACTGCTATTTGGTGAAAGAGTTGAGCGTTCTAAACTTTTTTGAATCACTTCTGATGGAACCGAAATAGTTGGATCAAATTTTCGATTTGATCTGCGAAATTCGATGATGTTTTGAAATTCAGTTGAGTACATATGATTTAACTATTCAAACTTGTTATTACTTAACTTACTAGTAACAAATGGATATTATATAACGCAAATTAAGACCAAAAAAAAAGGTTTGACCGAAATCAAACCTTTTGTGGGAAATGAGGGACTCGAACCCCCGACATCCTGCTTGTAAGGCAGGCGCTCTGAACCAACTGAGCTAATCTCCCTTTTCGCCTTAGAAAACCACTTGTGATTCCCTTAATGCGAGTGCAAATATAAGCGTGTTTT
>Ga0075012_10003893_pt1 | contig 14020 bp, 16 predicted proteins | sample All_14_2_FD_71474 | JGI IMG/M metagenome (GOLD analysis project Ga0075012, IMG submission 71474) | Freshwater microbial communities in response to fracking from Pennsylvania, USA - Allegheny Zone_MetaG_DW_15 | ecosystem: Environmental > Aquatic > Deep subsurface > Groundwater > Drilled... | reverse complement strand
AATCAGGCCGACCTGACGAAAGCCAAGGCAATGGCGGCGGACCTGCGCTCGCAACTGGCCGCCGCCCAGGCCGAGGCGCCGTTGATCCAGCAGCGGTTGCAGGATGCCACCACCGCCGTGCAGAACGCGGAAATGGCCCGGGCCCAGCTCAAGGACGCTCCCGCCGATCAAACGGAGCTTGCCGCCTTGCGCCTGGAGTCGGCCAACGCGCTCGTCTTCAACCTCAAATGGCAGCAATACCTCGATACCCTGCATGCGGAACTCGGCGAAACGCAGCTGCAACAACTCGAGCGAAACATCGATCTCAGCCGGCTGGATGTCCAACTGGATGCAAACCGCGCCCAGGCGGCGCTGGCGCAGATCGCCGTGGCCCGGGCGGAGGTATCGGCAAAACTGGCCGCGGCGCAGAAGCAGGTGGATGAATTGAACGCCCAATACTCCAAGCTGAGCGAACAGGTGAAGGCGGGCGCGGCGGCGAAAAACGCGGATGCCCAGCTGGAGGTGCTGAAAACCTCGCTGGCCAACGCCAACCAGCTGGCGCTGGGTTACGACAGCGGATTGAAGCTGCTCGACCTGGAGGCCAATCACTGGAATACCGTGCTGCAGCTCAACGCTTCCTCGGATCCGTCCCTGTATCAGAAGGCGCGCGCGGCCATCCAGCGGGATCTGGAGCTGATGACGCGGGCCAAGGGCGCCGTCCTGCAACGGTTTCAGGACACTTCCAAACTGCTGAACCAGCTCACCAGCCGCTCCGATCCGGGCTGGAACGAGAAAACCTTGAAGGCGTTGCTGGAGCAGCAGCGGACGATTGTCGATGAACGCGTCGAAATGATGCGGAACATGATGCAGCGCATCGAGGCGTTTTACTCCGCGGAAAACAAACTCGCGCTGGAGGTGGAGGCCCGGTTGCTCGATCAAAGTTTCCAGGAAAAAGTCACCGTGACGCTCAAGGATGTCTGGGCCTGGATCATCTGGGCCTGGAACGTGCCGATCCCGCCCAACGGCGTGTTCACCCCCGGCAAAATCATCACCGGAATCGTTCTGGTCGGCCTGGCCTTCTGGCTGGCGGCCCTCCTGTCGCGCTGGGTTTCCGGCGGGGTGAACCGCCGTTTCCGCACGGACCCGACCCGGACCGTGCTGATCGAGAAATGGGTCTATTATTTCGCGCTCATCCTGCTCGTGCTGACCGTGCTTAACTGGCTAAGCATTCCGCTGACGGTCTTCGCCTTCCTCGGCGGCGCGCTCGCGATCGGCATCGGCTTCGGCGGGCAGAATCTGATGAACAATTTCATCAGCGGCATCATCCTGCTCTTCGAGCGGCGCGTGAACGTCGGCGACATCGTGGAAGTGGACGGCCATACCGGCAAGGTCATGCACCTTGGCAGCCGCAGTTCGCGCATCCGGAAGTGGGACGGCGTGGACGTCCTCGTGCCGAACAGTTATTTCCTCGAAAAGAACGTGATCAACTGGACGCTTTCCGATCCGAATCACCGGTATGATTTCGTGGTCGGGGTCGCGTATGGATCGCCGCTGGAACAATGCTGCCGGATGTTCCAAAAAATCCTCGAGGATCATCCGCAGGTGCTGAAAAGTCCGGCGCCGAGCGTGCTGTTCGAGAGCTTCGGCGACAGCACCCTGAACTTCCATTTCTTCTACTGGCTGCCCGTGAATGTGCCGCACATCAACGTGGGAGTGATCGGCAGCGAGATTCGCATGAAGGTGGACACGGTGTGCCGCGAGGCCGGCGTGGAGATCGCCTTCCCGCAGCGGGACGTGCGCCTGATCACCGACAAGCCGATCGAGGTGAGGGTTCACCCGGATAAATGACCGCGGTCCCGGCATTGGCCGGTAGGGCGGTTTTGCCAAAACCGCCTGGGCAGTTCGAAGGGGGAAGCGTTCTCTCCGGCCGCGTTAGCAACGCGGCCCTACCACGAATCGGTCTGCCGGGATCGCGATCCCGGCGGCAGATTACTTGAAGCCTTCCTCGCCGGCGGCGTGCAGGCTGGCGCCTTTCGGAACGATCTTTTCCGGGGCCTTGTCCACGGGAATGTTCGGCGCGCCGTCCACCCACCGCGCGCCTTCGGGCCGCGCCCAGCGAACGGCGTTCTTCAGCACGAGCTTGATGTTCGCATCGTGATACGTCGGATACGTTTCGTGTCCCGGGCGGAAATAGAAAATCTTGCCCGCGCCGCGCTTCCACGTCGCGCCGGAACGGAACACCTCGCCGCCTTCGAACCACGAAATGAAAACCTGCTCGTCGGGCGCCGGGATTCCGAACGGCTCGCCATACATTTCCTCCGAGGGCAGCTCGAAATAAGGCCCGAGGCCGGCGGCGATGGGATGCGCGGGATTGCAGACCCACAGGCGTTCCTTCTCGCCGGCTTCCCGCCAGGTCAGCGAGCAGGTGGTTCCCAGCAGGCGCTTGAACACCTTCGAATAATGCCCCGAATGCAGCACGACGAGCCCCATTCCTTCATTCACGCGTTTGACCACCCGTTCGACGATCCGGTCCTCCACCTGGCCATGGGCGCAATGGCCCCACCACGTCAGCACGTCGGTGTTCGCGAGCACTTCCTCCGTCAAGCCATGATCGGGCTCCTGCAGGGTGGCCGTTTTCGCTTCGAGGTCGGCGGCTTCATTGAGCCCTTCGGCGATGCAGCCGTGCATGCCCCGGGGGTAAATTTGGGAAACAACGGGCAGTTTTTGTTCGTGGACGTTTTCGCCCCAGACGGTGATGCGGAGTTGGCTCATAGGAAAAGTTTTCGGGTAGCTGAAGTGAAGCGCGATGGCAAGAGCGGGATGTTCAGGGAGTGGGAATCTGGTATTCGGGGTTGATCAGCCAGAGGCGGTCCTCGTATTCGTCCTGCTTCAGAAAGCGCGAGGAGCCGTCGGTAAACAGATAAACGGAACCGTCCCGGTAAGCCGTTTTGTTGAGGACGGAAGCGTGGTTGCCCTCCTCGAAATCCATGTAAAAATTCGAGGAGTTAAGCTGGATCGCCGCCAGAATCACCTGGCTGGGCGTGGCGATATTGGCAATCTTGATAATGACCGTTTCGTCCGAGAAGGCTCCCAGGTCATTGTAACCATTCATGATGTAACTCGTGTGGTTGGAGGAGTTGCTGAGGGGATCTTCGCCATTAATAAGATAACTCTCGGTATCCGACGGGTCGGCGTAAACCTTCGGGGTCTTGAGGTATTCGTTCAATAAAAACGGCCATTTGTCGCTGGTGGTCACGCGTTGCGGCAGGCGGCCGTCGTTGTCGGCGGCATAGAGTTGAAATGCGATGCCGATTTGCCGGAGGTTGTTCAATGAGATGGTTTCCTTGGATCGGGAAAGCGCCCCGGGGGCGATGCGGGCCACCAGAATGGCCAGGACGGCGATAATGGACATCGTGACAAGCAGCTCGATGAGCGTAAATCCGTGAGCACGCGGTTTCATGTGGGGGAGGGGGACCACTCAACGAAATCATGATTTCATCAACTGTCGAGCAAGAAGGGCGCGGGGATCTCCATCGGGGCTCGAGGGCGTCCCGAATGAAGTCTTGTTGGTTAGCGGGATAATCGTTAACCTGAGCCCATGGTCCAGTCGGATGCCCAATTCGTCGGCCAACTGACCCGATCGCAGATTTATTGCGACTACGTGCGGGCCTTTAATCTGGCGATGGAGCTGCCATTGACCCTGCGGCCGCCCGCGAGCTGGGCGCTGGCGCAGCGGAAGCGTCCGAATGAAAACCCTTTTTGCGCGCTGCTGGCGCAAAACAGCAAAACGTGCGCCGCCTGCCTGGAAGTGCAGGAAAAAATCGCGAACGGCCATTCGCCGGGCACCGTTTCCGCCACCTGCTTTGCGGGCCTTTGCGACACGGCGGTCCCGGTGCGGGTGGGACAGAAACTGGTGGGATTCCTGCAAACCGGGCAGGTGGCGTTGAACGCTCCCACGAAAGAAAGGTTTCGGCGGATTTCGAAAAAACTCATCGAATGGGGTTCCCAGGTCGATCTCCGTCGGTTGGAGGACGCCTATTTCCACAGCCGGGTTCTTTCCGCCAAGCAGTATGCCGGAATGGTCAGGTTGCTGGAGATATTCGCCGCGCACCTGGGCGTTTTGGGAAATCAACTGCTGATCCAGGAAGCCAATTCCGAGTCCCCGTTTTCTCGCCGGGTCAAGGCATATGTCGCCGAACATCAAGGAGAACCGATCACGCTCGCTCAAGTGTCCCGTGCCCTTCACGTGAGCACTTTTTATTTTTGCAAGATGTTTAAAAAAGCGACCCATTTAACCTTTACCGACTATCTTGGCCGCACCCGCATCGAGCAGGCGAAAACGTTGTTGCTTGACCCCAACCGGCGCGTCAGCGAAGTGGCGTATGAAGTCGGTTTCGGCTCATTGACCCACTTTAACCGGTTGTTTCGGAAGTTTACCGGCGAATCTCCCTCGGATTTCCGGGCGCATGTTCCGCACCCGGATTGCCTGAACCGGCGTGGTGCCGAGGTTCGGGATGGTCCCCCAGTCGCGTCCGCCGATTAAAGAAATCATGGAGGTTGCCTCCTGGGCGAGGCGCGGACGGTGCCGGATGACGGAGCCGGTTCGGAGCCGGGCATTGCCGACCCGTTCCTGCTTATCCGGCCAAACGATCCAGCCCAATTGAGGAGCAGCTTTGGCCAAAGGAAGGGGAGCCATCCGGGGCCGGTCACTTCAGATTGAATCCATAACCCCCCACCACTTATGAAGATGTCCGTTGCTCCCACCCCCGGCCTTCGTCCAGAAGACCGGCCCATCCAGTTGAAAAAAATTTTGCTGCCGGTCGATTTTTCGGAGGAAGGAAAACCCGCCATTCAATACGCCAAATTTCTGGCGCGGCTAAGCGGGGCCCAAATTTGCCTGCTTTTTGTGAAAGAGCGGATCTACCCCGCGGTGAACGTTTATCCCACCGGAGGATTCTCCGTGAACCCGCTCACTTCCGAGGAAATTGAGGAACACGCCACGCGCCGGCTGGGGGCCATCCAGATGGAGCAATTGGATACGATCAAAACCAATTTTGCGATCCGTTCGGGGGCGCCCTCCAAAGAAATCACTGACGCCGCCGCCGAGATGGACGCGGATGTCATTGTGATGGCAACGCATGGATACACGGGATTCCGGCACTTGGTTCTGGGCAGCACCACCGAGCAGGTCGTCCGGCAAGCTCATTGCCCGGTAATGGTCGTGCGCTCAACCCCAACGGGCAAAACGAATTCGAAAAGCCCAAGAAAACGGGCGGTTTAACCGCCTGAATGATCTTACCCTTGACTCAATCAATCCAAGCCGCGGAAGGACAAAATCCGGCCAGCGATGAACAACCGGCTGGTAGCCAGGAGAGACAAATTGGGCGAAGCTGAGCGTGGAGGAAATCATGAATCCAATAATGTTTGATCAATGCAGGGGATATTTGCTGGCCCAGGCGGCGGGTCAATTGGATGAAAGCCCCCGGCCCCAGCCTCGGGCGGTCACCATTTCCCGGGAGACAGGAGCCGGCGCGGTGACGATCAGCGAGCTGCTCCTTGAGTATTTGGAAACCCATGGGGCGGAGAATAAGGACTATCCGTGGGCCGTGTTTGACCATTCGCTGGTGAAACGGGTTCTTGCGGATCATCAACTGCCGGAAACCCTGGAATCTTATCTCCCGGAAGACGCGGCGGGAAAGTTCGAAGACATCCTGGAAGATATTTTGAATATTCATCCGCCCACTTCCACGCTGATCCAGCACGTGAATGAAACAATTCTGAAATTGGCGCTGCTCGGAAACGTTATTCTGGTGGGGCGCGGGGCAAACTTGGTAACTTCGCGGTTGAATCACGTGCTTCATGTCCGCTTGATTGCCCCCTACGAGCAACGCGTGAAGCATATTGCGGAATATTACTGCCTCAGTCCCGAAGCGGCGGCTGTCCATGTCCTGAAATCGGATCGGGCTCGGGTCAGATACATCCGCCAAAATTTTGGGGTAAAAATTCAGGATTTCCTGCAGTTCGATCTCACGATCAACACGGGGAGAATCTCTTTTGAGGAAGCCGCCCGGATCATTGGAGAAGCGGTCCTTCACCGGCCGGCTCATCATTCGGCTACAAACTAAACGCGACGCAGGCAGATGGCCGTTGGGGATATTCGAAAGGCCATCAATAGGTTCAACGAAACCTGGCTTGGCGATTTTGAAGACAATTGGACGAGGGAGCAGTCCGCATTGGGGCCGATCGGACTCTAGGGTCATGTCAGCCATGGGGTCATTCTCTTCCAATCCGACGGATTGAACGAATGGAATACGTCGGACTGGCCCGCACGGTCGAGGGTGAGTTCGAGATCGAAGCGGGCGAGGCATTTCTCCAAAAACCCGGAACCCCGTATCAAATCCGGAACCTCGGCGACGGGGATCTATTCCGGGATTTCCGCTTCGACGAGTTTGGCGAGGAGGGTGAGGGATTCCTGCCAGCCGACGTAACAGGCGTCCGCGGGGATCACGCCGGGGACGCCTTCCTGGGTGATGTGCAGCTCGGTGCCGCAGGGAACGGATTTCAGGAGAATGGTGACCTGCATCTCGCCGGGGAGGTTCGGGTCGTCGAAGCGGTCGGTGTGGCGGATGCGCTCGTGTGGGACCAACTCCTGATAGGTGGCGCTGAAGGAATGGCTGCTGCCGGTGGTGAAATTGGTGAACGACATCCGGTAGCCGCCGCCGATGCTGGCGTCGAAGTGGTGCATCTTTCCGGTGAAGCCATTTGGCGGCAGCCATTTGACCATGGCGTCAGGATCGGTGAAGGCGCGGTAGACTCGCTCGGGGGTGGCGCGAAGCACGCGATGGAGCGTGATGGTATGGGTGGACATGGTTTGGGGGCGATTGATTATGACAGGGAGTGGAGGCCGATGGTGTTGCCTTCGGTGTCAGTGAGGATGGTGATGAAGCCGTATTCGCCGATGGAGAATTTGGATTTGAGGATTTTGCCGCCGGCCTGGGCGGCGCGGGCTTCCTCCACGGCGCAGTCGGCGCAGGAGAAGTAGATGAGGGTGCCACCCGCGCCGGCGGAGCAGCCTTCCATTTTGCAGAGGGCGCCGGTGGCGCCGGGTTTGTCCATGCTTTCCGGGTCCATGGGGAAGTTCCACATTTCGATGGCGGTATCGGGTGTGGGCAGAGGGTCGAGTTTGACGGCAAAGGTGGCTTCATAGAAGGCTTTGGCGCGGGGCAGGTCATCGACGTAGATTTCGAACCAGCCGACGGGATTGCGTGGGGTGCTCATGGGGATATTGGGATTGTCGTTCAATCAGATGGATTGCTCCGGTCTCAGGCGGGCTTTTGCTCTGGAAATACGCCGACCATCCAGCTAAGGCCGAATTTGTCTTTCAACATGCCGAAGCAGGGGGACCAGAAGGTTTTGTCCAGCGGCATGGTGATTTCACCGCCTTCGGCGAGGGCGTCGAAGCGCTTTTTGGCGTCGGCTTCATCGGTGGCTCTGAAGGAAAGGGAGAAACCGCCGAAGGTTTCTTTTTCATCGCAACCGTCGGAAGCCATGAGGGTGCTTTCGCCGATTTTGAAGAGGCTGTGCATGACCTTGTTTTCAAAGCCGGGCGCGAGCAGGTCCGGCGGAGGCGGCTCGGGGGATTCGTTAAAGCGCATGACATAGAGGATTTCGGCGCCGACGGCTTGTTTGTAGAATTCCAGGGCTTCTTCACAGCGGCCGCTGAAGGTGAGGTAAGGTTCGACGAGGTGGGCATTCATGAGGTTTGCGTGGGTTGGAATTAGGGTTGGGGATTTCTTGATGTTTTTCAAACTTCGCCGGGCGGTGAAGTTAGGGCCGGGGATGGCCGCCGGGTTTTTCGACAAGGGCTTTGAGGTTGGCGAGGCCTTTGAGGAATTGATCGCCGCACATTTTGTCGCAGTCGATGAAGACGCTCATCGCTTTTCCGATGAAGTTGTTGTCACCGGAGAGGCTCCAGCTTACCACGGTTTTGCCGTTCTCGGGTTTGAGGGTGAATTCGGCGGTGTGGGTGGCGGCGAAGGGTTTGCGGAAATCCATGCGGTAGCGGACCAGCTCGGCGGGGTTGCTTTCGACGATGGTCATGGAGCCTTCGCCACTCTTGCCGCCGCTCCAGTCGCAGGCGGCGGCGAGGCCCGCATCGGGACCGGAATAGGTGATGCGGTTGTTGGGATCATCTTTGACGAAGGGATTCCATTCCTGGAATTTGTGCACGTCGTTGATGTAGGGGAACAGCGTCTCCGGTGTGGCGTCGATGGCGAGGCTGCGGGTGTAGCGGAACGTGTTCGGACGAGTGGCGGCGTAGATGCAGAATCCGGCGAGAAGGACGGCGAGGGCGATGAGTATCTTGAGCAACATGATGGTGAGTAGGGCTGTCTATATTTCGGAAGGCGTGAAGAAGCGGACCGTCAGATTTTTTCGCCGGCCAGCACGCGCTCCAATCGGTCGAGGTTTTGTTCGTTCGCGGGTTCGCAAATGGAGCGAAGGCGCCGCAAGAGGTCGGGAGTTTCGAAGCATTGGTTCCAGTTGAGGCGGGTTCGATCCCCGTGCGGTGTCAGGGTGAGGGTGAGCACGAACTTGGGATTGACGATGTGATCGATCACGACCTTCTCGTTCGGGATGATCTCGCGGAAGACGTTTTCGTTCGGGTAGTTCGCGCCGTCCGGCCCGTGCATGACGAAGACCCAGTGTCCGCCGGGGTTGAATTCGAAGGTTTCGAAGGTGTTGGTGAAGCCGTCCGGCCCCCACCATTGGGCGAGTTTTTCGGCGCTTCCAAAGGCGGCGAAGATTTGCTCAGGAGAAAACGGCAGCAGGCGTTCGGTGGCCAATGTGGCTTCCGGATTGTCAAGGTGGTTCATGGTTTTTCCTCGTGGTGACAGCATCCGCCGGAGGGTGCTTTTTGTTCGTATTCGTCGTGCCGGCGCACCCAACTCATGATGCCGTCCGCTTCGTTGCGGCCCTTAGGCGTGAGGTCGAGAAACTGAAACGCCCCGATCAGTCGCTCTCCGCCCCGCGCGTAGCTGGAGTAGGTGTGATAGATGGCTCCCGCGTCGTCCTTGGCGAAGACGCTTTCGCCATGCAGGTCTTCGCATTCACCGTCGTAGGGTGCGTAGTTGTAGGTGGCTTTGCCGGAGGCGATCTGGTCCTTGGTAAACGAAACGTGATAGTCGTAGTTGAAGGTGTTTTGGTTCGATGAGACCCAGGTGAACTTCCAGCCAAGGCGTTTTTTGACTTTCTCGATTTCCGCCACGGTGGCGCGGGAGACGGCGGCGAAGGAAAGATCGGCCTGCTCGAAATGCTGGCGGGCGGCATCGACATGATCGGAAATGAACGAGCAGCCTTCGCAGGGATTTTTCCAGCCGGGGGCGAGCATGAAGTGGTAGATGAACAACTGGCTGCGGCCGTCGAAGAGGTCGGCGAGCGAGCGCGGGCCGTCGATGGTGTCGAAGAGGTAATTGTTCTCCACCTTCACCCACGGCAGGGCCCGGCGCTGGCGGGCGACTTCGTCATTGGCGCGGGTGAGTTTCTTTTCCTCGACGAGTAGGGCTTGGCGAGCGGCGAGCCATTCCTCGCGGGTGGCGATTTTGGGTTCGGATGTCTCGGTGATCGTGCTCATGGCGGTGGCGGGTGTGAGTTATTTCGTGGCGGCCTCCAGCGCGGCGAGGTCGAGTTTTTTCATGCCGTGGATGGCATGGAAGGCCTTGGTGCGGATGGCTTCGTCGGGGTGCTGGAGGAGGTTGAGGAAGGGTTGGGGAATGATCTGCCAGGAGAGGCCGTAGCGGTCCTTCAGCCAGCCGCATTCCTGCGCGTCGGGATCGCCGCCGGCGCTGAGTTTTTCCCAGTAGTAATCGGTCTCGGCCTGGTCCTCGCACAGGATCTGGAAGGAGACGGCTTCGTTGAACCGGAAATGCGGGCCGCCATTGAGCGCGGTGTATTCCCGGCCACGCAGGGTGAAGGAGATGATGAGCACCTTGCCTTCGCGTCCCACGTGCGCGGGATGGTCGGAGGCGGGATAACGGGTAATTCCGGTGATCTTGGAGTCAGGGAAGATCGACAGATAGAAATCGACGGCTTCCTCGGCATTGTCGTCGAACCAGAGACAGGGAATGATGGAGCTCATAAGGGAGGTGGCGGCCGGTTCATGTATCAGAAATTGCCTGAGTTTTACGCGGAAACGAGGGTCTGGAAGCCGCCCATTGCCATTTTGGAGCAGTCGAAGGGCATGACGGCGTCGGGATTGCGCGCGGGACAGATTTCATCCATGCGCGGATCGGCCATGACTTTGGCGTTCACCTCGTCGCGATGGGCGCGCGACTTGTAAACGATGAAGGCGAAGACTACGGTCTCGTCTTCCTTGACCCCGGTCAGATCGAGGAAGGAATACACGCCTTCGATCCGGGCGTCTTCGAGGACGCATTCCTTGTAGTCGAGGGCACCGTGCTCCTTCCAGATAACGGCGGAAGCGGCAGCCATTTTTTTGTAGGCATCGAGGTTGGCTTTGGGAACGGGAAGGACGAAGCCGTCGACGTAGGTTTCGGTATGTGTGCTCATAGGTTTGGTTGTTTGTTGGGGGTGCGATGGTGCGGTTTGCGGGAGTTGGGAAAACGGGGCGAGCGCGTGCCAGGCGGCCCGGGCTGAATGCCGAAAAAGCTGTCGATCCATTCGCGGGCCAGGCGGAGATTGGCGCGGAACATGGGAGCGGATTGCACGGACTTGGCGACAACGATGGAACCCTGCCAGAGGGAATTGATAAACCAGGCGACGCGTTCGGGATCGAAGTCGATGACAGGCGGATGCTTTTCCCTGGCGGCGACGAGCAATTTTTTGACCCCTTCCGTCCAGGCGGTGAAGTGAACGGCGGCGGCGGATTGAAAGCCGGGATGCACCAGGGCCATTTCCTGCGAGAGCATACCGACGACGCAGGCGCAGAGACGGTCGGGATCGCGGGTGAAGCGGTCGAGCGCGTCGAAGAACGCGTGAAGCTGCTCCAACGGGTCGGGATCCGCTCCCTGCAAGGCTTCGGTGTAAACCGCGGTGACGTGGTCGAACCAGCCCTGCGCGGCGGCCAAACCGATGGCGTCCTTGCTCTCGAAATGATGAAAGAATCCGCCTTTTGTTACGCCCGCCTCGGCGCAGATCTGATCCACCGACGTGGCCGAAAACCCTTGTTGCAGAATCAGGCGCACGGCGGCGGAGACAAGGCGTTCCCGGGTCGCGGCGGGATTGCGTTTGATGGTGGTCTTACTTTTCATTCCGACTAGTTGGTATTTTATCACGGAACGAAAAACGATGGCAATCTATTTTAGAAAATAACAGGGAGGTGTGCATGGCCCCGGCATCCTTGAAACGCGGAACTGCCGAACAAAATTCAGCCGGGAGATGAGGTGCAGGGGATACTTTTGAGCACTCTGGATTTGATGTGGCTTTTCCGATCCTCGACGTCGCCGTCAACGAAGCCAGCTCTATTTGGAACATCGGTCGGGACATCAGATCGTGCTGGCAATCGAAGGGAATGAAACTGGCGCCTGACGATTTATTGAGTCCGAGAGACGTCGCCTTCTGATTTTTTTATGCGAAGAGATAATGTGTAAAATACTGCCGTCATAGTTGTTAAAAATGAGGGTCATTGAACGCAAAAATTGCCTGCGAAATTAGGCTTGGATCGCAGGGACAAGCTTCTCTATAACGCCGCCCATGAAAACGGTTCGTGGTGTGAGGGGAATCCTGTGGAGTGCGGTCAGCCTCCTCGGAAGTGGGGTCTTGGCGGTTGCGGCGTTGCCGTCGAGTTACGACCTTAACAGTGACGAGTTGCTGACTCCGGTAAAAAATCAGGGTGACCTTGGAACCTGCTGGGCCTTTTCCACCACCACCGCTTTTCAAAGCAGCTTGCTGAAACAGAATCTGGTCACTCTGAGTTCACCGGAATTGCAAATCTCTCCCTGGCACCTGGCGACCGCGAATGGCAACCAGACCAATCTGGTGCCGGAATGGGATTCGGAATTTCAACGGTGGAACTATGATGGCGGTTGGGGCGGATTTAATGAATATGCCGTCGGTTATTGGACGCGCGGCCGGGGATCCTGGCAACTGGATCCGAATGCCGCTCCCACCCCGGCGGGCGGCGGCCCCGTGCTCATCAGCAACAATCCCCTCAACGTTTATCCCTCGGATGCGACGGCGCAGGGGAAAAATCTGCGGCCTTACGTGGCTCCCGCCTCCCAAACTCAGACGAGCTTTTTATTATCCCAGTCAATCTCCCTGGATTGGAACAAGGGATCGGAATCCCTGGCTGCTTATCAAGAAAGGCTCAAACAGGCGTTGCTCAAATACGGCGGGATTTCGGTTTACGTAAACGCGGACAATGACCAAACCGATCGCAGCAATCCGGTGTGGTATCAGCCGGCGGATACGGTCAAACGTTTTGATCATGCCGTGACCTTGGTGGGATGGGATGACAGCAAGGAATTGACCTACGGGAATCTCACCTTTGTCGGCGGGTGGTTGATTCAAAACAGTTGGGGAACCAATACCGGCGATGTGGACCCGGTGACCGGGCAGCGCGGCTATTACTGGGTTCCGTTTGCGGATGCCTCGATGGCCAATGTCAAATACGGCACCGCGTTTGTCGTTCAATGGGCCGAACACACGCCTACCGGAACCGCCTATGCTCCCACGGTTGTCCAAAATCAGATTTTTGCTCCTTACCCGCTCAGCCTGGGCGGAAGCAATATCGGAAACGGGATCGGCGTTTTGACGCAGGCGGTCGGAAAGCAGGACGCTCCGCCGAACTCATTTATCGGTGCAATTGGCCTCTGGCAGGCCGATCCGGAAACCACGGTAAAAATCCAGATTTACACTCAGTGGAACAACGGCCCCTCAGGCGATACCCTCTGGACGACTCCCCACGAATTTACCCTGAACCCCGACGGCTCGGGTTATAATTTGATCGAATTGGATGATCCGATTGCCCTGACCGATGGAAGTCCGGTTTATGTGCTGGTCGATTTCGGAACCGCTTACGCCGCCCCGGTGGTGGTGGATACCCGCACCTACGAAATGCTGCCTCTCGACTCGGGTTCCTATCTCGGCCTGTCGTGGTTTCTGAACGAGGACGGGCAATGGGAGGATCTTGCGGCGGTGGACGGTGACGATGATCCGGTTGGCATCTATTTCATGAAACTTCTGCGCCTGCAAACGGATCTGAACAACCACGACGCGAATTATCCGATTAATCCAAATTACGGATTCAATGTCGACGGCGACGTGCAAACCGCCGGGGGGCCCAATACCATTCTCGAGCTCGAATTTGAAGACGGCGGGGTCCTGACCTTGAATGACACGCTGACCGTAACCAACGGCGTTTTCGATGTAATGGACGATTATGCGACCGGCATCGTGAATGGCCCTGCATCGCTTTCCCTGCCCGGAAAGTTCGTTAAAATCGGCGATGGCGCCTTGGTTCTCAACGCGCGCCTCACCGCCGCCGGCAGCGCGCAGGTGAATGAAGGCAGCCTCTATCTCCTCAACCGTTTTGCCACCGCGGGTTCCTTTTCGATAAACGGCGAGAGCACCTATGTCTCCGTCGCGTCCGGAGCCCTCCTGTCGGTGGGTTTGGCGACATACGTCAACGGGGGATGGATGGACGTCGGCGGCACGTTGCGCACGAATTGGCTCAATGTCTCCGGCGGGCAGTTTCGCGTGTTGCCGGGGGGATTGCTGCTGGTCAATAATCTCGATCTCACCGGCGGCCTCGTCGAATTGGCCGGGAATCAAAACTTTCCCGGCACCGTTTCCGTGGGTTCGGGCGCGGAGCTCGATCTCCTTCCCGGCTCGACGATCGGAATGGGGCAATTCAATGTTCCCGGCGGTTACACCTACCTTTATCCCGGCTCTACCCTGAACGTTTCCGGGCCGATCACGTTGAGCAATGAAGGCGTTCTCGAAGTGGATGGAAATTTCTTTGGCCCTTCGATCTGGGTCGGCCCGACCGCCTGGCTCATGGGCTCGGGTTTCCTCACCGCAAACG
>Ga0075012_10003891_pt1 | contig 14024 bp, 14 predicted proteins | sample All_14_2_FD_71474 | JGI IMG/M metagenome (GOLD analysis project Ga0075012, IMG submission 71474) | Freshwater microbial communities in response to fracking from Pennsylvania, USA - Allegheny Zone_MetaG_DW_15 | ecosystem: Environmental > Aquatic > Deep subsurface > Groundwater > Drilled... | reverse complement strand
ATAGTGATATTTTTTTTCGTTGTAATGCCTGTTTTTAACAGTTGCACAATGAGCTATAAGTTTTCAGGGGCCTCTATACCTCCCGAAGCAAAAACTGTTAGCATTCAACTTTTTCAGAATTTGGCCAGCATTGTTAATCCAACTTTAAGCAGTTACTTTACCGAGGAACTTAAGAATAGATTTATATCGCAAACTCGTTTGGCAATTATAAATGAATATGGCGATTTTGCTTTTTCAGGTCAAATTACGCAGTACAATGTAGCCCCAATAGCTATTCAGGAAAATGAAGTTGCCGCTCAAAATAGGCTGACAATCTCGGTTAAGGTCAAATTTGTTAATGCAATTGACCCCAAGCAAAGCTTCGACAAGACTTTTACTCAGTTTGAAAATTTCAATAGTAATCAGAATTTTTCATCTGTAGAGGGCTCCTTGGTTGCTTTGATTGTGGAAAAATTAGTTGACGATATTTTCAATGCTGCTGCAGCAAATTGGTAGAATCATGGAAAAGGAAATGTTTTTCAATTTGATGGGTTCTTCGGAAAATTTTTCGAAGGATTCCCTTGTTCAACTCAAAGAAATAATGGTTAAGTATCCATTTTTTCAGGGAGCAAGGGTGCTTTATCTACAAAATCTAAAATTCATTGAGGATTCGGATCTTAATACAGAGGTTCAATCTCAGGCTATTTTAATTCCTGATAGGCAATATTTGTTCGTTAAGTTGAATGCAGAAAAAACTGCCGATAAGAATATAAATACTCCTGTCAAATTACATGATACCGTAACAGAAGTAAAACCAAAAACAAGAAAGACGAAGAAAGCACAAAACTCAGAATCATCCTTTACTCTTCTTGAGGGGTCGAACCATTCCGATGCTAAAACGATTAATGCCGATGCAACTCCAAACTCCTCCGATACCGATATTTTGGAGTTAATAGAAGGCGATGCAAGTATTGGTGCTGAGACTAAAGGTAAAAGTTCTGGTCAAACAAATAATCTAATAGATGCGTTTTTAAGCAGTAACCCTAAAATTGAACGACCAGCCATGCCGGCAAGAGGTGAGGTTGTTGAGAATGAGGATATTTCACTGAATTCTGTGGCTGAACCCGAGGAGGTTGCCAGCGAGCCTTTGGCCCAAATTTTCGTGACTCAAGGATATTTTGATAAAGCAATTGGAGTTTACGAAAAATTAAGTTTGAAATATCCAGAAAAAAGTAGTTACTTTGCCGATCAAATTTTGAAGATTAAAGAGCAAATAAAATAGTAAACATTAATTTTTAAACGATGTACACATTATTTTCAGTATTAATACTAATTGTCTGCATACTATTAATTCTAATCGTATTAGTGCAGAACCCTAAGGGAGGCGGATTAGCATCGAACTTTGCTGGATCCAATCAAATTATGGGAGTTAGAAAAACAGCGGATCTACTTGAGAAGGCAACTTGGACTCTTGCTGTTAGTTTGGTTGTGCTTGCATTTTTAGCAACGCTAACTATGCCTACAAAAACTGTTGTTGAGCAGAAATCAATTCTTGAGTCGAAACTTAAAGATACTCCAAGCGAGAATGCTTTGCCAAGTTTCCCTGTGCCAACCGATGGTACTACATCTCAAGATTCTGCAAAGTAATTTAAAATACTATTGCATATTCAAAGTGTCAGTATGTTTACCATGCTGACACTTTTTCTTTATTATTTCTCCAACAATGTGTCATGAATGGCAGGCGTATTCATGCTAAAAAGTCAGTTTTTTTGTTTGGCACATCTTATGTTATTTCCCCCTCGGTATAATATGTCAATTAATATCTAACTTTAAATCATAATAATATGTCAGAAGTAAAAATTAAACCATTGGCCGATAGAGTTCTAGTTCTTCCTATGGAGGCCGAAGAGAAAACATCAAGCGGAATTTTTATTCCCGATACTGCAAAGGAGAAACCACAACGTGGAACCATTGTTGCTGCAGGACCTGGTACCAAAGATGTTACTATGGAGGTTAAAGTGGGCGATGTTGTTTTGTATGGAAAATACGCCGGAACTGAAATAACTGTTGATGGTAAGGATTATTTAATTATGAAACAGTCCGATGTACTTGCTGTAATTTAATTCAATCAATTGTAAATCAATAAAATAAAATACTATGTCAGCAAAAGTTTTAAATTTCGATACCGAAGCTCGCGATAAACTCAAAAGAGGAGTTGATCAACTTGCAAATGCAGTTAAAGTAACTTTAGGACCTAAAGGTCGTAACGTGGTTATTGAGAAAAAATTTGGCTCTCAACAAGTAACCAAGGATGGTGTTACCGTTGCTAAAGAAATTGAATTGAGCGATCCTTTCGAGAATGTAGGTGCTCAAATGGTGAAGGAGGTTGCTTCGAAAACTGCCGATAACGCAGGCGATGGAACAACAACTGCAACAGTTTTGGCTCAATCAATCGTTAATGTTGGTTTAAAGAACGTTACTGCTGGTGCAAATCCTATGGATTTGAAACGCGGAATCGACAAGGGTGTTGCTAAAGTTATTGAGCACCTAAAAAAACAAACAATTGCAGTTGGCGACGATTATCAGAAAATTGAGCAGGTTGCAACCATTTCGGCAAATAACGATAACGAAATTGGCAAGCTGATTGCAGAGGCAATGAAGAAGGTAAAGAAAGAAGGTGTTATCACAGTTGAAGAGGCTAAAGGTATTGAAACAACTGTTGAAGTTGTTGAAGGTATGCAATTCGACCGTGGTTACATTTCTCCTTACTTCATTACCGATCCTGAAAAAATGATCACAGTTCTGGAGAATCCATTTATCCTGATTACCGATCGTAAGATATCTACTATGAAGGATTTACTTCCAGTTCTTGAGCCTGTAGCACAAGCTGGTCGTGCTCTTTTGATAATTGCCGAGGATATTGATGGCGAAGCGCTTGCAACTTTGGTTGTTAACAAGTTGCGCGGCTCATTGAAGATTGCTGCTGTAAAAGCCCCAGGATTTGGCGATCGTCGTAAGGAGATGTTGGAAGATATCGCTATCCTAACAGGTGGTGTTGTTATTAGCGAGGAAAAGGGTCTTCGTTTAGATGGCGCTAAAATGGATATGCTTGGTCGTGCCGAAAAAATTACCCTCGACAAGGAGAATACAACCATTGTTAATGGTGGCGGTGCAAAGGAAAGTATCGACAAGCGTATTGCTCAAATCAAAGTACAGATTGAAAATACAACCTCGGATTACGATCGCGAAAAACTTCAGGAGCGTTTGGCTAAACTAGCCGGTGGTGTTGCAGTTCTTTATGTTGGTGCTGCTACCGAAACTGAGATGAAGGAGAAAAAGGACCGTGTTGACGATGCATTAAACGCAACCCGTGCTGCTGTTGAAGAAGGTATTATTCCTGGTGGTGGTGTTGCTTACATCCGTGCAATTGAGGCTCTTGAGAACCAAAAAGGTATTAATGATGATGAAACTACTGGTATTCTAATCGTTAAGAGAGCTATTGAGGAGCCTCTTCGTCAGATCGTTGCTAATGCAGGCTTAGAGGGATCTGTTATCGTTCAAAAGGTTAAAGAAGGTAAGGACGATTTCGGCTATAACGCTCAAAGCGATAAGTTCGAGAACCTTTACAAGAGTGGAGTTATTGACCCAACCAAAGTTGCTCGTGTAGCGCTTGAAAATGCTGCTTCTATTGCAGGTTTACTGCTCACAACTGAGTGTGTAATTACCGAGAAGAAGGAGGATAAACCAATGGCTCCAATGGGTGGTCCAGGTATGGGTGGAATGGATATGATGTAGAATTATATCGATATATAATTGAAAGCGGAGATTTTTCTCCGCTTTTTTATTATTTGTGCCACCGTCAAACCGTAACAACCTATTTCAGAATCATCAAATTTTCAATATCTTTGCAATCCAATTTAGGAACTGAGGATGGAGAATATCAGAAACTTTTGCATTATAGCTCATATCGACCATGGAAAAAGTACATTGGCCGATAGATTACTTGAAAGCACCAATACGCTTACACAGCGTGAGTCGCAGAATCAAGTGCTCGATAGTATGGATCTTGAGCGCGAAAAAGGGATTACAATTAAAAGCCATGCAATTCAAATGGAGTACAAGCATGGTGGCAAAAACTATACTTTGAATCTTATTGATACTCCAGGCCATGTCGATTTTTCCTATGAGGTTTCCAGAGCTATTGCTTCGTGCGAGGGAGCTTTGCTCGTTGTTGATGCAACTCAAGGAATTCAAGCCCAAACCATCTCAAATTTATACCTTGCCTTAAATCACGATTTGGAGATTATTCCAGTTATCAACAAAATTGATATGGAAGCGGCAATGGTTGAGGATGTTAAGGATCAAATAGTAGATTTAATTGGCTGCAAGCGCGACGATATCTTACCTGTTAGCGCTAAAACTGGAGAGGGTGTCGACGCCATACTCGAAGCAATTATTGCAAGGATTAATCCTCCAAAAGGCGATCCCAATGCACCATTGCAGGCATTGATCTTCGACTCGGTATTCAACTCATTCCGAGGTATCATTGCTTATTTCAAAGTAGCTAATGGCACTATTCGCCCTGGCGATAAGGTTAAATTCTTCAATACAGGCAAAGAGTATACTGCCGACGAAGTGGGAATTTTAAGATTGAAACTACAACCACGCGATTCAATTGGCGCTGGCGATGTAGGCTATATCATATCAGGAATAAAGGAGTCTACCGAAGTTAAAGTTGGCGACACCATTACACATGTCGATAGGCCCTGCGATAAGTCTATTGCGGGTTTCGAAGATGTAAAACCTATGGTTTTTGCGGGTGTTTACCCTGTTGATGCCGATGATTACGAGGATTTAAGAGCATCGTTGGATAAACTTAAACTTAACGATGCATCGCTCAGCTACGAGCCAGAATCTTCGCTAGCATTAGGATTTGGTTTCCGTTGCGGATTCCTAGGGTTGCTCCATATGGAAATTATTCAGGAAAGGCTTTACCGCGAATTCGACATGGACGTAATCACAACCGTTCCTAACGTATCGTACAAAGTACACACTACAAAGGGAGAGGTTATTGAAGTTCATAACCCCAGTGGATTGCCAGGACCAACTGTAATAGATTTCATTGAGGAACCAGTTATCAACGCTCAAATCATTACAAAATCCGATTACTTGGGAGCAGTAATGAAACTTTGTATTGATAAACGAGGAATTCTTAAAAATCAGGTTTTTATTACCTCCGATAGGGTAGAGGTTACTTTTAGGATGCCGCTCAGCGATATTGTATTCGATTTCTACGATAAACTTAAGTCGATCTCCAGAGGCTATGCATCGTTCGATTACTTTATGGATGGATACGCTGAGGCAAAATTGGTTAAGTTGGATATTCTGCTTAATGGCGAAATGGTGGATGCACTATCCTCTCTAATCCATTTCGATTACGCTTACGATTTTGGTCGAAAAATGTGCGAAAAACTTAAGGAATTGATTCCCCGTCAGCAATTCGATATTGCCATTCAGGCGGCCATTGGAGCAAAAATTATTGCCCGCGAAACAGTTAAAGCACTTCGAAAGGATGTAACTGCAAAATGTTACGGAGGCGATATTACGCGTAAACGTAAGTTACTTGAAAAGCAGAAGAAAGGAAAGAAACGTATGCGCCAGGTTGGATCGGTTGAGGTTCCACAGGAAGCATTCCTTGCCGTTCTAAAAATGGACTAACGCAAATAAAATACAAATGGAAAGAAGCATCAATGCTTCTTTTTTTTATTTTTATGTAATGATAAGAGATTGGTTCCGGAATATTAGAATGAATTATGCCTCAGAGCAAATGTACATTGCTCAAAGGATGATCAACGAAAAGGGCGGTTGGCAGTCGCATCTTAATAATTCTCAAGGGTATATTAAGGATCACTTAAAGACAAATTCATCGAAATCAATCAATATTCTGGGTAGTGGATGGTTGTTCGATGTGCCAATCCATGATATTATCAGGCAGTTCGATAAGGTTATTTTAACTGACATTTACCATCCAAAGCAAATCGTAAACAAATATTCAGCAAATGAAAATATCGAGTTCAAAACGGTCGATTTAACTTATGGTGCTGTTGATCTGGCTTATGCAACAAATAAGCGAAATTTTGACTTTGAGAAGTTTATCGATACAATTAAAAATATAAGACCAACCAGCTATAACGAAGATCTGGTTGTTTCAATAAATCTTTTGAGCCAACTTAGCATATTTATAGTTGATTATCTTTCTAAAAAGATTACCCTCAACAATGATCAGATTGTTGAACTTACATCAACGATACAACTTAATCATTTAAAAAGTTTGCCTCAGAACAAGTCCATATTGATTACGGATTATGAAGAAGAATTTGTTGATGAAGAAGATAAGTTCATAGGCCTAAAACCTACTGTTTTCATTGATATCCCTAGGAATCATTTCACAAAAGAGTGGACTTGGAAATTCGATTCACAAATGACTTACCGCGAAGATTGTAAAACAAACCTTAAAGTCGTGGCTGTAAAAATATAAAAGGGAGCATTCTGCTCCCTTCTTTAAGAATTTCCTTAAGACCTAAGATTTTTTCCAACATTTAACCCAGTCAATTTCCATAAATGCAGGAAGTTTAGAGTCCTCAATTTTCCCTCTTACTCCCGAAGCAAAAACTAGGTAAAGAGGCGTGTTGGGGTTAGTGTTTGGTTGAATCTTGTATGGTGTTCCATTTATTGTCCAAACAATGTTTTTCGTATCCCATTCTATGCCTAAAACATAAAATTTTGAGTCGAGTTTTAGCCCGCTAATGCTGCTAATCGATTTGTTTACTTTCTTGGAGCCGTTTTGCCAGAAATAGGCACCAGAAATGGAACTTGCTTTAGAGTCTGATTTTAAGAAAACATCAAGTTCAGGAAGCATTCTGTCTCCAACAAGGTAAAATGCATGGTTTACCCCGTTAGCACAGGTTAGTTTTACCTTTGCCTCAATTTTACCTTCAGTTTGACGGTAGATGTGACCGGTATTAATTACTCCAGATGTGTAGTTGAATACTTTAGGAATAAAGCCAAACTTTTTGTCCCAGGCCAATCCTTCGGCATTTTCCTTACGGGTAACTATACGAAGCACACTATCTTTTATTTCAAAGTTTCCACCCTCGGAGTAGAATTGCTCATCGGAAGCAAACGAGTATGCTTTGTTTAACAGAGCATCGCCCCAGAAGAACTTAGAAAGCCAACGTTGGTTATCCAATGTTTTTCCTTCAAAATCGTCATGAAAAGTCAATTGCCAACTCTTAAGGGCATCAAACTTATTACTATCCTTTGTTTTGCTATACCACTTAATTTTTGTTGATCCTTCAAGCGTTTTAAATTCATGAAGTTTTTTGTAGGCATCGGTTTGCTCAAACTTGTTTTTGCTAAGTAAATATTTTTTTCGCTCGGCAAATTCTGCTGATTCAACCTTAGCTTTTAATTCGCTGTATTTGGTAAGGGTCTGCGATCCTTCTATGTTGAAATAATCTTTTAGAGATTTGTCGTTTTGTAATTTGAAATATTTCTTTAGATCGTTGTTGGAACTTAGTTCGTGGAATCGAATTTCCTTCTGGTATTCGGGTGAATTTTCTTTCTTGTGGGTATTCCTATCCTTTTTGTAGTCAGGACTTGAAACAAAACTTTTTAATTCTGTAAACTCCTCAACCAATCCCGATTGTTTTATTTTATTGAAAAATTTTGGTATTTCAGTGTTTGCATACTTAAGGTAATTCTTAAATGCAGAATCTTTTAATAATTTCTTCAATTCCTGCTCTGCAATGTATTCAGGGGAGTTTTTAAAAGAAACAGCTTCAACTTCCTGTTTTACTTTAACATATTCTTTAGAGTCGGCCCAACTTTTGAGTTCAAGATATCGAAGCCATTCCTCGGACTGGGCATAATTTATTAATTCTTCGTATTCTGCTTCGAGTGCTTTTTGGGAAGACTCAACAACTTCGGTATCCTTAAAACTGCCAAATAACCGATTGGTAAAAATTTTGAAACTTGAAGGAGTTGTTGCCATTTGCAATGCTTTTGGTTGGAGAAACAGTTAACGTTGTATAGCAATAAAGTTGAAAGGCAGTTTTAGGTGTTCTGCATAGTCTTCGCCTGCTTCAACCATGTCTTCGTCGTCTTCCATGTAGTGCCAGTTCACAACTACCGAATATCCTTTACGGTGAATTTCTCGAAATTTTTCAAGAATTTTGAGTATCATTTTCGACGAAGATGTGTTGTAGTAGTCAAAGCTTAAATCCAGTTCAGTTTTTTGATTTGGATTTGCCATATAAGCATCAATCCATTCCATTATGGGCATGTAAAATGAGGTAACATCCTCAGGAAGCGAGTTGCCTGCAAATACAAACTTTGACTGTTCTTTATCCAATACCACCTTGGGAGTTTCAGTGGTAGGTTCTAAAATGATGTTTTCCATAAAATCAACAGTTTTACCGGCCAACAATAACGATAAAGTTATGTAATATTCTTAAATAAAACAATATTTATGATATTACATGTTTAACACAAATATAAACGCAAAATCCGTTTTAGAGTTATAAAAATATAAAAGTATTTGATGTTTGGCATCAAATACTTCAATTATAATTGCAATTCTAGTAAATTAGTTTAAATCCTTTGCCCCTAACATTGATTATTTCAATTGTAGGATCGTCGCTTAAGTATTTACGTAATTTCGTGATGTAAACATCCATGCTTCTGGCATTAAAGTAGCTGTCATCAACCCAAATAGTCTTTAGCGCAAAGTTTCTGTCCAAAAGGGTATTTTTGTTGATACATAAATACTTTAGCAATTCACTTTCTTTAGTAGTAAGTTTTCTTGTATCAATATCGTTGGCCAAGGTTTGCTTGGTTGCATCAAAAATGTATTTGCCGATTTGAAACTGTGCCTGCTCTGTCATTGGAGAATCCTTACGCGTACGGCGAAGAATTGCTTCAAGTCTCATGAGAAGTTCCTCAATGCTGAAAGGTTTTGTCATGTAATCATCAGCTCCAAGCGCAAACCCTTCTATTACATCTTCCTTCATCGATTTAGCAGTCAGGAATAGAATAGGCATGGTATTATTAGACATGCGAATCTCTTTGGCAAGAGTAAACCCATCTTTAATGGGCATCATTACATCTAAAATGCAAATATCGTAGTAGTTATTTTGAAAACCCCTAAAGGCTTTATCCCCATCTTTGTAAAGATCCACCTCGTAGTCTTTTGCTTGAAGGTACTCTTTAAGCAAGAAACCTAAATTTTCATCGTCCTCAGCAAGTAGGACCCGGATTTTTCTATTTTCCATGGTATTCCTTATTAATTGTAAATTAATTATTTCGTTCCGAAGGGCCACTCCAGGGTAAAAATATCGAAAATGTACTTCCTTGTCCGAGTGTACTATCTACCCATATTTTCCCTCCGTGCGCTTCCACTATTTTCTTTACATAACTTAAGCCCAATCCAAACCCTTTCACGTTGTGAACGTTACCACTTGGAACTCTGTAGAATTGGTCAAATATTTTTCGAGTATTATCCCGACTAATTCCTACTCCGTTGTCTTTAAAGGCAATAACAATTCCTCCAGTAGCATTCTTTGTAAATATAGTAATTTCTGGATTCCCATTTTTATATTTTACGGCATTATCTAACAGATTATTAACAACATTGGTAATGTGAACTTCATCTGCTACAATAAGAGGATTCCCCGCCGCGAGTTCGGTAACTAAAATTCCGTTTTGTGATTGGAGCTGTAAGGCAAAATTTGCAGATACCTTTTTTACAACTTCATGAATATCTATGTCCTTAAGTTTAAGTTTAAGTTTTGTCTTTTCAAAAATAGCCATCTGTAAAACTTTCTCAACCTGTAGGCCAAGTCGCTTACTTTCGTCGGCTATTACTCCTCCTAGGTATCCAAGGTTTTTTCTTTCAATAGGAATGCTTTGGTCGTTTAGCATTTGGGCTGCTAATGAAATTGTTGAGATCGGAGTTTTCAACTCATGCGTCATATTGCTCACAAAGTCATTTTTAATTTCCGAAACTCTTTTTTGGCGGAATATGATGAATAGTGTAACAGAAAAACTTAAGATTATAAGTAACGTGAGTAAAAATGTCGAGAATGTCATAAGCCCAAGCGAACTTAGAATGTATGTTTTTTGATTAGGAAAGTAAATGGTTAGAAAATACCGACGGGCAAAAAAATCGTTTGGGAATAGCTTGTCTTTTAATACTAATCCCCTTGGATTGGATTTAAACCTTGCACTTCTGTAAATTGCGCTATCTTTTTCGTTTGTGACTTTGTACTCGTAGCGGGCTTCAATCCCTTTTCGTAATAGTTCTCTGCTAATAATTGAATCGAGCAGAGGTTGCGTAATACGCTCTTGAATAGGAAGTTCAATCCGAATTAGCTTGTCAACAATATTCTCTACAAATACTGTTTTATTCATTACTTTGCCATCAATTCCTAAGTCGAGATTAATAGCACCGGAGTTGCTGGTTTTGTTGGCAATGCTGCTTATCGATAAATTATTGCTTGCATTGATGGAGGTAATTGTGCTGTCGAACAAATTTCTGGCTAGCGATGGTAGTTTGATCGTATCTAAATTACTAACGGTAAGTACCTGCTGGCTTATTTGTTTGGTTCTAATTCCGCTTCTAGTTTTATTTAGGATTCCTTGTTGATAGGATAGGCGTGCATCGCCCTTTGTATTTACTGAGTAGTAAGGTTTAATTTCATCGATGATTTGAACCACAGTTTCCTGTTTTTCAATCTCATCAATAATTCTTTCCATGGCAAGGCTGGCTGTTTGGGCAAATTGTTCTTCCTTTATTTGTGCAGCAATACGTACCCACTTGGATTGTACTAGAACTAATCCCAGCGATGCTAAGGAAATAACAACGGTTAAAACCCAAAGTAACTTTCTGCTCATACCAACAAAGATAATCTTTATGGTATGGACTCATAAAGGGTTAACACAGTTTAACAGACAGTGATAATTATTTGACAAATCTAGCTTTATGGCTAGTTCTTGGTTGAAGTGGTAAGTTGATAATTGTTATTCTGGGCAAAAGGGATCTTTTCGCTTTATTGATGAAGGCGGGGTTTCAATAGCAGCCATAACTCCATCAATCTTTTTTATGCATTGAATTGTTTGTTTGAATTCTGATTCAGGAATATTGCCATTAATTTCCAATATAAAATCGATGTTGGCTAGTTGCTTTACTAATAAACCGTTTTCGAGTTTATTTGGAATAAGGGAGACTTGGGTTTGTGGTTTTGAAATTTTATCGGTAAAGATTGGGGCCTGAATTACTTCTTCTAGTTCGGCATTTTTTGTCAATTTGAGTCCACAATTGGAGTTAATGCTCCAAAGTATCTTGTTAAGACTTAACGATGATGAAATAGCGATTAACCTGAAGTGCTGATTTGCAGATAAGTCTAGTATTTCCTGTTTCTTTTTTGCCGACACCAACTATGTTTTTTTAAGATATTCGCTAACAAAGATAAAAATTTGGGTAGAATAAAAACACCAAGAATTAAATTCGAATACCTATGGAGTTAAAGTTTAATTTAGTTCATCTATTTGTTCCATGCCAAGCATAGAGGCTTGTTGTTCTGCCTCTTTTTTCGAACTACCCGTTCCTTCGGAGATTAATTTTCCGTTGTAAACAAGTTTGGAAATAAATCGTGGGGGATTTGATGGAGTGGGGTTATCTTCTTGTGTGTCGAAAACTACGGTATGTTTGTGCTTTTGTGCGTACTCAATAAGTTTGCTCTTATAATCTGTTTCTACAGCTTGAAGTTCATCTAGGTTGATATACTTGTCGAGTATATTGTTGATTACCGCAGTGCTTGTGAACTGGTATCCTTTATCCAGGAATATTGCGCCGATTAAAGCCTCAAGGGCATTGCCGTATATATTCTTATGTGAGTTGGTTGATCCGCTGCTTATTTTTACAAGATGTTCGAGACCCATACTCAACGCGAGCTGATTTAAACTGGTTCGACTAACAATTTTGGCCCGCATTTTTGTCAAGAAACCTTCTTTCTGGTTTGGAAATCGCTCGAATAAGTAGTCGGCAACAATGGCATCAAGAACTGCATCGCCAAGATATTCTAACCTTTCATTGTCAACCTTTTTGCCTTTAGGCAAAATGAAAGAAGCTGACCGATGAACCATGGCCAGCTTGTACAATTCAATATTTTTTGGTGAAAAGCCTAAGATCTCTTTTAATTGAGCGAATAATGCCCTATCCGCTGATTTTATGCGGAAACGCTCAATAGGACGTGATAAGAATCTTAACACCTAGTAACTAGGAAATCTTTTTAACGATAATAGATGCGTTATGACCACCAAATCCGAAAGTATTGCTTAATGCTGCTCTAACAGTGCGCTTTTGTGCTTTGTTAGGAGTAAGGTTAAGCTTACTGTCAATTTCAGGGTCAACATTTTGCAAGTTAATGGTTGGAGGAACAATATCCTTGTAAACAGCCATTACAGCAGCTAATGCTTCAATAGCTCCAGCAGCACCAAGTAAGTGGCCTGTCATAGACTTAGTAGAGCTAATGTTGAGTTTGTATGAATGCTCTCCGAAAACTGAAAGAATGGCTTTGGTTTCTGCAATATCACCAAGAGGGGTAGATGTACCATGCACATTTACATAGTCAATATCCTCTGGTTTTAGGTTTGCATCCTTAATGGCATTCTCCATAACTTTTCGTGCACCCAAACCTTCGGGGTGTGGTGCTGTCAAGTGATAAGCATCGGCAGTCATACCGCCACCTACCAATTCACAGTATATTTTTGCCCCACGGGCTTTAGCATGCTCGTACTCCTCAAGTATAAGGCATCCTGCTCCTTCGCCCATAACAAAACCATCACGCGAAACATCAAACGGACGAGAAGCTCCCTTGTAGTCATCATTATTAGTTGACAATGCCTGAAGAGCATTAAAACCGGCAACTCCTACTTCATTAACAGAAGCTTCGGAACCTCCACTAATAACAATACTTGCTTTGCCTGTACGGATAATATCCATTGCACAAATCAATCCATTGGTTGCAGAGGCGCAAGCCGAAACAGTTGAGAAGTTAGGTCCACGGAAACCGTACTTCATTGAAATGTGACCGGCAGCAATATCAGAAATCATACGAGGAATAAAGAAAGGGCTAAATCGGGGTGTACCATCACCCGCGAAATAGCCTTTTAGTTCCTCAGTCATGGTTTGCAAACCACCAATTCCTGAAGCCCAAATAACTCCAGCCGCATCTAGATCAATAGATTCAAGGTTAAAAGCAGCATCCTTCATAGCCTCGTCTACAGCCACCAGCGCAAACTGGGTGTAAGGATCTATCTTCTTAACCTCTTTACGGTCGAAGTAATTATTTGGATCAAAATTTTTTACCATACAGGCAAATTTTGTTTTAAACTTGGAGGTGTCGAAACTGGTGATTAGCTCACAACCACTTACCCCGTTCTCGAGGTTTGTCCAATACTCTTGAATATTGTTACCTAAAGGGTTAATTGTACCAACACCTGTAACTACAACACGCTTCATTTCCATAAAGTGAAATTTTAGTTTAAAACAATTTTGCTTGTTTGGATTGTTAATTTTTGATATTACTTGCTGTGGCTTTCAATGTAGTTGATAGCATCACCAACAGTTCCAATCTTCTCAGCTTCATCATCTGGAATAGAAAGGTTGAATTCTTTTTCGAATTCCATGATAAGCTCAACGGTGTCAAGTGAATCTGCACCTAAATCGTTGGTAAAGCTTGCTTCTGGAGTTACTTCATTCTCGTCCACTCCGAGTTTGTCAACGATAATCGACTTTACTCTTGTTGCAATATCAGACATAGTTTTAAAATTTAGTTAATAAATAGTGTTTTCAATCGCAAAGAAAAAAAATTTCACCCGATAAACATCAGATGATAAATTTCAGCCGCAAAAGTAATTTTTTTGTTCATATTTTTGTCACTTCAAATCTTTTTTTTTGACAATCGTTTAACTTTAAAATATTA
>Ga0075012_10003889_pt1 | contig 14026 bp, 14 predicted proteins | sample All_14_2_FD_71474 | JGI IMG/M metagenome (GOLD analysis project Ga0075012, IMG submission 71474) | Freshwater microbial communities in response to fracking from Pennsylvania, USA - Allegheny Zone_MetaG_DW_15 | ecosystem: Environmental > Aquatic > Deep subsurface > Groundwater > Drilled... | reverse complement strand
GCCTTGCGAATGGCCTTGATCGACTCGCGCTCCCCGTGGGCGAAGACCTGCACCCCTTCACCACCATCGGTATCCGACGGCCACTGCGCGTTCGTTACCGCCCGTGCCAGGAACTCCACGTCAGCTGCATCTGGATTCTTCAACCAGTAGACCTGCACCTTGCTTGCATTCTGGATCTTGATGATGTCGCTGTGCTCGCTGATCTCGATGTACGCGACGCCAGTTGCCTCCTTGGGCAGGCTCTCGATCGCGGCGCTGATCGCCGGCAGGCCGGAGAGATCCCCGATGAACACGTGCCAGCGGGCGGTGAGATCGGGGGAGTAGCCGCCGCCAGGGCCTGACAGCACGAGCTGATCGCCAGGCTGTGCCTTGGCGGCCCAGGGGGCGGCGATGCCTTCGTCTCCGTGCACCACGAAGTCCAACGCCAGCTTCTGCGCCTGACGGTCGAACCAGCGAACGGTGTACGTGCGCGTGACGGGCAGCTGCTCAGGCGCAAGGCTCTCCCGAAGGGCAGCCATGTCGTAGGGCGGCGTCAGGCCAAGACCTGGATCAGCGAACTGCAGCTTCACATAGGCATCCGTGCTGCCGTCATGGCCGAACTCGGCAAGGGATGGGCCTGCGGCCACCACGCGAATCAGGTGCGGGCCCAGCCATTGCGTCGAATCGACGGTGAGCACATGCTGCATGCGGCCTCTGCTGCGTGGCGCCTCGCCAGACTGTGCTGATTGCTCGGCCATGAATCCTGTCCTCCCTATGAAGGCCAGCTCGTGGGTGGGCCTGCCTCTGCTGCCACGCTCACCGCGCGCGGGCGCTTTGCGCCGAAGGCATGTGCATCGACGTAGTCACGCATGGCCGGGATGGCTGAGTCGATCCGGCTGTTGGAGCTTGCTGCCTTCAGCAGTGCCTTGGTGCCATTGACTGTGGTCAGCCGCTGGAAGGCATTGAAGCGGAATCCGTACAGCTCCTGCTGCTCCTTGCTCATCAGCATCGCGTAGGCGTGGGTGAACAGTCGCGTCACCAGATCGCCGGGGCCCTTGGGAATGCTTGTGGGCACCATCATCTCCTTGAACCAGATGACGGGCGTGGTCTTGGCCAGTTTCGGTGTCATGGAGTCCATGTAGGCATTGAGATCTGCAACATTCTCGGAGACCTTCTCCAGGTCGCAGCCGACCAGGCGTGCGGCCACTTCACGCTGTTCCTTGACGAACTGGTCCTCCTCGGCAGCGGTCAGGCTCGGTCCGTATTGGCGCGCTGCGCGAAGGATCATCCACGTCAAGGCCTGATGCACCCATACCAGCGAGTCGGGATCATCGGCCTGGTAGGCCGCACCAGTGATCGGGTCGATCGCCTTGCGCGTGGCATGCAGGCGTCGCAGCTGCTCGCCAGCTCGCTCGGCTGCGGCGACGTCGCCGTAGGTGATGGTCACGGTGTAGTCGCCGGTCATCTTGGCTCGTTCCTCGGGACGGATGCGCACCGACGATGCCTGGTCCACGACGTACATCACGGGCGGAAGCAGCATCTGCAGCATTGCGGCAGCACCGGCGGCCAGGCCCACGGCAGGAGCAGCCATGACCCTCCAGGTGACGCTGTCAGGGCCGTAGAGGCCGTCGTCAGCAGTGTGCGGGCCGGCCTCGATGCCCTCGGGGCGATCAGTCATGGTGCCTCCTCTTCAGAAGCCAACCGTACCTGCGCAAGTCGTCTAGCCCAGGCTCTGCTCGACGGTCCTGGACAGGTGGATCTCCGGCTGGGAGTCGTCAGGGGAGTAGTCGACGAGGGCTGACTTCGGAAGCCAGCCCTCGGCCGAGACAGCAGTGGTGTAACTGCGTGGCTCGGGCACAGCGATGGCGAAGACCCCATCGCCATTGGTGTGCGACCAGTCCACGAGCGCATTGGTCTCATCAAGGACTTCCACGAGCGCATGCGCAACCGGCCGTCCGCTCTCATCCAGCACACGTCCGTGGCGCGCAACGTCGTGCGTGCGTCCGGATGTCTTCGCTGCGTGGTCCTCCATCATGACGACTGGAACGTGCATCTGCAGTTCGTCCGAGATGACCTTGGCATCGAACAGCGGTCGCTTGGCTCGAATGGTCAGTGAGACCGCGGCCGCGGCCAGCGCGATGAAGCCGCCCAAGAGGAATGCATCGATGAAGGCCTGATCCGCAGGGTAGGTCTGGCCATTGACGCTCATGGTTGAACCGGCGAGCAGTGCCGCCACTGCTGCACTGGAGAGTGCAGCACCGGAAGCCCGTGCCAAGGTGTTGATGCCGTTGGCCGCAGCTGTCTGCGTCACCGGCACGGCTGCCATGAGCAGCGTGGGCATGGCTCCGAAGGCGATCGCCATGCCCACGGACACCACGATGGAGGCCATGATGATGACCGCCAGCGCGCCTCCCAGCGGGATGCGAAGGAAGTAGCCGAAGGCCATCACGAGTGCACCGCAGCACAGGGTGATGCGCGCGCCGAAGCGCTTGGTGATGCGCGCAGACCAAGGAGCGATGATCAGTGACATGAGCGCGGCGGGCACCATCAGCAGGCCTGCGTGCGCCGCCGTCAGGCCGAAGGCGTAGCCAGTGCTCGTCGGCAGCTGGAGCAGCTGGAGTGTCGCGAGGCTGTTGATGTAGATCGAAGCTCCGATGAGCACAGCGGTGATGTGCGTCATCAGCACCGGGCGATTCAGCGTGGTCTTGATGTCGACGAGCGGGTCCCTGACTCGCTGCTCCCAGGGCACCCACAGGATGAAGATCAGTGCGGACGCCCCGAAGGCAGTCAGGGTCGACGAGCTCGACCAGCCCCAGGTGCTGCCCTTGGTGATCCCGAGCAGCACGCAGAACAGCGCTGCCGACAGCAGCAGGGCGCCGATGACATCGAAGGAGCCGCCGGTGCGGACATCGGACTCCTGAATCACCAGCCACACCGCCACGATCAGCCCAGCGGCGAGCACCGCTGACAGCCAGAACACCGACTGCCAGCCGAATGCCGCATACATGACGCCGGCCATCGGAAGCCCGAAGGCGCTGCCGATGCCGAGCGTGGCACTGAGGAGTGCGACCGAGGAGTTCAGGCGATCCGCGGGCAGCGCGTCGCGCATCACGCTGATGCCGATGGCGATCACGGCACTTGCTGTGCCCTGGAACGCTCGACCCACCACCAGGGTCCACAGATTGGTGCTGACCACCGCGAGCAATGAGCCGAACAGCAGCATGCTCAGGCTCGCGAGCATCATCCTCTTCTTGCCGTACATGTCGGCCAGGCGAGTCAGCGACGGTGTCGCGATCGCTCCAGCGAGCAGGGTGGCGGTGACCAGCCAGGACGCGTCACTGACGCTGACCCCGAGAATTCCGGGCAGGTCGGTCAGGAGAGGAATGAGGATCGACTGCATGACGGACACGGTGGCGCCGCCGATGCAGAGCACCGCGACGATTGCCGCCGCCGGCATCGCCGTCTTAGGTCTGCCCTTGGTCTGCGTTGCCACATCCGCCTCTCGACACCCGATTCAGGTGCCGGGTGAACGCATGTTCACCATAGCAATTGCCATCCGGATTTGGCCCGGATTCGACCAGTCTCGCCTCAAATTCGATGAGGCACTGGGCGCAGGGGTCTCAGGGCGTGATGATGAGCTTGCCGCGCACGTGACCTGACTCGCTCAGCTCATGCGCCTGCACGGCCTGGTCGAAGGTGAAGACCTGCTGGATCGGGATGATCGCCTCGCCCTGCTCGGCAAGCGCCGCGACCTCGTCGTAGGCGTCGAACAGGCTGCCCTCATTGCCCGTGCGTCGCGCGCCGACAGCGCCGGGGTCCGGATCAGCGATGGTGATGACGTCATTTGGGTCATCGACCAGCATGACCAGGTCGGCAATTGAGCCGGATCCCACCATGTCGATCACGTAGTCGACACCCTCTGGCGCAAGTGCCTTCACGCGCTCACCGAGGCCGGGCCCGTACGTCGTGGGGATGACGCCGAGGGAACGCAGGAATTCGTGGTTGCCCTCACTCGCGGTGCCGATCACCTTCAATCCGCGAGCGATGGCGATCTGCGCCGCGATCGAGCCCACACCGCCGGCGGCGCCTTCGATCAGGATGGTCTTGCCGGGCTCGACCCCGAGCTGGTCGAGACTGCGAACTGACGTGGATGCGGCAATGCCGGCGCCAGCGGCTTCCTCGATGCTCCATGTTGAAGGCCTGCGGCCCCAGCCCGCAAGCACCGCATACTCCGCAGTCGAACCTCCCACTGCGCTGCCGAAGACCTCGTCGCCGATACTCACACCGGACACGCCCTCGCCGATCTCGTCTACCACGCCGGCGCCATCGCGGCCTGGGATCGCCGGGAACTCCAGCGGCATCATCTTGGCCAGATAGCCCTTGCGGATCTTCCAGTCAACGGGATTCACGCTTGCTGCGAGCACCTTGATCCGGACCTGACCCGGGCCGGCGTGTGGCTCAGGGACCTCGGCCACGTGGAGAACCGACGGATCGCCGTATTCATCGAAAGTCACCGCGCGCATGTCGACTCCCAGCCAGATCGGTTGATAGTTCAACTAACACTAACCCCACGATTCAGTTCATGCGAGCAAAAGTGCCAAGTCCGTTGTCGTCATAGAACTCCACGGTCATCGTCTTGCGCTTGGTGTCGAACACCACGGCGGACAGCGAATCATCCGAGACTTCTGGCATTGCGAGCGTGAATGTGAAGGTATCGCCATCCCAATGGTGCAGCGCCCACCGACGTTGACCTTGGGGCCCCATGGCCAGCGTCAGTGATCCCTGATGCTGGGTGACGATGGCCTGGCCGAAGTAGTCATTGCGGTAGACGCCTGCATAGGCTGCCGCCGGTTTGCTCGGCGTGGCGCGTTCTGGGGGCGTTGCCGACGTGAGGCTGCCGGTCGGCTGCCGGATGCTGGCGAAGGCCTTGGAGTAGATCGCCCACCAGTCCGCGGTCGGACTGCCGACCTCCGCGTTGTCCAGGAAGGTCATGCCCACTGTCTCGGCGACTCCCATCGGGTAGCCGTTGGTCAGCACGACGATGCCCAAGTGGGACGCGGGTATCATTCCCACGAACGTTGCGGCCCCCTGTGAGAAGGCACCTGAGTGGCTGATCACTGTGTGCCCAAGTCCGTTCACCGCAAGCCCGAAGCCATACCCATACTGGCCCGGCGCCTTGTCCGCACTCGGCGGAAGCGGCTTGCTCAGATTGTGCGGGAACAAGGCCTGCACCAATGCCTCGCTCCTCATGAACTGCGTGTCGCCGGACTTGCCCTGACCCAGAACCATGGCCTCCCATCTGGCCATGTCATTGACGCTTGATGCCACGCCACCCGCCGCGGTGGCCGCGTCATCATTGAACTGCTCAGGGGTCACGCGCCAGCTTCCGTTGACCCGTTCATGTCCAACCGAGTGATTGGACATGGCGATGTACTGCTGGAAGCTCGAGGTGGTGCGGTTCATACCAAGCGGTTGGTAGAGGGCTTCGTCAGAGAGGGTGGGCCAATCGCTGCCACTCGCGGCTGCGGCTGCAAGGGCCCCGGCCATGATGCCGTAGTTGGTGTAGGCGTAGCTGGCCCGGAATGGTGTCAGCGGCAGATAGCGCAGCCGATTGAGAATTTGAGTCTGGTCGTAGCCAAGCCACTCCAGGTCGTCGCCAGCATGGTCCGGTAAGCCCGAGCGGTGAGCGTAGAGATCACCCACGCTGAGATGCGAAGTGACCCACGGATCCCCTAGGGCGAAATCCGGCAGCAGGGATTGAACGGGCTTCTGCCACGAGATGGTTCCATCGCTGACCAGCGTGGCCACGACGGTCGACCCGACCGGCTTGGAAACTGATGCGAGTTGGAACACCGTGTCTGCATCGACCTTTGCCCCGGTGTCGAGGTTGGCGACGCCGAAGCCTTCGGCATATGTGGTCGTGCCGTCGTGCACGACTGCCACGGCAACGCCCGGCACGCCTGTTTTGCCCATCAGGTCCTGAACCTGGACTGGCAAACTTGAGAGGGCCTTGCTGAGGTTGGGCGATTCTGACGTAGATGCCTCGATTGAGGAGCTGCCAGGAGTGCAGGCGGCGAGCACGCATGCGCTCATGGCCAGGGCAGCGAGCCGCAAACATTTCATCGACCACTGACTCGACATTGGCACCTTCCGTGGGCTTCGGCGGAGTGTAGGACAGGGATGTGCATGCAAGGTCAGCCAGATTGCGCACGGTAACCATTGATTTCGTCTTGACCTGATTCGATGCGACCGACGGCTAGCCTGTGGGCATGAAACTGGCCGTGCACTACCCGAACTTCAGTTTCCCAGGCGGCCCCGAGTCGATCGGGCCGATCATCGCCGCGACCGCTCGTGCTGCCGAGGATGGCGGGTGCGCACAGTTCACGGTGATGGATCACTGGTTCCAGATGGAGGCACTGGCCACTGCCCAGGATCCGATGCTGGAGGGCTACACCACCCTCGGCTTCCTGGCAGCTCACACCAAGGAGATGCGCCTTGGCCTGCTCGTCACCGGAGTGACCTACCGCCACCCTGGCCTGCTGGCCAAGACCCTCGCCACGCTTGACGTGCTGTCGGGTGGTCGCGCCGAGCTCGGCATAGGTGCTGCCTGGTACGAGCGAGAGCACCTCGGGCTCGGCGTGCCGTTCCCGCCGATCTCCGAGCGCTTCGAGCGCCTGGAGGAGGCCCTGCAGATCTGCCTGCAGATGTGGAGCGACGACGAAGGACCGTATGAGGGCAGGTACTACAGCCTGGCCGAGACGATCTGCCGCCCAATGCCACTGCAGTCGCCGCGGCCATCGATCCTGATCGGGGGAGGGGGCGAGAGGAAGACTCTCCGCCTGGTTGCGCAGTACGCCGATGCCTGCAACCTGTTCGCTACTGATCAAGGCGTCGTGGAGCACAAGATCAAGGTGCTCGCTGAGCACTGCACTGCGCAGGGGCGGGATTTCGCCAGCGTGCACAAGACGATCACCTCGGGCTCACTCGGTCCACCGCAGGAGGCCAGCTCCTTCGTCGAGCGCATGAAGCCATATGCGGCCATGGGAGTCGATCAGGTCTGGGTCACGCCGGCCGGACCGGATCCGGCCGACTGGATCGCCCGGTTCGCCGACGCCGTCGTTCCACAGTTGAGCGGGCTCTAGCGATCACTGTGCAGGATGGTCGACTGTGAACCACCTTTCCGCGTTGCTCCTGCGTGCTGCGCACGCAGACCCCGATGCTTCGGCTATCCGCGTGCCCGGGGTGCGCGATTGGACGCACGGCGAGCTTGAGCGGGCATCGGCGCAGCTTGCCAACGCACTTGTGGCGCTCGGCCTATCCCCAGGCGACCGGCTTGCAGTGCAGATTCCGAAGTCTGCCGAGACGATCGCGCTGCACCTGGCCTGCATTCGTGTGGGCGCCATCTACCTGCCACTGAACTCCGCGTATACACCCCGTGAGCTCGCCGGGCTTCTCGACGATGCGCGACCTGCACTGCTGGTGCGCGATGAGCCGATCGATCACTCCACCCCAGTCATGAGCATTGGTGCACTGCTGACCGCTGCTGCCAGCAGTGCAGCGAGCTTCACCGACGTCCCTCGTGGGCCCGATGATCCCGCGAGCATCCTGTACACCAGTGGCACCACGGGCAAGCCGAAGGGCGCGGTGCTCAGTCACGGCAATCTCGCCTTCAGCGCCCAGGCCCTGGTCGACGCCTGGGACTTCACCTCAGACGACGTCCTGCTGCACGTCCTTCCGCTCTTCCACACCCACGGCCTGTACGTCGCCACGCACACCGCGCTGGCCAGCGGCGCATGCATGATTCTGCACGAGGCATTCGACCCAACCCGCGTGATCGAGGACCTGCCCAAGGCCAGCACGATGATGGGCGTTCCCACGCACTACGTGCGCCTGCTCGCCGACGACGGCTTCACGCGATCGGTCACGTCAAGCATCCGACTGTTCACTTCTGGCTCAGCGCCCATGCTCGTGGCCACCCACGATGCCTTCACCGCTCGCACGGGCCAGGTGATCCTGGAGCGATACGGGATGACCGAGACCTGCATGCTGACCTCCAATCCGCTCGAAGGACGGCGCAAGCCCGGCACTGTTGGAACGCCGCTGCCCGGCGTCGAATTGCGACTCTCCGATCAGGCCCCCTCGGAGATCCAGGTGCGAGGCCCGAATGTCTTCGACGGCTACTGGCGCCGGCCCGAACTGAAGGCAACGGAATTCACGGACGACGGCTGGTTCAAGACTGGAGATCTCGGGCGCATCGATGATGACGGCTACGTCGAGATCGTTGGTCGGTCCAAGGACCTCATCATCTCGGGTGGACTCAATGTCTATCCGAAGGAGATCGAGCTCCTGCTCGATTCACTGCCGGGGATTGCGGAGTCCGCGGTCATTGGCGTACCCGACGCTGACTTCGGGGAGGCGGTGGTCGCAGTTGTCGTCCTGGACGGCACGGCCGCGCGCAGTCCCGACGACATCCGCCTTGCTGCGCGTGAGCATCTGGCCGGCTTCAAGGTTCCCAAAAGGGTGGTGATGGTCGATGCGCTGCCCCGCAATGCCATGGGCAAGGTGGAGAAGGCGAGCCTGCGCAGGAGTTACTCCGCTTGATCGGGCCGGCATCCGGCAGGATGGCACGATGCGCATCACTGGACGAACGACGTTCGTCGCCGTATTGACGCTTGTCATGGTCACGCTTGCGTTGGCCGGGCCTGCCGCGGCGAAGGACGAGGGCTTCGGCCTCCTCGTCTCCCTGCCGGTGCCGGCAACGTCGCCGATCGGAGTCGTGGGATCCGCGAGCGGGGGAGGAGGACGATCCTTCGTGCCATTCGGCTTTGACTCGGGTCCTCGAGGTGAGTCGGCGATCGGCACCGGGACGCACAATCCGCAGCCGGTCTTCTACGTGCCGCTGGGCACACCCGTGCTGGCGCCCATCAGCGGAACGGTGGCCCGCATCTCCAAGCTGTACTCCGGGGACTACTCGATCATGCTGGTCGGCTCGGCGAGCTCCCAGACGATGTGGGAGGTGGAGCATGTGATCTCGCCCCGCGTCCGGAAGGGGGAGCGCGTCAAGGCTGGCCAGGCTGTCGGCGTGGTCAGCGACTACGACGCCCGCAATACGCCCGGGGTGGGGCTTGTGGAACTGGGCGTATTGCGGGGTGGCAATCCGCCGAAGCACCTGTGCCCGTTCCTCTACCTTGATGCCCGGTCAAGGTCACGCATTCAGGCTGAACTGAACGCAATGCTGTCAGCTGATGCAGCGCGTGGCCTGGATTCCGCTCCGATGGCACCGGTGGGCTGCATCGGAACCAAGCCGATTGCCGGCTGATGCGCCTGCGACGGGCAAGCGATGACGATGTGGCACTGCTGGACTATTGGGACACCAAGCCGCATGTGATCGCCGCGACTGGCGACGACGATGTCCAGGATTGGGCCGATGAGATTCATGGCGAGCCGGGCATCTATGACGTGTTCCTTGCCGAGCTCGACGATGGACGCGCCATTGGAGTCGTGCAGATCATCGATCCGCAGCTGGAGCCCAGCCACTACTGGGGCGAAGTGGAGGCGAATCTGCGTGCCATCGACATCTGGATCGGCGAAGAGGACGATCTCGGACGCGGTTTCGGCACCACGATGATGCAACTGGCGTTGGAGCGCTGCTTCGCACCACCGCAGGTCACCGCGGTGCTCATCGATCCGCTTGAGTCCAATACCCGCGCAATCAACTTCTATGAGCGCCTCGGCTTCGTATCGCTGGGCCTGCAGGTCTTCGGCGGTGATCGTTGCCTGGTCCACAGGCTGTCGCGAGCGCGCTGGACCGAACTCGGATCCACAGGAAGCTCACAGTCGTCATTGCCAGATTAGTCCGCAGAGCGGCGTTAGGGTCGGCAGGAGCAGAGCAGCAGACTCTGGAGCTGAATCACAGGGAGCAATGATGAAGCCTCGCATCGCGTCCACACTCGCCGCGGCCCTCAGTCTGGTGGCCGTCGGTGCGGTCGGGGCTTCCACAAGCGCCAATGCTGCACCAGCGGGCACCACGACCGTCATCAACTGCGCAGGCACGGGCGTAGTCAGGCCCAGCACGATCACGATCACGTGCGCGGATGGCGGCGTGAGCGTCAACAAGATCACCTGGTCGACGTGGAATGTCGCGTCGGCTACCGGCAAGGGAGAGCTCTCCTGGAACACCTGCCTGCCCACCAACTGTGCGGCGGGTATCGGGCTGACCTACCCCGTCACCATCAAGCTGGGCGGGCTGGCCCACGCGCCCAAGAGCCTGGCCTTCTCCAGGATGACACTCGGCTTCCCTCAGGGCGGGCCAGCGTCACTTGACTCAGGCACCTACATCCTGGACAGCTCGGCTCACGCCGGCTAGCAGCACGAACTCCCGTCCGGCACGCGCTCGTCATTCGCACGACCGATCGCTACGAAGGAGCAGTCATGTCATTCATCCTGTGGATCATCGCCGTCATCATCGCAATCGTGGGAATCGTGCAGCTCCTGCAAGGCCAGTTCATCCTGGGCATCGTGCTCATCATCGTGGCGTGCCTCGTCGGCCCTGGTGGCTACTCGATCTTCAAGTCGCGCTCCTCGTGAGAGGCAGCGCAGTCGCTATTGACCACCTGGCTTGAGCTCGATGAACAGGCCGTGGGCCTCGATGGTGAGGAGGTCGCCGTCGTAGATGGCGCCAAAGGTGTATCGCTTGCGACCCTCGATCCGCTCGACGAAGCCCTCCACCCGCAGCTCCCGCTCGATCGGCGTGACATTGCGAAAGTCGATGTTCAGGTATGCCGTGCGGCAGATGGGCCGTCCATGGTTCGCCACGCGCCCGAGCACCTGGTCCATGAACAGCGGCAGCGCGCCGCCATGGACGGCACCGTTGCCGCCGAGGTAGAAGGCCGAGTAGCGCACCTTGCCGTCGAGGCGATCCTCGCTCTGGCGCACGTCGTACATCTCGGGTGCCAGCGTGCGGGTGCCGCCTGAGCGACGGATGTCGTCCCAGGACTTGTCGCGCTCCACGAGGTAGCGGTAGGGGTCGAGCAGGCGAGCGACCTCTTCGAGGGCTCGAGCAGCCTGCAGGGCAATTTCAGGGGGAGCATTCGTGCTGGCGGTGCGGTCCTGCACGGACCTCAGCGCGGTGCCCAGCTGCTGCAGTGGGCGATCGGCCGGCAGCTGCTCGGACTCGTCGAGGAAGATGCTCATGCGGACTCCAGCTCTCGTGCGCGGGCCGCTGACAGTGCGTCCGTCCACCACTGCAGGTCCTTGACCATCAGGTCAAAGCGAGGTCGCAGCGGCTCCAGCAGGCTCGGCTCGTATCGATCTTCCGCAGTCAGCACGGCGCGCATCACGTCGGGAAGGATGTGCACGGCGTAGCGCAGCGGAGCCATCTCGAATTCGACTGCCACCTGGCGCAGCTGCTCGATGGCCCGCGAGCCACCGACATTGCCCCAGCCGACGAAGGTCACCGGCTTGCGGGTCCATTCCACAAAGAGGTGGTCCATCGCATTCTTCAAGGCTGCGGTGTAGCCATGGTTGTACTCCGCCGCCAGGATGATGAAGGCATCTGCTCGATCGATGCGCTCGGCGAAGCGGGCAATCGCATCGGTGGTGTACTTGCGGGGCGTGCGGGCCGGAGCCGGGACGTCGTATTCAGGCAGCGGATGGTCGCGCAGGTCCACCAGGTCGACCTCGATGCCATCGATCTTGGACAGTTCGGCGACTACCCATCGTGCGGGCACGTCGGCGAAGCGTCCCTCGCGCGTGCTGCCGATGATCACTGCAATGCGACTCATGCGAAATCCTCCGAGGATGGTTGAAGATTGAAGTATCTCGCAGGGCCGCCGACGAGGTGGGCATTTGGTCGTCTACCAGGCGTAGGCCTCCGGAGCCTGGCCGCCGGGGCCGGGGAAGAGCGTGTCGAGCGCGGCGAGCGCGTCTGCGTCCAAGGTGATGTCCAGTGAACGCAGAGAGCCGTCGAGCTGCGCCAGGGTGCGCGGCCCGATGATCGGTGCCGTCACGCCCGGCTGGTGCAGGAGCCAGGCCAGCGCAGTGTCGGCAGGATCCTCGCCTCTCGCGGCGCAGAAGTCCTCCCAGGCCTGGATCTGCGGACGCAGCTTCTCCAGGCGTCGATTGGTCCGGCCATCTCCGCTGCGGCCAAGATCCCCCGACTCCTGCTTGCGGATGATGCCGCCGAGGAGCCCTGCCTGCAGCGGAGACCATGGGATGACCCCGACTCCGTAATGCTGGGCCGCGGGCAGCACCTCGAGCTCGATCGTGCGCGCCAGCAGGTTGTACAGGGACTGCTCGCTGGAAAGCCCCAGGAAGTTGCGGCGACGTGCTGCCTCCTGCGCCTGCGCGATGTGCCATCCAGCGAAGTTGGAGGAGCCGACATAGATGATCTTGCCCTGGCTGCGCAGGACTTCCATCGCCTCCCAGATCTCATCCCATGGAGTGCGCCGGTCGATGTGGTGCATCTGGAAGATGTCGATGTAGTCGGTCTGGAGTCGCTTGAGCGAGGCATCGCATGCGCGGCGGATGTTGAGTGCCGAGAGCTTGCCGTCATTGGGCCAGTCGGTCATCGGCTGGTACAGCTTGGTGGCGATGACAGTCTTCTCGCGACGCTGGCCTCCCTGGGCGAACCAGTTGCCGATGATGGTCTCGGTGAGGCCAGCATTGCCCGGACCTCCGTAGAAGTTCGCGCTGTCGAAGAAGTTGATGCCCACCGAAAGCGCGTGATCCATGATCGCGAAGGAATCGGCTTCGCTGGTCTGCGGACCGAAGTTCATCGTGCCAAGGCAGAGCTTGCTCACGGACAGGCCGGTGCGCCCCAGATGTGTGTATTTCATCCGGGCATTCCAGCACAGGCAGCCGGTGCGCGTATCGGGTTCACCCCAGATCGCCCAAGGAGTCGCGGCAGACTGCGCGCTACTCTGGGCCCATGCCACTCCAAGGTGAATATGAGCCGAGCCCTGTCCGCTTCGTGCGGGAGCAGGTCGAATTGATCGAGTCATCTGGTGGCACCGAAGGCACCAAGCATCCCGAGGGCTACGACGTGATCGTGCTGACCACCCTGGGAGCCAAGTCCGGCAAGATCCGCAAGTCCGCGTTGATGCGCGTTGAGCACGAAGGCCGCTATGCCGTGGTGGCGTCGATGGGTGGGGCACCAACCAATCCAACGTGGTACAGCAACCTGCTGGCCAACCCCACAGTGGAACTGCAGGACGGACCGGTGAAGCAGGACTACACCGCGCATCTGGCCGAGGGTGAGGAGCGGGAGATCTGGTGGGAGCGTGCCGTGGCTGCATTCCCGCCGTATGCGGAGTACCAGACCCGCACTGATCGCCAGATTCCCGTCTTTGTCCTGGAGCCCTAGTCAGCTGAGGTCCTTCGGTTCGAGCCACTGGCATACTCCGATGCCGTGAGCTCACGCTTCGAAGGCATCCCTGCGGAGGCTTTCGCCTTCTATCGCACGCTGGCCACGAACAACACCCGCGAGTGGTGGAGCGCCCACAAATCTGACTACGACCGATTCGTGCGGGAGCCGATGCAGTCGCTGCTTGGCGAGCTGGAGACTGAGTTCGGCAGCGGTCACATGTTCCGGCCGCACAGGGACACCCGCTTCGCCAAGGACAAGACCCCGATCAAGGAGCACCAGGGCGCGGTGGTCGAGATCGAGGATGCCATGGGCTACTACCTTCAGATCTCGGCCACCGGGCTCTCGGTCGGCGGCGGCTGGTACGCGGCCGCTGGGCAGCAGATGCAGCGCTACCGCGACACCGTGGAGAGCCCGCTCGTAGCCGAGCTCGAACGGCTGCTGGCATCGGTCGGCCGCAAGTTCGTGCTTGACGGAGACCCGGTGAAGACTCGGCCGAGGGGGGTGTCGCCGGATCACCCGAAGCTGGAGCTGATGCGCTATCGACGAGTGACGGCCATGCGCGAGTACTCAGCAGATGACTGGGTCAGCACGCCAAGGACCCTGGCCACCGTCCGCAGCGACTGGCGGGCACTGCGACCGCTGGTGGAGTTCCTGGCCGATCACGTGGGGCCAGCACAGGAG
>Ga0075012_10003887_pt1 | contig 14032 bp, 12 predicted proteins | sample All_14_2_FD_71474 | JGI IMG/M metagenome (GOLD analysis project Ga0075012, IMG submission 71474) | Freshwater microbial communities in response to fracking from Pennsylvania, USA - Allegheny Zone_MetaG_DW_15 | ecosystem: Environmental > Aquatic > Deep subsurface > Groundwater > Drilled... | reverse complement strand
CCGCAACTGTCCCAGTCGCCGTCGTCCTGCCAGAAGTGGTATTCCTTGCCTTTGATGGTGGCGAAGGAGATGAGGTACGGAAAAGTAAAATCGCAATTGCTGGGCAAATCGGCGAAAACGCCCGTCACCGTTACGGGGAAAAGGTGGTCGAGCAGCACCGTTTTTCCAATGGCTGCCTCCCAGCTTCCGAAGCATTTTTCCGCCCAATTTTTACCGAGCAAAATGGTGTTCGGTTGACCCAAGGAAGCGGTGCCTTCGCCTGCAATCACCTGCAAATCAAGCATTTGCACAAAATCAGGCTCGGCCATGAAGGCGATTTGGTCATCTTCCGGCGTGAATTTTTTCAGGGGCGCACCGCCCGTTGGATTGGGCACGGTGATGGTCGTCCAGGTCTCTTTGATTCGGCTCTTTTTTTCAAACTGTGGGATGGACGAAACGAGCATTTCCCCAGCAGGCATGGGCACGCAAACGCTGTTATCCTGACTGCCATCCGATAGTTTTATCTCACCCACCACCCGCACGATGCGGTCGTAGTTTTTGAAATTTTTGTTGAAACTCAATTCGTAACTCACTACCCGGTAGATGAGCAGCACGGCAGCGATGCCGACCGTCAGGCCGAGGATATTGATGCCGGAAAACACCTTGTTTTTCAGCATGGAACGGAGGATGAATTTGAATTGCATGGTGTTTTTTTTTATAAAATGCTTTCGCTTTGGTTCGCTTCGCAATGGGTGCCCAGGCTTTTCGGCAGCAGCTTTTTCCAGCTATCAAAAGCCAGCGTCAGCAGGGCCGCACCCGTGATTTTGATAAGCATCGGCGCAAAATCGAGGACTTGACTTCCCGACAGGTGAGCCGACTGTTCCAGCCATTTTCCCATGGATAGGTTTGAAATTTGCGGCGCAAGGCCGATGAATGTTTCTTCCATTTTTCAATACTTAGAGTCCCGCTCAAAGCGCCGTGTCCTGCTCCACGTAGCCATCTTTCAGGTGGATGATCCGGGTGCCGAACTGGGCATTTGATTCGGAGTGGGTGACTTGGATGATGGTAGTGCCTTCGTTGTGCAGTTCCTTAAAAACCTGCATGATTTCCTCGCCCTGTTTGCTGTGCAGGTTGCCAGTCGGCTCGTCGGCGAGCAGTAGTTTCGGCTTCGCAACGATGGCTCGTGCGATGCCCACCAGTTGCTGCTGCCCCCCGGAAAGTTGGTTTGGGAACAGGTCTTTTTTGCCGACGATATTGAAACGGTCGAGCATGTCGGCCACCATGCTCTGGCGCTCCGATTTGCTCACGCCCCGGTACAGCAGCGGCATTTCGATGTTCTCGTACACGGTCAGTTCGTCAATCAAATGGTAGGCTTGGAACACGAATCCGATGGTGTGCTTGTGCAGTTCCGTGCGGCGTTTTTCGTTGAAAGTATGCACTGGTTCATCCAAGAAAAAGTACTCGCCCCCATCCGGTTTGTCCAGCATCCCGATGATGTTCAGCAGCGTGGACTTGCCCGAACCCGACGGCCCCATGATGGTCACGAACTCGCCTTTTTTTACCTTAAAACTGATTTTGCGCAGCACCCAAGTGCGTTGCATGCCCGTGCTGTAGTAGCGTTCAATGTCTTTTAGAATAATCATATCATGAGGGTTGATAAGGGTTTATATGAGGTTGATAAAGGTTGATGGTGGAGGGCAATATCAACCCTTATCAACCTCATATAAACCTCATATCAACTATCTTACAAATACCGTTTTACCACGTTTTCCGCCACCACTTGCCCGTCCAGCATTCGGATGATACGGTTGCCAAATTCGGCGCAGTATTGCGAGTGCGTCACCATCAAAATCGTGGTGCCGGCGGCGTTCAGGTCGGCCAGGATTTTCATCACTTCGTCGCCGTTGGCGGAGTCGAGGTTACCCGTCGGCTCATCGGCGAGGATGAGTTTGGGCTTGTTCACCACGGCACGGGCCACGGCCACCCGTTGCTGCTGACCACCAGAAAGTTGCTGCGGAAAGTGGTTTTTGCGGTGCATGATGTTCATGCCTTCGAGGAGTTCCTCCACTCGTTTTTTCCTTTCATTTGCTGGCACTTTCGTGTAGAGCATGGGCAGTTCCACGTTTTCATAGACGGTCAGTTCGTCAATCAAGTTGAAGCTCTGGAACACGAAGCCGAGGTTGTGCTTGCGCACGTCGGAGCGTTTGCGCTCGGCCAGTTTGCCCACTTCCTGTTCGTTGAAAAAATAATCGCCGCTGCTGGGGCTGTCAATCATGCCGAGCACGTTCAGCAGCGTGGATTTCCCACAGCCGGACGGCCCCATCACGGAAACGAATTCGCCCTGTTTGATTTCGATGTCCACGCCGTTGAGCGCCGTGGTTTCCACTTCGTCTGTGCGATAGACTTTGGATAATTTGACTGTTTTTATCATTGTTGGATGGATTGTTTTAAAGCTGAAAAAATTGGCGACGGGCAGAAGCCCGCCGCACTTCTATTTGTCGGATGATTTCTTTCATTTTAGTACAAGCACGTCCTTGTCTCCGTAATTGTCGTAGCTGTTGGTGATGACTTTGTCGCCGGGCTTCAGACCCTCCAGCACTTCGTAAAAATTGGGGTTCTGGCGGCCTAGCCGCACAGTCTGCTTGATGCCGTTTCCGGTGGTGGGGTCAATGAGATAGACCCAGTTGCCGCCTGTCGTTTGGTAAAAACCACCCCTTGGGAGCAGGGTCGCCTCTTCCTCGGCGCTCAGTTCCAATTTCACGGAGACGGACTGGCCCCGCTTGATGCCCTGCGGCGATTTTCCCACGAAGACCATGTCCGCTTCGAAGGAACCGTTGATGACCTGTGGGTAGATTTTGGAGATGCGCAGTGTGTAATCCTCGCCCGCCAGTGTGAAGCTGCCCACCTGTTCCACGGCAATCCTGGAATTGTAAAATTCGTCAATGCGCACCCGGATTTTGAAGGCCGTGAGGTCGTCAATCTGGCCGATGTTTTCGCTGCGGGCGACGCTCTCGCCAAGCTCCTTGGTCAGGCCAGAAAGTTGCCCGGCGATGGGTGCTTTCACGATGAGTTGGTCAAGGCTCTGCTTGGTGATGGCCAGGTTTCGCTGCATCAGGTCGAGCGAGGAAGTCATTTGCTGCTGCTGCAAAACCTGGTAAGCGGAATCTTTTTTGAGCGTGGCGCCGAGCATGACCTTGCGGGTAGCGAGGTATTTCGCTTCGTCCTCCACCAGTTCCAAATCCACTTCCGCAATCACCTTCGATTTGTACAATTCCCTATTGCGTTTCAGTTTTTTGTCATTCGTAGCAATCAGGTTGTCAACAGATAACGCCTGTTCCTTCATACTCAGGCTCTGTTGCTCCATCAACAGCGAGGTGTTGCGGATCTGGTTGATTTGGGAGATGATGCTCGCCTCTTGGTTCAGGTAATTGACCATCAAATCGGGATTGGAGAGCCGCAAAATCGGCTGACCTTGGCTCACGAAAGCGCCATCCTCCACGAATTTTTCCTCCACTTTTCCGCCCTCGATAGCGTCCATGCGGACGGTGCGCAGCGGCAACACGATGCCCGTCACGGGGATGAATTCCTGGAATTTGCTGCGCTCAACCGTGGAGATGGTGAGGCGGTCGGTGGTGACGTTGAGTTTGGAGACGCCGGCATTTTTGTAGAAACTGCGGCCCACGAAGCCCAATCCAAGCACCACCGCTGCGATGATGCCGATGCGGAGGGGCGTCCAAGTCTTTTTTTCGATTTTTTTGTCCATAATTAAAACTAGCATGGTTGGTTTTCACCATGCCAAGTTTGAATTCAATGGATGTGCCAAGATAATCAAGCTATTGATTATCAAATTTTTATAAAAATGAATAAAAAACTCTTCCTTGAAAACTGTTCGAAAACGGACAGTGGAGTGTCCGATTTGGGACGGTTACCCCATAAATATCAACGTAAAAACCGTCCCCCTACCCTCTTCGCTGACGACCTGAATATCGCCCTGATGCTGCCGCATGATTTGGCGGGCTAAGCTGAGGCCGATGCCCGAACCTTCGGGTTTGGTGGTAAAAAACGGGACGAAAACCTGTTCCAAATTCGTTGAAGCAATGCCCGCCCCATTGTCGGAAATACGGATGAGGAGTCGCAATTGCTCGTCACGGTCGGCAAGGACGAGCACTTTTCCATCGGGGGTGTTTTGTACGGCTTCGAGGGCGTTTTTCACCAAGTTTATCATTACCTGCTCTAGCAAAACGGGGTCGCCGACAAGTTGCAGGTTGGGACGAAAATGGCGAAAATCAAGCTGCACATTCTTCGGCACGGTGGGTTTCAGCAGCCCCTCGATTTGCTTGAAAAACGGCTCCAGTTCAATGTTTTGCAAGGAAACCTGCGGGATTTTCGTGAGCTTCCGGTAGTTTTCCGTGAATTTCAAAAGCCCCGAACTCCGTTTCTGGATGATTTCTAATGCCTGTCCCACATCCTCCAAACTATCCTCGGAAGCACCGCTTTTCACCAAATCAGCCGTGGACTGGCTCAGGCTGGCGATGGGCGTCACCGAGTTCATGATTTCGTGCGATAGGATGCTGATGAGACGGTGGTAGGACTTGATTTCCTCGCCTGTCAGCTCGCCGCTGAGGTTGAAAAAAGTGAAAAGCCGGACCTCGCCGTCCATTGTTTTCAGCACAAAACAGCGGATGGCAAGCTGCACCACTTCGTCGTTCACCACTACTTTTTGTACGATGCGCTCCCCGACGGGCATGTGTTTCATCGCCTCATGCAACACGCCGTCAATTTGCCTAAACGTCTCTAAATCACGGAAATACGATTTATGAAAAATGGCTTTTAGTGCCCGGTTGGCCAGCAAGGTGTGCCCATCCTTGTCCATGCAAAAAATGCCCGTGTCCACGTTTTCGAGCACCGTTTGCATGAGCTGTCGGTTGGCTTCGTTCTGGGAGCGCAGGTGGCGGAACTTGTCGGAAATGGCGTTGAATTCCTCGTACATCTTGGAGTCGGGTTCGCTGCTGGAAGGCACGGGGTAGGTGCGCAGAAAATCCTCGTAACGGATGGTCATCAGGAAGTCGGCGATCTGCCTGCGATCCTCCTGAATCAGGCGGAATAAACTGTAAACCAAGATTGCGGTGACGAGGAGGCCCACCATTATGCCGATAAATCGCCATTCGGAGTTTGAAACATAGGCCACTGCTACCAGCAGCAAGGCCAGCAAAGTCAAGGTGTTCATTAAAACCACCTTCGCCCGGAAACTCGCCAGTAATTTCATCTACAAACCAAATTTTTCAAGGCGGCGGTACAGCGCTGCACGGGTCAGGCCCAGCGATTCGGCTGCCTTGCTGATGTTTCCTTGGTGGATTTCGAGGGCTTTCTGCACTAGGCTGCGCTCGATTTCCTCCAGTTTCATATTGTCGAGCGAAAGCGGCTGCCGCTCATTTTCTGGTTCGAGGAGGAAATCATCGGGCTGCAATTTTGCGGATTCCGACATGATCACGGCCCGCTCAATGGCATGGCGCAGTTCCCGCACATTGCCCCGCCACTGGTATTTTTCCAGTTTTTCCAAGGTTTCTTTCTCAAAACCAAGGGTAGGCTTGCGGTATTTTTTGGCGTAAACTTCCAAGTAATGCTTCGCAATCAATCGGATATCGCTGATTCTATCCCGCAGCGAGGGCATTGTGATTTCAATGGTGTTGATGCGGTAGAGCAAATCCTGGCGGAAAGTCCGCTCCTTCACCATGCTGGGCAGGTTGCTGTTCGTGGCGCAGATCAGGCGCACGTCCACCGGGATTTCCTTGGTGGACCCCACCCGTATCACTTTCCGATTTTGGAGGATGTAGAGCAGTTTCGCTTGTAGGTTTTGGCTCAAATTCCCGATTTCATCCAAAAAAATAGTGCCGCCATTGGCCATCTCAAACTTGCCCATCCGGTCTTCGTGCGCATCGGTGAAGGCGCCTTTCACGTAGCCGAATAGCTCGCTCTCGAACAGCGATTCGGACAAAGCGCCGAGGTCAACATGCACGAAAATCTTCTCCGCCCGTGCCGATTTGCGGTGCAATTCACGGGCAGCCAGCTCTTTCCCAGTGCCGTTTTCGCCCGTTATCAAGACGTTGGCATCGGTTTTAGCCACTTTTTCAATGGTCTTGAAAACCTCCTTCATGGCAGGCGCTTCGCCAATGAAATCATTGCCCCGGTCACCAAGTTGTGCCAAAATCTGGCGGTTTCCGTCCTGTAGCTGCTTCACTTCCTGCCGCAGCAGCGACTGGTTTAGGGCCGATTTCACGGTGGCCAGCAGTTTTTCATTGCGCCAAGGTTTCTCAATGAAATCGGTTGCCCCAAGCTTCATCGCTTCCACCACCATTTCCACCTCGCCATGCGCCGTGATGATGACCACCTGGGTCTGTGGGCGCATTTCCTTGATTTTGGAGAGCCACTCCAAACCGATTTTCCCCGAAGTGTCGCCCTTCGTGAAGTTCAGGTCGAGCAGTATCACATCTGGACTGTACTGCTGCAACAGGCGAGGCAGGTGCGCTGGGTTTTGCTCCGCAAACACCCTTGAAAACACAGGCTTCAGCAGCATTTTCAAGGAAAAAAGTATGTCGTCCTCGTCGTCAAGGATGAGGATGGTGCCTTCCTGTTTCATTCGATTGCTCAATAATTGGAGGTAAAAATAGGCTTAGCCGACAAGCAATTTCAGTATTTTCCAAAAAACAAAAAAGGCAAAAGCAGGTGCTCCCGCTTTTGCCTCGTTTTATTTTACACTGCCGTGTTTAAGCAAATTTTTTCTTTTTGAAAAAAGGCTTGCTGCTGAAATTCCCGCTGGAGGATGCCCGCTCCTTTCGGCCTCCCGTGGAACCGCCGCCCGATTTGCCGCTGAAGGCAGGTCTCGGTGCGCCGTGGCGCTCAAGGCTGTGCTTCGACTTGAACCCGCCGCCCCGTTCTGGTTCCCGGATTTCAGGGTAGGCGTTCGGGTTCAGGTGGCCGCCGAAGTGCAACTGGAGCAGGGCTGCCAGCATTTGCTTTGGCTTCCCAGCGTTCATCAGGTCGGCTGCTAGGTCGTAGAAATCCTGTGAAATCTCGCCTTCCGCTGCAACGAAAACACGGTCTTTCATGCTGTTGCGCTTCTGCTCGATGACCTGTTCGCCCCAAGGCAGTTGGCCACGGGTCAGGGTCGTTTTCGTCACCTGCTGCACGAACTGGAGCTTGCGCCACTCGCCGGGTGCGATGAAGCTGATAGCCTTACCCGTCTTGCCAGCACGGCCCGTCCGGCCAATGCGGTGCACGTAGTTTTCGGGGCTGTCCGGCATGTCGAAGTTGATGACGTGCGAGAGGTTGTTGATGTCAATGCCACGGGCCGCCACGTCGGTAGCGACGAGGATGGTCGCATGGCCGCCCTTGAACTTGGCGAGGATGCGCTCCCGCATGGCCTGGGTCACGTCGCCGTGCAGGGCTTCCACATCGTAGCCGATGCCGCTGAGCTTGCCGGCCAGGCGGTCGGCACCGACGCGGGTGCGGCAGAAAACGAGTGCATAAAATTCCGGCTCCGTCTCGATGAGGCGGTGCAGCGCACGCAGTTTGTCTTTTTCATACACTTCGTAATAAACCTGCTCTACCGTGGTGGCAGATGCCTGCTTGGCGGCCACTCGGACCTCGTCGTACTCGCCCATGAATTTCTTGGCAAGATTGAGGATGGCGCCCGGCATGGTAGCGGAGAAAAGCAGCATCCGGCGGTGCTCTGGCACGTGCGAGAGGATGTGCTCAATGTCTTCTATGAAGCCCATGTTGAGCATCTCGTCGGCCTCGTCCAGCACGACGAACTTCACGTCATCGAGCTTGAGGGTTTTGCGTTCGAGGTGGTCAATGGCCCGACCTGGTGTCGCTACCACGATGTCAACGCCCTGCTTGAGGGCCTTGAGTTGGGTGGCCATGCCTTGGCCACCGTACACGGGCAGGATGCTGATGTTGCGGGTGCCCCTGAGGCTTTCGAGTTCTTCGCAAACTTGGTTGGCAAGCTCACGGGTTGGCGCTAGCACGATGGCCTGCACCTTGCGGAGGCCCGGCGTGATGCGCTCGATGATGGGCAAGCCGAAGGCTGCGGTTTTGCCAGTGCCCGTTTGGGCTTGGCCGATGATGTCACGCTCGCCGTTGAGGAGCATGGGGATGGTTTGCGCCTGAATGGGCGTTGGGGTGACGAAGCCTTTTTTGATAAGGCCGTCGAGGATGTCGGCGCTGAGGCCGAGGTCGGCAAAAGTTTGGATAGAATCCATTTTAGAAAAAAAGATTGGTGTTTAACTTGGGTCGTGGCCGTGCAACCCCGCTACCGTTTCGTCCGCTTCCCAAAAAGTTTTTGCGAAGCAAAACAGCAGCACGAGGCATCGTTGCCGAAGTGGCAATACATTTACCCGACTTTTAACCCAAAAATTCAGACGTGTGTGAAGGCAGATAGTCCCCAGCATACTCCGTGTAGGCAGGCAGGCGAGTATGGAGGCGGACTAACACGCTGAATATCAATCTCTTGGCAGCCAGTTTACTCGCAGTCGAAATTACCCGCAGGCAATTTCCAATTCTTCTCCTTCAAATTCCGTCTAAACCCAATTAAACGGTTAACAATTATCTCCAAAATGCTTTGAAACAGAATTTTGTTCATAGCGTTCTGGAATAGGGGCGCAAAATTAGGACATAAGTTTGGTTATTGTGCCATTTTTTCGTGAATTATTTTGCACTAAAATTTTTCAGCGCCAGAAATAGGCTACTGGAAGACGAATACTTGGAATTTGGATTTTTGAAACACGGCATTAAATCGGGCCTTTCTATCTTCGCCGATTACTTGTATCAACAAGGGAATTTGTGTTGACCATCATTTTAAAAACTCAACCTGATATGTTCAAGAAAGCCTTTTTTGGATTTTCGCTGGCTGGCTGCCTGCTCGCTGGCGTTGGCGGATGCAATTACGAAAACGTCTCCGAACTTCCAATCGAGACCGTTTGCGACCCGAACGCCGCTGTTTCCTTCGCCGCTGACATCGTGCCCATCATGACCGGGAGTTGTAGTTCGAACACCACCTCCTGCCATGCAGTTGGCAATTTCAACAACGCCGACCTAGACACCTATCTTGGCGTCAAAGACCAAGTGGACAACGGCAAGCTCATCAGTTCCATCATTTGGGACGACGTGGCCACCACCTCAAGGATGCCCAGTGGCAGCAGCACCAAGATTGACGACTGTGCCATCGGAAAAATCGAGCGCTGGATTGCCGACGGCGCACCCAACAACTGATTCATTTTCACCACAACCAACTGACAATTAATCGTTTATGAAAAAAATATTACCCTTCCTTTTCTTTTTGGTTTTGTCCTTCCAGGCAATACTTGCCCAGCAGGACACCACCGACATGCTCAGCATGATTGGCGAACCAACGGCTCCACACAGCTTCGCCACGGCCACTTTCAAGGGCACTCGCCTGATAAACTTCCACACGCTGGAAGTGCCCGGCGAGCGCACGCTGGATTTCCGCATCGCCCACCGGTTCGGCACTTTCAACCAGGGGGCCTACAATTTTTGGGGCATTGACGGCGGGGCCAGCATCCGCCTCAGTTTGGAGTACAGCTACGACGGTCGCCTCTGCCTCGGCATTGGCCGCTCCAGCGTGGACAAGGCTTTTGACGGCTTCGCAAAATACCGCCTGCTGCGCCAGGGCGAAAACGGCGGCTCGCCACTGAGCCTGACACTGTTCACGGGCGCCTACCTCGTTTCGCTGAAAGACGCCAACGACGGTCTGACGAATATTGACAAATACGCCAAGTTCAGCAACCGGCTTTCGTATTGCCACCAAATCATCGTCGGGCGGAAGTTCAACGATGATTTTTCGCTGCAAATCGCCCCGACCTTCGTCCACTACAACCTCGCCGAGGAACTGGACACTAAAAACGATGTCGTCATCGTAGCTGCGGCGGCCCGCTACAAACTGACGCAGCGCTTGGCCATCACCACCGAGTACGGCTGGCGGGCCACCAAGTACAGCGATTCGGACTACTACGACAGCTTCGGCATCGGGGTGGACATCGAGACGGGAGGCCACGTTTTCCAATTGATGCTGACCAATTCTTTCGGGTTGTTGGAGAGCCAGTTCTACGCCCGCACTGCGGACAAATGGCGGAACAACGGCATCCGTTTGGGCTTCAATATTTCGAGGGTCTTTACCATTTAACCCATAAAAACGAGCCTTTGCGCCCCGTTCGGCGAGTTGGAATTCCCGTTCGGAGCAACATTAGCATTTCGTTAAGATAGACTTGAGCACCTAGGGCGTTACTTCGTCGTCAGAATCAAATATGACAGCGGGGGCAAATCAACTCCCGGTTCATTCACCAGAAAAATAAAAAAAGACATGAAGAATTTGAAGATGGCCTTGTTGGCCCTGTTAATCGGAGCACCCATCCTCCTCTCCGCACAGCGCTATTTTTCACGCAGTGCAAACGTCAATTTTGACGCCACCAACAACAGCTCCCCAGAGGATGTCAAAGCCAAAACCAGCACGGGCACCATCGTCGTGGACGCTGCCACGGGCGCAGTGGAAGCCGCTGTTTTGATGAAGAGCTTCCAGTTCGAAAAAGCGCTGATGGGCGAGCATTTCAACGAAAACTACGTAGAAAGCTCGAAGTACCCAAAAGCGGTTTTCAAGGGTAAAATGGCCGACGCCACTGCCGTGAAATTTGAACGGGACGGCACCTACAAAATAAACGTGACGGGCAACCTGACCATGCACGGCAAGACCAAACAGGTCACCGTCCCAACTGTTTTCACAGTGAAGGGCGGCAAAATCACTGCCCAAACCGATTTCACGGTGGTCCTTGCCGACTTCGACATTGCCATTCCATCGCTCGTGGCCGACAAGGTGGCCAAGAGCGTGAAGATTACCTTCGCAGGGGCGCTTGAGGTGATGAAATAAGCCCGCATTCACATGAAAGCCGGAAAGGCCGTGTCACTTAATTTGGGGCACGGCCTTTTTTTATTGTCATTTTTAACGGTTCCTTAAAAACGAAGGTGACAATCGTCACCCTTGTCAATTGGGGCAAGTGCGAGCTTTGTGCGTTATAAATTGCTACATGCAAAGGTCAATCGTCTATTTCCTTTTGGTAATTTTCCTGTTTGTGTCGGTGGTGCCCGGCCAAACCTTGGAGGAATTGACCCGGTTGCCTGTGCTATGGCAGCACTTTCAAGTGCACAAATCCCAATACCCTGAAACCAGTTTTGGAGATTATTTTCAAATGCATTACGGCAAAGGTTTTGCGCAGCACCACTCAGCGCATGACCACTCGAAGCTGCCGATGAAGAGCGGCGACAAACATTTGCACGCACCTGCCCTAGTTGATGCGCCAAAGCCTGCTGAAATTAATTTTCAAGCAATTTTCTTTGATAGTGAACCCGTTCGGTTCAAAGACCAACTCCGCCTGCAATCCTTCCTCACCGACATCTGGCAGCCACCCCGAAGCTGCTAAGTTCTTCCCGCTTTTTTATTCCATCATCTTTTCATTAAACATTGCCTGAACTCAATGGATTGGCCGTGCCAAATACCCAATCCAACAAGTTCAACAATTCAACCTATAAAAAATGGACGCAACGCATTTGCACCTGTTGCTCAACCACTTCCCCATCATTGGGTCGCTGTTGGGCGTTGGCGTGATGGTTTATGGCTACCTCACGTCATCTGAACAAGTAAAAAAAGCCGCACTTTGGATTTGGGCCGCAATGGCCGTCATCGCCATCCCCGTCTTCCTCACTGGGGAACCTGCCGAGGAGTCCGTCGAAGGGCTGGCAGGCGTTTCCGAAGGGCTTATTGATAAGCATGAGGAGGCTGCCGAACTGGCCATCTGGCTTATGGAGGCACTGGGGCTGCTATCCCTCATCACACTTGTCACTGCCAAAATGAAGTCCTCGCTTTCCAAGCCGATGGTGCTCATCGCCACGATACTCAGCCTTGCCACCTTCGCTGCAATGGCCCGCACGGGTTACCTCGGTGGCCAAATCCGCCACACCGAAATCAGGAGTGGAGTTACGGCAGCCAATGCCGAAAATGGGCAAGAAGCTGACGAAGATGATGACGGCGATTAAAGCCAAATACCAAATTGAGGGCGGCGGCAACCCTGCTGCCGCCCCAATTCAGCCATGACTTCATTTAAAAAACTCAGCATGAAAAAACTATCTGGCCCTTTGGGCAACCCTAGCGCCCATTTCCTCGAAACCAATAAGTAGCTGGCATGAACACAACGAAACTGAGCCAAATCATCGAGGGTTGCCGACGCCGGGACAGGGTTTCGCAACATGCGCTGTACGAACTTTTCTACAGTTTTGCCCTATCGGTGAGCAGGCAGTACGTGGCTACGACAGATGCAGGCCGAGAGGTGGTGAACGACGCATTTTTCAGGGTTTTCACCAAAATCGAGAACTACGACCCGACGCTGCCCTTTCAGGCTTGGCTGCGCAAAGTGGTGGTGTTCAGCGCCATTGACCACTACCGGAAATACCAACGGAGCAGCCTGCCCCTCGAGGAGCTTTCGCAGGTGGAGCAAGTGCCCGCCGATGGCTGCGACCTGCTGGAGCGCCTTAGCTCCGACGAGCTGCTGGCGCAGGTGCAACGGCTACCGCCATCGTACCGCATGGCCCTCAACCTGTTCGCCATCGAGGGCTACGAGCATCACGAGATAGCCGAAATGCTGGGCATCACGGTCGGTGCTTCCAAGTCGAACCTGTTCAAAGCCAGGGCAAAACTCAAGGAACTGATGCAACAACCCACACCTAAAACTTCTGCTACATGAAACAGCACGACTTTTTCAGGCTTTTTCCGGCCAAAATGCAAGGCACATCGCCGCCGCCTGACTTCAGCGGCGAGGACTGGTCGGCGCTCTCTGCCCGGCTGGATGCGCACGAGCGCAAGCGCACGAGGGTCGTGCCGATTGGCTGGCTACTGGGCCTGACGGGTCTGCTGCTGCTCTCCAACCTAGGCTGGTTTCTTGCTTGGGAAAAAACGGACAAATCGATTGCAGCCATCAAAACCGCACAGTTGGCAGTGACGGCAGCGCCAATCACCCATCGTGACACAAGTTTCGAGCAAGTTGTTGTGTATCAATACGATACGATTTATCGGACGGTGGTCGTGAAGCGCTTGGAGGGCGGTTTTTATGCGCAGGCCGGGCATTCGCCAAAGCAATTTGATTCAAATTTTTTCACCGAAGGAAATAGCTCAAAAACTGCTCAAGGTTTCAGTCCGCAGAACACTTCGGCAACTGGTTTTGACCCCGAAAACCCTTCAAGCGAAACTTTGGAAAAGGGCAGCCAAGGTTTTTACGAAGTAAAAAACCAAGAAGAAAAATTCAGCCGACAGCCGGATGCAGCCGAGCTTGCCGGTCTGGAAATCGAGCCTTTTCCTTGGAGAAAACGACCAGTGCTGCCTGCCACGGACGACCTTCCGATGAAACCAGCACAGCAGACAACTGCGTTCCCGCTCGTTCCACGCTCGTTTACCTTGAGCGGGTTTGCCGGAGGCTTCAAGCCGGGCGGGCGGGCCATTGCGACCAGCAGCGGTTTCCAGACTGGGCTTTCTGGTGAAATCGGCTTCTCGGACAGGCTCTCGCTCATCGTGGACGGTTCGTACGGGAACATGAGTTTCAGGGGGTACGTGGAAGACAAATCGTTGGGCCTGCCAGCGTTCCAGTCGCCCGGCGATGAGTACGATTTGAAATATTTCGAGACGCACGATGAGCGAAAAAACCTGCTGCAACTGGGCTTGGGGATGCGTTGGTATTTCTCCGCAAAAACAAAACTGACACCTTGGCTCGGCCTTGCTTGGACGACGCAGTGGAACCCCGCCTACGAACTGGAGGTCGAGTACGTCAACCGCAACAACGGCATGGAAAAAAGCCGGGAAGTTTCCGTTCCGGCCACACTGAAGCCATTGAATTACGCTGGGTTGAGCCTCGGACTGCGCTACCGGTTGGGTTCGAATTGGCAGCTATTGGCGGGCGGCTCGATGGATTTCAAGCTGGGCAGCCAAGCCGGAATCGGC
>Ga0075012_10003886_pt1 | contig 14032 bp, 9 predicted proteins | sample All_14_2_FD_71474 | JGI IMG/M metagenome (GOLD analysis project Ga0075012, IMG submission 71474) | Freshwater microbial communities in response to fracking from Pennsylvania, USA - Allegheny Zone_MetaG_DW_15 | ecosystem: Environmental > Aquatic > Deep subsurface > Groundwater > Drilled... | reverse complement strand
TCCAGGGTCAGTGCGGTGTGGTTGAGGGTGCCCAGGCCCGGCGACACCACCACCAGGACCGGCGCGGAGAGCGCGGCGGCGATATCGCGCACGGTGACCCCGCCGGCGCCCATCTCGACGAGCAGGCCGCCGGCGCCCTCGACGATGGTCAAGCGTCCCGGCGCATCCGCGCTACGCACCGACGCCAGCAGCTCGTCGCGGGTCGGTAGTGCCAGGCCGGCTCGTGACGCTGCGGCCACCGGCGCCAGCGGCTCGGGATAACGCCACACCCCGTGCAGCGCGTCGACCCCGGACAGCCGGCGCACCTCACCGAGATCGTCGTCACCGTCCGCAAATCCCGTCTGCACCGGTTTGCACACCGCCACATCGATACCGGCCCGCCGGGCCGCCGCGGCCAGCGCCGCCGTCGTCACCGTCTTGCCGACCCCGGTATCGGTACCGGTGACCACCAGCACACTCATTGCGGGAGGCCGAGAACCTCGGCGAGAACCCGGGCCGCCACCGCCATCTCGTCATCGGTGAGTGCGGCGCGGGCGGTCAGCCGCAGCCGCGAGGTGCCGGCCGGAACCGACGGCGGCCGGAAACAGCCCACCCGCACCCCCCGTTCCAGGCAGGCCGCGGCAGCGGCGACGGCCACCTCGGGGTCACCGAGGATCACCGAGACGACCGCCGAGGTGGGTTCCTCGGCCACATCGCAGATCCGCGCGAGTTCGGCGGCGCGCGCCAGCACCGCGGCCGCCAGCTGCGGCTGATCCACCAGCACCCGCAGGGCGGCCAGCGCGGCACCGACGGCGGCCGGCGCCAAACCGGTGTCGAAGATGAAGGTGCGGGCCGCATCGATGAGGTGCGCCCGGACCGCGGCGGGCCCCAGCACGGCACCGCCCTGGCTGCCCAGCGACTTGGACAGGGTGGTGGTCATGACGATGTCCGGCGCGCCGGCCAGGCCGACCTCGTGCAGCAGGCCCTGACCGCCGGCGCCGCGGACCCCGAGCCCGTGCGCCTCGTCGACCAACAGCAGCGCCCCGGTGCGGCGGCACACCTCGTGCAGGTCACGCAGCGGGGCCAGGGCGCCGTCGGTGCTGAACACCGATTCGGTGACCACGACCGCGCGTTCCTCGGCACGACCGGCCAGCGCCGCTTCCACGGCGGCGATATCGAGGTGCGGTGTCACCGCGACGCGCGCGCGTGACAGCCGGCAGGCATCCACCAGGGACGCATGGGTGAGCGCATCGGAGACCAGCAGTGCGCCGGGCCCGGTCAGCGCGACGACCGCGCCGATATTGGCGGTATATCCCGAGGAGAACACCAGTGCCGACTCGGCGCCGGTGAACGCCGCCAGCGCGGCCTCGAGCTCCTCGTGCAGTTCGGTGTTCCCGGTGACCAACCGCGAGCCGCCGGCCCCGGCACCCCAGGTACGCAGCGCCTGGACACCGCCTTCGAGCACCGCCGGGTGCTGGGACAGCCCGAGATAGTCGTTGGAGGCGAGATCGAGCTCGGTGCCCACCGGCGGGCGCACCCGCAGGGATCGGCGCAGGCCCTGCGCGCGGCGCTGCGTCTCGACATCGGCGAGCCAGGCCAGCGGGGAAAGTCCGGTGCGCGGCACAACACTTCCTTTCGACACTTGAACGGTGTTCAGGTCAGTGCTGTTCAGATTAGTGCATCGGCGTTAGTGCATTGGCGACGGCGACCATCCCGGCACCGATCTGTTCGATCTCCTCAGCGGTGCAGATGAACGGCGGCATCGCATACACCAGCTTGCCGAACGGCCGTAGCCACAGGCCGTGCTCGATGGCCGTGCGGGTGGCCACGGCCATGTCGACCGGTTCGCGCATCTCGATCACGCCGATGGCGCCCAGCACCCGCACATCGGCAACGCCGGGCAGCGCTCGCGCCGGCTGGAGCCCGGCACGCAATCCGGAATCGATCTCGCGCACCCGAGCCCGCCAGTCGCCGTCGAGCAGCAGTTCGACGGCGGCCACCGAGACGGCGCAGGCCAGCGCGTTGGCCATGAAGGTGGGCCCGTGCATCAGCGCCCCGGGCTCACCCGCACTGATGGTCGCCGCGATGTGCGCGGTGCACAGGGTCGCGGCGAGCGTCACGTAGCCGCCGGTGAGGGCCTTGCCGACGCACATGATGTCGGGGCTGACGCCGGCATGGTCGGCGGCGAACAGCTCCCCGGTGCGCCCGAACCCGGTGGCGATCTCGTCGAAGATGAGCAGCACGCCATGGGCGTCGCACAGCCGTCGCAGGTCGGCGAGATAGCGTGGATCGTGGAAACGCATCCCGCCGGCCCCCTGGACCACCGGCTCCACGATCACCGCCGCCAGCTCGTCGGCGTGCTCGGCGAGGTGACGCTCGAACACCGCGACATAGTCCGGGTCGTACCCGGCAGGCACCTGCGGGGCGAACACCTGCCGGACCAGGACATCGGACCAGATCGAGTGCATCCCGCCGTCGGGGTCGCAGACGCTCATCGGGGTGAAGGTGTCCCCGTGATATCCGCCGCGCCACGTCATCAGCCGGTGCTTGGCCGGCCGACCGCGGCTGCGCCAGTACTGCAGCGCCATCTTCGCGGCCACCTCGACGGCCACCGACCCCGAGTCGCTGAAGAACACCGAGTCCAGACCGGCCGGTGTGATCTCGACGAGCAACTGCGCGAGCCGGGCCGCCGGCTCATGGGTCAAACCGCCGAACATGACGTGGTTCATGGTGGCCAGCTGGGCGGTCATCGCGGCATCCAGACGGGGGTGGCCGTGCCCGTGCACCGCTGTCCACCAGGAACTCATGGCGTCGATCACCCGCACAGAGTTTCCGTCGTGCACCAAGGTCAGCCAGGCGCCCTTGGCGGCGACCGCGACCACCGGGGGCATCGCCCCGGCACCGATGGTGCTGTACGGGTGCCAGATGTGCGCGGTGTCGATCGCGCTGATCTCGGCCGGTGTCAACGCGGGCATGGCAACGGACACTATCGCCTCGCTGCGCTGGTGTGACGTCACGCCCACGACCTGAGGCACCCAGGGTTCTTAGGTAGATTGACTCCCCGACCATGATGACGCTCGCACCAGCCCGGCCCGCCGCCCGCGGCACCTCCAGCCCCGGCCCGGCCTCGACCGCCGGCACCGGGATGGGTACCCGCACATCGGGCTTCTATCGGCACGACCTCGACGGACTCCGCGGAGTCGCGATCGCGCTCGTGGCGATCTTCCATGTCTGGTTCGGCCGCGTCTCCGGCGGCGTCGACGTGTTCCTCGCACTGTCCGGATTCTTCTTCGGCGGTCGTCTGCTGCGCGCCGCGATCGACCCGGCGACCGCGCTCCGGCCGATTCCGGAGGTCGTCCGCCTGGTCCGCCGGCTGCTGCCCGCGCTGATCGTCGTGCTCGCCGCCGCCGCGGTGCTGACCATCCTGATCCAGCCGGAAACCCGCTGGGAGACGTTCGCCGATCAGAGCCTGGCCAGCCTCGGGTACTACCAGAACTGGGAACTGGCCAACACCGCCGCGGACTACCTGCGCGCCGGGGAGACGGTCAGCCCGCTGCAGCACATCTGGTCGATGTCGGTGCAGGGCCAGTTCTACATCGCCCTGCTGGCCATCATCTTCACCCTCGCCTATCTGCTGCGCCGACCGCTGGGCAGACACCTGCGCTGGGTGTTCATCGTCCTGCTCAGCGCACTGACCATCGCGTCCTTCGTGTACGCGATCATCGCGCACAATGCCGATCAGGCGGTGGCGTACTACAACAGCTTCGCCCGCGCCTGGGAGCTCACCCTCGGCGCCCTGATCGGGGCCCTGGTTCCCTATGTGCGGTGGCCCATGTGGGTGCGCACCCTGGTGGCGACGGTCTCCCTGATCGCCATCCTGGTGTGCGGGTGGCTGATCGACGGGGTGCGCGAGTTCCCCGGCCCCTGGACGCTGGTCCCGGTCGGGGCCACCGTGCTGTTCATCCTCTCGGCGGCCAACCGGGTCGCCGATCCGCACACCGGCGGCAAACTGCCCGCGCCCAACCGGCTACTGGCCACCAAACCGTTCGTCGCGCTGGGCTCGATGGCCTACTCGTTGTACCTGTGGCACTGGCCGCTGCTGATCTTCTGGCTGGCCTACAGCGGCCGCGACCACGCCGGTTTCACCGACGGAGCCATCGTGCTGCTGGTCAGTGCTGTGCTGGCCTGGCTGACCACCCGCTATGTGGAGACCCCGTTGCGCTACCGGGCGCCGGCGCAGCGACCGACGGGCGTCCCGTGGCGCACCCGGTTACGCCGGCCGACCATCGTCCTGGGTTCGGTGGTGACCCTGCTGGGCGTCACGCTCACCGCAACATCGTTCACCTGGCGCGAGCATGTCACCGTCGAGCGGGCCAGCGGCAAGGAGCTGTCCGGGCTGTCGGCGCGTGACTATCCCGGCGCCCGCGCCCTGCTCAACAACGCCAAGGTGCCCAAGCTGCCGATGCGGCCCACCGTGCTGGAAGCCAAGAACGACATCCCGGAGTCCACCAACGCCGGCTGCATCAGTGATTTCGACAACGTCGACGTCATCAACTGCACCTACGGCGACAAAGACGCGCAGCGCACGATCGCACTGGCCGGCGGATCGCACGCCGAACACTGGATCACCGCGCTGGATCTGCTCGGCCGGATGCACAACTTCAAGGTGGTCACCTACCTGAAGATGGGTTGCCCGCTGACCACCGAGGAGAAACCACTGGTGATGGGCGACAACCGCCCGTACCCGAAATGCCGGCAATGGAACGACGTGGTGATGCCGAAACTGCTCGCGGACAAACCCGATTACGTGTTCACCACCTCCACCAGGCCCTGGAACATCAAGCCCGGTGATGTCATGCCGAGCTCGTATCTCGGTATCTGGCAACAGTTCTCGGATGCCGGTATCGACGTGTTGGCGATGCGTGACACACCTTGGCTGGTGCGCAACAACAAGCCGTACTTCCCGGCCGATTGCCTGGCCAACGGGGGCGACGCCATCTCCTGCGGCATCAAGCGCTCTGCGGTACTGTCCGACGACAACCCGACATTGAATTATCTGCAACGGTTTCCGAACCTGAAGCCACTGGACATGACCGACGCGGTGTGCCGACCGGACTTCTGCCGAGTAGTGGAGGGAAATGTGCTGATGTATCACGATTCTCACCATCTATCGACAACCTACGTCCGCACCATGACCAACGAACTCGGGCGACAGCTCGCAGCCGCCACCGGCTGGTGGTGACGTGGACATCACGGTCTGGCCCGGCACCGCATATCCGCTCGGGGCCACCTACGACGGGGCCGGCACCAATTTCTCGCTGTTCTCCGAGGTCGCCGACAAGGTCGAGCTCTGTTTGATCGCCAAAGACGGTACCGAGCAACGGATCCCGCTCGACGAGGTGGACGGCTACGTGTGGCACGCCTACCTGCCGACAGTGAGCCCGGGACAGCGCTACGGCTTCCGGGTACACGGGCCGTGGGACCCGGCAGCCGGGCACCGCTGCGACCCCAGCAAGCTGCTGTTGGACCCCTACGGCAAGTCCTTCTACGGCGATTTCGACTTCACCCAGGCGCTGTTCTCCTACGACCTGGAGTCCGACGACCCCGCCCTCACCCTCGCCGACCCCACGGTCGACTCGTTGGGCAACACCATGACCAGCGTCGTGATCAACCCGTTCTTCGACTGGGGCTCGGACCGGGCGCCGCGTACGCCCTATCACGAGACGGTGATCTACGAGGCCCACGTCAAGGGTTTGACCCGGCTGCATCCCGATATCCCCGAGCAGCTGCGCGGCACCTACGCCGGGCTGGCACACCCGGTGATCATCGAGCACCTGAAATCCCTGAACGTCACCGCCATCGAACTGATGCCGGTGCACCAGTTCCTGCACGACCACCGACTACTCGAACTGGGTCTGCGAAACTACTGGGGCTACAACACCTTCGGGTTCTTCGCCCCGCATTCGGATTACGCGGCCAACCGGCATGCCGGCGGGGCGGTCCCCGAATTCAAGGCGATGGTGCGGTCCTTCCACGATGCCGGCATCGAGGTCATCCTCGACGTCGTCTACAACCACACCGCCGAGGGCAACCACCTCGGCCCCACCCTGAACTTCCGCGGTATCGACAATGCGGCCTACTACCGGCTGCTCGACGGTGAGGAGCAGTTCTACAAGGACTTCACCGGCACCGGGAACAGCCTCAACGCCCGGCATCCGCACACCCTGCAGCTGATCATGGATTCGCTGCGCTACTGGGTGCTGGAGATGCATGTCGACGGCTTCCGTTTCGACCTCGCCTCGACCCTGGCCCGTGAGTTCTACGATGTCGACCGCCTCTCGGCCTTCTTCGACCTGGTTCAGCAGGACCCGGTGATCAGCCAGGTCAAGCTGATCGCCGAGCCGTGGGATATCGGCGAGGGCGGCTACCAGGTCGGTAACTTTCCCGGGCTGTGGACCGAGTGGAACGGCAAGTACCGCGATACGGTGCGCGACTACTGGCGCGGCGAGCCGGCCACCCTCGGCGAATTCGCCTCCCGGCTGACCGGCTCCTCGGACCTCTACGAGAACACCGGGCGGCGGCCCGGCGCGAGCATCAACTTCGTCACCTGTCATGACGGTTTCACCCTCGCCGACCTGGTGTCCTACAACGAGAAGCACAACGAGGCCAACGGCGAGGAAAACCGGGACGGCGAAAGCCACAACCGGTCCTGGAATTGCGGCGTCGAGGGCCCGACCGATGATCCGGACATCATCGCGCTGCGGGCGCGCCAGATGCGCAACGTGATCGGCACCCTGATGGTCTCCCAAGGCACCCCGATGATCAGCCACGGCGACGAGATCGGGCGTACCCAGGGCGGCAACAACAACGCCTACTGCCAGGACTCGCCGCTGGCGTGGGTGGACTGGTCCAAGCTGGCCGACAACGCCGAGCTCCTCGAGTTCACCCGCAAGGCGGTGGCGCTGCGCAAGAAGCACCCGGTATTCCGCCGGCGCCGCTTCCTGGCGGGCAACCCCATCCGCAGCGGCGAGCAGGAACGCGATATCGCCTGGCTGACGCCGGCCGGCGCCGAGATGACGCCGGAGGACTGGGATTCGGGATTCGGTCGCAGCATCGCGGTCTTCCTCAACGGTGAGGCCATCCCGGAACCCAACGCCCGCGGCGAACGCGTGCGCGACGATTCGTTCCTGCTGTGCTTCAACGCACACGACGAACCGCTGGATTTCGTGCTGCCACCCGATGATTACGCGGAAAAGTGGGTAATCGCACTGGACACCGGCGATCCCGCCGGTGCCGAGGAGATGACGGTCTCGGCGGGCGAGAAGATCTCCCTGCAGCCGCGTTCACTTCGGGTGCTCAAGAAAACGACCTAGGCGGTAACGGCTGATGGGTGTCCCGCTCTCCACGTATCGGCTCCAAATGCGCGGTGATTCCTTCACCTTCTCCGACGCGCTCGAGCTGCTCGACTATCTGGACGACCTGGGTGTCTCGCACCTGTACCTGTCGCCGATCCTGACCGCGGCCACCGGCTCCAGCCACGGCTATGACGTCACCGATCCGACCACGGTGTCCGCCGAACTCGGTGGCCCGCAGGGCCTGGCCGCGTTGTCCGCCGCGGTCCGGGCCCGCGGGATGGGGCTGATCGTCGACATCGTGCCCAACCATGTGGGGGTGGAAGACCCGACCCAGAACCGGTGGTGGTGGGATGTGCTCGCCCATGGGCGGGAGTCGGCGTACAGCACCTACTTCGACATCGACTGGGATCTCGATCACGGCCGGATCGTGTTGCCGGTGCTCGGGTCCGACGAGGACGTCGCCGAGCTGACCGTCGACGGGGACACCCTGCGCCTCGGCGACCGGGTCTGGCCGCTGGCGCCGGGCACCGCGGACGACGGTGCACCGGGATCGCAGGTGCACGACCGCCAGCACTACAAACTCATCGGCTGGAAGAACAACATCTGCGGTTACCGCAGGTTCTTCTCCATCACCTCGCTGGCCGGTCTGCGCCAGGAGGACCCCGCGGTGTTCGAGGCCTCGCACACCGAGGTGGGCCGCTGGTTCGCCGAGGGACTGGTCGACGGGCTGCGCATCGACCATCCCGACGGGCTGGCCCAGCCCGCCGCCTACGCGGCGGACCTGCGTGAGCTGGTCGGCGACGCGGCCTGGATCGTGATCGAGAAGATCCTGGCCCCCGACGAGGCGCTCGACACCGGGCTGCCGGTCGACGGCACCACCGGATACGACGGACTGCGCGAGATCGGCGGGCTGTTCATTGACCCCGCCGGCGAGCCCCTGCTGACCGAGCTCTACCGGAGCAGCGGCCCGCACCGTGCAACCGCCGAGGAGCAGGTGTCCGAACTCAAGGCCACCGCCGCCACCGTCACCCTCGGCAGCGAACTGGCCCGTGTGCGGCGGACGATCGTGGCCGAAACCGGGTCCGACCATCCCCTGCTGCCCGATGCGGTGAGCGCGCTACTCACCCACGTGCACGTCTACCGGTTCGACTACCTCAACCTGACCGCCATCGGACCGACCGCCATCGCCGAAACCGTGCGTGCGCGACCGGAACTGGCCGACCCGCTGCAGCTGGTGGCCGCGGCGCTGGCCCTTGACGGCGAGGCCGCGATCCGCATCCAGCAGCTGTGCGGGGCGGTGACCGCCAAATCCGTCGAGGACTGCCTGTTCTACCGCGACGCCCGGCTGGTCTCGCTCAACGAGGTGGGCGGTGAACCCGAGCTGTTCGGGGTGAGCGCCGCCGAGTTCCACGAGCGCTGCGCCACCAGGGCACGGCTGTGGCCACATGCCATGGTGACGCTGTCCACCCATGACACCAAGCGCAGCGAGGACGTGCGGGCCCGCATCGGGGTGCTGTCCCAACTGGCCGGCGAATGGGCCGAACGCGTGCACCGCTGGTCGCAGATCGTGCTGAGCCCGGACCCGGCGACCACACTCTTTCTGTGGCAGAACGTCTTCGGAGTCTGGCCGGCCGACGGCGAGGTGTCCGAGACGCTACGGCGCCGGTTGCACGCCTACGCCGAGAAGGCGATCAGAGAGGCCGCGCTGCACACCTCATGGAACGATCCGGACGCGGATTTCGAAGCGTCGGTGCACGACTGGGTGGACGCGGTCATCGACGGGCCGGTGTCCAAGGAACTGACCGCACTGGTGGCGCGCGTCGATGCGCACGCCCACAATGACAGCCTCGGCCAAAAACTGCTGGCCCTCACGGTGCCGGGCATCCCGGACGTCTACCAGGGCACCGAGCTGTTCGACGACAGCCTGGTCGATCCGGACAACCGCCGGCCGGTGGATTACGCCACGCGCCGCGCCGCGCTGCGGGCCGGCACCGACCCGAAGCTCCGGGTGGTGGGCACGGCGCTGCGGCTGCGCAGGGAACTGCCGGACACCTTCCGCGACGGTGGCTACCGTCCGGTGCCCGCCGCCGGTTCCGCGGCCGCACATCTGGTCGCCTTCCTGCGCGGCGACGATGTGCTGGTGGCGGTGTCGCGGTGGACGGTCAAGCTTGCCGAAACCGGCTGGGGGGACACCACGGTGACACTGCCCGAGGGCATCTGGACCGACCGGCTGACCGGGCGCACGCACGCCGGCAGCCCCGCGGCGACCGAGCTGTTCGCCGAGCTGCCGGCGGTACTGCTGGAGCGCACCGATGCCTGAGCGCGCATTCGCGGTGTGGGCGCCGCGCCCGGCCCGTGTCCAGCTCGACGTCGACGGCACCCGGCACCCGATGCACCGCGGTGCCGACGATTGGTGGCGGGCCGAGGTCCCCGCGAATCCGGACAGCCGTTACGGATTCGTCCTCGACGATGACGACACGGTGCTGCCCGACCCGCGTTCGGCCCGCCAACCCGACGGTGTGCACGCCCGCTCGCAACTGTGGACGCCGGCCGCGCCGCCGCGCCGGTGGCCCGGGCGCAGCATCGAGGGCGCCACCATCTACGAGCTGCACGTCGGGACGTTCACCGCGGCGGGCACCTTCGAGTCCGCCATCGGCAAGCTGCAGTACCTGGTCGATCTCGGTGTCGACTTCGTCGAACTGATGCCGGTGAACGCCTTCAGCGGCACCCACGGCTGGGGCTATGACGGCGTGCTCTGGTACGCCGTGCACGAACCCTACGGCGGTCCGGACGCCCTGCTGCGCCTCATCGACGCCTGCCACGACATCGGCCTGGGTGTGCTGATCGACGCGGTGTTCAACCATCTCGGGCCGTCCGGGAACTACCTGCCCCGCTTCGGGCCGTACCTGTCGACCGGCAGTAACCCGTGGGGCGAATCGGTCAACATCGCCGACGCCGGCGCCGATGAGGTGCGCCGCTACATCATCGAGTGCGCGCTGCGCTGGATGCGCGAGTTCGGGGCCGACGGGCTGCGCCTTGATGCCGTGCACGCCCTGGTGGACACCACCGCGATCCACATCCTGGAGGAACTGAGCACCGAAACCGAGGCATTGGCCGCCGAATTGGGCCGCCCCCTGTCACTGATCGCCGAGAGCGACATGAACGACCCACGGTTGATCACACCGCGGGAGCAGGGTGGTCTCGGGCTCACCGCCCAGTGGGACGACGATATCCATCACGCCATCCACACCGCGGTCTCCGGGGAACGGCAAGGCTATTACGGAGATTTCGGCACCGTCGGGACGCTGGCGCAGACGCTGACGCAGGGCTACTTCCATGCCGGCACCTATTCGTCGTTCCGTGGGCGCCGGCACGGCCGCCCTCTGGACACCGCGACCATCCCGGCGACCCGGCTGCTGGCCTACACCCTGACCCACGATCAGGTCGGCAACCGCGCCACCGGGGACCGGCCGTCGCAGAACCTGACCAGCGGGCAGCTCGCCGTGAAGGCCGCGCTGGTACTCGGATCCCCGTACACCGCCATGCTGTTCATGGGTGAGGAGTGGGGGTCGAGCAGCCCGTTCCAGTTCTTCACCTCGCACCCGGAACCGGAGCTGGGGCGTGCCACCGCCGAGGGGCGCAAGGCCGAGTTCGCGGCGCACGGCTGGGACGCCGACGAGATCCCGGATCCGCAGGACCCCGCGACCTTCACCCGGTCGAAGTTGAACTGGGCCGAGGTCACCGAGGACGGGCACGCGCGGCTGCTGCAGACCTACCGCGCGCTGATCGCGTTGCGCCACGACGAACCCGACTTCGCCGACCCGTGGCTGGACCACCTACGGGTGGACTACGACGAGGACGCACGCTGGATCATCCTGCACCGTGGGGCTTTCGCGGTGGTGTGCAATCTCGGCGAGGCCGCGGTCGGGGTGCCGGTCACCGGTGAGACCGTGCTGGCCTGGGACGAACCGAGCACCGACGGTGCGTGCACCGTGATCCCGGGACATTCCTTCGCGGTGCTCCGGACTCAGGTCAGGTAACGGTAGGTCGGCGAACCCGGTTCCAGCAGTTCCACATGCGCCTCGGATTCCTGCATCCGCGCCAGCAACCCGTCCAGATCGGTGGCCGAACCCAGCTCGATACCGACCAGGGCCTCCCCGGTCTCCCGGTTGTTGCGCTTGACGTATTCGAACAGGGTGATGTCGTCATTGGGTCCCAGGACGGTGTCCAGGAATCCGCGCAGCGCACCGGGTTCCTGTGGGAAATCGACCAGGAAGTAGTGCTTGAGCCCCCGATGCACCAGTGAGCGTTCCAGGATCTCACCGTAACGCGACACATCGTTGTTGCCACCGGAGATGATGCACACCACGGTGGAACCCGGCGTGATATCGGCTTCCATCAGCGCGGCGACCGACAGGGCACCGGCGGGTTCGGCGATGATGCCCTCGTTCTGATAGAGGTCGAGCATCGCCGAACACACCGCGCCCTCGTCGACCGAGGTGATCGAGACCATGTCACCGGCCGCGGCCAGCGCGGCGTGGGTGTGCATGCCGGCCCTGGCCACCGCGGCGCCGTCGACGAACTGATCCACATGCTCCAGCGGCACCGGGTGGCCCGCCGCCAGCGCCGCCATCATCGAGGCCGCGCCCGCGGGCTCCACGCCCAGCACCGCGGTGTTCGTGGTGCGTTCGGACAGGTAGGTGGTGATCCCGGCGATGCAGCCGCCACCGCCGACCGGGACGACCACCAGGTCGGGCTCCTCGGGGAGCTGCCCGAGCAGTTCCACGGCGATGGTGCCCTGCCCCGCCATGGTGCGTGGGTCGTCGTAGGGCGGCACCAGGGTGGCCCCGGTGCGGGCGACATCGGCCAGGGCCGCCTCGGCGGCCATGTCGTAGGTCTTGCCACCGATGATCAGCTCGATGAACTCGCCGCCGTGATACCGGATGCGGTCGCGTTTCTGTTTCGGTGTCTTGGCCGGGGCATACACCCGGCCGTGCACGCCCATCGAGCGGCATGCGAGCGCGAACCCCTGGGCGTGATTGCCCGCCGAGGAACACACCACTCCGGCGGCCAGCTCCTCCGGCGTGAGCTGCATCAACAGGTTGTAGGCGCCGCGCAGCTTGTAGGAGCGCACCGCCTGCAGATCCTCCCGCTTGAGGTAGACCTGCGCACCGGTGGCCTGGGACAGCCGGTCGCTGAGCTGCAGCGGGCTCACGGTGACGACACCGGCGATTCGTGCCGCGGCCTCGTCGATGTCGGCCGCGGTGAGCGGCGATACCTGGGGGCTTTGGATCACTTCTGCGGACACCGCTCAATGGTGCCACTACCAGCTCCGGGAGTGAAAACGGGTCCAGCCGGAAACTCCCAGGTTTCGGTTGCCCGAACTCTTGATTGCGAGTTATCGTGTCCTGGTGACCACGCACACCGAAATCATCGTCGCCGGCGTCCCCTGGCCGGCGTACAAGGTGGTGGCGCTGCTCGTCGGCGCCCTGGTGCTCGTCGCGGTCGGCCTGGTCACCGCCAGCCTGGGCCCCGCCGTGCTCACCGCGGCCGCCATCGCGACGCTGGTCTGGGTGGCCGGCGGGATGTCCGCGCGGACCAGCTGACTCAGTCCGGCAGCCACGCCCGCCGGGTGCCTTCTGCGATCGCGTCGTTTGCCGTGCCCGCACCGTCCCACAGTCCCCGGGCGGCGGTGCGCGGCATCGCCCACCACAGCACCGAGGTGTCGCGGACCTGCCGGATCGGCACGCCGGTCGCGACCGCCGCGTAGTGCAGCCAGAAATCGTCGGCGTACGGGCAGATGTCGGCGAACTGGTCCCCACGCTGCCTCAGCGTGGCCAACAGTCTCGGCGGATAGGCCACACCGGACACCCCGGTGGCGAACACCCGCTCGGACGGTTCGATGGTCGCGCACGTGCGCCATGACCGGTAGGGCGCGTCGGTCCGGATGCGCGCCCGGAAGGCCGTGACCTCGTCGGGTCGGTGCGCCGCCAGCAGTTCTTCCAGCCAACCCGGCGGATAGAAGACATCATCGTCGGCGGTCACCAGCGTGCGTTCGGGTTCATCCGGAAAGATCTCGCAGACATACGGGTAGTACTTCTTGTGCGGACCGTAGTCCCGGCAGTAACGAAGCTCCAGCCCGCGCGCGCAGAGCCGTCGCAGCGCCGCCGGCGGGTTCGCGAGCGCGGCGACGTCATCGAGCCACAGGATGATGCGGCGCGGGCGGACGGTCCCGGCGCCGATCGTCTCGATCGTCTTCCACACCGTGGCGATCCTGGCGCCATAGCTGGTGAGCGACACATTGGCCGGGGCGTCACCGACGATGGGCGCGGTGGACCGGTGATTGACGACGCGCAGCCTGGGCTCCTGGGCCAGGAACTCGGCCAGCGCCGGCAGATATTTGATCGGGTTCTTCGGAATCGCACCCGTGTTGCGCATGGTGAGCCCCCCAAGGCCGATGTCCCCACGTCGAGATCAGTCTAGCGAAACCCGTCCCGCTCGGCCCGCCGGCGACAGGTCGCCCCCGATGGCGGTCGCGGCGTGCGGCCATGCCCGCGTCGAACGTTGCCGATTCACAGCACATTCCCACCTGTTTCACGGCGGAGAGTGGCTACGCAGGGCGGATAATCAGCCAGATTCGTGGGCACCGGCGAACCAGCTCAACCGTCTACAGCAAACAGGGGCGACGGCACGCGTCA
>Ga0075012_10003884_pt1 | contig 14036 bp, 11 predicted proteins | sample All_14_2_FD_71474 | JGI IMG/M metagenome (GOLD analysis project Ga0075012, IMG submission 71474) | Freshwater microbial communities in response to fracking from Pennsylvania, USA - Allegheny Zone_MetaG_DW_15 | ecosystem: Environmental > Aquatic > Deep subsurface > Groundwater > Drilled... | reverse complement strand
CAACTATTATGGATGTTGGTTATTTGAATCAATACATTCATTCAGTAAAAAATGAGTTAAACAACGTTTTATTGTTAAGTTTTACCGTGACACTTTGATCGTTGCACTGATGATCAAAAAAATAATTTCAATCCTGGTTCTATCAATTCGTGGATCAGAAGTAACCGGCATCAAACTTTCCCGGTCATTTCATAAGCCATTTCCGTTGCCGCCAACAAGCCTCGGGCGCGTAAATGCTCTGGCAGGTCGTTGATGGGTTTTTCGTACAGGCGCTTGATTGTGCAGAAGGGGTTGAACAGGGTTTTGACTTCTTGTTCGTCTACGGAAAAGGGTGGACCGGGCATTTGGCTTTGATCGTAGGTGCTTGTTATCAAGAGCATTCTGGTTTTTTCTGTGAAGAATTGTGCCAGGTGGCTGGTGTATGATTGACGTAGATCGGCGGGTAGTGCTATCAGGGCTGCTCGATCATAAATCGCGTCAATATGGCCGATGATTTGCTGGGTCAGTTTGAAAAAATCGCCTGCTAACAGGATGATGTCGGGGTTGGAATAGATGATAAAATCATCTGTTTTTTTGATCTGGAATGGCATCCTGTTTTCCTTGAAAAAGGCCTCGCAGGCGAGCGGGCTTAATTCGACGCCGACCAGCTTTAAGCCCTGCCCTGCCAGCCAGATCATATCCACACTTTTGCCGCACAAGGGTACAAGCACGCGGTCGCCAGGTTTGAGCTGTAAGGCGGGAAAATATCGTTGCAGTAATTTATTGGGCTGTTGCTGGTTGAATCCGATGTCGCTGGATTGCCATTTTTGATGCCAGTATTCTTTTTGCATGTGTTCAGGATGTCCATGAAGGGATGATTCAGACATGATACCATGCCAATCGAGCAGAATTGCAGAAGGTGAAGCCTCATGTCGACAATCATTTTTAACAGCAACATTGTTTCCGCCGAACAGCCATGCATCAGCCATCTGGATCGCGGATTTACCTTGGGGCACGGGCTGTTTGAAACCCTGTTGATTAACAACAACATCTGCCCGGCGCTGGATTATCATTGGCAACGCCTGGTCGTCAGCGCGCCGGTTTTGGGCATCAGCCTGCCATTTTCGCGTGAGGAACTGGCGGCCATGTTGAGCGAGTTGATCATCGCCAATCAGTTACAGAATACCCTGGCAGGCGCGCGCGTGACTTTGACGCATGGGGAAGCGGCGCGGGGGATTTTGCCGCTTCATCCGCCCAAAACGAATTTTTTGATCACGGTATTTGCCTGTGCGGCGCCCGCTAACATCCCTTGTTCAGCCTTGATTGTGACGACGATAAAAAACGAACGCTCCCCTGCTGCCAGGGTGAAAAGCATCAGTTATATCGATAATATTTTGGCCAGACAGGAAGCGATGGATCAGGGGTATGACGAGGCGATTTTATGCAACAGCGTGGGCAATATTGCGGATGCGTCCACGTCCAATGTATTCATGGTCAAGGATGATCAGCTCATCACCCCGCCGGTGGCTGACGGCGCATTGCCAGGCGTGGTCCGGGCAATGTTGTTTGACAGTGCGCCTGTCATCGAGCGCACAATCAGCCCAACTGACTTAATGGCCGCTGATGAAATATTTCTCACAAACGCCTTGATTGGTGTAAAATCCGTCAACAAACTCAACAATAAACCTGTTTCTTCTGTCGCAATGGCCAGGCAGATGGCCGCTGTATTGCACGAGAAGCATCATTATCCACAGGCTTGATATGTCAGGAGACCCTTCGCTCCGCTCTGGGCGACACGTTTGGACTGGGGTGTGGGTTGAGAGATCGCCCTTCACTCTGATACTCAAGCGTGTCGCCCAGAGCGGAGCGAAGGGTCTCCTGATTGTGGCTCGGCGCCACCTGATAAATCGAAGCTTTTCCAGCTCAGGTTCTCTGAGTCATGAAACATTGTCTGCCCCCTTAATATTCCCTTCATATTCGTAGCTTATACTGAACACATCAATCAAATATGAAGCAAAGGCGGAGCCCGTGCCTACACATCGTTCAGAAGCGTATATTGCTGACTTGCACCGTCTCACCGAAGAAGTCAGAAACGATGAGAGCAGGTCTGCATACCGGGCATTCAGAGGCTTGTTGCCAGGTTCTCGCCCTGACCTGCAAGAGGCGGTATCCGATGATGAGTTGCCTGAAGTCGGTCAAACGCCGGCTGCAAAGCCCGTTATTAGCGATGACGTATTTCAGGCTTTGCTCGGTCTCATCAAAGCCATCCCGGCTCATGTTTGCAGTCTGGATTTAAGTTACAACAATCTGGTTGAGCTTGATCCAAAGCAGTTTTCTGAATTAATCGCGGCTTTACCCCCTTCGATAACCGATTTACGCATAGACGACAGCGATTTGACCTCCGCGCATTGGCAAGCAGCCTATCCTGCTTTGCGTGCGTCCAATATTCGGCGGCTGAATATACACCCTTCCAGCAAGAACGTGGACGAAAAGACACGCCGTGAACTCAGTGATCTCTACGCCATACCCGTTAAAAACCCCTGGCTGCGCGTGGAAACCTTGCGAACGGAGTTAAACCCGATCGTCATGATAGTCAATGCGCTTCGCTTTGTTATCAACCGGGCGGTGGGTAGCCGGCTCCTTCCCATCGTCTTGCCGGCAAGTGGAGACAAGAGAATGAAAGTTCCCTTCACGCCGCCCCCGGCACGCGAAACGCCTGTCAGCTTCGACAATCTGAAAATCAAAACCTGGGATGGCGCCTTGCTCGACACGGTTCAAATCACGCCGGACTCTCAACAAGATGTGCCAATGAATGAAAGACATTTTGTAATCACCTTGCCTGGCAACGGGATGTCGTACACGGACTATTATGCTCAAATGATGGACGATATCGACGCGCTGGCTTGCACCATGATTGGATTTAACTATCGCAGCGTAGGCAATAGTAGCGGCCAGGTTCGCTCCAAAAATGATCTGGTGGTTGACGGCATTGCCCAGGTTCAACGGCTCATTGATGCTGGCGCTGATCCGGAGAAAATCGTTCTCTCCGGCCACTCTCTCGGTGGCGCTGTAGCCACGCTGGTTGCCCAATATTTTCATGAACAGGGAGACAGGGTATCGCTGTTTAATGATCGTTCCTTTTCATCAATCACCAACGTGGCCACGGGTTTCGTGCGCGGCAGTATGAAAAATGAAGAAAGGAAAGATCATATCGCCACCAAAATTCTGGGCGCACTTGCCTGGCCACTTATCAAGCTGGCGCTGGTTGCCAGCAAATGGGAAATCTCGGCAGGCACGGCCTGGAGAAGCATCCCTGCAGAGTACAAAACCTATTTGGTTGCCCATGATGACGCGGCCATAACCAAATTTGGCGGCCTGCATCGCGATGCGTTTATCAAGCTGGATCGTAGATTGGATGCGGATGAAAAAAAGGCCAATGCGGAAAGGAAGATGGCCAAAGTTAACAGTGAAACAAATGAGAACGCACACGTGGCAGACCGGAAATATATGGCAGCCGCAGCACCCTCCGAAGAAGCTGCTCCAAAAAGAGGAAACAGCATTTTTCAGGATTTTGTCAGAAAAACGATGGCACGTAGTGCCAACGGAGCGGCAGAGCAGGCTAAACACTGCAGTTACGGTAATATGCATCATCGTGGCATTGCAGATTTAACTGGTGAAGTCCAAACGACGGTGCCGGAGCAAGGCATGCCCCCTGTTGAAAGGCCAACCCTGGCAGATGCCAACAAAACAAGCGCCTTTACTTACGATCCAGATGATGAAGACGATGATCAGACCCCTGCAAGCAATGCCGGTAACAAACGGTAGGTTGATTCGGTTTATCAGGCACGGAGCGAGCGTCAGGAGACCCTTCGCTTCGCTCTGGGCGACACGCTTAAGCATCAGAGTGAAGGGCTGTCTCTCAACCCACACAGTAGTCCAAACGTGTCGCCCAGAGTGGAGCGAAGGGTCTCCTGATTGTGGCACGGTTGTTCCCTGCACCGAAGTGTATATTTTATACACAATTAAATAAAAATATGTTACAATAGCCGTCTGATTACAGACACCTCCCTGCGATGAGAAAGAGGATTCATATATGCCATTAGTGACCGACCTTAAAACAGCACTCCAAACCTATGTTGATAACAACCGCTGGTATCACCGACTTTTCAAACCATCCACATGGTTTAATAACCATGTAAGTGTCGTGAGTGCGATCCTGGCTGATGGATCATACCAGGATGAACATGCCATCATGAAAAAGCTGCTGTTCACCCAGCCCCTATTTTCGGGTAACAGACTGGAGTTTTCAATGGGCGTTCTGCCACTGAAGCGCCGCTTTAACAGAGCAGGCTCTGCACTGATGAATTCACTATGGAACAGCATTTGCAATTCCACAGAACAGGTGACCAACACTGGATATCTTGACAGATTCAACAGCGTTCCTTCTGTTTTCCTGAACGCAGTCCAGGCAGGTGTCAGCCAGAATATACTTACGCGATTGCTGCAACGATATTATCCACTCAACAATGAAGCCCGGAGCGATGACCCGCAGTATGACAAGCTTTCCGGACTGGCTGGAATTTTGGCGCGGGAAGCGCTGGGTGGCGCATTTCATCACAGCCCCTGGCTCGGCTTCCCTTATCTTGCCAATTACAAAAATATCCCGGCTGGTCAGGCGATTTTGGCTCATATCGAGACTCTGAATCCCTGGTTACAACTGGAAGTCTTGCAGCCAGCAGAAACAAGATTGAAGGAAAATTACACAGCTGATATTGCTCCCTATGATGTGAGCAGTATCCAATTCGCTAAATATGAATATGATCTCCTCCGGCAACCCCATCGAGCAACTATCCGCACGCAGATCCAGGATCGTTACACGCAAATGACCACGGATTCACTCACCGCCCCTGTTCCTGACGAATTAACGAGCAGCATATCCGGGCTTAAAACCTTCCTGGAGATTGTTACGTCCACCTTCTCAAAACGTGGGTTCAGCCTAAAGCCTTCGAGCTACCTGACAGGAGACAAACCACTGATTACGCTTCTCAATGAGCAATCTACTCAGCGCGAGCTCTTGCAAAACCCTCAAATAACAGGCTATCTGGCAGAATGCAGTGCTGATCCCGCAAGGCATTCAATGTTGTGTGACTTACTCACCAGAGACTATTACTACGCAGGCCAGCGCCTTGGAAATCTTTATTTTGAAGTAATGACGAAGAGCGGCAACTTATATAACACTCATCATTTAAACACGATTTTTAACAATCTGCCGACCTCGGGCAAACTTCGTCTCTTTTTGACGGATCCGGATGATATTGCCCGCTTGCCGAAGATTGTTAACAATCGTGTTTACATGATGAATGCATATCAAACGGCTGCCTTCATACTTGAACGACCCAACTTACATGAAAAAATCAACGGCTACGCAGCCTCAAAACTATGGTTCCAGGCGCTTTTTCATGAGATGAAAGATCCATCGTACGTGCCTTTCCTTGCGCAAAATCCGATCTTGTTAGCCGCCTGGCGTTTAAAGGCCGACACGATTCAATATGAGAAATTCATTAACGACGTGGTTTTGTATATCAATAATAACGAGATGCCCACAGGATACGAATCGCTTTTCAGCACGCCTGACGTATTCGCGTCCCTGGTCAATCATCCCCATGTTAATACGGAAAAACTGTTAAACCTGTTTAAAAAACTGAAGCCTGAAACGCAAAAAACAATTTTGCAGGAAGGAAACTGGACGGCTCTGAATGCCGGTTTGCGGGGAAGTCATCGCGAGCGTTTTAAAGTGTTAGCCGCAGATCTGAGAGTTTCTCTTGAGGTAAGAGTGGGTGAGCGTCCTTTTTTCCAGAATCCGTTGAAACAGGCGGAAACAGCTCCGTTTGCTGCAAACAGTTTTAGCAAGTAGGCTGCGGCACTGAGCCACAATCAGGAGACCCTTCGCTTCGCTCTGGGCGACACGCTTGAGCATCAAAGTGAAGGGCTGTCTCTCAACCCACACCGCAGTCCAAACGTGTCGCCCAGAGCGGAGCGAAGGGTCTCCGATGCTAATCGAAGCTTTTCCCTTAAGCCTGACTGTAACTCGAAGAAGCCCCCGACACATGCTCTAACTCAGGCGCAGGAATCTCCAGCTCATAAGCAATTGCAGCCCTCATACAGATCACACGAAGCAAGGTTTCATCCATGCCGCGAAACCTTTTGTGCGGATCAGCAAACATCGATAAATGACTCATGCAGGATTCTGGCTGGTGAACAAAAGGATTCAAAGTATACGTTCGCCGGCTGGTATTTATCACTTCCGTGCAGGTAAACTGCCCCTTGGGACTCACATGCAAATACCGCTTATCCGGAGAAATCAGGTCGATATGAGGGTCGGTAATCCAGACAAAAGCGTTCTTCAATCCAAGTTGCCGTAGAAATACGGTGAAATCCTTCCCGTAGGCCTTATTATCTTTAAAAGACGAGGGAAGCGAATTAAGCACAGCGGAAACCAATTTCAAGGTTTCAGGCCACCAACGCTGCACTTCAATCAGACGGCCGCCCGCTTTGTAGCCAGCATAAACACCCGGAATGGCTAAAAAAGGACCGCCAATCAAAGCAGTGCCAAGTAAAGCACCGCCAACAGCACCTGCTGTGGCTAATGTCAGCCAGGTTACTGCTCGCAAAGCAATGGTTGCACTGTCTCTGTGGGTTGCAATCGTCTTCATCGATAGTTCTGACAAACCCAATATCGATTGTGCAAACACGGTTCGTAACAGCTGCTTGTGCAATTCTATTCGATCGCCTGGCAGCGATTCGAAATCAAGCCCATTGAATGTCATGATGGCCGCATCCCATTGCTGCAGCAAGGGATTCAAAACAGCGGCCTTTGTTTTGCAAAGTTGATCGCCCCGCTCCAACTGCTGCGCCTTGCTGCGAACCGCCTCTATAGCAACCGCAAGCACCTTGAATTCGTCGTATTTTTCAAACATCTTACTCCCCTTAATAAAATATCAAGCCTTTGTCGTTGATATGCTCAAGCAAGGCAGGATTGCATGCTGATCTGAAAATTTGCAAAAAACGGAGTATAGAGGTTAATTATTTTTTCAACAATTTCATCTGCGACCGCTTGATTATAGGTTTGCGAAGTCTGGTTGCGACTTTTTATCATTTCCATCCAACCCTCTCCTTCGTTAATTAATCCTTTGGCAAAGGATTCTCTAACGGCATCCCGCGAACCCGTGATGTCCGGGTTACCCTGATACGCAAAATAATCTTTCATTACATTCCAGGCCAACTCGTGGGTAAACTCAAATGCCTGTATGATCCCCTGCTTTTCAAGAGAGGATAACTCACGTTGTTTGGATAATTGTACGGCAAAATCGAGCTGAGCCAGTGCCTTGTTATAGTTCTGGAAGCGTTGTATCCAGCGAATAGTTTGTGACATGAAACATTCCTGACAGTAAGTTTTCTATCAGGAATTATGCCACAAGCAAACATTATGTTATACGCGCCCAGGGAGTTTTGCACGGCGCTTGGCAGAAAAACCGAACCGTGACCGTTAGGGAGCGGAAATTTTGTGTCGGCACTAGACAGATAAATGCAATCGCCCAGGAAATTTTGCTGGCGTTCGGTTAAATTGGAGTTTAATCAAAACTGTTGTAACATCGATCTCCAAACCCGTTTTTCAGGATGTCGCCGATGCGTTTTATATTACTTCTAACAGGATGCTTATTCATGACAACGACCCTTGCTGCAAACAGCGCTTATGATTTCTCCTTTACCACCCTGGTTGGGCATCATCCCCTGCCTTTGTCCGAGTTTAAGGGAAAAGTTTTGCTGGTGGTCAATACCGCTTCAAAATGCGGTTTTACCCCGCAATATGCTGGTCTGGAAAAGCTGTATCTGACATACAAAGATCGCGGTTTGGTGATACTGGGTGTGCCCTCCAATGACTTCGGCAGCCAGGAACCCGGCAGCTCGGAAGACATCGCCAGCTTTTGCCAGGTGAATTACGGCGTGACTTTTCCCATGACCTCGAAAGAAGTCGTGTCTGGTAAAGAAGCGGCGCCGTTTTATTTGTGGGCCAGGAAACAAGCGGGCTTCGGCAGCGCACCCAAATGGAATTTTCACAAATATTTGATCGGCCGCAACGGCGAAATGATAACGTATTTCTTTTCTACAACGTCGCCGGAATCACCCAAACTTGTAAAAGCGATTGAAAAAGCGCTGGGATAGATGCGCCCCGGAACGGCGTCATTGCGAGGCCGTCACGAGGGCGAAGCCCGTCATTGCGCGCGCCAACAAAGCAATCCAGAGTGCAGTGCTCCGAACACTGGATTGCTTCGTGCCTCGCAATGACGAACCATCTCGCAGGCCGTCGCAAGGGCGAAGCCCGTCTTTGCGAGCGAAGCGAAGCAATCCAGAGTTCCGTGCTCCGAACACTGGATTGCTTCGCTTCGCTCGCAATGACGGATCATTTGGCAGGACGGATCATCTGGCAGGCATTGGGATCTTTTTTTTATCCCACACGTTCCATCGCATACGTTGCAATAGCAAAGGCAGCCGCTTTTGACATTTGCAGGTATAAATCAAAATCGAAATTGGGGTCTTTCAATTCGTCATTTTTCAGCGTTAATGTATCACAGGCTTTGTGATAACAAGGATGCGTTGCGAGACCCAATTGTCTGTTTGGCAGATCGGTAAAAACAGATTTTAGAATCATGTTCCATGACAGTTCAGCACCGGTCACAATAAAACCGCCAGGGATGCCGGCATTCATAAAAGCATGCATATCACTACGTGCCGAAGCATTGGCCGTAGACGGATCAATCACCAGCGATTTCAGTCCCTGTTGATTAAAATAATCAACATACAATTGCGTGATTTTTTTGGTACCAGGCGGCGCGTCCTTATCGGCTCCCATTATCAAGCGAGCGCCATTGGGTGCACCCAATATTTCATAGTTCAGATACACCGCGATTTTTGCTTTTTCTTCAGCACTCAAATGATCGACATAAAACTGTGATCCAATCAGCCCCAATTCCTCTCCAGTCCAAAATGCAAAACGCAATTTATTGACGGGCTTGATATGTTTAAATTGAATCGCAGTTTCCAAAACCGCAGCGACCGCACTGGCATTGTCGTTTATACCGGCATTACCCCAGGAGGAGTCCAGATGCGCCCCTGCCATAACGATATGTTCAGGATCACCATCGATTGATTCGGCCAATATATTTTGCGACAAGCCGGATTTTTTCACACTGCGAAAATTAATATGCACAACGGGGGATATATTCTTATTCAAGTCTGATAGAAAGGCTTTACCCAATTCGGCTGACACAAAAACAACCGGTGTGGTTTCGGAGGGAATGCTCGCCCCCAGAGAAACAAATAAAACACCGGGCACATTATTATAGATGATCACGCCACTGGCTCGGGCATGAACAGCATGCATGACTTTATCAATATGAGAACAGTTTCCGCCGCGCTGAATCAGGGCAATATTACCGGCAGTAAACCCGTTAAAATCGCCCTCCTGACAGCCGGATTTATCTCCGGATGGCAAGCTGATTTCAGCAGTCAAATCGGCCTCACCCGAGCTGGTATACGGCGTAAAATCTTTGTTTTCAATATAAACTTTTTTTGAGGGTGCGCTTTGTTCAAATACGGCTGGTGAACTGATATAGCTGATATCAAAAGGAACGTCTTGCACCGACACGCGATAGCCTGCTTCCTGTAAGGTTTTGATAACATAATCACGGCTGGCAGTGTAACCAGATCCCAGAGTAAAACGGCTGCCAGGAAAATCATCCTGATTTTGGTCTGCATGCCCCTGAAATGCCTTTAAATGCGCGATTAGATTGTCAATACTGATGGCATCTTGCAATGATTGGGCAGGAACATCTGCAGCGCTGGCGAAGCCACTTAAAAACAGGGCAGAAGATGCAATAACGTTGATAAAAGACGATTTTTTATGCATAGGGTATTTCCTTATATTGATTGCAGGCAGTTTCATTTCCTCGATGGATTATCTGCCTGAGCGCATGCATATTAACCGGGAGAGTATCTGTACTCAATACAAAATTTCTTGAAATAAACAGAGAGCAAAACTGTATAAAGCTCATGTCAGGGGGCCTAATTAACGACTTGCATACTCCTCAATAATCAACTCGGAACTGACCAACGACTTGATTTTCCCTAACACGCTTTTAAGGCTGCTTTTCTTCTCTTCCAAATCATAATCAGCCTGCAAGCCCAGCCAAAAACCTTCGGACGTTCCCAACGCACGAGATAACCTTAAATCTGTATCCGCAGTCACTGAGCGCTTCCCGTGAACGATTTCATTAATGCGCCGTGGAGGCACGCCAATATCATTGGCCAATCTGTTCTGGCTAATATCCATTGGAAGCAAAAATTCTTCATGCAAGATCTCACCTGGATGGATATTTTTTAACTTCGTCATCGTTCACTCCTAATGGTAATCTACTTCCAAATTATAACGCACCGCGTTATATAACGCAAAACGTTATACCAGGATCACCAAAGCCACGGAGGATAAATAACGAAAAATTGCCATTTAATTCAATTTGGTGCAGTATCATTCGTCTTGATTAATTGTAATTATTTTCTGCGACAAGAACGGATTGCCTGACAGGTTACGGATACTCCCAAGCTGGTTCAGTCATTGCAAAGCCGTTTTTTTCCGAAGATCACTGGATAGAGGTATGCCATGGCTGGACCAAGCATCAAAACAAGAATTGCTAAAAAACTACATCAGGCTTTGCAAAGTGAACATAATTCAAGTGGGCGCGTGATTTGGCGCTCGGGCACGAAGGTTCAGATGGGCAAAGACTGGACTTTCACCCTGCGTTACGATGTCATCGCCCGCAGGAGCGAATCAGGGAAGCCTGAACTGCGTTTTGAATGGATAAAACGATTGCGGGATTTTAAACCAAACACCGACCGCATTATCTACCCCGTAGAAGGCACTTTGACGCCCGTTGGGTTTAAAAAACGTGGGTATCTTGATAAACATGGCGTGGAAAAAGAGCGCTTGATCAAACATCAGCGCCATAACAGCTTGACCAATCCAGTAACAAACGCCGATAGAGAATATAGCATGGCTCGAATTGGCGGCCACATCCGCATGAAAAAACCGGTTTTTTTCGGGAACGCGAGCCTGCTGGTGATGGAAAAATTTCCAGGGAAAGATCTGTTCCACCGGCTTTATGAGATTGGCAATGGCATCGATATTTCGCAACGGATGGCGATAACGCAAGAGCTGTTGCGCGCATATCGCAGCCAGATTCACGATTTGGGGCTGGTGCATCGCGATATCAAACCCGAAAATATTATGGTCGAGATATATGATGATGGCAGCGTTGAGGTCAATATTATTGATTACGGACTCACGACTCCGGCTGGAAAACTCGAATACGGAGTAGGAACGCTTGGGTATTTGCCACCGGAGCTGTTCAGAGGACCTATACAGCAACATCGTTCACAAGACCTGTTCTCTCTGGCCTGTGTTATCGCAGAAATATGGGGTATTGACAAGGAAGCAGTGCCCCAAACAGGTCAAACACAAGCCGGAACAAAAGAACTTGCTCCACAGCCCGGAGACTGGCGCGCATGGTTGCATTCGTTGTTTACCTATGCCCCCAAACCCAATAGTGTTGCCCGCGCACTGATTGAAGATACGCTGCACAAGATGCTCGATCCCAATCCCAAAACCCGCTTGACGCTCGATAAAACAGAAGCAGCCTTTCAACAGATTGATTCGATCCTGAAACTCGACCCGATTGCAACCCGGGAAGATGAGAACGAAGCGGTGTTGCAACAGGCTCAGCCGTCTATGACGCAGCAACCGATTGCACCGCCTCGGCCTAGCGGTAACATGCCCTTTCTCCCTCCGCCCTCCCCTGTTCTCCATGGATTTTTTTCTCCTTTAAGGAAAACACAATCATTGGATAATTTGAACGATCAACTTGCTGAAACGCAAAAAAACCCTAATTTTTGACTAAAAAACGCTACCGATGTATAATAAACATACAACCATATATCGGTAGTCAATGATGCCTAAATACACGTTTCCCTGGAAAAACAAACAAGCTTTGTATGCAGAATTTCAACAGCAACCCCTTGCGACATTAGACGATTTCACAAAACCGCACACGATAAAGGCTCTCGGCATCGTCAATGTAGAATGGGTACAGCCCGAGCCTGAAGACGCTCATAAGGACTATCTGAAAAAAAACAGAGACGATTTGGGCGAGCGATTTAAATACGCCATCGCCCGTGTTGTCGCCGATTTGAAAGCCCGTAATGCCCGGGCAGGATTGACTGCATCGGACTTACAGAAGTTAAATGAATGTATCGATGAAGCAACGCTTGTTCCGGATAGAAGTATTCCTGACAGATTGAGTAAGGGTCTGTGTAATACGCCGGCCAAAGCAGAAAAAACCGGTGATATTTATTTTCAACATGTTGCAAACTGGGCCGCGAAATTAAATGACTGTTTCGAGGTTAAGAAAGCGGATAAAAAACCGGAAAGCACTGACAGTTACGCACCATTTTTAACAAATCTTGCTTTGAATTTGACGGGTATTGGTTTTTTTGCTTTTGTTTATTCATGTTACAAAAAGTATACTACCGGGCAATATGCATTCTTTGATAACCAGGTTATTCCAGATAAATTAAACGCGCTGATTGATCCGGCAGCGGATTCTTTTTCTGGGTGTACTCTCAGGGCAGAGTACGATTTAGGTTGGATGGAGCATCGGGAGCTGAATAGTCGCCTCACAGCAATTCAGGATGGAGCACCAGCAGCCGGTACGCCAGGACCAGAAGCTCCGTATGCAGGGGGCTTTCCGCTAACATCCGGAGTCAAACCCACCCCCAATACAGAATCCGATGCTGCCAACTCGCACACCCCTTGATGAAACCAGGCGCAGCCCTGCGCGAAACATCCGGGCCACGACATAAGTCCAAACCATGGGTAGGGTGGGCACGGACAATCGTTATGTCGCCCAGAACGAAGTGAAGGGTCTCCCGCAGTCAGCACCGAGCCACAACCGGAGACCCTTCGCTGCGCTCTGGGCGACATGTTTGGGCATCGGTCTGGCACGGACAGCCGCAGTGTCATCCAGAGCGCAGCGAAGGATCTCCCGCAGTCAGCACCGAGCCACAATCAGGAGACCCTTCGCTCCGCTCTGGGCGACACGCTTGAGCATCAGAGTGAAGGGCTGCCTCTCAACCCACACCGCAGTCCAAACGTGTCGCCCAGAGCGGAGCGAAGGGTCTCCTTACGCTCGCTCGGTGCCACCTGTTTTCCCTTAACCTGACGGCTATGACCCAAGGCCGCAGCCTACGCGTTTTTACCAGAATCTTAAGCTAACTTGGCGATTGACTGCTCGGTTGTGCTTCCATTCTGCTTATTTCGTTTTCCAGGCCACGGATGACCGCTCGGGTTAGATCGCCCGCAGAACGTGTTCGCCAATCCGGGTTGAAACGATCCAATAGCATAAAAGCTCTTTTAAAATCTTCTAACCCAAGCCCTTCCGTGCTTGCCTCCCTTATTGCGTTCATATCGTTATTCATGACAGCGATCATATACGGGGACTCGTCAGAACGAACAGGATGCGTTAAAAACAGGCTTAAACCGTGCTGGAAGCGGCTGGGTCTTACTTTTTGTCTCGGCAGATCTTCTTCTGTTGCGGCCTCAGGCTCGCCACGTAATAACTTGTCTAAATCGCGCCGAAAGGGGCTGGGGCCCACTTTTTTTTCCAGAACAGGTTGTTCTGTTGAAGAAGATGCAGGTTGTGCGCAATCTTTACTATCAGATTCTACCAGTTCGGAAACGCAAGTACTGCGAGGTATTTTATCGATATTTCTTTGTTCATTGTCAGCCATGTATCCCTCTTTATATAAAAAGTGCCAAATTTCGCTCATTATACATGTTGCTTTATTTTTGTCAATACAGACCAATAATAAGACCACGGCGATTGCATTTAAACGCTCAATATATGCGCAGAAAATCCGAACCGTGACCGTTAGGGAGCGGAAAATTT
>Ga0075012_10003881_pt1 | contig 14039 bp, 14 predicted proteins | sample All_14_2_FD_71474 | JGI IMG/M metagenome (GOLD analysis project Ga0075012, IMG submission 71474) | Freshwater microbial communities in response to fracking from Pennsylvania, USA - Allegheny Zone_MetaG_DW_15 | ecosystem: Environmental > Aquatic > Deep subsurface > Groundwater > Drilled... | reverse complement strand
AGACCTTCGGCGGCAACGAGGACTTCCTGCGCGAGCACGGCGTCCAGGTCGACGTGCTGGACAGCGCCGCGTGCAAGGCCCTCATGACCGAGTTCATCAGCCGGTATCCGGACGTGTGGCTGGAGGATATCGGCGAAAAGTAGAGGGATCGCCCCGGCGGCCCCGCGACGCGCGGCGCTTGACCCCGCCCCGCCCTGCCCTTAGCCGCAGCGCATGACCGCCGCCCGCCTGACCCTCGACCTGGACGCCCTCGCCCGCAACTACGCGGTGCTGCGGGACATGGCCGGCGTCGAGGCCGCGCCGGCGATCAAGGCGGACGGCTACGGCATAGGCGCGGTCGAGGCCGGGCTCCGGCTGTGGGCGGAAGGCGCGCGCAGCTTCCATGTCGCCCGGCTGACCGAGGGCGAGACCCTGCGCGCGGCGCTCGGCGATCGTCCGGCGACGATCTACGTCCTCGATGGCCCGACGCCCGGATCACAGGCGAGCCTCCGTCGGGCCGGCCTGACGCCGGTGATCAACAGCCCGGACCAGGCCGCCGCCTGGGACGGGCCGGCCGCGATCCACATCGACACCGGCATGAACCGGCTGGGCCTGACCCTGGCCGAGGCCGCGACCCTGAAGAACCGGCCGGACGTGCGGCTGGTGATGAGTCATCTGGCCTGCGCCGGGAAGCCGGACCACCCGATGAACGCCGTCCAGCTGGCGCGTTTTCGCGAGGCGCGCGGCCTGTTCCCGGGCGCCCCGGCCAGTCTGGCCAGCTCGGGCGGGATCTTTCTCGGCCGCGACTATTGCTTCGACCAGGTCCGCCCGGGGATCAGCCTGTTCGGCGGCGGGCCGCACGACCGGCCCGACACCCGCATCGCCGCCGTGGCCACCCTGGAGGCGGCGATCCTTCAGCTGCGCCAGGTGCCGGCCGGCGCAACCATCGGCTATGGCGGCGTTTTCACCGCCGACCGCGACCTGACCGTGGCCATCCTGGCCGCCGGCTATGCCGACGGAGTGCCCTGGTCGGCCTGTCCGAACGGGCAGGTCTGGTTCGAGGGCGCCCGCCGGCGGTTGGTGGGCCGGGTGTCGATGGACATGGTCGCCGTCGACCTGACCGGCTGCGAGACGGCGGCGCCGGGCGCCCTGGTGGAGATCCTTGGACCCAACCTGCCCGTCGACGACGCGGCGGCGGCGGCCGGAACCACCGCCTATGAACTGCTCACCCGCCTGTCGACCCGCGCCGAGCGCGTCTGGCGCGGCGCGGTCTGAGGCTAGTGGAAGGCCGCCGCGCCCATCATGGCCGCGCCGCCCGCCCCCATGCCGGCCATCAGCACTACGGCCCCCGCGATCCAGCCGATGATCATCTGGATGACCACGGCCACGATGATCGACACGGCCACGAAGCCCAGCGCCTTCGCCTCCGGCACCTTCATCAGCTTCGGCAGGCCGAGGTAGAAGAGGTAGAGCGAGTAAAGGCCGCCCGCGAACGCGATCAGCCATCCCAGGCCTGGAATGAAGATCAGCGCGCCGCCCACCCAGGACGCCGTCGCCCCGTAGATCACCGCCTTGAAGGCCTGGATCTGGTTGGGCGCGCCGTCGAAGCTCGCCGCCATCGAGTCGACGACGCGGGCGAAGACGTAGATCCCGATCAGCGACAGGCCGTACTGCACGACGGCCCAGACGATCGACCCCAGGAAGCTGAAGGCTGCCAGGTGACCCATCATCGGCGTCAGCGCGAGGTTGCCCAGAAGGCCGGCCACCGCCGGCAGGGCGGCGAGGATCATCGCATAGCGCGTGTAGAGCCCGTTCACCGTCGCCGGTTCGCCGTCGATGATCTCCCAGGTCGGCTTGGGTCTGAGCAGGATGTCCTGAACGCGCTGGACAAGACTTGAAGAATTTCCGCCTTCGATAGCGCCCATGGCGATACCCCCTTTTTGGCTTCCGTTCCCCCAGACTCGCGAGCCTAGCGAAGCCGGCGGTTTTGCGACACACGGTTCCGCGAACGGGCGCCCAACAATGGGCGCGCGCGACCCGGGCGGTTTGCCGGTATTGTGCGGCCTGTCCCCGAATCAGGAGTCCGCATGGCCCGCGACGGCGCCGTCTATGTCTGCCAGGCCTGCGGCGCGGCCCAGTCGAAGTGGGCGGGCCAGTGCCCGGCCTGCAACGCCTGGAACAGCCTTGTCGAGGAAGTCTCCTCCAGGGCGCCGGGCTCGATGTCGGCCAGCAAGGCGACCAAGACCCGCGGCCTGGCTTTCGAGGGCCTGCAGAGCGAAACCCCCGCCCCGCCCCGCATCGCGACCGGCGTCGACGAGTTCGACCGGGTCTGCGGCGGCGGCGTGGTGCCGGGCAGCGCCATCCTGCTTGGCGGCGACCCCGGCGTCGGCAAGTCCACCCTGCTGCTGCAGGTGGTCGCCCAGGCGGCCCTGCGCGGCGTCGCCTGCGCCTACATCTCCGGCGAGGAGGCGGTGGAGCAGGTGCGCGGCCGCGCCGCCCGCATGGGGCTGGCCCACGCGCCGGTGAAGCTGGCCGCCGAAACCGCCCTGCGCGATATCATGGACGGCCTGAAGAAGGAGCATTTCGACCTCGTCGTCATCGACTCCATCCAGACCATGTGGAGCGACGCGCACGAGGCCGGCCCCGGCTCGGTGAGCCAGGTGCGCAACTGCGCCTCGGAACTGGTGCGGCTGGCCAAGAAGCGCGGCGTGGCGGTGATCCTCGTCGGCCATGTGACCAAGGACGGCCAGATCGCCGGCCCGCGCGTTGTTGAACACATGGTCGACGCGGTGCTGAGCTTCGAGGGTGAACGGGGCTATCCGTTCCGCATCCTGCGCGGCGCCAAGAACCGTTTCGGCGCGACCGACGAGATCGGCGTCTTCGAAATGGGCGACGTGGGCCTGACCCAGGTGATCAATCCCTCGGCCCTGTTCCTCAACGAGGGCGGCGAGCGGGCGGCCGGCGCGGCCGTGTTCGCCGGCATCGAGGGCAGCCGGCCGGTGCTGGTCGAGTTCCAGGCGCTGGTCGCCCCCTCGGCCTACGGCACGCCGCGGCGGGCCGTTGTGGGCTGGGACTCGGGCCGGCTGGCCATGGTGCTGGCCGTGCTGGAGTCCCGCTGCGGGCTCGCCTTCGGCAACAAGGACGTCTACCTCAATGTCGCCGGCGGCCTGCGCATCACCGAGCCGGCGGCGGACCTGGCCGCCGCGGCGGCGCTGGCGTCTTCCGCCCTCGACGAGGCCCTGCCGCAGGACTGCGTGGTGTTCGGCGAGGTCAGCCTGTCGGGCGAGGTCCGTCCCGTCGGCCGGGCGGAGACCCGCCTCAAGGAAGCCGCGAAGCTGGGGTTCAGACGGGCGCTGGCGCCGATGGGCGCTGGCGACACCCTGGCCGTGACGGGTGTGTCCAGACTGGTCGACGCCGTAACGCGCATCGGAGAGCAGCGATGGAGCTGACGCAGTTCGACTTCATCGCCGGGCCGCTGCTGCTGGTCTCGGCGATCATCGGCTTCACGCGGGGCGCGACCAAGGAGCTGATGACGGTCCTGTCGTTCCTGGTGGCGGCCATCCTGGCGGTCTTCGCGCTGCGATTCACCGCGTCGGCGGGCAAGGCGCTGATCGATCCCGACTGGGCCGGGGTTGGACTGGCCCTTCTATTCGTCTTTGGCCTGACCTATATCGCGCTGCGACTGTTGGGCGGAAACCTGGAGCGCCGCGTCCGCGAGACGCAGACCATGGGCCTGCTGGACCGGGCGGTCGGGACGGGTTTTGGCCTGATCCGCGCGCTGGTCCTGCTCGGCGGGTTCAACCTGCTGTTCCACATGGCCACGCCCGCGGAAACGGCGCCGCGCTGGGTGACCGGCGGTCTGTTCTATCCGGTGTCGGAAGCCTCGGGGCGAATCCTCAAGGCCTTCGCGCCAAATGGCTTCTCGGTCGCCAGGGCGGTGGCTCCGAAGGTCGAAAAGGCGGTCCGCGACGGCGTCATGGCGCCCAAGCCGGCCGAAAAGGGCTATGAGGCGCGCGAGCGCAGCGCCGTGGACGATCTGGTGGAGACAACGCGATGACCGCTAGCCGGATGAGCGACCGACAGGTTCAGCCTCCCGCCCGCGACCCCGACGATGACACCCTGCGGCTCGAATGCGGCGTGTTCGGCGTGTTCGACGTCACCGACGCGGCGGCCGTCGTGGCCCTGGGTCTCCACGCGCTGCAGCACCGCGGCCAGGAAGCCTGCGGCATCGCCGCCTTCGATGGCCAGAGCTTCACCACCGAACGCCATCTGGGCCATGTCGGCGAGGCCTTCACGGGCGCCGATCTGGTCGACCGCCTGCCTGGACAGTACGCCATCGGCCATACCCGCTACGCCACGGCCGGCGGCAGCGGCATCCGCAATGTCCAGCCGATGTTCGCCGACCTCGAGGCCGGCGGCGTGGCCCTGGCCCACAACGGCAACCTCACCAACTTCCTGACCCTGCGCGACCAGCTGGTCTCGGACGGGGCCATCTTCCAGTCCACCTCGGACAGCGAGGTCATTCTCCACCTGATCGCCCGCTCGCGGAAGGCGCGGCTGGTGGACCGGTTCATCGACGCCATCGGCCAGATCGAGGGCGGCTACGCCCTGGTGGCCCTGACGAACAAGAAGCTGATCGGCGTGCGGGATCCCCTCGGCATTCGCCCGCTCGTGCTCGGCGATCTGAACGGCAAGCCGGTTCTGGCCTCCGAGACCTGCGCCCTGGACATGATCGGCGCCAGCTTCGTGCGCGACGTGGAACACGGCGAGATGGTCGTCATCTCCGACACGGGCGTGGAAAGCCTCAAGCCGTTCCAGACCGGCAAGGCCCGGCCCTGCGTGTTCGAGTACGTCTACTTCGCCCGCCCCGACAGCGTCGTGAACGGCCGTTCGGTCTATGACGTGCGCAAGCGCATGGGCATGCGGCTGGCTGAAGAGACTCCGGCCGGGGCCGATGTGGTCGTGCCCGTACCCGACAGCGGCGTGCCGGCCGCGCTGGGCTACGCCCAGGCCAGCGGCATTCCCTACGAACTGGGCATCATCCGCAGTCACTTCGTCGGCCGCACCTTCATCCAGCCGACCCAGAGCGTGCGCGAGCTGGGCGTGCGCATGAAGCACAGCCCCAACCGCGCCGTGCTCGAGGGCAAGCGGGTGGTGCTGATCGACGACTCGATCGTGCGCGGCACCACCAGCCGCAAGATCGTGCGCATGGTCCGCGAGGCCGGCGCCACCGAGGTCCATCTGCGCTCGGCCAGCCCGCCGATCATGTGGCCCGACTTCTACGGCATCGACATGCCCGACCGGGACAAGCTGCTCGCGGCGCGCCAGTCACTGGCCGAGATGACCGCGTTCCTGGAAGTCGACTCGCTCGGTTTCCTGTCCGTCGAGGGACTCTACTGGGCGCTGGAGGCGGGGCCCCGCGATCCGGCCTGTCCGCAGTTCACCGACCACTATTTCACCGGCGACTATCCGACCCGCCTGCTCGACCGCGAGATCGCCGAGGGCGGCCACAACGGGCGTCAACTCTCGTTCCTGGTCAGCGCCTAGTGATCCTCCCCCCTGGGGGACGTGACCCGGCCAAGCCGGGATGGAGGGGGCTGGCCGGCACGCCCCTCTCCGTCTTCGCGTCGCGCCGACGGCTCCCCCGGGGGCGAGCATCCGGATGACGTGGCTTCGCACCCTCCGCCCCGACCCCTACATCATCGCCATCCTGCTGATGGTGGTGCTGGCCAGCCTGTTGCCGGTCAGCGGCCAGGGCGCGGTGTGGTTCGGCTGGCTGACCAAGGCGGCCATCGCCCTGCTGTTCTTCCTGCACGGGGCGCGGCTGCCGCGGGAGTCCGTCATCGCGGGACTCGTCCACTGGCGTCTGCATCTGGCGGTGCTCGGCTCGACCTTCCTGCTGTTCCCGCTGCTGGGGCTGGGCATCATCCAGCTGCCGCCGTCGATCCTGCCGACCCAGCTGGCGGCCGGGGTGCTGTATCTGTGCCTGCTGCCCTCGACCGTGCAGTCGTCGATCGCCTTCACCTCCCAGGCGCGCGGCAATGTCGCCGCCGCCGTGGTGGCGGCCTCGACCTCGAACCTGCTCGGCGTGGTGCTGACGCCCCTGCTGGTCGGGCTGTTCCTGCACACCCAGACCGGCGGCCTGTCGCTCAAGGCGGTGCAGGACGTGGCCCTGCAGATCCTGCTGCCATTCGCGGTCGGCCAGCTGGCCCGGCCCTTCGTCGGCGGCTGGGTGGCGCGGCACGCGAAGCTGGTCAGCTACACCGACCGGGGCTCGATCCTGCTGGTGGTCTATGGCGCCTTCAGCGCGGCTGTCGTCGGCGGGCTGTGGAAGCAGGTCAGCGGCCGCGAGCTGGCGGTGCTGCTGGCGATCTGCGTCGTGCTGCTGGCCGTGGTGCTGACCGCCACCCTGATGCTGGCGCGATCGATGAAGTTCTCCACCGAGGACGAGATCGTCGTGGTGTTCTGCGGTTCGAAGAAGGGTCTCGCCACTGGCGTGCCGATGGCCAGCATCCTGTTCCCCGCCGCCAGCGTCGGCTTCATCGTCCTGCCGGTCATGCTGTTCCACCAGATCCAGCTGATGGCCTGCGCGGTGATCGCGCAACGTTACGGCGCAAGGGTTCAACAACCCGCCATCAACGGCTAGAAGCCCCGCATGGATTCCCTTCCCCTCAAGGACCGCATCGCCCTGGTCACGGGCGCGACCCGCGGCATCGGCTATCAGGCCGCCCTGGGCCTGGCCCGGGCCGGCGCCCATGTCATCGCGCTGGGCCGCACCCAGGGCGCGCTCGAGGCGCTCGATGACGAGATCTTCGCCGCCACGGGCGAGCACGCCACGCTGGTGCCGATCGACCTGAAGGAGCCCGACGGCCTCGACGCCCTCGGCGCGCACATCTTCGAGCGCTTCGGCCGGCTTGACGTGCTGGTCCATTCGGCGGCCATCCTCGGCGCCCTGACGCCGACCGGCCACATGGACATCAAGCGCTGGGACGACGTGGTCGCGGTCAACCTGACGGCCACCTGGCGGATCATCCGCTCGTTCGAGCCGCTTTTGCGGGCCTCTGACGCCGGTCGGGCGATCTTCCTGACCTCGGGCCGCGCGGTGCGGCCGAAGGCCTTCTGGAGCGCCTACGCGGCGACCAAGGCCGGCATGGAAGCGCTGGTGCGCTGCTGGGCCGACGAGATGGAGGAGACGGCGATCCGCGCCGTGCTGCTCGATCCCAACACCATGCGCACGAAAATGCGGGCCGAAGCCTATCCGGGCGAGGATCCCGCCACCGTCACCGACCCGGCCGAGATCGCGCCGCTCATCGTGCAGCTGGCCCAGGCCGACCTCGGTCAGCCGGACAGGACCGTGCTGTTCAGCGAGTGGAAAGCCGCCGGCGGCGCGCTGCCGGCGAACGGCTGATCGTCGGGGACATGTACCGCAGGTACGTGTCCCCTGCCACTTCAAGCCGATGGGGACACGCACTGACGTGCATGTCCCCGAGGCGGAGGCCTAGCTCTTCTTCCCGGTTCGGGTCGTCGGCCTTGGCGGACGACCCTTGACCGAGCCGCCGCCGCGCAGCTTCTGGATGCCGGGGCGCGAGCCCTTGGCGCCCTTGGCCTTGGTGAACTTCAGCGCCACGGCGGCGCGGGCCTTGGCGGCCTTGACCCCGGTCAGCTTGACGACCGTCTTCTTGACCGGCTTGGGCTTTTCAATCCCCGCTTCGGCGTTGGCGATCGCCTCGGCGCGCGCGGCCTTGGCCTCGGCGGCGAGCGCCATGGCCTTTTCCTTCTTGATCAGGCCGCCGGCCTGGTAGGACGGCGCCCCGCCCTTGGCCTCGCCCTCGGCGTAGGGGTTCTTGTTGCTCTTCAGCGTCAGGCGGATCGGCACGCCGGGCAGGTCGAAGCTCTCGCGCATCGAATTGACCAGGTAGCGCCGGTACTGCTCGGGCATCTGCTCGGCGCGGCTGGAGAACAGCACGAACGTCGGCGGACGGGCCTTGGTCTGGGCCATGTACTTGGGCTTGATCCGCTTGCCGCCGACGGCGGGCGGCGGGTGCCGCTGGATGGCCATGGCCAGCCAGTCGTTGAGGTCGCGGGTCTTCACCTTGGTCGACCAGTTCTCATAGACCTTGGCCAGCGCCGGCATCAGCCGCTCGACCCCGCGGCCGGTCTCGGCGGACAGGGCGACGACGGGCGTGCCCTTGACCTGCGGCAGCATGCGTTCGGCGTGTTCCTGGAAGGCCTTCAGCCGGGCCTGCGGATCCTCGACGAGATCCCATTTGGCCAGCACGAACACCAGCGCCCGCCCTTCCCGCTCGACGAGGTCGGCGATCTGCAGGTCCTGGATCTCGAACGGGTGGGTGGCGTCCATCACCAGCAACACGACTTCGGCGAAGGTGATGGCGCGGATCGAGTCGGACGTGGAGAGCTTTTCCAGCTTCTCCTGGACCTTGGCCTTGCGGCGCAGGCCGGCGGTGTCGACCAGCCGGATCTTGCGGTCGTTCCATTCCCACTCGACCGAGATGGCGTCGCGGGTGATGCCGGCCTCGGGACCGGTCAGCATGCGGTCCTCGCCGATCAGGCGGTTGACCAGGGTCGACTTGCCGGCGTTCGGGCGGCCGACGATGGCGATGAGGATCGGCTTGTCGGCGGAGTCCTCGTCTTCCTCCTGGAAGCCGATCTCCGCGTCATAGCCGGCCAGCAGGGCGTAGAGGTCGGCCATGCCCTCGCCGTGCTCGCCGGAGATGGCCAGCGGCTCGCCGAAGCCGAGCGACCAGGCCTCGGCGATGCCGGTGTCGCCGGCCCGGCCCTCGGCCTTGTTCGCCGCGAGGATCACCGGCCGCTGGTAGCGGCGCAGGATGCCGGCGAAGATCTCGTCGCCCGGGGTGATGCCCTCGCGGGCGTCGACCAGGAACAGCACCACATCCGCTTCCTGGATGGCCAGTTCGGTCTGGGCCCGCATGCGCGCTTCCAGGCTGTCGTCGTCGACGTCCTCGAAGCCGGCCGTGTCGATCAGCGTCAGTTCCAGGTCGCCCAGGCTGCCGCTGGCGAAGCGACGGTCGCGGGTGACGCCGGGCCGGTCATCGACGATGGCGAGCTTCTTGCCCGCCAGCCGGTTGAACAGCGTGGACTTGCCGACGTTCGGCCTGCCGACGATGGCGAGTTTGAGAGGCATGCGGACTTCTTAAACGACATCGACCGCGCTCCGGAATGGAACGCGGTCACAGGATAGCAGACACGACGAAAGATAGGTGGCGCGGCCTGCGGGGCCGCGCCAATACCACAGAAAGCTACTTGATCGCCACCAGTTCGCCCTTGTCGGTCACGACATAGATCATGCCGTTGGCCGCCACGGGCGAGGTCAGCACCGCCGAACCGATCTTGAGAGTCTTCAGCACGTCGCCCGTCTTGGGGTTCAGGGCGATGGCGCGGCCGTCGGTGGAGACCACGACCAGCCGGTCGGACGCCAGCACCGGACCGCTGAACAGGGCGCGGTCCTTGCTCTTCTTCACGCCGGCGTTCAGGTCCTTGATCCAGTAGACCTGACCGCTTTCGCGGGAGGCGCAGATCACCTCACCGGCCTGGGAGATGAGATAGACCACGTCTCCGGCGGGCAGCGGCGTATCGATCGAGGCGACCGGCAGCGACCAGCGGGCCTGGCCGGTGCGCAGATCGGTGGAGGCGAACACCCCGCCGTGGCTGGCGGCGTAGACGTCGCCCTGGTGGATCACGGGACGTCCGGCCACGTCGCGAATCTCGGACAGGGCCGTGGTGCGGCTCGCCTTGGACAGGGTGCTGTTCCACAGGTCGTTGCCGTTGGCCGTGCTCAGGGCGACGACTTCGCCCGAGGCGAAGGCCGCGACAACGGTGTTGCCCGACAGCGCCGGACTCGACGAGGACAGGATGCGCGCCGGCTCGACCAGCGCCTGGTAGGTCCAGCCCGGCGTACCCGAGGCCGTGTCGTAGGTCAGGAGTTCGTTGTCGGTGCTGACGACGAACATGCGGCCATGGCTGACGACCGGCGCCCCGTGGACCGGCGAATCCGTCTTGTGCGTCCAGCCGACCGCGCCGGTGGCGGCGTCGAGCTGGGCCACCAGGCGGAAGCCGGAGGACACGTAGAGCTTGCCGTCGGCGAAGGCGATGCCGCCGCCGAAACCGTCCTTGTCGCGCTTGGTGCGCGGATGGAACGACTTCTTCCAGATGATCTCGCCCGTCTGGGCGTCGATCGCCGCCACGTCGGTCGTGGCGTCCATCACATAGGCGCGGCCGCCGGCGATGATCGGGCCGGTGGTGATGTGGAAGGCGCGGTCCGAGCCCTTGCCGAACCCGCGGCGCCAGGCGATCTCGAAGTCCGGCGCGGCCTGGACGTTCTCGACGTTGAACTCGCCCAGACCGCCCGGCTGCGGCCACTCGGCCTGGGGCAGCGCGGGCGGCAGGAAGAAGTCCGCGCCCTTGAGCGCCTCGGCCGCCTCGACCCGCTGGTCAAAGGCGATGATCGAGATCCGCTGGCCTTCGCCGGCGACTTCCTGCGGCTTGTTCTTCTTGGCGAAGGACGGGACGAGCTTGCCCGCCGCGTCGCCGACGGCGCTGACGGTCGAGCAGCCGCCAAGCGCCATCGCGCCGGCGAAGAGGACGGCGACGCCGACGTTACGCGAGATCATTGAGGAGTTCCCTGGGCTTGCGGACCGCCGGGACCCGCCAGGCCCTCCGGCATCTGCGGAGGCGGCGGCGGCAGAAGGGCGGCGGCTTTGGCGGCGGCCGGGATGGCCCCGGCCGAGCCCGAGTCGATGAGCGCGATGGCGGCCTGGGCGCGACGGCGCATGCCGTCGCTCGCGCCGAGCACCTGCGACAGGTAGGTGAAGTCGGCCTTCGCCTCGGCGGGCTTGCCGGCCATCAGCTTGGCGAACGCCAGCGCTTCACGCGCCGGCAGGCGATAGGGACGATTGTCTTCCATCAGCGGGGTCAGCCTGCCCTCAAGATCCTTGTAGGGAGCCGTATCCAGAAGCGCGAAGGCGGATTTGAGGCGAGCCAGGTCGCCAAGCACCGGATCGGTCGCGGCGGCGGCGGCCTCGTCCCACAGCTTGACGGCCTCGTCGGGCTTTCCCGCTTCCATGCGCATGCCGCCCTGGGCCATCAGGGCGAGCGCGCGATAGCCCTTGGCGGGAGACTTGGCGACCTCGCCGAACTTGGCGTAGGCGCCGGAGGTATCGCCCTGGGCCGTGGCCTCGAGCGCGGCCATGTAGGTTTCCGACGCCTTGTCGGCCTGCGAGCGCGTGTAGGAGTCCCAGCCCCAGAAGGCGAGCGCCACGATCAGGGCCGCGGCGCCGACGCCGAGGGCCCAGGGCAGGACCCTCATCGCAAGGCCGCGATACCGCTCGATGCGGATCTGGTCCTCGACTTCTTCAAAAACATCGACCACGAACGGGCGCTCCGCGAAATCCGCTGATTGAGGCTGCGGAACCTATAGGGTGAGCCGCGCCGCTGCAACGCGGCGTGACGCGGAGGTCTTCAGGACTTTTTCGAGAAGTAGGTCTCGGCCTCGCCCGGGAAGGTCCGGGCGCGGACGTCGTCGGCGTAGGACCGCGCCGCGGCGGCGATTTCGCCCTTCAGGTCCGCGTAGCGACGGACGAATTTCGGCGTCCAGTCGAACAGGCCCAGCATGTCGTCGGTGACGAGAATCTGGCCGTCGCAGCCGGCGCTGGCGCCGATGCCGATGGTCGGCGGGGCGATGGCCGCGGTGATGTCCCGGGCGAGCGGCTCGGCGACCCCCTCGACGACGACCGCGAAGGCGCCGGCGTCGGCCGTGGCCCGGGCCTCGGCGAGGATGCGCGTGCGCTCGTCCTCGGTCCGACCCTTGGCCTTGAAGCCGCCATCGACGAGCACCGCCTGCGGCCGCAGGCCGACATGGCCCATGACCGGAATGCCGCGCTTGACGAGGTAGTCGATGGTCTCCGGCACGGTCGGGCCGCTCTCGACCTTCACGGCCTGGCAGCCGGTCTCCTTCATGATCCGGGCGGCGTTGGCGTAGGCCTCTTCCTTCGAGCCCTCGTAGGAGCCGAACGGCATGTCGACCACGACCATGGCCCGGCGGGCGCCGCGCATGACCGCCTGGCCGTGCAGGATCATCATCTCCAGCGTGACGCCGACGGTGTTGGGCAGGCCGTGCACGACCATGCCGACCGAGTCGCCGACCAGCAGCAGGTCACAGGCCTCGTCGAGGATCGCCGCCACCGGGGCGGTATAGGCCGTCAGGCAGACGATCGGGTCGCCCCCCTTGCGACCGGCGATGTCGGGCGCGGCGAGGCGGCGGATGGTTTCTTCACGATGGGCGGACAGGAAGGCCTCCTGCGGATTACTGGAACTCTTCCACCGCGCGGGTCACGGCGAACGCCAGCGCCATAACACCCAGAGCCGCCGCCAGCCACAGGGCCTCGCCGCCAAACGGCAGGGCCGAGATGTTCTCGCCGGTGCGGACCAGGCCATTGACGCCGCTGGTGAAGGCCACCGCGTTGCGCTGGGTGGCCTCCCCGGCGTCAAACAGCAGGCGGGACCCCAGCAGCTGGCTGACCCCGACCAGACCGGCCACGAGTCCCGCCGAGCCGATCCCGACCTGACGCAGGTTCCAGCCGCGGTCGAGGCGCATCTCGACCAGCCGGGCGAAGGCCTCGGCGTCGGGCATGACCGGGGGCTCGTTAAACAGCCGGTCGAGCCGCATCTCGAAGTCGAGCTCAGGCATGACCTTCTCTCCCCGTCGGCTCGCCGTGCGCGCCTTCAGGCGGCGCAAGTCTGAGCCGGAGTTTATCCAGACCACGTTTGACATGGGACTTGACCGTTCCCAGAGGCGCATTCAAGGCCTCGGCTGCTTCGGCGTGCGAGACGCCTGCTCCGTAACAGAGCGACACGCACAGACGTTCCGCGGGCGACAGCGTCTTCATCGCCTCGTCCAGATCGATGCGGGCGGCCGCGGACACCTCCCCGCCATGACTGTCCTCGATCTCCTCGGCCTCGACATCGAAGCGGGACTCCTTGCGCCAGCGGCGGACGTAGAGCCGGGCCGCGATCTTGCGGACCCAGGCCGAAAAGGTGCCCTCGCCGCGAAACTCCGAGACACGCTCGAAGGCCGCGAGAAAGGCGTCCTGCGCGATGTCATCGGCCAGCGACGGCTCGGCGCCCATGCGCCGCAGCAGTCCCCGGACCGCCGAGCCATGTCGGCGAACGAGTTCGCCAAAGGCCGGCCGGTCGCCCGCCGCCGCGAGGGCGGCCAGCTCGACATCGTGCAGACTGGCGGGTGTTCTGACCCCGGCCATGATCGTGCGCTCCCCTTCAAGCCTGACGGATCAGACGGGCTTGCCCTTGTTTGGGTTGAGGAAGCTCAGAACGATGTAGGCCAGGCCGATGATGAAGGGAATCGAAGCAAGGCCCAGCATCGGCCGGAAGGCGTCAGCTTCTTCATAACCAGCCAGGAAGCCGAGCACGCCAACGCCCACTCCGACGGCCGCCCAGATGACGCCCTTGCGCACGTCGCTCACACTGGTGGGCGCTGGCTTGGACGATTTGACCATTGCCTCGATGGCTTCCGCGGACAGCGGCTGCCCCTTATCGATAGAAGCGCGCAGCGTCGCCTGCATCTCACGACGCACCCGCGCATTCGCAAGGATCAGGATGATCGCGGGAATGCAGCCAAAGATGCTGCCGAAAATGACGATGATGGCGACGATAGGAACCAAGTCTTCCATGAAACCCTCCTCGATGTCTGGGCGAAGCGTGGATGCGTTCGCCTTCTGCCTAGGTAGAGGCGCCGGCCGGGGCCAACGGATGCGGCCGGCCGGATGAAATCTTCGTAACGCGGATCAGGACCGGGCGCGTCCCGGCTCCAGGCCCACGCTGAACAGAACGAACGCCGCCGTCAGGGTCAGCAGGACCGCCGTGGGCAGGAGCAACCGGGCCATGGGCTCGAGCACGGCGCTGAGCGCCGGGGCGCAGGCCCACAGGGCCACCGCCGCCACCGCCGCGAACACGGCGCTGGTGGTCAGCCGCAGGGTGAACTCCCGGCGCGCCACCCGGCGCATGAC
>Ga0075012_10003878_pt1 | contig 14044 bp, 13 predicted proteins | sample All_14_2_FD_71474 | JGI IMG/M metagenome (GOLD analysis project Ga0075012, IMG submission 71474) | Freshwater microbial communities in response to fracking from Pennsylvania, USA - Allegheny Zone_MetaG_DW_15 | ecosystem: Environmental > Aquatic > Deep subsurface > Groundwater > Drilled... | reverse complement strand
CCTGTGCCGACTCCAACGGCAACCGTTGCGGTCAGTCCCACCCGCATCGGCGACGGCAGCGGTAGAAGCGAGTACCAGCGGGATTGCTGTGACGCTCTTCATGTGTGACTCCAGGGTGACGAAGGGGCACTCGGCTTCAGCGTTTTGATTCAGTGAGATGGTTACGCGCAACATGCCCGATTTCAAGTCAACGGGAGTGACCATCGTCACTCCGTGGGACACAGTCGCCATGAACGCCCCGGAACACGGCAAGAATCAACCCGGCAGTTCAAGAACCTCCGCAGGCTGCGGACGGCCATACAGATACCCCTGCATCTCATCGCACTCCAGCTCAACCAGTTGCCGCCGCTGAGATGCCAGCTCTACGCCCTCGGCAATCACCCGCATCCCCAGGCTGTGCGCCATGGCAACAATCGCCGCGACGATGGAAACCGCGCGTGAGCCGGTCAGCATCGCACGAACGAAGGATTGATCGACCTTCAAGGTATCGATCGGGAAGCGCTGCAGATAGGAGAAACTTGAGTACCCTGTACCAAAATCATCCAGCGACAAGGTGATATCGAGCTGTTTGAGCCGGCGCAGCATCAGCTCCGCACGTTCCGCCTGCCCCATCAGCATGCTCTCGGTCAGCTCCAGTTCAAGCAGCGTTGGCGGCAGACCGGTTTCCTCCAGTACTGCGGCAACCCGCTCAGGGAAATCCTGATTGCGGAACTGCCGTGCGGAGACATTTACAGCCACCCTCAGGGGTCGACCGGCTTCCTGCCAGGTCCGTGCCTGGCGGCATGCCGTCCGCAGCACCCATTCGCCAATCGGTTCGATCAGTCCAAGTGCCTCGGCCACCGGGATGAAGCGTGCAGGAGACACCGCACCCAACTCCGGATGCTGCCAACGCAGCAACGCCTCCACGCCAATGCAACGACCGCTTGCCGAATCGACTTGCGCCTGATAAGCAAGATGGAACTCGTCCCGCTCCAGTGCGGTACGGAGCGCCTGCTCGAGCAAGAGGCGATCATGCACTTGCTCGTTCATTTCGGCAGTAAAGAAACGGATGGCGTCACGCCCCGACTCCTTGGCGTGATACATCGCGATGTCGGCATGCTTGAGCAAGGTCTCACCGTCGGACCCGTCCGGGGGATACAAGCTGACACCAACACTTGCGGTCACAATGAACTGATGCTCGTCAATCTGGATCGGCCGCAGCAAGGCTTGCTGCACGCGCTGCAGCACGAGGTAGGCCTGTTCCTCAGACCCCAGCTCCGGCAGCAGCACAACGAATTCATCCCCTCCCAGGCGGGCAGCCGTGTCTCCATCGCGCAAGCCCTCGTGGATACGCGCAGCAACCTCACAAAGCAAGCGATCGCCAGTGCGATGCCCCAGGTTGTCATTGATATTCTTGAAATTATCGAGATCGATGAAGGCCACACCCAACAGGCTGTCATGGCGCCGTGCGGCAATGATGGCCTGTTCCAGCCGGTCGTCCAGCAGAGAACGGTTGGGCAGTTCGGTCAGCGGGTCGAAACGCGCCTGATGCTCGAGTTGCTTCAGATAAAGCACGCGCTCGGTGACATCCTGCATGACCATGACCACGCACTCCCCCTCAGCCAGCATCGGCGAAATTGCGCACTCGATGTGAAAACCCACCCCATCGGCGCGAACCCCTTCGAGCTCCAGCACCGACGATCGATGCAGTCTGAACGCACGCTCCAGCGCCAAAACCCCGTCTGCGTCGAATGTACCAATCTTGTCCAGTGTATGCCCGGTCAGGGCTTCACGGCTCGCGCCAAGGATGGAAGCCGCCGCCGGATTGGCATCACGTACCGCAAAACACCCTCCTTCAGTGCGCAGGATCAGCACACCATCCCGCGTGGCCTCGATTGCGCGCTCGCGCAAGCGCAGCAGACTCTCTGCCACATCCCGCGCCCGTGCATTGCGCAGGTTGCCAATACCGTAACCGAGGTCTTCGGCCAGTTCGCGCAGCAGGGCCACCCCTGCCACATCAAGATCACTCGCCCGCGCTGCACCAATCGTCAGCACCCCGAGCATCCTGTCACCGCCAAGCAACGGAAACGCGATCAGCGCCTGGCATCCAGCCTGGGCCGCCACAGGTCTCAACGCTGCCGGGCACGCCTCTAGCGACGCGTAATGTACGGTTCGCTGCTGTGACAGAGCCCGACCTCCAGGCATCTCCTGCGCGCCCTCAGGCTGCCCAAGCCAACGCTGGAAAGGACCGGTGTCGCCCGCCGCAGCAGTCCATTCGAGAGCACCGGAAGGGCTCAGACACTCGATGAAGGCGCAACGAAAGCCCCCCGTATTGACCAGCACATGGCAAATCCCTCTGACCAGCGACTGCTCACCTTCGGAGTGCACCAGGGTTTCATTACCACGACTCAAAGTCCGCAGCGTGCGTTGCAGCCTCAGCATGGGCAGGATGACCATGCGCCGGATAGCCTGGTTCAGGCATAGCATCAACACCGCGGCCATCAACAGGCTTGCGATGGCCACACGGTGCCGCAACTGAACGGCACTGCGGCCAAACTCATCGACATAACCGCTGACGCCAATCACCCAACCCAGCGCCTGATTGCGGCGAAAGGCGACCAGCTTGTCCCGCGGCGACTGTTCACCCAACTCGGTGTTCTGCCAAGCGTAATCAAATACGCCCTCGCGTTGCGTCAGCAAGGCGGCGTTCAAATCGGCACTCCCGCCCGCAGCATCAGTCAGTTTATTCCCCTGCTGCGTCGGATGAATCAGGAAACGTCCTTCATCTGGCCCAGGATTGCCGTCCACGACATACAGATAGCCGCTATCGCCGACGACAAAGGCCCGCAAGCTGTCCTTCACCGGCGCCAGCGCCCGATCCAGGTCCAGCCCCAGCAGGTACAAGCCGAGCAGCATGCCGTCCTTGGTGCGCACCGGCAGCAACTCGACCAGATACCTGTGCGTACGGATACTCAGTTGCAGTGACGCGCGTTGCCCTCGCTCCAGCATGGCGAGGACATTGCGCTCCAGCACCAATACCGGTGCGATCCCATCGTCACCCCACTGCGTGCTGGCCAGCACACGAAACCGCCCCCCTTGCTCACGCAGTAATGCGGCAGCCAGTGTCCCGCGCGCGTCATTGCCATGAATGGAGAGGTCGCTGAAGCGGGACGAGACCGGCACACCTTCCGTTGTCCAACCGCCATCCGGTGCACCGGCAACAGCCGCACTCCGCACCTGAAAGTGACCTTCAAGCACATCCGCCTGCTGAGCCAGGCCAGAACGCAGCATGGCGTACTGCGCGTCAACCAGACCATCCGCAAGCAGGGCCAGTGACCGCAGCGCGGCTTCCGCTTCGTCCCGAGTCTTGCGTTCCAGATAGGCATCCGCGATCAGGGCAACCGGCAAAATGACAAGCGCAACGATGACAACGACAATCGTCAACAGTCTTGCTCTCAGCCCATCGCTCACGACCGTGGCCACCTGGCATCTCTATCGCTTATGTCCAAGACAGCATCTTACCCATTTTGGGGCGAGATGGAATGCACACGCGTCCAACCGATCGCATGCAGGGCCGGATGAAGCGACATCCAGCGAAGGTCTGCGGTAAGCTCACACCCGCCCATCCAACCGACCACTTAGCCCCGCCGATGCCCTCCGAGTTCGAGCTGATCCGCCGTTACTTCAACCGCCCCTGCGCGCACACCGACCTGTCGGTCGGCGATGACGCCGCCCTGGTGCGGCCCGCCTCGGGAATGCAGCTCGCGATATCGACCGACATGCTGATTGCGGGCACGCACTTCTTTCCCGACACCGACCCCTGTGATCTCGGCTGGAAAGCGCTTGCAGTCAACCTGTCGGACCTCGCCGCGATGGGGGCACAAGCACGCTGGGCGGTGCTCGGCCTGGCCTTGCCCGATGTCGACGAACCGTGGCTCAGCCGCTTCGCCGACGGGCTGTTCCATTGTGCGGACCAGTACGGCGTCGACCTGGTGGGCGGCGACACGACGCGTGGTCCACTCGCCATCGGCGTGACCATCTTCGGCGAAGTTCCCAATGGCAGTGCGATACGGCGAGATGGCGCCCACCCGGGAGATGAGATCTGGATTTCCGGCCAACCCGGGCTGGCCGCCTTGGGGCTGGCCTGCCTGCAGCAGCGCATCACCTTGCCAACTGCCGCGCGCACTCGCTGTATCCACGCCCTGCAGCACCCCGAACCCCGGCTCGCACTCGGCCTGGCACTGCGTGGCGTCGCAAGCGCCATGCTGGACGTCTCCGATGGCCTGATCGGCGACCTGAACCATATACTTGAGCGCTCCGGCTGTGGAGCGGAGATCGATGCCACCTTGCTGCCGCTGGCTCCACTGCTGGCGGCTGGTGCAGACGAGCCCCTGGCACGGCGCTGTCTGCTGGCGGGTGGCGACGACTACGAGTTGCTGTTCAGCGCGCCACCCTCCATGCAAACCACGCTCGCCGCCCTGTCGACGCAACTGCAATTGCCATTGACCCGCATTGGCCACATCACCGAACATCGCGGCCAATTGCTACTACGGGAGGTCGACGGCCGCCTGCTCCCTCCACTTGTCTCTGGCTACGACCACTTCGCCTGATATGCGCCCCACGTTCCGCCTGATGCTCAGCCATCCTGCCCATCTCATCTCGCTGGGCTTCGGCTCGGGACTATCGCCAAAGGCACCCGGCACTGCAGGCAGCCTGCTTGCCTGGCTGCTTTATCCGCTGATCCGGACACCTCTCTCGGAAATCGCCTTTCTGATCATGCTGGGCGCCTTCTTCCTCGCGGGCATCCTGGCCGCAGAGCGCACCGGCCGGACGCTGGGAGTATCCGACCACGGTGCCATTGTCTGGGACGAGATGGTGGCAGTCTGGCTCGTACTGCTCTTCACCCCTGCCACCCTGCTGTGGCAGGCTTGCGCAATTGCCTTGTTCCGCCTGTTCGACATTACCAAGCCGCAGCCGATCCGCTGGGCGGACAGCCGGGTCAAGGGCGGCTTCGGCGTCATGCTCGACGACCTGCTGGCGGCCGGCTACACCCTGCTGGCACTCGCCATCCTGGTGGCCCTGTTCAAACCCTGAAACCATGGACCCCATACTCCAAGACCTCTCCATCAGACTGGGCCACGCACTATCGGCACAAGGCTGGCAATTGGCCACAGCCGAATCCTGCACGGGCGGCTGGATCGCCGAAGCGGTTACCGCCACGGCAGGCAGCTCTGCCTGGTTCGATCGCGGCTTTGTCACCTACTCCAACGCAGCCAAGGTCGACATGCTGGGAGTCAATGAGGCCACCCTGACGAAGCACGGCGCAGTCAGTGAAGCAACAGTCGCAGAGATGGCGCGCGGCGCGATAGCGCACAGCCGGGCTGATATCAGCGTTGCCGTCTCCGGCATCGCCGGCCCCGGCGGAGGCTCGGCTGACAAGCCGGTTGGCATGATCTGTCTGGGCTGGGCACGCCGACTCGGCCCCTGGCACTCCCAGACCCTGTACCTGACAGGCGACCGGGAGGCCGTTCGGCGCCAGACCGTCATCGCCGCACTTGAGACCCTGATCGGGCTTGCCAACGCCGAAGGCAGCAACTCAGCAATCTCTGTGCCATAATTCACCTCTTATTCAGCAAGGACGCTCCATGGACGACAACAAGGCCAAGGCGCTTGCCGCTGCGCTCTCGCAGATCGAGAAGCAGTTCGGCAAGGGTTCGATCATGCGGATGGGCGACGGCAACGTCGAGCGCGACATCCAGACGGTTTCCACCGGCTCGCTGGGGCTGGACATCGCACTCGGCCTGGGCGGCCTGCCCCGCGGCCGTGTCGTCGAGATTTACGGCCCCGAATCATCAGGCAAGACCACACTCACGCTCCAGGTCATCGCCGAGATGCAGAAACTGGGCGGCACCGCGGCCTTTATCGACGCCGAACATGCACTGGATGTCGGCTACGCCGAAAAGTTGGGCGTCAATATCGGCGACCTGCTGATCTCCCAGCCGGACACCGGCGAACAGGCGCTCGAGATTGCCGACATGCTGGTGCGCTCCGGCGGTGTGGACATCGTGGTCGTCGACTCGGTCGCGGCCCTGACCCCCAAAGCCGAAATCGAAGGTGAAATGGGTGACCAGTTGCCCGGCCTCCAGGCCCGCCTGATGTCCCAGGCCCTGCGCAAGCTGACGGCCAACATCAAGCGTACCAACACGCTGGTCATCTTCATCAACCAGATCCGGATGAAGATCGGCGTCATGTTCGGCAGCCCGGAGACCACAACAGGTGGTAACGCGCTCAAGTTCTACGCCTCGGTGCGCATGGACATCCGACGCACGGGCGCCATCAAGAAGGGTGACGAAGTCGTCGGCTCGGAAACCCGGGTCAAGGTCGTCAAGAACAAGGTTTCGCCACCGTTCAAGGAAGCCCATTTCGACATCCTCTACGGCGAAGGCATCTCGCGCGAAGGCGAGATCATCGACCTTGGCGTTGCTCACAAGATCGTCGACAAGTCTGGCGCCTGGTACGCCTATAACGGCGACAAGATCGGCCAGGGCAAGGACAATTCGCGTGAGTTCCTGCGTGCCAATCCGGCGCTCGCCCGCGAGATCGAAAACAAGGTCCGTGCCGCAGTCGGCCTGGGCGAAATGGCCACCATCGGCAGCGGCCCCGCCGCTGCCGAAGCCTGAGACCGTCCCTCGCGAACCGGACGATGGGCGAGCCCACCTTGCGCGAACGCGCATTGCGTCACCTCGCCCGTCGCGACCATTCGCGTGCGGAGTTGGCGCGCAAACTTGCGCCCTACGGAAGTGCCGAAGAGGTTGAAGCCGTGCTCGAGCGCATGTCCGACCTGGCCCTGCAGTCGGATACGCGCTTTGCCGAAGCCTGGGTTCGAAGCAAGTCGGGGCGCTTCGGCAGCATCCGCCTGCGCCACGAACTGGCACGCCGCGGAGTCGAAAAATCACTGATCGACGAAGCAATCGAGCACGAATGCGCACAATCCGAACTCGACCGCGCACGCACAGTGTGGCAGTCTAGATTCGACAGCCCACCCGAAGACCACCGCGAATGGGCAAAGCAAGCGCGTTTCCTGCAAACCCGCGGCTTCGCCACCGACATCATCCGCAAACTGCTGAAAGAATCTCCAGATGAGTCTGCTTAAGGTCAACGGTCTGCAAAAGCGTTACAAGGCACGCACGGTCGTGCGCGACGTATCGTTCGAGGTCGGCTCGGGTGAAGTCGTGGGACTGCTGGGCCCCAACGGTGCCGGCAAGACCACCTGTTTCTACATGATCGTGGGATTGGTGCGCGCTGATGGCGGCGAAATCACACTGGATGACGCCCGCCTCACCCATCTGCCGATCCATGCCCGCGCACGCCTGGGGCTGTCCTATCTGCCGCAGGAGATGAGCGTTTTCCGCAAGCTCACCGTGGCCGAAAACATCCGCGCGGTACTTGAACTTCAAGGCCTGGAAGAGTCCGACATCAAGGCCCGCCTGCAGGAACTGCTTGAAGAACTCAACATCACCCACCTGCGCGACAACACGGCAATCTCCCTGTCTGGCGGCGAGCGCCGCCGGTGCGAGATTGCCCGTGCGCTGGCTACCAACCCGCGACTGATCCTGCTCGACGAGCCGTTTGCCGGCGTCGACCCGATTGCCGTCATCGACATCCAGAAAATCATCCGCTTCCTCAAGGAACGCGGCATAGGCGTGCTGATTACCGATCATAATGTCCGTGAGACCCTCGGCATCTGTGATCGCGCTACCATTATTACCGAAGGTAAAGTGCTCGCAAGCGGTCTGCCCAGCGAGATCATCGCCAACGAACAGGTCCGTCAGGTATACCTTGGCGAACATTTCCGGCTCTGATTCCGGCCTGCGTCTCACACTGGCATCATGAAACCGACACTTCAGCTCAAGCTTTCGCAACACCTGACGCTCACCCCGCAACTGCAGCAGTCGATCAAGCTGCTTCAGCTGTCCACGCTCGAACTCAACCAGGAGATCGAACGCTTCCTGCTCGAAAACCCCATGCTTGAGCGCGAAGATGGCGACGGCGGCGACTTTTCCGGCCCTGCGACAACAAGCACCACACCCTCGTCCAACGAATCGCCCACGGACAGCAGCAACGAGTCGCAAAACAACGATAGCGACAATCGCAACGACCGCGACAACGACAGCGGCAGCATCGACGAGGGGATGGATTGGTCGGGTACCGGCAGTGGGGCGAGCAGCAAGAGCGACGACGACGAGGACACCGACTTCCAGGAGTTTCAGGCTGCGGGTACGTCGCTACGCGACCATCTCGACCTGCAGGTCGCGCTCTCGCCACTGTCAGACCGCGACCGCCTGCTGGTGCGCTTCATCATCGAGGCGCTCGACGACGATGGTTATCTGTACCAGGAACTCGAAGAACTCCTCGAGCTGCTGCCGCCCGAACTTGACATCGATCTCGACGATCTTGCCATCGCACTGCGACATGTCCAGCAGCTCGAACCCGCTGGCGTAGGCGCTCGCACACCACAGGAATGCCTCGGACTCCAGTTGCGCGCGATGTCGCCGTCCCCGGAACGCGATCTGGCACTGATCATCGTTGAACAACACCTGGAGCTGCTGGCCGAGCGGAACTTCGCGAAGCTCAAGAAGCTCACTGATTGTGACGACGACGCACTCAGGGCTGCACACGCGTTGATCTGCCGGCTCGACCCCCATCCCGGCTCTCAGCACTCCAGCGAGGAAACCCGCTATGTGCTGCCCGACGTGGTCGTCCGCAAGATCCGCAACAAATGGACGGTCTCGCTCAATGCCGAGGCCATGCCCCGCCTGCGCATCAACCAGTTGTACGCCAACCTGCTGCAACAGAATCGGGGCCAGGGTGGCGGACTCACTGGCCAACTGCAGGAAGCCCGTTGGCTGATCAAGAACGTTCAACAGCGATTCGACACCATCCTGCGCGTTTCCCAGGCCATCGTTGACCAGCAACGACAGTTCTTCGATCATGGAGAGGTGGCGATGCGGCCACTCACCCTCAGGGAGATCGCAGACCAGCTCGAGCTGCATGAATCCACCGTATCGCGCGTGACCACACAGAAATACATGGCCACCCCGCGCGGCGTTTTCGAACTCAAGTATTTTTTCGGCAGTCACGTTGCCACCGACACTGGTGGAGCGGCTTCCTCAACGGCGATTCGCGCGCTGATTCGCCAGTTGGTGGACGCCGAAGACAGAAAGAAACCCCTGTCCGACGCCAAGATCGCCGATCTTTTGGGCCAGCAGGGTATCGTGGTCGCACGGCGCACCATCGCCAAGTACCGCGAGTCACTCAATATCCCGCCGGTCAGCCTGCGCAAGACGATTTGATAACAAGAGGAGTTACCATGAATCTCAATATCACCGGCCATCATGTCGAAGTTACCGATGCCATCCGCGACTATGTCTCGGGTAAGCTCGACCGCGTCATTCGCCACTTCGACAATGTCACCAGCGTGAACGTGATTCTGTCCGTCGAAAAACTTGACCAGAAAGCCGAAGTCACGGTCCACGTCCGTGGCAAGGACATCCACGTCGAGAGCACCGACGCTGACATGTATGCGGCTATCGATGCGATGACCGACAAGCTCGATCGCCAGGTCCTCAAGTACAAGCAGAAGACCAACGACCACCATCACGACTCGCACAAGCACCAGACGCCTGAAGCGTGATCATTTCACTAGGCCTTTCGGGCGAGGGAGCGGCTATAATCCGCGCGTTCGCATGACGCGGTCTGCCGTCTCCCCCTCCCCAAAGACCCTGAGCGTGGTGCCGCCTCCTCCGGTGGTGCTGCGCGAGCCCCAAAGCGCATGAGCCTCATTGCCCAACTCCTGCCCCTCTCGAATGTCGTTGCCGATCTTGACGCAAGCAGCAAGAAACGCGTGTTCGAGCAGGCTGGCCTGCTGTTCGAGAACAACCAGGGTGTCGCCCGCAGCACCGTATTCGACAGTCTGTTCGCACGCGAACGTCTCGGTTCGACTGGCCTCGGTCAGGGCATTGCCATTCCCCACGGCCGAATCAAGGGTCTGAAGGAAGCAGCAGGCGCCTTCATGCGCCTGGCCACACCGGTGCAGTTTGATGCGCCCGATGGACGCCCGGTCAACCTGCTGTTCGTGCTGCTGGTCCCTGAGCAAGCCAACGAGACCCATCTGCAACTGTTGTCCGAACTCGCCCAGATGTTCAGCGACCGCAGCTTCCGCGAGCAACTGCTCGACGCCCCGGACGCCGAAGCCTTGCACACCCTGTTCACCCAATGGGGCAACGATGCGGCAAACGAGCGTCGCGCGGCTGTTTGAGGACAACCGGACGCGTTTGCAGCTGACCCACGTCAGCGGCAACCTGAACGCTGTCATTTCCGTCCGGGAAGAACGCATCTGGCCAGCAGACCTGATTGGCCACCTCAACCTGATTCACCCCGAACGCCTGCAGATCCTTGGCGCAGCGGAGCTCGCGTGGGCGAGACGTCAGTCTCGTGACAAGGTTGCCCACCATCTCAGTGGCATCCTGGCCGCGCGACCGCCCGCCATCATTGTTGCTGATGGTTGTGAAGCACCCAATATCGTCATGGGGGTTTGCGAGGCACACAACGTCGCACTGTTCTCCACGCCCCAGCCCGCTGCCGGCGTCATCGACCAGTTGCGCCTCTACCTGTCCCGGCAGCTTGCCGAAAAAGCCTCGCTTCACGGCGTGTTCATGGACGTACTGGGTCTGGGCGTGTTCATTACCGGCAACTCCGGTGCGGGCAAGTCCGAACTGGCGCTCGAGTTGATCTCCCGCGGCCATGGTCTGGTAGCAGACGACATCGTCGAGTTCTCACGTATCGCCCCCACGGTACTCGAGGGTCGGTGCCCCGAGTTGCTGCAGGATTTCATCGAAGTGCGCGGTCTTGGCATCCTGAACATCCGCACCATCTTCGGTGAAACCGCCTGCAGACGAAAGATGCGTCTACGCCTCATCTGCCACCTGGAGCGCCGCCAGCCCGGACAGGACGACCCCACCCGCCTGCCCATGCAACGCGAGCAGCAGGATATCCTTGGCGTAGGCATCCCGCGGGTCACGCTGCCCGTCGCAGCAGGTCGCAACCTTGCGGTGCTGCTCGAAGCCGCCGTCCGCTCCACCATCCTGCAGTTACGTGGCGTCGACTCCACCCAGGAGTTCATCGACCGTCAGACCCGCATGATGCAGAACGACGCCCAGGACGGCTGAGCCGTCAGCAAACGCCGCGCTTGAGCATCGCACTATCCTCGCTCGAAAGCACACTCGGGCCCCACCGCTTTCCCGATACTGCGCGACCACCCTTGCCGCACTGCCGCATCGACTGCTACGCTCGATCCCTTTTCCGCCCACCGGACCTCACTTCGCCATGACTGCCGCCAAACCGGATTACCTGGAACGCATCCTCAACGCCCAGGTGTACGATGTCGCCATCGAGACCCCGCTCGATTTCGCCAGCAACCTGTCGGCACGCATTCATAACCGGATTTACTTCAAGCGCGAGGACATGCAGCCGGTATTCAGCTTCAAGCTGCGGGGGGCCTATAACAAGATGGTCAAGCTGTCGCCCCAGGCACTCAAGCGTGGCGTGATCTGCGCATCGGCCGGCAATCACGCGCAAGGCGTCGCCCTGTCGGCCCAGAAGCTTGGCGTACGCGCAGTCATCGTCATGCCTAGCACCACCCCGCAGATCAAGATCGATGCGGTCAGGGCCCGCGGCGGAGAAGTGGTACTCGCGGGGGAGTCCTACTCGGACGCCTATGCGCATGCCATCGAACTGGAAAAAACAGAGAAACTGACCTTCGTCCATCCCTTTGACGATCCCGACGTGATTGCGGGCCAGGGCACCGTCGGCCTCGAGATCCTGCGCGCGCATCCGCAACCCATCCACGCTGTGTTCTGCTGTGTCGGAGGCGGAGGTCTGATTGCCGGCGTCGCCGCCTATATCAAGCGACTCCGCCCGGAGACCCGCATCATCGGCGTGGAGGCGGTCGGTGCCGACGCGATGACCCAATCTCTGGCTGCCGGCAAACGGATCGTGCTCGATCAGGTCAGCATCTTCGCTGACGGCGCTGCGGTCAAGGAAGTCGGCACCGAAACCTTCCGTCTGTGCCAGGAATATGTCGACGAGATGATCCTGGTGGACAACGATGCCATCTGCGCGGCAATCAAGGACGTCTTCGAAGACACCCGCTCCATCCTGGAGCCGGCCGGCGCACTGGCAGTCGCTGGGGCAAAGGAGTACGCACGCCGTCACAAGCTGCGCGACAAGCATCTTGTCGCCATCGCCTCCGGCGCCAACATGAACTTCGACCGTTTGCGCTTCGTCGCCGAGCGTGCAGAATTGGGTGAACAGCGCGAAGCGGTGCTCGCCGTCACCATTCCGGAACAACCCGGTTCATTCCGTAAATTCTGCAGCCTGCTCGGTAACCGCAACATCACCGAGTTCAACTATCGCTACGCCGATGCAGAACGCGCCCACATCTTTGTTGGCGTCACGGTGCATAACCGCAACGAAGCGACACGGCTGGTCGAGATGCTGGAACGCCATACCCTGCCGGCAGTCGATCTGACCGATGACGAGCTGGCCAAGACGCATGTCCGCTACATGGTCGGCGGCCGTGCGCCACAGGCCGAGAACGAGGTGGTCTATCGCTTCACCTTTCCGGAACGTCCTGGCGCCTTGATGAACTTCCTGTCCAATCTCCACACCGACTGGAACATCAGCCTGTTCCACTACCGCAACCATGGTGCGGACTTTGGTCGCGTACTGGTCGGCATGCAGGTACCCGCGGCGGACAAGCCCGCCTTCGAGGCCTTTCTGGCGCGGGTGGGTTACGAGTATGTGGACGAAACGGCCAATCCTGCCTATAGGCTTTTCCTCTCCTGATAGCGGCACCCTGTCAAGGGACGGCTATTACTAATGCGCTATACTCGGGCCCTCGGATCAAGGCTCCGACCATATGGATCGACAGCCAGGAATGGGGCGTTCATGAGCAGATGTGTACGACGGCAAGCGGGGCGTTCGAACAAGCATGTTCGGCTTGGCCTGCTGGCGCTGTCGATCTGGGCTTGTTCGCTGACCTCCTTTGCTCAGAGTCCGGAGACAAACAGGATTGAGCGCATCCAGCGTGAAGCCCGTCTGAAGGTCTGCATCTGGCCCGACTATTACGGCATCTCGTTACGCGACCCGCGTACGCTCGAGCTCAAGGGCATCGATATCGATCTGGCTCAGGCACTGGCCGCGGATCTCGGGGTGGCCGTCGAGTTCGTCGACAGCAGCTTCGCGCGCTTGATCGACGACGTCAGTGGCAATCGTTGCGATATCGCAATGTTTGCCATCGGCATCACACCAGAGCGCTCCAGCCGCCTGCGCTTCACGTCGCCACATCTGGCCAGTGACATCTACGCCATCACCACACGCAGCAACCGCAAGATCAAGTCCTGGGACGACATCGATCAACCAGGTATCGTGGTTGCCGTTGCCAAAGGCACGCTGCATGAGCCCGTGATGCGTGGCAAGCTGCGACACGCCCAGCTTGCAGTGCTGTCCTCACCGCACGCCCGCGAGCAAGAAGTCGAGTCCGGCCGCGCCGACGTGTTCATGACGGACTTTCCCTACAGCCGGCGGATGCTGGATCAGGCCGACTGGGCACGACTTGTCTCGCCGACGGGCACCTATCACATCACCCCCTACGCCTGGGCCATCGCGCCGGGTGACGACAACTGGCACGCTTACCTCGAGCGCTTCGTTGCCCGCATCAAGCAGGATGGGCGTCTCGCGCAGGCTGCAGGGCGGCACGGCCTGAGCCCCATCGTCGTCCTGCGCTGATCTCCGGATGTCTCCCTGGCATGTCCGAACACCGTCGTCTCCGCTTTGCCGATCTGGGTTTCGCCATGCTGCTCGGGGTCGGCCTGCTGATTGTTTTCAGCGCGCTCGACTTCTATGGCAAGCAACTGCAGCGTCAAGCACTGCAGACCGAGGAACACCTGACCTCACGCGATTTGCGCCATGCAGACGAACAACTGGGACACCTGTTCCGCCACGT
>Ga0075012_10003874_pt1 | contig 14048 bp, 11 predicted proteins | sample All_14_2_FD_71474 | JGI IMG/M metagenome (GOLD analysis project Ga0075012, IMG submission 71474) | Freshwater microbial communities in response to fracking from Pennsylvania, USA - Allegheny Zone_MetaG_DW_15 | ecosystem: Environmental > Aquatic > Deep subsurface > Groundwater > Drilled... | reverse complement strand
ATGGACAAGTTCAAGCCGGTCCCGGAACGTGTAACCGTCAAGTGAGGATGCACAAAATGAAAAAATTTCTCATCGCATTGCTCTTCGCACCGGTTCTCGCGTTCGCCGCGGGTGCCAGCATCCACCTGGACAAGTGGCCGGGCTCGGTCAGTGACAAGGCTTCGCTGCAGAATGGTGCCAAGCTGTTCGTCAATTACTGCATGAACTGCCACGGCGCATCGTACATGCGCTACCAGAACCTGACTGAGCTTGGCCTGACCGAGCAACAGGTCAAGGAAAACCTGATGTTCACCTCCGACAAGATCGGTGATCTGATGATGGTGGCGGCTCGTTACGACGAGCAGAAAAAATGGTTCGGTGCCGTTCCGCCGGACCTGACCATCATTGCCCGTGCCCGTGGCGAACTTGGCAACCCGGGTGCCGGTGCTGACTGGTTGTACACCTATCTGCGTACCTTCTATCAGGACACGAAGCGTCCGACCGGCTGGAACAACGTTGCGTTCGAAGCCGTCGGCATGCCGCACGTCCTGTGGGAACTGCAAGGAACCCAGGTCATGAATCCGGAAACGCACAAGCTGGAACTTGCTGTTCCCGGCAAGATGAGTCCGGCCGAGTTCGACAAGGCAGTTTCCGACCTTGTCGGCTTCTTGGTCTGGATGGGCGAGCCGAAGCAGGAGTTCCGTCAGACGCTGGGCATTTTTGTTCTGGCATTCCTGGCATTGCTCTTCGTTGTGGCTTACGCTCTGAAGAAGGAATACTGGAAAGACATTCACTGATCCTCGCCGGGTCTGTTGACGGCATCGTGGGTTTGGCTTCGGCCAGCCCCCGGTGCCGAATCTCATTTTGAGGGCTACTAAACATGATGAACCTCTACTCGGGCACCACCTGCCCTTTCAGTCACCGTTGCCGTATTGTCCTGTTCGAAAAGGGCATGGATTTTCAGGTCATCGACGTTGATCTTTTCTCCAAGGCCGAAGAAATGGCTGCGATCAATCCGCATGGCCGCGTGCCGGTGCTGGCCGAGCGCGATCTTGTCCTGTTCGAGCCGAACATCATCAACGAGTACATTGACGAACGCTTCCCGCATCCGCAACTGATGCCGGCTGATCCGATCATGCGTGCCCGTGCCCGCCAGTTGCTGATCGGCATGGAACGCGAGATCTTCTCGCACATGGAGATCATCGAGAAGAACAGCAAGGCCGCCGACAAGGCGCGCCAGGAGATCAAGGCCCGTCTGACCGAGATCGTGCCGATCTTCAACAAGCAGAAATTCATGCTCGGTGATGAATTTTCCATGCTCGACGTCGCCATCGCGCCGTTGCTGTGGCGCCTCGACCACTACGGCATCGACCTCGGCAAGGCTGCGGCACCGCTGATGAAGTACGCCGAACGGATCTTCAGCCGCCAGGGCTTCATCGACGCGCTGACGCCGTCTGAAAAGGCCATGCGCAAGTAAGCATGGAACTCCCGTCCACCAAGCCTTATCTTGTTCGGGCCATCTGGGAATGGTGCTGCGATAACGGGTTCACCCCGTATATCGCAGTCCAGGTCGACTCGCGCACGCAGGTGCCGCGCGAATTCGTCCGGGATGGCCAGATCGTGCTCAACCTGGGGCCGGATGCAACCAACAAATTGCAGATGGGCAACGAGCTGATCGAGTTCCAGGCACGTTTTGGCGGTGTGGCGCGTGAGCTTTCAGTGCCCATCGGCCAGGTGTCGGCAATCTATGCGCGCGAAAATGGCGCCGGGATGGCTTTCGATATCGGTGAAACTGCGCTGGCGACAGATGCCGGCGAAGAAATTGAACAGCCCGGTGAAGATGGTAATGACGAGCCGCCGGAGCCGCCACGCCCAACGACTGGGCGGCCAAACCTGCAACGCGTCAAATAGGGACATCAACTGCGGTCCACGCACCAAAAAGGGGAAATTCCATTCGGGAATATCCCCTTTTTTCATTCAAGTCATTGATTTTCATGGGTGGCATGTCTGTTGCTCAACAGGCATCCGGAAGGAAAATCATGAATCAGGAAGTCAAATCCACCTGTTGTTATTGCGGCGTCGGCTGCGGCGTATTGATCCGTACGGACGGCATTACGGTCCAGGGCGTGCGCGGCGATCCGGAACACCCGGCCAACTACGGACGTTTGTGCACCAAGGGCGCATCCCTGCATCTCACGGCGCAGGGCGAGGGGCGCCTGCGCCACCCGGCCTTGCGTCCGGCACGCGATCGTCAGCCCGAACAGGTGTCGTGGGCACAGGCCCTTGATACTGCGGTCGACCGTTTTGCCGGCATCATCCGCGAGCATGGGCCGGATTCCGTGGCTTTCTACATCTCCGGCCAGTTGATGACTGAGGACTACTATGTCTTCAACAAGCTGGCCAAGGGTCTGATCGGCACCAATAACGTCGATACCAATTCGCGGCTGTGCATGTCTTCGGCCGTCGCCGGCTACAAGCAGACGCTGGGGGCCGATGCGCCGCCCTGCTGCTACGAGGATATCGGCCAGGCCGGGGTGATCCTGATCGCCGGCGCCAATCCGGCGCTGGCCCACCCGATCGTTTTCCGCTACATCGAGGATGCGCGCGCCGCCAATCCGGCATTGAAGATCATCGTCGTCGATCCGCGCCGTAGCGAAACCGCCGAGATCGCCGATCTGCACCTGCCCATCCTGCCCGGCAGCGACATCGCGCTGTTCAACGGCATGCTCCACGTGATGCTGGCCGAAGGGCTGGTGGATGGCGATTACATCGCTCGCCATACCAGCGGCTTCGATGAGTTGGCTGGCAACCTGGCGGAATACACGCCGCAGCGGGTGGCCGGATTGTGTGGCATCCCCGCTTCCAGCATCGTTCGCGCCGCCCGCTGGTTTGCCACGCAGGGGCCGGCGTTGTCATTGTATTGCCAGGGCCTGAATCAGTCGGCGCACGGCACGCACAACAATGCCGCGTTGATCCATCTGCACCTGGCCACCGGCCAGATCGGCAAACCCGGCGCCGGGCCGTTTTCGCTGACCGGCCAGCCGAACGCCATGGGAGGTCGGGAAGTGGGCGGTCTGGCCAACCTGCTGTCGGCACACCGCGATCTCGCCGATCCAGAGCACCGGGCCGAAGTCGCCGCGTTGTGGGGCATCCCCGACGTGCCGGCAAAACCGGGAAAAGCTGCGGTCGACCTGTTCAAGGCACTGGAAAGTGGCGAAATCAAGGCGGTGTGGATCGCCTGCACCAATCCGGCGCAGTCGCTGCCAAACCAGGCCAGCGTCCGCGCCGGGCTGGCGCGGGCCGAATTCGTCGTGCTCCAGGAAACCTTCGCCGACACCGACACCGCCGCTTACGCCGACCTCTTGCTGCCGGCCACCGGCTGGGGCGAAAAGCACGGCACGGTGACCAATTCCGAACGGCGCATCACGCGCGTGCAGCCGGCCGTTGCGCCGCTGGGCGAAGCCCGCCACGACTGGCAGATCGTCGTCGATTTCGCCCGCCGGTTGGGGCGGAAACTGCAGAATCCTGCGGTCGACCGGCTGTTTCCGTACGAAACCGTCGAATCCATTTTTGCCGAGCACTGTGTCACGACGCGCGGTCGCGATCTCGACATCAGCGGCCTGTCCTACTCCGTGCTCGAACAGCAAGGGCCGCAGCAATGGCCTTTCCCGGAAGGTGCCAGCCAGGGGCAGCAACGCCTGTACGCCGATGGCCGCTTTCCGACCGCCGATGGTCGGGCACGCTTCATTGCCGTGGCGCATCAGGCAACGGCCGAGGTGCCGGGCAAGGATCATCCGCTCAGCCTGCTCTCCGGGCGCCTGCGCGACCAATGGCACGGCATGAGCCGGACCGGCATTGTGCCGCGCCTGTTCAATCTCGACGACGAGCCGCTGCTGGCCATGCATCCCTGCGACATGCGCCATCGCCAGCTTGACGACGGCGACCTGGTCCGCCTGTTCAACGGTCGCGGCGAGATCGTCGTGCGCGTGGCTTCGCGCCCCGGGCTGGCCCGTGGTCGGGTTTGGATGCCGATGCACTGGGGCAGCCGTTTCATGAACAGCGCCGGCGTCAATGCGCTGGTCGGCGATGCGGTCGATCCGTACTCGCAGCAGCCGGAACTGAAGCACACGGCGGTCGAGGTGGCGAAGAGCGAACTGAACTATCCGCTGGCCGCGATCCGCCGTTGCAACGACGTCGCCGAAGCACTGCGCGTGCTCGATGCGGCGCGTAGCCTGCTGCCCGATTTTGCCTACGCCAGCGTTGGACTTTACGGCCGGGCCAGTCCGCTGGTCGTTTTCCGCGCTGCTACCGCCGAGCCGGCGACGGCCCGCGCACTGGCGGCGATCGATCGCTGTTTCGGCCTCGATGGCGAGACCGGCGCCATTGTCTATACCGACGCAAAACGCCATATCGCCAAGAAAGCCATCGCCATCGACGGCCAGCTGTTCGGCGTTCGCCTGGCTGGCGAAACCGTCGCCCAGGCCTGGCTCAAACAGGCCATGGCCGAGGGCGGGCTGGATGCCAGCCTGTTGCGCTTCGCCCTGGCGCCGAGCGCCGCGGCACCGGTCAGCGTCAGTACCCGGCAGATTGTCTGCAAGTGCGCCGATGTCAGCGACGACCAGATCGTTAGCGCCATCGCGGGCGGCGCCGACCTTGCCGGCTTGCAGGAAAGCCTGAAATGCGGCACTTTCTGCGGCGGTTGCATCCCGGACATCAAGCGCCTGCTGACCCGGCAGGCCCAACAACACCCAGAGGCAGCCTGAGGCCCGAATGGAGGAGACTGTGAGTTACGCTCAATACATCAAGGAAATCGGTCGCGGTGCCCAGGGCTCGCGCAACCTCTCGCCGGAGGAAGCGCGGCAACTGTATGCGGCGATGCTCGATGGCGGCGTGCCCGATCTGGAACTCGGGGCGATCCTCATCGCCTTGCGCGTCAAGGGAGAATGCGTCGACGAAATGCTGGGTTTCATGGCCGCCATCGACGGCCGCATGAATCTGCTCGACATGCCGCACGGCCGGGTGCGGCCGGTGGTGCTGCCCAGTTACAACGGCGCCCGCAAGGAAGCCAACCTGACGCCGCTGCTGGCCCTGCTGCTGCAGCGCTTCGGCGTGCCGGTGCTGGTGCACGGCCTGCTTGAGGGATATGGCCGGGTGACCAGTGCGCAGATCCTGCGCGAACTCGGTCACATGCCGGTCGGTTCGGCGCAGCAGGCGCAGCAGACGCTGGCCGAAAAGGGGCTGGCCTTCCTGCCGCTCAACGCGCTCTGCCCGGGATTGCACAACCTGTTGTCGCTGCGCGCCCGGATGGGCGTGCGCAACAGCGCCCACAGTCTGGTCAAGCTGCTCAATCCCTTCCGCGGCGAGGCAGTGCTGGTGGCGCCGGCGACTCATCCAGACTTCATCACGCTGATGCGCGACATCCTTGTCGAGCGCGGCCATCGCGGCCTGCTGTTGCGCGGTACCGAAGGCGAGCCGGTAGCCAATCCGAAGCGCCGGCCGCGTCTCGAATACGTGCGCAACGGCGCCGTCGACGTGCTGTTCGAAGCCGAACACGACAGCCTGCGCGGCTTGCCCAACCTGCCCGAAGCCTTCGATGCGGTGAGTACCGCACGGTGGACGCGGCGCGTGCTGGAAAAACAGTTGCCCTTGCCCAAACCGATTGCCAACCAGCTGGCCTGCCTGCTGGTGGCCAGCGGTTATGTCGATGATCTGAACCAGGCCAAGGCCATTGTCGCCGTCGAAGCGACCGGCCTGCTGATGGGCGGCAACTGACGCAGCAATGCACTGCGCTGGTAGTGCAAGCACGCAATTGGTGCGTCGCTTTTGCGGTCGACGGGTGAAATTCGTTAAAAATCAATGCCCTGATCCGCTGGCACGCGGATTGCACTGAAGTAGCCGAAAGCAGCGAATCAACCGCCAACGGGGGCGGTCCGATGGCAACGACGTCATGCGCTGAAACATCTTTGCACCGCAAGGTGCGCGCAACGTTGGAGCCCCGTCATCATGAGCAAACCCCGCCTGGTACTGATCGGCAACGGCATGGCCGGTGTCCGGACCATCGAAGAACTGCTGAAAATCGCCCCGGATCACTACGAGATCACGATCTTCGGCGCCGAACCGCATCCCAACTACAACCGCATCCTGCTGTCGCCGGTCCTGGCCGGCGAAATGACGGTGCCGGAAATCGTCCTCAACGAGCTTGAGTGGTATGCCCGCAACGGCATCACGCTGCACACCGGCAAGCAGGTCGTCGCCATCGACCGCGTCCGCCGCAAGGTGATCGCCGACGACGGCAGCGAGGCGCCGTACGACCGCCTGCTGGTCGCCACCGGCTCGACGCCCTTCATGCTGCCGGTGCCTGGCAACGACCTGCCCGGCGTCATCGGCTACCGCGATATCAAGGACACCGACGAGATGATCGCCACCGCCAAAGTGCACAAGCACGCGGTTGTCATCGGCGGCGGGCTGCTCGGGCTGGAGGCCGCCAACGGCCTGAAGCTGCGCGGCATGGACGTGACTGTCGTGCATATCGGTCCGTGGCTGCTCGAGCGCCAGCTCGACGAGACGGCCGGGCGGATGCTGCAGCAGTCGCTGGAGGACAAGGGCCTGAAGTTCCTGCTGCAGAAGCACACCGAGATGCTGGTTCAGGGCGAGAGCGGTCGTGTCGCTGCGGTGCGCTTCAAGGACGGCATGCAGATTCCCGCCGACCTCGTGGTGATGGCTGCCGGCATCCGCCCCAATTACGCGCTGGCGGAGAAGTCGGGCATTTATTGCAACCGTGGCATCGTCGTCAACGACACGATGCAGACCTACGACCCGAAGATCTACGCCGTCGGCGAATGCGTCAGCCATCGCGGCATCGCCTACGGGCTGGTGGCGCCGCTGTTCGAGCAGGCCAAGGTCGCCGCCAATCATCTGGCCGGTTACGGCATCGGCCGCTATACCGGCTCGGTGACCTCGACCAAGCTGAAAGTTACCGGCATCGACCTGTTCTCGGCCGGCGAATTCATGGGCGGCAAGGATACCGAGGAAATCGTCCTCAACGACCCGCACGGCGGCGTCTACAAAAAGCTGGTGATCAAGGACAACAAGCTGGTCGGCGGCGTCATGTACGGCGACACGGCCGATGGCCCGTGGTATTTCCAGTTGCTCAAGGACGCCCGCGACATCCACGACATCCGCGACTCGCTGATCTTCGGCCAGAGCCTGGTCGGCGACGTTGGCCACGCCGGCAATAGCAAGGCTGCCTTGATGGCCGACAGCGCCGAGGTCTGCGGTTGCAACGGCGTGACCAAGGGAACGATCGTCAAGGCGATCAAGGAGCAGGGCTTGTTCACGCTCGACGAGGTCAAGAAGCACACCAAGGCCGCGTCATCCTGCGGTTCGTGTGCCGGGCTGGTCGAGCAGATCCTGGCTTCGACCATCGGCGGCGCCTACTCGCCGGCGGCGTCGGACAAGAAGCCGATCTGCGGCTGTACCGAACATTCGCACCAGAAAGTGCGCGAGGCGATCCGTGCGGAACACCTGACCAGCAAGGAAGCGGTTTTTGCCGAATTGGGCTGGTCGACCGCAAACGGCTGCGAGAAGTGCCGGCCGGCGATCAACTACTACCTGATCTCGACCTGGCCGCACGAAGCCAAGGATGATCCGCAGTCGCGGCTGATCAACGAGCGCTCGCACGCCAACATCCAGAAGGACGGCACCTATTCGGTGGTGCCGCGGATGTGGGGTGGCCTGACGACACCCAACGAACTGCGCGCGATTGCCGATGTTGCCGAGAAATTCAACGTGCCGACGGTGAAGGTCACCGGCGGCCAGCGCATCGACCTGCTCGGCATCAAGAAGGAGGATCTGCCCGCCGTCTGGGCCGACCTCAACGCCGCCGGCATGGTTTCCGGCCACGCCTACGGCAAGTCGATCCGTACCGTGAAGACCTGCGTCGGCGCCGAGCACTGCCGCTTCGGCACGCAACTGGCGATGGACATGGGCGTCAAGCTGGAGAAGATGCTGTTCGACATGTACGCGCCGCACAAGGTCAAGCTGGCCGTCTCCGGCTGCCCGCGCAACTGCGCCGAGGCCGGCATCAAGGACGTCGGCGTGATCGGCGTCGACTCCGGCTACGAGCTCTACGTCGGCGGCAACGGCGGGATCAAGACCGAGGTTGCGCAGTTTTTGTGCAAGGTGAAGTCGGACGAGGAAGTCATGGAATATTCCGGCGCCTTCCTCGAACTCTACCGTCAGGAAGGCTGGTACCTGGAGCGCACCTGCCACTGGCTGGAACGCGTCGGCCTCGACTACGTCAAGGGCCGCATTGTCGAGGACGAAGATGGCCGGCGCACGCTGTACGCCGCGCTGGTCGCCGCGCTGAAGGACGCCAAGGATCCGTGGTCGACCTCGCGCGAAGCGCAGCCGATCAAGCAGTTCATCCCGATTGCGGTCGACGCCTGAAAACAAGAGAAAACGAGGATAAGCCAATGAACCACTGGAAACTGATCTGCAAGCTGGAAGACATCCCGCCGCTCGGCTCGCGCATCGTCCGGCCGCAGAAGGGCGGCGATATCGCCATTTTCCGCACCAGCGACGACAAGGTCTTCGCGCTGCACGACAAATGCCCGCACAAGGGCGGGCCACTGTCGCAGGGGCTGGTGCACGGCGAACGCGTGACCTGCCCGCTGCACGGCTGGAACATCGGCCTCGCCGACGGTCAGGCGGTGGCGCCGGACGTCGGCGGTTGCGACCGCTTCGATGTCAAGGTCGAGGCCGGCGAGGTCTTCCTCGCCCTTTGAGTTTTACGGGCGCTCGCCCTGGTGCAGGCGGCGCTCGATGTCGTCGATCACCGGCAGCAGGTCGGCGACGCTGTCGATGACGTAATGCGCGCCGGCGCTGGTGAATTCGGGGGCGATGCGGGCGCGCAGCGCCGCCAGTTCATCCGCTGTCGCCGCCGTGAATTCGGCCTCGGTCAGGCCGGCCGGGCTGCCGGAAAGCATCAGGCCGACCGTCCACATGCCGGCGTTGCGGCCTTCGTGGATGCCCGGCAGGGTGTCGTCGACCTTGACGCAGCGGGCGACGTTGCCGATCTTCAGGTCAAGCACGCACTGCAGCGCCATCCACGGGCCGGGGCGGGCGCCGGCGGTGAGGTCGTCGGCGCAGACGGTACAGTCTGGCGTGTAGCCGTTGGCGGCGGCGGCCGTCATCAGCTTTTCCATGACCACGCGCGGGTAGCCGGTGGTCGAACCGATCTTCAGGCCGCGGTTGCGCAGTGCGGCGACCGTCTCCCGCGTGCCGGGAATCAGCGCCGCGTGGGCGCCGACGCGCTCGACCTGCAGCGGCAGGAAGGTGCGGTAGATGTGGTCGATGTCGTCGTTGTTCATCGCCCGGCCGAATTTTGCCTGCCAGCGGGCGTTGACCGCAGGATCGCGGCCAAGCGCCTCGATGTGCTGCCATTTGCCCAGGCCCATCGGGCCACGTGCTTCGGCCAGTGTCAATTCGAAAGCGAAAGCGGCGCGGAAGGCGTCGACGAAGATCTGGGTCGGCGCGAAGGAGCCGAAATCGACCGTCGTGCCGGCCCAGTCAAAAATGACGGCTTCAAGTTGTTCTTGCATGGAGTGTCTCCGTAGGGTGTCGGCGGTTTAGCCGGAAGTTTTTTGTGCTCGCGCGGCGGCGCAGGCAGCGAGGAATTCGCGGGAATAGGGATCAAAATTGCCGTGCCGGCCGGGGGCGCTTGGCAGCGGATCGACGAAGGGTGCGGCGCCGCGGATCAGTTCGCCGATCAGCCGGCCAACGCCGCCGGCAAAGCTGATTCCGGAGCCATTGCAGCCGCTGGCGACGAACAGCCCGGCGATCTGCGGCGCGGCGCCGACGACCAGTTGCCGGTCGGGCGTATAGTTGCTCGGCCCGGTCAGGTAATGGGCGATGCCCAGCGTCTCAAGCGCCGGGAAATACGGTGTCAGTTCATCGGCGCCCTCGGCCAGGTTGGCCCAGCCGTCAGCATCGTCGGGGTCGAAGACGAAACCGCCGAGGTCGGCCGGCAGCGTGCGCGCATCGGCGACTGCCGGCTGGCGTTCGCGGATGCCGAAGAGCAGCGCGCCGACCTCGGGCCGCGCGTAGGCGCGGATCGCCGGCATCAGCACGATGGCGCCGTCACGCGGAAAGATCGGCGCCGGTTCGCTGATCCAGTACTGGCTGCGCACCGGCGCCATCGGCAGCGGCAGGCCGAGATCGACGCTGAGGCGGTTGGCCCAGGCGCCGGCGGCGTTGACGACAACGCTGGCAGCGCGGCGCCGGCTATCGGCCAGCTCAATGCCCCAGACGCGGCCGGCTTCGACGACGATGCGTGTGACTTCGGCCGTCTCGTTGCGCACGCCGAGCGACACGGCGGCGCGCAGCAGTGCGGTGGCGAACAGATAGGGTTCGACGTAGCATTCGTCGGGAAAGAAGACCGCGTGATCGAAACTTTCCGGCGCCAGCCAGGGCGCGCGGGCGAGCGCTGCGGTCTGGTCCAGCCAGGTGCAGGCGATACCCTGCGTGGCGGCCTTTTCGGCGCGCGCCTGCAGGGTGGCGAGATGGCTGGCCGGAGCGACGTGCAGCGCGCCGACGGTGCGCCGACCGATGTCTTCGCTGAATTCGTTCTCGAGTTCGGCGATCGTGCGGAAAGTCTGGCGGGCCAGTGCGATCTGAGCGGCGTCGTCGCGCACCATGGTGACCAGCGCCGCTGCCCGGCTGGTCGCGCCGGCCGCCGGCTGCAGGCGCTCAAGCACAAGGACGCGCTCGCCCAGTCCGTGGCGGGCGAGTTCGTAGGCGACGGCGGCGCCGAAGATGCCGCCGCCGATAATCAAAATGTCGCGGTCGACCGGTGAATTTGTCATGTTTTCAGCCGTCGACCGCAACATTCATCGCGCGCAGCGTCGCGCCGACGGCATCGATCACCTTGGCGATGTCCTGCGTCGTCAGCGCGCCGATGCAGCCGACGCGGAAGGTGTCGACTTCGGTCAGCTTGCCCGGGTAGAGGATGAAACCCTTGTCGCGCACTGCTGCGTAGAAAGTCTTGAAGTCGTAGTTCGGGCCGCTTGGTGCGTGGAAGGTGACGATGATCGGTGCCTGGTGTTCGGGTGCCAGGAAAGGCTTGAGGCCAAGCCCGGCCATGCCGTCGACCAGCGCCGCGCAGTTGGCGGCGTAGCGGGCGTGGCGGGCGTTCAGGCCGCCTTCCTCGGCGTACTGCGCGAGGGCGGCGTGCAGCGCGACGACGACGTGGGTCGGCGGCGTGAACCGCCATTGCGTCGTCTTCTGCATGTACTGCCACTGGTCGTGCAGGTCCATCGCCAGCGAATGGCAGTTGCCGGCGGCGGCTTCCAGCGCGCTCTGGCGGACGATGACGAAGCCCATGCCGGGCACGCCTTCCAGGCACTTGCCGGAAGCGGCAACCAGCGCCGTGATCGGCGTCGTGCGCAGGTCGATGTCGAGGGCGGCGAAGGAACTCATCGCGTCGACGATCAGCTCGCGTCCCTGGCGGGCGACGGCGGCGGCAATTTCGGCGAGCGGGTTGAGGATGCCGGTGCCGGTCTCGCAATGGACTTGGGCGACGTGGGTGATCGCCGGGTCGGCGGCGAGCGCAGCTTCGATCGTCGCCGGGTCGGCCGCTTGGTCTTCGGCGAAGCGCAGTTCGACGGCCTCGCGCCCGAGGTAGCTCAGGATTTTCAGGATGCGCGCGCAGTAGGCGCCGTTGTTCGGCACCAGCACCTTGCCGTGGCGTGGCACCAGGGTACCCAGCGCGGCTTCCACCGAGAAGGTGCCGGAACCCTGCAGCGGCACGCAGACGTGGCTGTCCTCGCCGTGGGCGATGGCCACCAGCTGCCGGCAGACATCGGCGGTGATGGTGTTGAAGGCGGCGTCCCAGGAACCCCAGTCGTGCAGCATCGCCTGCTTGGTGCGCAGCGAGGTGGTCAGGGGGCCGGGGGTGAGCAGCAGCGGGTCGCGGTCGACGGCGTACATGGGGATTTTCTCCGGAGAATCAGCGTTGGCCCTGGCGCCAGGCCTGGTGGCGGCGGAAGAGCAGGTGGGTGACGAGCGAATAGAGCAGGCTGATCGCCGCCGAGGTGAGCACGATCAGCGTCGCCATCGCCGCCGCCGGGCCGAGTTCACCAGCCTCGTCGAGGTTGAGGATGGCGACCGAGGCCGGCAGCGTTTCCGGCGAGTAGAGGAAGACCAGCGCCGACACCGTGGTCATCGCGTTGATGAACAGGTAGCGGGCGATTTCCAGCACCGCCGGCAGGCACACCGGCAGCGTCACCCGCCACAACGTGACGAAGGGCGAGACCTTGAGCGAGGCCGAGACCGCCTCGAATTCGCGGTCGATCCCCTTCAATGCAGTGACGGCGGTCAGGTGGCAGGGCGTGTAGAAATGGACGATGGTGGCGATGACCATGATCGTCAGCGTGTGGTAAAGCCCGTTCAGCGGGTTGTCCGGCGCATTGAAGAAGAGGATGTAGCCGATGCCCAGCACCAGCCCGGGCACGCCCATCGGCAGCGCGGCCAGCGCACGGACCAGCGGCCGCAGCCCGGCCGGGCCGCCCTGGCCTTTTTCCAGCAGCCAGGCGGTGAAGAAGACGAAAGGCGTGCCCAGGAGTGCGGTCAGGCCGGCGATGCGCAGGCTGTTCAGCCAGGCGTCGAGAACGCCGGCCTCGGCCAGGCCGTAGACGTAGTGGTCGAGGCTCAGTTCCAGGTTGTACGGCCAGAAGCGGACCAGCGAGGTATAGGCGGCCATGCCCAGTACGCCGAGCATCGCCGTCGTCAGCAGCAGGCAGTAGAGCAACAGCGGCAGGTCGCGGCGCCAGTCCGGGCGCGGTCGGTAAGGCACGGCGCGGGCGGTCAGTCCCGACTGCTGGCGGCGCTGCAGGTGCCAGTCGATGACGAAAGCGAGCAGCACCGGCAGCAGCAGCAACAACGCGACGACGGCGCCCCGGCCGAAATTGTGCTGGCCGACGACCTGGACGTAGATCTCGACAGCGAGCACCTGGAAGTTGCCGCCGATCACCTTGGGAATGCCGAACTCGCTGACCGAGTAGGCGAAGACGACGAGCGCTGCGCTGATCAGCCCGTAGCGGGCGCCGGGCAGCGTCACCGTGACGAATTTGCGCCAGCGCGACGCCGACAGCGCGTCGGCGGCTTCGTAGAGGCGGCCGTCGGCGGTGGCCAGCGCGACGACGAGGATCATCAGCGCATGCGGGAAACTGGCGTAAACGGTCGCCATGACGATGCCCACCGGCCCGTAGACCGAGGTTTCGCCGAGCCAGGACTTGAGCACACCCTGGGTGCCGAACCACTGGATGAAGGCAATCGCGCCGACCAGCGACGGGCCGAGCAGCGCCGACAGCCCGATGATCCGCCACAGCCCGCGTAGCGGCAGGCAGGCGCGCTCGATCGCGTAGGCATAGACGAAAGCCAGCGGCACGGTGATCGCGGTCACCGCCAGTGCCACCCACAGCGTGTTCCAGACCGCCGTCGCCATGCCCGGCGTTGCCGCGAACTCGGCGAAGCGGGCCAGGCCGAAGGCGCCGGCATCGTCGCGGATGGCGCCGAGGAGCAAGGCGCCGAGTGGCAGCAGCAGGAAGATCGCCAGCGTCACGGCAGCGAGCAGCAGCAGCGGGCCGCCCAGGCGCTCGCTGAAGGTGGCGCGGCGGCCGGGCGGCAGCGTGCTCAGGCCGGCGACCTTCATGCCGCCTCCGGCAGCGGGCGCAGGTGTTCGGCCGGGATGCCGACGCGCAGCGTCGCGCCCGGACGGATTTCGCGGCCGCACAGGTAGTTGCTGGAAAATTGGGCGACCAGCGGGCGGCCGTCGCCGGTTGCCGCCTGCAGCGTGACCAGCGAATAGGCGCCAAGGAACTCGCATTTGACGACGTGGGCGTAGAAACTGTTCTCGCCCTGGTCGAGCGTGTCGTGCAGGCGGATGTCTTCGGGCCGGACGTAGAAGCGCTGGTGGCTGCCTTCGCCGGCGGGGGCGGCGCAGCGCAGCAGCAGGTCGCCGATGCGGACGTGTTGCGGGCCGGCGCCGGTGGCGTCGAGCAGGTTGCCGC
>Ga0075012_10003869_pt1 | contig 14051 bp, 15 predicted proteins | sample All_14_2_FD_71474 | JGI IMG/M metagenome (GOLD analysis project Ga0075012, IMG submission 71474) | Freshwater microbial communities in response to fracking from Pennsylvania, USA - Allegheny Zone_MetaG_DW_15 | ecosystem: Environmental > Aquatic > Deep subsurface > Groundwater > Drilled... | reverse complement strand
CTGTAGAATTTGGTATCTTCCAGCGAGCGGCGAATCGATTCGCCAAGGCTGGTGGATGGGGTGACAACCATTAAATCAGCAGGCATCGTTTAAAGTGTATCACTTCTATTAAGGGCATGCAAGGCAACCTATGGGTGGTTTCCCTAACATTTCGGTAACTTTTCTGGACAAATTTCGCGCTTTTTAGCTCTCAACCTGATAATCTCCGGTCAGATCTTTGATTCCGAGCAACGCCATCAACACTTCGGGAGGGATGTCTGCCTCAGGCAGATTTACCTTGTAAAGTTGGTCGTTCTCGGCTCGCTCGCGCAGATTCTTCCAGAGCACGTTCCGTTCTTCGCCTTCCACCACGAGGTCGTTTAGCGTTTTCGCATTGAGCAAATATTCGCCCGTAGAGTACAGGAACGTGAGCCGCTTCCATTTGTCCGTTTTGATGGGCTCTCTCAACTTCTCCAGCCCGCCCAGTTGCATTTTGAAATACTCTTCTTTCGCTCTTGGATGATTCGATTCATCCTTGAGCAATTCGCCTCTCGTGGTTAATTCGTGTCCGCGAACTTGTGCTATATATTCGACTTGCCCGCCTCTTTCTCCGAAGGAAGCTGGTTGGTAGAACGCGAGATAATCCACGCTGACAACTTTTGGTGCGCTCTTCAGTGGAATGCGATACCAGCCGAGTAAGCGTGCAATTTCCATATCGCGCGGCGTGGGGAGCAGGCAAACGAGGATCAAATCCGTGGGTTTGAGCATGGCTTAATTATAATGGCGGGATTATGTTTACCATTACCTCTCCCTACGAGCGCATCACAGCATGGACAGATATTTTCATGGGAGCGTTGGCTGGCTTTATTGCTTTTCAACTCTCACAGATTTCCGGTTTCAACTATTCAGTATGGACTTGGGTTTTTGCCCTGCTGGCATTCTCTTCCATTCTCGGCGCCATCGCTCACGGATTTGAAATGCCTCACAAAACGAATGACCGTTTGTGGATGCCGATCAATTTGTCGTTAGGGCTGGCATTGGGGTTGTTCGTGGTTGGAGCGTTATTTGACCTAAGCGGTGAGGCTGCCGCTCAAAAGGTCTTGCCTGTGATGTTGGCGCTCGGCTTCGGCTTTTTCCTCGTCACAGTGTGGAAGCCCGGCACATTCATGACCTTCATCGCTTATGAAGCACTCGCCATGTTCTTTGCGCTGGGTGTGTATGGCTATTTATTTTTTACGTCCGTGCGGGCAGGGGTGGGGTGGATGTTGCTTGGGGTGTTGGTGACAATCATTGCTGCTGTGGTGCAAGCGACCGGAAAAGCGGGCAAGGGCATTTTCTGGTATTTTGATAATAACGGGGTCTTTCACTTGATACAAATGGTGGGTATGGTGTTGTTGTTTGTGGGATTAAAACCGTAGGGGCGGGTCGCGACCCGCCCCTACGGTTTGGTAAACCTCATTAGGCGCGGAAACCGCGCCCCTACATGTCGTTTACGACAACCCAACTTCTTTATTGAACTCGACGATCAAATCATCGATTTCATCTGCCTGTGTTTGGACGCTGGTCCAGTAATCGGGTTGATACCACTGAGCTTGGATTTCTTCGTAAGTCTTGCCTTGTTGCTCAACCCAAGTGTAGTATTTCAAATTATGCACACGGCGGCGGTCGGGGTAGCGCAGTTCGAGCATATTATCCGTGGACTGTCCGTGCAGGTAGCGGGCAAAGTCTGCGGCGGCGTTGGCTTCGGTGTATTCGCCAAATTCCTGATGCATTTCATGCAGGCGCGAACGGTACAACTCCATGGAGTCGGTGAGGACGGTGATCATGATGTCATCTTCGCCCATTTCGTAATACTTGGCGGTCTTGATCGCGGAGAGAACGTTCGAGATACCAGAGAAGCCGAGCAGGTCGAGCTGGTTGACGATTTCTTCAGACACACCTTGCTTAACCAAATACGCTTTGCCATTTTCTTCATTGAACAAACGCGCAATGTTGACCACGGCATTGTCGTCGATGGCGGTGACCACGTCGGTGTTCTTGGTGTTGTGAACCCACGGTACGTGCTTATCGCCAATGCCTTCGATGCGATGCGCGCCAAATCCGTTTTCGAGCAGGGTGGGGCATTGCAATGCCTCGCTGGCGACGATCTTGGCATCGGGGAAGAGTTGCTTCATGTAATCACCAGAGGCGATGGTTCCAGCAGAACCAGTCGCTGATGCCATGCCGCGGAATTTGCCGTTCTTGCCAGCCACCTGACGGAAGACTTCTTCCATGGCGTGACCGGTGACGGTGTAATGCCAGAGGTAATTGCCAAATTCCTGGAACTGGTCGAAGATCATCAGGTCTTGACCAGAGTTGCGCAGTTCCCAACATTTATCGAAAATCTCTTTGACGTTCGATTCGGAGCCGGGGGTTTTGATCACTTCACCTGCGACCTTTGCCAGCCATTCGAAACGTTCCTTCGACATGCCTTCGGGCAATATCGCGATCGATTCACAAGACAACAGAGCAGAGTCGTATGCACCGCCGCGGCAGTAATTGCCCGTGGAGGGCCAGACTGCTTTTTGGGTCGTCGGGTCGAATTGACCGGTGACGAGGCGCGGCACCAAACACGAGAAGGCAGCGCCGACTTTATGCGCACCAGTGGGGAACCACTTGCCAACGAGCACCACAATGCGGGCTTTGACTCCCGTCAGCGAAGAGGGAAGCTCAAGGTAGTTGACTCCGCCATAGGTCCCGCCGGAAGCGGTGGGTTGATTGTGCCAGTTTATGCGGAAGAGATTCCGCGGATGAATATCCCAGAGTCCGATACTCTTCAATTCCTCTTTGATCTTGGCGGGAATTTTAGAGGGGTCTTTCATTTGGGCATAGGTGGGGATGATGATGTTGCGTTCTTTGGCGCGTTGAATGGCGCGCGCGCGGCGATCTTTATGAACCGTCAGGTCGATTTTTGTCATGGGGAAGTGCCTCCTGAAATTTGTCAGACAACTTGGGTATTATAGCGCACATCGGGAGAAATGGGTCATAGGTTTGGGTAGGTGACGTGGGTATAGTGAGTTAAGAGTTGTTATGCGATTGAAGTGATTCAAGGAGATTTAGAAATGAATAATGCGAAGACAACCGCTGTATCAGGCTGTGTAATTTGGTTCTTGTTGATTACGTTAATTGGCAGTTGTATTATGCCGGTCGCCTTTGTGGTGGGAGGGATCACCTCGTCCACCGATTTTGTGATCGTCAATGTAGGGACTTTCCTCTGCCCCGAAGGGACCGCCCCCAGAAGTTTTTCTTATGAAACCACCACGACCGATGAATATGGAAATATTCAACCATCCACAGCCTATGAATTGCACTGTGAAGACTCGAATGGGGAGGTTGTTGAAAAAGACCCCATTGCTTATGCTTTCATTTGGATCGGGATTTGCGCCGTGATCGGTTTGATCGTTTCTGCGGTATTGACTTTCATCTTTGCCGTCCCTGGCGGGATGTTGGTGACGAAGGTGTTGAATTCGTTGAGGGGGAAGAAGGTTGTGCAGGATTAAAAAATGTAAGGGCGGGGTTTCCCCACCCTTACATTTTAGAGAAAATAATAGATTACCAACAACGCTACGATAATAAGTAAATACAATGGAAGGGTGGTTACGGATAAAAGTACATCTGTATAAGAATACTTTCCACCTTCATATAGGTTCGTTGGCATCGAAAAAGGTTTTATTTCCTTTGGGTCTTTTGAAATGCCTGCGACATCATTATAAATACCGCGAAACTTACGCTCTAATTGCAGATAATATGCATCCAGCCCCCAAAAGGTGAACGCTGGCAATAGTGCTAATAGAATAAAGTTGTGGTTTTGTGTGTTGGCAAATGACCCTAATAAGGCAGTTACGATCACCAACATCCAACTTTTCATTCGAAAAGAATTTGAGTTCATCCGTGCAATATTGTTTTGGATGAACTCAAGATGTTTGACCTTATTTTCAGAAAATGTTTCTTCAATCGTCTTTTTCGTAGCCATGACGTTACCCTTTCTCTGCCAGCGGATTTCTTTCAATTATATGTCAGCAATCGTCAATCAAAAATCGTAAATCTGCAATTGCCTCACCACCGATCCCAGTGCACCACATCCTCGAATGCAGCGCGTCCACCTTTCTTTGGCGGTGCAGATAACTTCTCTTCATCGAGCGGATACCCAAACGACAGTGCGATGCGAGCATGCCATTCGGCTGGGAAGCCCAAGATCTCGCGTGCCTTTTCGTGCTCATAAATAGACGCTGGCACCGAGCCGACTCCCAACTCCCAAGCTGCCAATTGCATGAAGGCTGCCGCTTGCCCGGCATCGAACATTGTCTGAAATTTCTCCGTCGGTTCAGGGGTGAGAATTGCAACACCCAACGCCGCGCCTGCAAGATGTCCCGCCCATTCGCCGCATGTCGAGAGTTCCTTCAAAATGGATTTATCTCGTATGGCAATGAACTTCCACGCCTGATTATTCTTCGACGACTGCGAACGTCGCCCCGCATTCAAAATGGCATGCACCACATCATCGGGCAGGGGCTTGTCTTGAAACTTGCGCACGGCTCTTTTCAATCGAATAGCATCTGAAACATTCATCTTAAACCTCATCGATTTTGAAACTGATTACTAAAAGTATACATTCCCATCCCAAAATTGTGTGCATTTTGTGAACATTTAGCTCTTCTGTAAGAATACAATATTTTCTCTCATCTTTATCTAAAATAAGCACCTTATAGTACTCATACAAATTCGCGTCCGCTCCAAATACTTTAGATAAGGATTCTTTTGCATGAGCGAATCGACTGAGACAACTACAGAGCGATTTAAAAAGGGGATGAAGAACATCGCTTCTTTCTTACGCCGAGGCTTGCCTTTTGCTTCGGGAGTTTTAGCTGCCCTTTTAGCTTTCATTCTCTATAACCTTGTCATGGTCCAACCCAATCAACTCAGCGTGGACGATGTCAATGCATCGGTTGCATCTGCGATCGGGTCTGCGACTCCGCCGCCCGCGTATTCGGCGCAGGTTTATGAGATCATCCGTCCGTCACTGGTTTTGATTCAAACGGAGGAAGCGCATCAGGACGCTGAATCAGATTTCGGCTTGGGAAGCGGCGTGGTCGTCGATTCGTTTGGCGACATCCTCACCAGTCTGCATGTCATCGATGGCGCGACCCGTATCACCATCACCTTTGCAGATGGCACCGAATCTGAAGCGCAAGTGATCGAAGAAATGCCCGAGCTGGATCTTGCCGTCATCCAAGCCTTGGATTCGCCGCCCGTGCTTTTCCCGGCGGTGTTGGGCAACCCCAGCTCCATGCGAGTGGGGGATGAAGCGTTCGTGGTGGGCAACCCGTTTGGCTTATATGGCTCGATGAGTTCGGGAGTCATCTCAGGCTTTGACCGTGTCTTTCGTATTCCTGATAGCAATATTGAAATTCCCGGCATGATCCAATTCGACGCGGCTGCCAACCCCGGCAACTCTGGCGGACCATTGCTCAACCGTCAGGGACATGTGATCGGCATTGTGACCGGTTTGACCAACCCCACTGAAGATAATTTTTTTGTAGGCATTGCCTTTGCGGTTCCCATCAATATTGCGGTGGGCGGCATGGGTTCGCCGCCGTATTAGATATAAATTCGTCATTGCGAGCCGCGCTTTTGTTCTTAGCGGCGAAGCAATCTCTAAGCATGCTTATGAGATTGCTTCGGGCTGCTTCGCAAGATCATCGCCCTCGCAATGACGGGCATAAAAATAGGAGAATATTCATGGAACAAACCAATCGCGAGAACAAACTTCCGATGGAACGGGTGTTGTATGAAGTTAAGAAAATTATCGTTGGGCAGGATCATTTATTGGAACGTTTGGTCGTCGCCTTGCTTGCGCGTGGACACATCCTCGTTGAAGGTGTGCCTGGCTTGGCGAAGACGATGGCGATCAAGACCCTTGCTGACTCCATCGGTGGTGAATTCAAGCGTATTCAGTTCACTCCAGACCTTGTCCCTGCAGATTTGATCGGTACGCGCATCTACAACCAAAAGACGGGTGAATTCAATACTTCGTTAGGACCGGTCTTTACCAACTTATTGCTTGCCGATGAAATCAACCGTGCGCCTGCCAAAGTGCAAAGCGCCTTGCTCGAAGTGATGCAGGAACGCCAAGTGACAATCGGGCGTGAGACCTTCAAAGTGCCAAATCCGTTCTTGGTGTTGGCAACACAGAACCCCATCGAAACCGAAGGGACATATGCCTTGCCCGAAGCCCAAGTGGACCGCTTCATGCTCAAGGTCTTGGTGGGTTACCCAACCCCAACCGAAGAATTTGTCATCGTTGAACGCATGACGGGCGCAGTGCAGGCTATTCAACGTGTGCTCACAACCGATGAGTTGGTGGAATTACAAAAGAAAGTGGACCAAGTCTATGTCGACCCGGCGTTGATCGAATATGTGGTCAAGCTGGTCAATGCCACGCGCAGCCCAAAACTCGTCGGGTTGAATGACATGGAACATTACATCACCTTTGGCGCCAGTCCGCGTGCATCCATCAATTTGGTGCTGACTGCAAAGGCGCTCGCCTTCGTGCGTGGACGTGGTTACGTCCTTCCGCAAGATGTGCTAGATATGGCATTGGATGTTATCCGTCATCGTTTGGTGCTTTCGTATGAAGCGCTTTCCGATGAAGTGACCAGCGATGAAATTCTGACCAAGATCCTCGACCGCATTCCCGTCCCTGTGGTGCCTTTGAATGAACACTTCAACGTCCGCGCGAACTCCTGAGCGCATTCTGCACCGGCTGGATTGGCAGGTCATTCGCCGTCTGGACGGATATTTGCAGGGTGATTATCGCAGCCTCTTCCGCGGCTCAGGTGTGGACTTTGCCGACTTGCGCGAGTACCAGCCGCAAGACGATATCCGCTACATTGACTGGAACGTCAGCGCGCGCATGGATACGCCTTATGTCCGCGAGTATATGGAAGACCGCGAGATCATTGCGTGGTTTCTGCTTGACCTGAGTCCGTCTGTGGATTTTGGCACGCTGGATACGCAGAAGCGCACGGTCTTGGTCGATTTTGTGGGTGTGCTATCACGCTTGCTCACGCGTCACGGGAACCGTGTCGGGGCGGTGATGTATGGGAGCGGTGTCCAGCATACGGTCCCGGCAAGAGGCGGGCGGATGCATGTCCTGCGTCTCATCAACGATCTGCTCAAGCAGCCGCATCTCACTCGTGTGCCAATGACCGACCTATCCGCTTTGATCAAAGGCGGTTTGCATAGCATCAAAAAACGTTCGCTTGTGTTCGTGGTGTCTGATTTCATCAGCACGCCGGGCTGGGAGCGTTCGTTGAGTTTGCTGGCGCAGCGACATGAAGTGATTGCCATCCGGTTATGGGACCCACGCGAGACGACCCTGCCAGATGTAGGTCACATTGTTTTGGAAGATGCGGAGACAGGCGAGCAATTGTTCGTGGATACCAGCGATAAAAAATTCCGCCAACGCTTCATGGATGCGGCTCAAAAACGAGAAGAGACGCTTGCTGAGTCTTTCAAGCGCGCCGGTGTGGATGTGCTTTCGCTTTCCACCGAAGCGGACTTGATCCATGCTATTGCAAGTTTTGTGATGCTGCGCCGACAGCGCCGAAAGTGAAGTGACGCAATGAGCTTCATTTGGGAAAGTATGCTTTGGTCGTTGGTGCTGATTCCATTGTTGATGTTGATGTATTTCAACATTCAACGACAACGCCAACAGATCGCGCTTCGTTATGGCAGTTTGGGCTTGGTGAAGCAATCCTCTGGGCGTGATGTGGGAATGCGCAGGCATATCCCTGCCTTGTTCTTTTTGGTTGGGCTGACAGTTCTCTTCGTCTCTTTGGCTCGTCCACGCGTGGTGGTGAGTTTGCCGAAAGTGGAAGGCATTGTCATCCTTGCCTTTGATGTCTCCGGCAGTATGGCTGCGGATGATTTCAAGCCGAATCGTTTGGAAGCCGCCAAAGAGGTGGCGATCGATTTTGTGGAGCGTCAATCAACCACAGTGAAAGTTGGAATTGTGGCGTTCAGTGAAGGTGGGATCACGGTTCAAATCCCTTCGAACGACCAGACCGCGATCATCGAATCGATCACGCGCCTCACACCCCAACGTGGAACGTCTTTAGCGAATGGGATTCTCGTTTCGCTGAATACGATCGCCAATATCACCGGCGACGACCCGATCACGACCTTGGACCGAACCGGCATGCCCATCCCAACCGGACCGACTGAAGAGATGGACGAATCTGTTTCCATCATCCTCTTTACCGATGGCGAAAATAACATGAACCCAGACCCGGTCAACGCGGCGTTGTTTGCTTTGGAACGCGGCATTCGCATTCATACCATTGCCATTGGCAGCCCCGAAGGTGTGCAATTGACGGTCAATGGCTTCACGGTCTTTACCAAAGTGGACGAAGTCACCCTGCGTGGAATTTCAGACTTGACCGATGGTATCTACTTCAATGCCCAAAATGAAGAAGACCTGAACGAAGTGTACAAGACCATCGAGCCGGGTGTCCGCATTGCGTATGAAGAAACCGAAGTGACCGCGGTTTTTGCGGGTGTCAGCATTTTGATTTTGTTGATCGGCGGCATTTTGTCTTTGTTATGGTTTAGTCGTGTGCCGTAATGAATAGTCGATTGAGGTTTTAATGGAATTCATTTGGTGGCCCGTCTTATATCTGTTTGCGCTCATACCCATTTTGATCCTTGGGTATGTTCTGATCCTGCGCCGACGTAAGCCCTACGCTGTTCGTTTTTCAAGTTTGTCGTTGGTCCGCGAAGCAATGCCCAAACGCTCTTCGTGGAAGCGGCATTTTCCCTTTGTCTTATTCCTGTTGGCGATCTCAAGCCTCATCATGGCAATGACCCGCCCAACTTCCACGGTTACTTTGCCATCTACGAATTCCACCATCATCCTCGCCATCGATGTCTCGCGTAGTATGTGCTCCACCGACATTGCACCCAACCGCATGGAGTCTGCCAAGGCAGCGGCACTGCAATTTATCAAAGCCCAAGATTCGAACACACAGATCGGAATCGTCGTTTTTGCTGGTTTTGCCGCCATTGCCCAACCTCCCACCACAGACCGTGCCTTGCTCGAAGAGACCATTCAAAATATCGCCACGGCTCGCCGCACAGCCATTGGTGAAGGCATTCTGATGTCCATCAATGCCATCTCTGAAATTGACGATTCAGTGGTCAGCCCGTATTCATCTCTGCCCGTAGTCGCAATGCCAGAAGGGGAATATGTCCCTGCTATCATCGTCTTGCTCACCGATGGAGTGACAACGACAGGTATCGATCCGCTTGATGCTGCGCAAATGGCAAAGGAACGCGGCATTCGTGTGTTTACGATCGGGTTTGGAACAGCCAACAATACTTCTCCCATGAATTGCAATCCGTATGTACCTCAGCCTCAATTTGAAGAGCAATTTGGGCTCAATCCATTTGGCGGAGGGAGTGGCGGCTTCCGGCGCGAGATCGATGAAGAGACTCTAAAACAAGTGGCTGCCATGACAGGCGGCACCTATCACCTTGCTGAAAGTTCCACCGAACTGCAAACCGTGTTCGACAATCTGCCCACTCAACTCTTTACCGTGACCGAAACCACTGAGATCAGTGTCATCTTTGCCGCAATTGGGGCATTCTTTATTGTCTTAGCCATTCTGCTATCTCTGCGCTGGAATCCCTTGCTGTAGCTTTACATTTCTTAACCGCCAAGCACGCCAAGACCGCGAAGATTCTTTTATTCTTTGCGTCCTTCGCGGTCTTGGCGGTTAACGATTCCTGCCCCATTTCAAGAATCTGATGCGGGTATAATTCCAACAATGGATGAAAAACTTCATTTCAAACCATTTGGTTTGTCTGCATTGGCTTTGGCTTTAATTGGTTGGGGGGGCTTATACCTTCTGGTCACAATGACCTTACCATTCGTTTGGTCGCGTTGGGGCTTTTTTGTCCTCCTTCTCATGGCGCTCACAGGCACGGCGCTTCCCGTTGTTTTTTATTTACATCAACGCTTTCCAACCGAACCGCCCGCCGACGCGAATGTCATCATGCGGCAAGCCATGTGGGTGGGTGTGTATGGCGCTACCATTGCCTGGCTACAGTTGGGTCGCCTCGTTACCCTTTACGTTATTCTCGGTCTCGCTGGTGGGCTCATCGCTGCCGAGTATTTCATCCGCATTCGAGAGAAAGCCAACCGCCGTCCACCCATGATCCACGATGACCACACTTCGTAATCTTCCTTCCGTCGAACAACTTCTTCAAACCGAAACGACCGCGCGACTCATTGCCCGCTTCGGTCGTCCGCTGACTTTGGACGCCTTGCGCAATACATTGGATGAAGTCCGCACGCGATTCAAACTTAATCCCGAAGCTGGGTTGCCCTCTATAGACCTGATCCTCAATCAAACCGAATCCACACTCACCGCATGGACGGCATCCACCCTGCATCCCGTCATCAACGCCACCGGAGTGATACTGCATACCAACCTTGGTCGTGCGCCGTTGAGCAACGCCACCCTCCACGCCATGGACGTGGTCTCTCGCGGCTACTCCAACCTCGAGTTTGACCTTGAAACCGGCAAACGCGGTTCACGTCTCATTCATGCTGAAGGACTGTTGAAAAAACTTACTGGAGCAGAAGCGGCATTGGTTGTCAATAATTGTGCTTCTGCTGTGTTGCTCACACTTTCAGCCTTGGCGAATAAAAAGCGCGTGGTCATTGCACGCTCGCAGTTGGTTGAGATCGGTGGCGGCTTCCGTGTGCCCGATGTGATGAAGCAATCGGGAGCAAAACTGGTAGAGATTGGTACTACCAACAAAGTCCGCGTGGCAGATTACACCTCTGCGCTGGAAGAACCAACTGCTTTGGTGATGCGCGCACATCGCTCCAACTTCAAGATCGTGGGCTTCACCGAAGAACCCGATTTCAAAGATATTGTCGATGCTGCACATCAGGCTGGTGTCCCCGTCGTGGACGACCTCGGCTCGGGTGCCTTGTACGACACCGCCAAATATGGCTTCTCTCACGAACCGACCGTGCAAGAGTCCATGCAAGCAGGCGCGGATGTGATTCTCTTTTCGGGCGATAAATTGCTTGGCGGTCCGCAGGCAGGCATCATCATTGGCAAAAAAGAATTGCTCGATAAGATCAAAAAACATCCGTTGGCAAGAGCTGTCCGCGCAGATAAATCTTGTTTGGTAGGTCTCTCTGCCACACTGACGCATTACCTCAAAGACGAGGCGGAGCGAGAAATCCCCATCGTAAGGATGATGTCACTAACGCTGAAGCAGGTCAAAGGTCGAGCTGAAGCGTGGCGGGAGGAATTGGGTCAAGGCAATGTGGTGGAGGGCGAGTCCACGGTGGGGGGCGGGTCGCTTCCCGATGAATCCATCCCGACCTTCCTGCTTGAACTGCAAGTGAAATCTGCCGAAAAATTTTTGCGCGCATTGCGAAAGAACAACCCGCCAATTATTGCTCGGACAGAGAATGATAAAGTGCTCCTCGATCCTCGCACCGTCTTCCCTGAACAAGAAGGCGCACTGTTGGTTGGGTTAAAAAATGTATTAAAGACTTAATGCGAATTACGCGAAAAAAGCAAAAAACGCGAAGGGATGGTGAGCATTTATGGAAGATATTGTCGAAAAAGATTTGTCTTAGTCGATTTAGTGTTATTTCGTTTCTTTCGCGCTTTTAGCGTTAAGAAATCTTTATAATTATGCTGTTTCTGTAAAGTTTATAGGTGCAAAAATGTTTGTGCAATTCCCTATACCTGATCTAAAAAAGCCGCCAGCACTTAAGTTTCCAGAGCGATGTGCAAATTGCGGGAAGCCGAGCGATGAGATTCTTGGACTTTCGTTGAATATGGGTGAGCAGTATCGCGGCAAGCCTGTTGTGTTGCAAATGAAAGTACCCATGTGTAAAACCTGTGCAGACAAAGAACGTGGAATAGCAAAAGTTACGTACATCCCATTTCTGGTAGTGGGTTTTATTTTTGGAGCGATTGCTTTTGTGCCTGCCATGTTAGTTGCCCCTCAAGGAGTAGATGCACAAACGGTCGGTTTTCCGCTTGTGGTTGGCGGGTTTGCCGGATTGATCGTTGGCAGCATCACCGGAACAATTGCAGAAATCATCGTAAAATCATTATCAATTCCGGTATATGGAAAATTAGTGACCCGCCGCCCGTTGACGATTTTTGCTTTATTCAGCGATACCGATGAGTTACTTGGCGTTTCTGCCAGGTTTCTGCGTGAGAAAAAGCTTGTGCAATTGGAATTTGAGAATGAAACTATTGCACGTGAATTTTTACAAATCAATCAATTGGAGAACCAATGAAATCAGACCTTGATACCATTATGCAATCCCGCAATCTGGATGCATTCGTCGTGTTCGGTAATGCCGAGAACAACCCGCCCATGTATTACCTGACCGGCGGCGGACATGTAAGCCATGCCACCGTCATCAAAAAACGCGGGGAGGAAGCGGTTTATTTCTACAATGACATGGAACGCGACGAAGCCGCCAAAAGCAGATTGAAGTTAACTCCCTACAGCAAATACGAGTACAACGAGTTCTTGAAGAATGCGAATGGTGACCTGCTATTGGCAAGCGCTTTGCGCTATCAACAGATGTTTGAAGAAGTGGGTGTTAAAAGTGGGCGCGTTGGTGTATATGGGCATTACGATGTCAGCACCGTGTTTGGAACCTTGAACCACCTTCAGAAGTTGATGCCCGGCATTGAATTTGTCGGCGAAGCGCGCGATGACTCTATTTTCCTGCGTGCCATGGAAACAAAAGATGAGAACGAAGTGGAACACATCCGCAAGATGGGCAAAGTGACCACGGCGGTCGTGGAGAAGGTGAAGGAATATCTCACGTCTTGCGATGTGCGCGACGATGAGGTGCTGCTCAAAGAAGATGGGACTGTGCTTACTGTCGGCGATGTCCACTCGAAGATTCGGCTTTGGGTTTCCGAGCATGGCGCGGAATTGCCTTCCGGCTTTATCTTTGCTATTGGTCGCGATGCTGGTGTGCCGCACTCTGCGGGTACTCCCAGCGACCTGATGCGACTTGGACAGACCATCGTCTTCGATATTTATCCTGCTGAGGCGGGCGGCGGGTATTACTACGATTTCACCCGCACATGGAGCCTTGGTTACACCACTCCCGAAGCGCAGGCTCTGTTCGATCAGGTCAAAGAGATCTATGACACGCTCAACGATAACTTTGATTTGAACGTGGCGTTCAAAGATTATCAACGCATGACCTGTGAATTCTTTGAAGGCAAGGGACATCAAACTCCGCTCAATACCAAAGCGCCAATTGAGGGATATGTCCACAGCCTTGGGCATGGTGTGGGGTTGAACATCCACGAACGCCCATTTAGTGGACTTACTGCAGGAGACGATCAACGCCTCAAACCCGGCGTGATCATCACCTCCGAACCGGGCTTGTACTACCCCGAAAAAGGGATGGGCTTCCGCATCGAAGATACGCTTTGGGTGCGCCCAGATGGTGTGATGGAGAAGCTGGCAGATTATCCGTATGATTTTGTCCTGCCGATGAAGAAGTGGAAAAAGAAATAACGACGACAGACGAATGACGATGGACCATGAAAGAAAGTCCATCGTCATTCGTCTATGGTCTATCGTCCATCATGCACCTCCAATCGCTTACACCTCGTCCATTTCTAGATAGTGACCTGAATGAATTTCCGTTCACAGTTCCGGTGATTCGTTCTTTCACCGAGATCAAATTCACGTCGCCAGTGACCTTTTTTGTGGGCGAGAATGGCTCCGGCAAATCAACGGTGATGGAAGCCTTGGCGTGTGCGGTCGAGTCGATCACGGTGGGCAGTGAAAGCGTAAAGACCGACAAAACTCTCGCTCCCGTTCGTAAACTTGCCAAGTATTTCAAACTCGCGTGGACGAAGCGCACGCGCAAAGGCTTTTTCATGCGAGCTGAAGATTTCTTCGGGTATGCCCGCTCCATGCGCGAGACACGCGAGGAATTGGAAGAAGAATATAAC
>Ga0075012_10003868_pt1 | contig 14052 bp, 3 predicted proteins | sample All_14_2_FD_71474 | JGI IMG/M metagenome (GOLD analysis project Ga0075012, IMG submission 71474) | Freshwater microbial communities in response to fracking from Pennsylvania, USA - Allegheny Zone_MetaG_DW_15 | ecosystem: Environmental > Aquatic > Deep subsurface > Groundwater > Drilled... | reverse complement strand
GTTTTAAAGCAGGTTCATTTCCCTTAATACGGGTCCAAGATTTAGATGTATTAAATGAAGCAAAGACCTTAACATTGCCAATATTGTCATTCCATTTAAACATACTTATTTTAATTCCTGAAGCTGTCTCAGCACCTTTATTTTCTGGATTTAAAGGTATCGCTCCTTTGAAATCTTCCCATGTTAATTTTTTTTTATCATTCCATTCTATTTCAACTTCTACCTGATTAAAAAAGGCAGATAAGGTAAGCACAACTACAATAGAGACTATGAATGAGTATATTTTATGTCTAATCTTATTCTCCATCATCTGTATCAGTTGAATTCTGAAGAGGAGCTTGTACTCTTGTTGATGTAGTTCCACCATTTGTTGAACGAATAAACAATTGTTCTCCATCATCTAATGTAAAATCGGATAAATAAACAACAACTAATAATCCAATGACACCAATTATCCTTGAAACATTACTTTCTCCAGGGAAACTAAAAATGCCTTCTTTTTCATTCATAATTATTCTATCTGTTTCTGGCACATTACCTTTTTATTTTTCCTTGCTTGGTAATGACTAATTCCCCCTGCTTATCAAGGAGTAATTCTTTACGAGTATATTCTCTAACACCTATTAATTTCCCGTCCACATAATATTCTACTTTGTAAAAATTATCCTGCGGTGATGCGGTAACTCTATTAGCATTAAATTTATGTTCTTTTTCCCCAGTATAGCGAAGCCAATCTTTCCCTCGCTCTTGATAGTCTTCATCCTTAGTAGTTTTGGCATAAACGGTAATAACTGCATCTTTTTTAGAATAGTTAAGATAGTATATCCATCCTGATGCTATTTTGTTGGTTTGTTTTGTTGTAACACAGCCAAATAAAAAAAATACAAAGCTTAAAATAATTACATGTAGTTTCATAGATTAACGTTTTACAGCATCTTTTGTAGTATGTTCAATAATCGGTGCCGCTATGGTTACTTTAAATGCACTAATGCTTACCTTCAAATTAGCGGTTGAGTTGTTAACCGTACTACCTGTAGCTTGTTCTAACACTATTATTATCCTGCGTTCAACTATATCACTATTATGAATCCGTAATACGGTTGTTGTATTATCAGGTGCTATTACTTGATCAATTTCCTGCCTTTTGCCGTCTTTATCTACGGTATAAGCAGTTACTTTATCCCCAACAATACCGGGTTCAATTTCAATGTTGGTAAAGCCCTGGCTAAACTCTTCATCCGTAGCCAGTTCTTTAGGAACATTGATTTCTAGACCATTAGGATCTCCTATGGTAATATCACGTCTAAAGAATAAGCCTGGATCAGTACTGTTATCAGTGGCAAGAAGATCCCTAAAAAGCACATTAGAAAATACATCTTTTCTGATTTTAAATTCCTGATTAGTTCTCCATGCATTTGAAGATGAAATCAATCCGTTTTTAGCAAGTCCCTGTCTGAACCATTTTTTATTTTTATATAACTCATTCAATTCAGTAATTTTTGGAGCTAATTTCTCGTTAATTTCTGCTTCAGAAAGGTCATCGCCTCCTGAGGAAGTTATAATTTTATTGAACTCTTCTTTAATAACATTCACTACTTTTTTATCAAATTTTGAATCATTTCTGGATCTTTTTGATGATTTATCTCCCTTTCCTTCTAAACCTTCAGGGTCATTAAAATAAATAGGATTATTGTTAAATACAGCGTATGGACTCTGGTAAGGATATTTTGCTGAGAGCGGATCAACATTCCAACGTCTACTAATACGTGGATCATATTCCCAATAAGGAGCTGTATAATGGTTTCCTTTACCAGCTACCTCATTATCTTTAAGTTGGCTTCCATGACCCCACTTATAATCTGAATAATCTTCACAAACCAACTCATTAACCTCCTCCTCATGGGTAACCAATACATCATCAATAAAGAAATAACATTTGCTGGCATTGTTAATACGAGTAACCCTGATGGTGTATACTCCCGAAGTATTAGCCGTAAACTGAGTACTGTAGGTTTGACTACCACTTGTTAAAGTCTGAGTATAAATTACCGTATTATTAGCATCCAATAATTGTAAAAGGATATTAGAACTAGGGTTGCAACTACCCTTATCAATGGTAATGGTAAAGTTGTAAACATTACCACTTGTTGCAACAAAAGAGTTAGTAGCTCCCATACCCAAACTAACTGGTCCACCACCATTTTTTATAACTTTTAATTGTCCTGAGCTAACACTTAAAGCAGCACTTCCTATAACAGACCAACCTTGTGTAGTACCGTCATCAAAATTAGTATTTAGGTCTTCTACAACCATGGTGAAGGTGGTATCGTGGCATACCTCTTTAGAGAAGCTACGTGCATGTAATGGAGCTCCAAAGGGGCTGTAGTCGTATGTTAATAATACATCAGGTTCGTAATAATCCACCGTGTTATCTTGGTTGATGTCTCTGGCTATTTTACGGTCAGAAATCACACTCATTACGTTTCCTAAATGGTTTGATAACTCGTATTGTCTGTTACCTACATAGTGCATATACTTACTCGTATCAATAGGTGGTGCAGCAATCATTTCAACTCTACCATTGTTGTTTCCTAATCGATTGCTGCCATAAATGTTACGCTCCGTTAAGGTGTAATGGTTTTGTTGGGTGTTATCATCAACCGTGTATTCGTAAATAGCCATTACATTTCCCTGGGCATCGCGACTGTAATAGGTGCTTTTCTCCCAGTCAGTTGGGTTCAATGGGTCAAAGTTTACTTGTGTACTGTTGGGTGTCATGTTTCCGTATTGGTGTTTGGCAATTCGGTTGCCGTTAGCATCGTAGTTAAATATCAAGTTTTTCTTCAAACTTGATGCCATTCTAACCACACTTTCAACCTTGCCGTAAACCGTCCAGTTAATTTTTGCAATCTCTTCTTGTTTATCAGCAATCAGGTTACCAATAGGGTCAAATTGATAATTATTGGAACCATCATTGATTTGCGTTAAGTTGTTATTAAACAAGCCCATATCCTCAATGTCATCATCAAAATGGTTTTTATCCGGTGTAGGAGCATTAGGGTGAGTAGAAGCACTCATGTCGTTTACATGATACAGTCGGTTAGTAATTGTATTACCGTTGGCATCTTTGGCATACTGGTAAGTCATCTGGTCAAAAGTGTTGCCATCCTCATCATTACGTTGTTGTGTAATAATGTTACCATTAGCATCGTATGTAAATTGGTTAAAATAACGTCCGTTGTAAGTTTCCGTATTTTGCCATTGGTTAAAGGTAGTTTGGTTGGGGTCTTGTTCTACGTTGGTAAAAGCAGCAGCTTCTAATAGTCGATTCAATTGATCATATTTATATGCTGTAGCTTGTGGTAGTATTGCAGGTAAATTGGAAGCAGTGTTAGATGCATATATTTCGGGTTTTTTAATACTGCTTACCATTGCTCGTATGTTGCCATTAAACAACTCATTAGAGTTATCTGTTATATCGCTACCAGCAATAGCTGATACAGGTGCGGTTGTTGCAGTAAATGTCCCTATTGGTAAATAATCATTATTGTGATAATTCAAACTAAATCCAAAGGCATCTCTAGCAAATAAAGCATTTGAATTACCACTTTGTGTATCGCCATCTTTACCCATGTCATTGGCAGCATAAAGCTCATCAGAGTTCATGTTTTTTAACCACCCCTGTAAGGTATAGGCATAATCAATACCTTGTACATTGTTGTCGCCCAATTCAATTCTAGCTAATGGGCCATGATCGTAATAAAAATAACGGGCTTCTTCACTCCATATTAAATCGTTATCGCTTACAAAAACTTTTTGGATACGGTTATCGGCATCATATTCGTATTTATGATGCCATTGATCTACGTCACCCGGTTGGTAAGAAACCTTATTGACGTTCCCCGAAACCAAGTCATAGAAATAATCCATGCGTTTAAAACGTTGTGGAGCAGTAGAACTGTTGGCAACTAAATCGGCATTATCCTGCAATAAGGTTTTCACATTACCGTGTATGTCGTAAATATAATGTGTAGCATGGTTATAGGTCAACGGATCGTTGTCAAATACTTTTTCGTAACTTACCATCGCTATACGGTTTCTGTAGTCATTGGTATCAGGAACAAAGGTAGCTGGTAAAATCGCGGTAATGCCAGTAAGAGGCTTATCGTAATAAGTATGGGTGATTTCCGTTCTGCTACCGCTTGGTTCACTAATCCATACCAATAGTTTAGCATCATCAATTACATTTGGATTGAAGGTTGCACCAATATATGTTCCAAAAATATCAGTAAAGCCATTGTTAGCTGAATTTTCCGTTTTCTCCCCTACTTCAATAATCCTTCCTAGTTCATCATAAATGGTATAGCTGTATCGTTTAGGCGAATAACCGTATTGTTTACTGTTTTGCGAAATAACTAACCTACCTAGCCTGTCGTAAAAGAATTTATCAGAAATTTCCTCGCTTTCATCTCTCAATAACCTTGCATAAGTTTTCAGGTTAGTCGCAGCATCGTAAGTACCACCCATAAAGGCGTTGAAACGAGAAGCCACGGCTATGGTATTAATGTCTTTTAATTCATCATTTGGTTGAGAAACGATGTTGTCGCTAATACTCTTCTCATCCCATTCTACACTAGTAATTTTCAAATCACTACCATTGTTCCAGTTTACATTTTTGGAGCGATAGAAATGACCATTATTGCCCACAATATAGCCTAATTTGTTATCGTAAAAATTAACATCATTCAGATCTACTGTTTCTTGTAATCCATTAATCAAATCAGTAACGGTAATTTCTATTGGTTTAACTGTACTTCCAATGTTACTATAGTTCACAACAGTATTATCTTTACCAACGGCAATAAAGCTGTTGTTGTTGGTAAAATGGTGCATGTTAAACAAGGTAGCATCGTTAATCGAACCATCTGTTGCAACAGGGGTTGTTGGAGGGTCAATTGTAATATTGCTCCACGAACTACCACCATTAGCAGTTTTATAGGCAATTGCCTTATTAGATGAATTACCTCCAACAATATAACCGTCATTTCCGTTCAGGCTAATGTCATACAACTTATTGGTAGATGTTCCAGGTAAAGTAATCGTTGTAGCTGAATTTCCAACTGCTCTTCCTAAATAATTTTGTTCACCAATAATAAAGTGTTCAGTAGTAGTTTGGGCAGCGGTTAATTCCATTGGAATACTTCCTGTAAATCCTCCTGAAGGCAAAATCACCCCAAAAGAATTCCCTCCGTTAGTAGTATTACGTGCGGTATAATTAGCACCTACTATAGTACCTTTATTTACTGTACTAAAATGTACCCCTGTTAATCTATCAGTAAATACTTGTTTTGTAGCAATAACAGTAGCACCTATTCCAAATAATACGTGGCTGAAATCAGCTCCCATTATGATTTTACTACCAGCATTGTATTTCACAGCATTGATGTTTCCACTTTCCGTAGATAAGATACTATTGTAAGTACCAGTGGTATAATCAGTCGTATGAGAGATAGCTCCTGCTGAACCAGTAACTAAAACTCTGGAAGTATTATCTTGTTTGTCAATAGCTAGCAAGTTACTTGTTGTTCCACTGTTTTGTGCAATAAACACAGTATTATTCCATAATACCAAACTACCATTATCCCCTGCCATTAATACATTATTACCTAAATCCACCTTATCTAAAGCATTCATATTTTCTAACGAAGGTGTAACTTTTAAGGTCAATAAGCTATTTGTCCCTTGCAGCATTTTTCCGTTATCAGTAACCGAAGTAATGTTTCCTGCCTGAGTAACCACTATATCGTTAAGCGGTTCTACTCTTACATTGTTTGTCGTAGTTGAAGCAGTATTATAAGTACCTGCTGTCAATCCATTAATGTTCCCTACAAGATCCAACATCAAAATACCATCATTCGGTTTAACACTAAACAAACGATTAGCTGAAGGAGCAGCTAACGATAATCCAGTAGAAGAATTACTAAATGAACCGAAAGTGGCACCTGGAGCACTAGCCCCAAAAGTTGGTGTAAATTCATACATAGCATTGCCTGTATTGCTATACAACACAAAATCTGCATTACTTAATAATTGAATATCGGTAAATCCTGCTGTAACACTAGAGCTATAGATGTTGAGTAATGAATCAAGTGGAGTAGCAATGTCTTTATTAGGGTCGTATTCAAATTCTACCAACCCTCCTGTATTATTAATTCCTAATCCCATAAGGTGGTTACCTACACCTTTTACAAAACGAAGTTGTTTAATATCTGGAGTTGAACTAATACTCATTTTTGTCCAGCTGGTTGTATTGGCGTTAAAATCATGCGTTACATATAAATCATTATCTGAAACAGCCATTACAATCAAATTACTTCCATTAGAAACGGCATAAGCATCATTTAAATTGACTATAGGTAAGGTAGCATCGGCAACTTTAGGTTCATGTCCTATCCCACTTGCGGTGATGAATACTTTTACTACCGTTCCGTTATCACATGCAGCCATTAATCGGGATGTGGTAGCTCCATTTTCATACAAATTTAAACTGTTATATGTATTGGTATTATCTATAACTATCCAACTAAACCCTCCATCCAATGTTTTATACAAATGTTGGTTAATGATGGCAACCCCTTTGTTTGCATCTCTAAAATAAATGTGTTCAAAATTATCTCTTGTTCCTGTTTCAGTAACCACCCAATTGTTTCCATTATCACTAGTTTTTAAGAGTAATCCGTTATTTCCAGCAAGTACAGCAGTATTGTTATCTGTAACACTTACCGCTGTTAACTGATCAACTCGTATGTTAGTGATGATTGTCCATGCACCTGTTACTCCTGAAAGGGTATGGTAACAAACATAATTCTTTCCAGTTGGGTCAGTAACTGTGATGTAATAAATGCTGTTAGCAACATCAAAATCAATTGCTGTAATAGATGAATTTGTGGCAAATGCAGGTGTAGTATTCAAGGTAAATTTGGTAGGTGTACCACTTTGATAATTTACTAAAGTAAGATTGTCTCCTACCAGTAAACCGTTACCCGAAGCATCCAAATACAAATCGTTCAGGTTTTCAGTAACATTTGCTTGATATAAGTTCACCATATCCCACGAGAAACCAGCATCTTTAGAAGTAAGGAAAACACCACTATTACCTACTGCATAAGCATCGTTGGTAGCTGTCCATTGCATGGCATTAATGTCTGCTGCTACCACATCGTTTACCCTTGTCCAATTAGCACCACCATTGTTCGTAGTATATAACATACCCCTATCTTTTGGATTACCGCCAACTGTTTGAGTTAGCCATCCTACTAAGTAACCTTTCGAGGGTGTTATAAAATTAGCTTCTTCAACGATAAAATTGGTTGGCAACCCATTAACACCCGATAAGGTACAAATGTCCATATTGTCATGGTCGGGCAAGGTTTGTTTAGTCAATTGATTTAGGCTGTTATAAATGTACTTGGTCTCCATACGATGATTCGTATAGAAATTCTTAGTATTGGTTAACCTATCCGCTAAGATCTTTTGTGACAGTGGATCAGAAGAACTAGTGGTCGCCACAATCTCAACACCTTCTGGTGGTATGGTTTTAATCAGGTTACCTGCCTGATCGTAGTAGTAAAGTGTGAAATGATATTCAGCATCTACATAAGTTTTGGTAAAGCTTTCTGTCAAATAATTAGTACAACGTTCTTTATATCGGGTAATAAAATCTTGAGAAAGACTGTCAATGTATTGCTCGTAAGCCAGCCCTGCATTTGCAAGTGCAGTATTTATCAAGTTCTGAATACATGGGTCAATATACTCAACAGAATCGTTTGGAACAGTATCTACTAAAACTGTCTCAGGACCACAAGGTAAATCTGCACAATAATAAAATGGATCTAGTTCGCGTGGTGGCTCACTTGCACTTGCACTAACACTAGCAAATTCAATTTTTCCTCCAGAACTAACAGTATCTTTCATAACAGCTATAGCTTCTGAGAATCTTTCTACACAATTACATAAATCTTTTTCCTCAAAAGCAGCAGCAGATACTGTTTCGGTTATCATCTCATTGCTAAGATCTTTATCTACTACCATTTTGTTGTATTCCAACACACTTGCTTGATAATTTTTAAAGGCTTGTTCACAAGGGTCGGTGGCTTTACAGTCAAATACCTCACATGAGCTTTTTAATTCAACACTACAAAAAATAGGTAACGGTAAGGTTAAATTCTGATTAGCGGGTACTTCCAGGTAAGGAGCAATATAAGCCATGTAGTTCGATAAGCAACCGCAAAGTTCTACACCCTGTTTAGAAGTAGGAATGGGTAATTGATGATTGTTGAGTTGAGCATAAGCTGAACTATTATAATTGTTGAGCAGCTGTACCAGCTGAAAATATTGTTGTACACATATAGGTTGTTCTACCTGTGCAAAACGTAAACGTTTAATGTCGTAATAAGGAAGTACATCTGGCAGCTGTGTAGTATCGTAGAAAGTATTGATGTAGGCAGTAAAACCTGCTTTGGAAAATTCATTAAAATAAAGATTGTTTTTCTCGGTTTCTTCGTAAGAAGCAATCTTTAAGTATGATTCGGTATATTTTGCTAATGGGTGATTAGATGAAAAATACTTAAAGGTTTCAACATAAGTGTTGTACAATTGCTGATTGGAGTCGATAACAGAGGTGTCTATCATACCTTTTTCAACCATAAATGAGATGATACCTTCTGCTTGAATAGTATCACTCTGTAAACTAGTATCTAAATGATTAATGTACAGATTAGATGTTGTTACAAGTTTTTTGGAGGCATAATCCTCCATGTTCACTTTTTCTATACTATCTAATGAAAGATTAGCTGCTCTTACATTGTAGAGGTCAACAGCTTTTACATAACGCTTATATTCTTTATCAACAGAGAGTGTTTTACCAAAGTCTGCAATGAACAAATCAAACCGATATAGATAAATACTATCATCTACTGCTGGATTAAAGTTTTTAATAAATCGGATGTAATTATGCACAAAAGCTCCTACCCCCTTACCCATGATTTCTTTATAGGTAGGTGTTTCTATATAAGCAGAATCTACAGATGTATAACCAAGCTTGGTGTTAGCTTCACTCACTGTAGTTTGAAGCTCAGGCATCAAAGCCAGTGTGGTATCTTTCTCTAGTTCTAGTGGATCAATTACTATCGGATCTCCTCCTCCACCTGTAGTTACTGTATCATCTCGAGTATTTAGGTAACAAGTGTCACAATTGTTCAGCGGTATACATGTTGTTGACCCGTTTACAGTTATAGTGTCTGTACCTCCACCACTATTTACATAAGAAACATCAAAAATAAAATCAAAATAATTATTTTCAATTAATTCTCCTGTTGCAGTAAAATAGATGGGTAATGGTGTAATATCTTCAAAAGAAATACTGTCTGGAGTAGTAAACGAAAATGATAGTTCACATTCCCCAATCATTACAGAAAGTAATGTAGAACACCCTGAAGTATCACAAGTGATAGTTTCATTAGCAGTAACTGTTACTGTGGGGTCTCCTAGATAACTCTGCAACCCTAAAGTCATTGCAGGACTTTCTAAAATATCTTCCATATCAGCAATCGTAAATGGATTACTACTTAACTGAGCATATAATAACCGAGCAAGGTCATCCAAATTTTGGTGAGCAGGAGTTTCACAATCTGAAAGTGGAGGATTTTCGCAATCTCCCATTTTAAGGTCAGATGGGGTTCCATTGATTACCTTTGTTGCCGTACCTGTAAGCGTACCAAGATTTAATCCGTTAACATCATAAACATCAACAGTATATACATTGTTTCCTGCACTGGAAACATTAATGTTGTTAAAAAAGCTAATTTGTGCAGGGTTTAAACTGCTAGTAGAAACAGCCGTAAATTGAAGACGAATTTCATTTATTCCATCGGTAAGAATTCCTAGAGGAGGACTAGGACTTAAACTCCAACTGATGTTAGAACTGTTGGTTAAAATTCCTGTAATATTAGAAGTAAGATATGGATAGTAATTAGGGTTATTACCAATTAACACTCCTGATGAAGTGAGTTGTCCGTCATTAGCAAGCACACTCAATAAAAGTTGCAAATCTTCCGCCAATTCAGTTGGACTACATACTTGATTGAAATTACAGTTTAAAATATTCAAGCAAGTTGTCCCTGATACTTCCTCTAAAGTAACCCCTCCGTTACCATCATCTACTTTCGCATATACCGAAAAGGTATAATCAGGTGCAGAAAATCCATTCGCATTTAAACCAGTGAACCCAAGTACGTTTGACCAATTGATAGTTCCTGAAACAGGTGTTAAAATTGTTTGACAACTAGCTGTACTAGAAGATGTAGTTGTAAATTTGATGGAATTACCGCTAATTACTGCATCATAAGTAAATTCAGGAAATGGCAATCCTGGATTCGTGTTAGTTAGTGCAATCAATAACCCACTTGTTGCACTTAAAGAATTGAGGTCTAATCCAGTTGCAGTTAAATTATTCGTCGTGGCTAGTTCATTTAGAAGATTTTGGAAATTCATCGCTACAGGACATTGTCCAGTAATATCATATAACTGGTAGGCAATCGTATTGAGGTCTGCTCCCATATCGCTTTCGTCCAAAAATCTTTTTTGTTTGTTGCTAAATAATGCTCTTCTGAAATGAGAGCATGGTTGTTGAATAGCAAAATACTGAGAACTGAATAGCGAAGGTGTTGTAGCAAATCCATTATTAAATGGATTAAATGACTCAGTTCCAATACAATCGTTATATGAAGAACAATTATTGATGGCATAATTGTCATAAATAGTATTGATGATTTTATTTTTTTTCTGTAAGTATAGTGCAACAAGGGTCACCCATTGTGATTCTCTTAAATCATCTTCTTGTTGTGGTGTTAATCCCCCTCCGGCATTTTTTCCAAACACAAAACAATCAGCAGAAGAAGGTGTTATCGTTAAGGCATTGTTACCACATTTTTGGATAAAGGCAGCTACCTCTGTCATGTTTCTCATTTGACCGTCAATCACAAATGAATTGTTAAAAGCGCTAATCATATTTGTAGCAGCAGTCGCATTATAATTCGCTGCAGATGTAAAGCTGATAAAAGGATCTGCATTGAAATTAAATGTGTAACCAGAAGTAATATTACCTTGTAAGTAACCAGCACTAACTGCATCATTAAAAGAGAAGTCTCGTAATTGAGCATCAAATAACTGGCTAGACAGATTACTCGCATCTTCCTCCATATGACCTAAACATTGTTGGTAATAACAATATTCAGGATGGTATTGTACTAATGATCTTGCCCAAGAATCTTGCCAGTAAACATTTATAAAATCAGCTACATTGGATAAATAGTTGGGTCTGATAAACAGCTGCCCTCCGTTATTGATGATGTTACCCACATAGGTCGGATCAACCTCAGGAGAATATACTCCTGAAGAAACCTCTGTTACCTGAATCAAAGATTCATCACCATTATCATCCACATAAATGTTTTGATTGGTTCCATTCAAAAATATTTTGGGGTATTTCCAATTGGATAAAATCGTCCCTCCTTGGAGATAATTGGTCGTTGTCGTATTAAATACACTTAACCAATACATACCTACGTTGATGTTATTATTGGCATCCAAGAATTTTCCGTATTGACCTCCTGGTGATACATCTCCAAGCATCATTTCATAGGCTGTCTCACACATGGTTAATAGCTTACATGGAGCAAGGCATTCTTCAAGTATCAAATCAAAATCTGCTGCTGACCCTAGTCCGTTAGCAATAAAATCTTCTTTACTTCCTAATGATTCAGCACAAGTTTCACACGTAACATTACAATCACTTGAATCTATCTGAGATAAAAACCCATCTTGAAAATCACTCAAGGTTTTAATACAGGTATTGTTGTTAGAATCTAAATACTGTTCTAAATAATAATTAATTGCTTCTTCACTCAAGCTTAGCGTTTTTTCAATATTATAATTACCAACAGGCAAGTCGGCAATAAAAGAACGCTGGTGATTAGGTGTAGGTATAGTACAATCAATATGAAAGGTAACCGTCCCATTTCCATTATCAGTAAAATTTCCGATGATTTCGTGAAATTCTATTGGATTGCTTTGATTGTCAGTAATCACATTACTACAATCATCTGTAAGCTTAACGGTCAATTTATAAGCACATGTAAAACAAATATTGGGTAGACAGGCGTCAGTAAAATCTACAGATACCATGTTATAACTAAACTCATAAGGTCCAGCGGTAGACACTAAAAAGGTTTCATTAAAGAGCATTTGGTTTATATTTCCTGTAGGGGTTGTATTGGCTATTGTTGGCAATATCATCTCCTGTTCTAGGGTATCAGCAGCTAAACTCTGTGAAGGTATTGGCTCAACATTGGTTGGAGGATTACCAGCTAAAGAAGTAGCAATCACTTTACCTTCTTGGTTCAGATAAGAAACACTAATCTGGTTGTTTGCATCAATGACCATATTCTTCTTGTAATGACTAGCAAAACCTGTTTCGGAGCCAAACAATCTATCTAATTGAATCTGGTCAGGTTTTCCATAAAAATATCTTGTCTCGTGACCACTACCTAATTTAAAGTCTTTTCCTACTCCCGACTGCCTTCTGATTCTTCCAGTTTGGTCAGAAGTGAAATCAATGACCGTAAAAGGATAATCTTCTGCATCAGGTACAAATTGTTGCTGAACATCCTGTTTGGGATTATTTGGTGAATAATACTGAGAGGCACCTGATCCATCTAACATAGGCTGCACAGCCGTTGAACAATTGGCTACATCTACATCAAAATTAACTTTAGAATAACCAACACCACTACTAATTTGATTGAAATTTGGGTAGAATTTAATTGGTGGGATTGTAGGTACAGGACAATCCTCTTTTAAAATAGGGACAGGTAATATACTCACTGCAGCACGACCTTGATGATCATAAATGGTTTCTCCAACCACCACATTTTTATTTACTTCTGAGTTAATTTTAGTAACACTTTGTCGATTTCGTAATGAACCGTCAAAGTAACTAATCACTTCTTTCTTCTTACCTTCCTCTGCAAAATTGGTCGTTAGTTGCCAATTTTTCAAATTTTCATGGGAAATCGTCGCATGAGCTTGATTACTACTTATTAATGCACTAACAACCCCTGTATTAGATGCACTCCATGCACCATAAATAAACTTGTCTGGTTGTAAAGGATCTTTACCCACACCTCTTACCCTATAAATTAAAAACCCTCTTTCAAAAAGTAAAGGAATGGTATAACTCGTATACTTAGTAGTTATACGGGTACTGTTATGCCTAAAATCATATTTTAAGTTATTGGGTGAAATAGTTGTTGTGGTTGTTGAATTTGCTGTTACAGTGGCATCATAATCATTGATAAATGCCCATTCTAACTGGTATTCGATAGCTCCTGGCATTGTCATCCAGTTAATATCTAATTCATCAGCACTTGAAGAAGGATCACAATCCAAATCAATTTCAACAGGTTGATTTACGGTAATAGCAGTTCCGATATTAGGGGTAAAATCAAAGATACGATATACACGTATACTTCCATCAAGGTAAGCATTGGAAGGTAGTTCACTTACTGAATTTCCATCTACTTTAATGCCAACTATCTCAAAGGAATATTCATCTACATTTTTAAAAATAAAGGCATCTTTATCCTTATAAGTTTGCTTGTTAAATGGTTCATATTCGATTGTTAACGGAATGGTAAAAGGTGTTCCTGAAAGTGGTGTAATTTCAACATCAACTTCTAACAAATAAGCATCAGCAACAAAATCAGGATGATTAAAATTGATAGCAAGTGTTACAATATCTATGGTGGTTAAATCTGTAGCACCTGGCTGTCCAGCGCCACAAGAAATGGTCTTATTGTCTCCAACAATTACCAATGGTGTGGTCTGGTTAGTTTCAATACGCTCATTACATTCCAATTCTTGAGATTTCAAGAACAGTACAGAACCTATTAAAAACAACAATATGCTAATTTTTTTCATCATACTTTTCTAAAC
>Ga0075012_10003862_pt1 | contig 14064 bp, 14 predicted proteins | sample All_14_2_FD_71474 | JGI IMG/M metagenome (GOLD analysis project Ga0075012, IMG submission 71474) | Freshwater microbial communities in response to fracking from Pennsylvania, USA - Allegheny Zone_MetaG_DW_15 | ecosystem: Environmental > Aquatic > Deep subsurface > Groundwater > Drilled... | reverse complement strand
ACACGCTTGAGCATCAGAGTGAAGGGCAGTCTCGCAACCCACAACGCAATCCAAACGTGTCGCCCAGAGCGAAGCGAAGGGTCTCCGTACGCTCGCTTGGCACCGAAATTTTTCCCTTAGGCCGCACCCTACCCGTTTCTTGGCGGCCGACTATTATACGCCGCGACCCGCGCGCCCCAATCCAGCAGGTTTTTATTGCAGTCATCTTTATCCAGTATCACCTCGACAAAACACAGACAATCCATCTCGGGCAACACCTTCATCACCTCCAGCAGCTCTTTCCAGGTCGATACTTTAAAGCCTTTCGCTTCATGAGCTTCGCCGTTAAATACCGCCACCAGATCCTTGTATTGCCAGTTGTTAATCACATTATACGGGCCGTCATGAATCTGTACTTCGATGGTATAACAGGCGTTATTCATCAGGAAAATAATCGGCTTGTAACCATAACGAATCAGAGTTGATACTTCCTGAGCGCCCATTTGGAAAGAACCATCGCCAATCAGGGCAATCACCCGTTGTTTACCCGCCAGCGCCGCCTGCATGCCCAACAGAGAACCAACCGACCAGCCTATTGAGCCGTATTGCATTTGAATTTCGAAGGGGCAACCTTCTGGCAATTGCAGTTTCATGCTGTTAAACCAGGAATCGCCGGTCTCGGCCAGCAGGGCATAATCCGGGCTTAACAAGGATTGAATCTGGCCAAATAAAAATCGCGTGGTCACGGCCGAATTGCGTTCATCCGGCTCATCATACAAAGGCGCTTTGCCGGCAATGCGTTGATAAGCCTTCAAAGAGCTGTCGTTAAAGGTCAGTAGAGATTTCAGCCCTTCCAAAAAATCCCCCATGGTAACGCCGGTATATACCTGCCCCAACACACTGATTTTGCCTTCCTGAACAATAATGGATTTTTCCGGTCGAATATTACAGACGTGACCGACCGTGGTGTAATCGTTGAAATTAGGGCCGATGAACAGATACATATCACTGGATTCAACAATTTCTCCACAACCAGGCGAGCTGACCGGGCCCCAATATACGCCCATATAATTGGGATGCGCTTCGGATACAAACCCTTTCGCATCCGGCATGGCGGCAAGCGCGTATCCGCTGGCCTGACTGAGGGACTCCAGCAATCCGTCGCCGCGCCAGTGCCGTGTTCCGCTGCCCACGATCATGACGGGCTTGACGGCGGCATTCAATTTGCTCGACACATCCTGCAAGGCTTCGCTCAATGCCGATGTGTCACTGGAACGATGGTTATTCAGGGCGCGTTTGGTCGGTGTCGAGACGTTCATGCCGGCGATGTTACAGGCGATTTCGATATAAACCGGTTTTCTTTTTTCCATGGCAATGGCGATGGCTTCATCAATTTGAAACGGCGCATCTGCAGGGCGATGAATGAAGACGGTATGGGCGGTGACGTGAGCAAAAATGCGACTCACGAAATCGTTGTGTTCAGTGGCCAGGGTATGATGCAGAATCTCGGCGTCCTGAATAGAGTTGGTGTTGGGGCCGCCAGAGATGACAATCATGGGCAGATTTTCAGCATAGGCACCGGCAACGGCATTCAAGGCGCTGAGCGCACCAACGCTGAAGGTAACCACGAGGGCGGAAACACCTTTGATCCGCGCGTAGCCATCGGCAGCGTAACCGGCATTTAATTCGTTGCAGCAGTTGATCATGTTCAGATCAGGCCGCTTGAGCAATTCATCCAGCAAAGCCAGATTGTAGTCGCCGGGGATGGCAAAATACGAGTCTATGCCCAGTTCTTCCAGACGTTGCCCGAGATAGGTTCCAACCGTTGTCATATTCATGCTCCCTTGAAGTGTGTTTAAAGGTTAGCCTGAATATCGGGTGCGGGCAAGTTAGGCGCCCAATCAAGTGTAGGTTGGGCCCTGGCCCAACAAAGACGCGCACGTAAGATCGTTGTTGGGCCAGGGCCCAACCTACAGCAATAAAGACATTTCGCCAACCGAAGATAAAATATTAATCTTCTTCGCGTACATCCAGAATCACGACAGGCTCAACGGGCACATCAGAATGACCGCTGTTATTGCCGGTTTTTACTTTGGCAATGGCGTCAACCACGTCCATGCCTTCAACCACTTCACCAAATACGCAATAGCCATAACCCTGAGCATTCTCACCGGTGAAATTCAAAAACGTATTGTCGACCAGATTGATAAAAAACTGGGCCGTCGCGGAATGGGGATCGTTGGTTCGCGCCATGGCAATCGTACCGCGTTTGTTGGGCTTGCCGGATTTGGCTTCGTTTTTGACAGGGTCGTTCGTTTTTTTCTGTGACATATCAGCCAACATACCGCCGCCCTGAATCATAAATCCGCTGATCACCCGATGAAAAATCGTGTCATTATAAAATCCACTGCTCACGTATTGGCGAAAATTTTCTGCGGTATTCGGTGTGTTTTCGTCATCCAGTTTAATTTTAATGTCGCCTGCGGATGTGTTGATAACGATCATGAGATCTCCTGTTAAGTAAATAAAAATCAGCCTTCAAGATAACGGCTGATGCTGACATGGCCGGGGATTGCCCAGAATCAGGTCGCGCATTCTAGCACAAACATCGTGCATGACATGAATATTATGAATACTGGCCAATGCGCTGAACAAATTAGCCTTTTGTTTAAACAAATGATGCAGGGACGCCCGCGTGTGATGTTGACAAGTATAGCAGGTGCAATCGGCCATTACGGGTGAAAAATCGTTGGCAAAAGACGCTTTTTTAATTTGCAGACGATGATTGTCATACTCGCTGTCGAAACGCAGCCAATGGCCGTCGGGCACGACCCGACCGCAATACAGCGCGCCGTGACGCGCGTTGCGGGTGGGCGCGACGCAGTCAAACATGTCGATGCCTTCGGCGACCACATCAAGCAAATCCTGGGGCGACATCCCCACGCCCATGGTGTAACGCGGTTTGTTATCCGGTAAAAAATCCCGGACCCACTGGGTGATTTGCACGGTTTTTTCCATATCAAAACCCACGGTTTCACCGCCAATGGCAATGCCGTCCAGATTCATGGACGCGACAAATTCTGCGCATTCGCGGCGTAAATCTTCATAAATGCCGCCCTGGACGATGCCAAACAAAGCTTGGGAATATCCATAACGCGACAGCGGATGCGCTTGATGGTACGCGATGGATTGCTGCAACCAGCGATGTGTGCGCGCCATGATGTGCTGTACTTCGTCACGCGTTGAGGCGTCTGGCGTGCATTGATCAAAGGCCATGATGATGTCGGCACCGATGATTTTTTGCGTTTCCAACGACATTTCCGGGGTCATGTGAATCAAGCGCTGACTGTCGGGCAGGGTGAAATGTGCGCCCTCTTCATCAATGGTACAAATTTCCCTGTTTTTCGACAGACTGAATACCTGAAAGCCGCCGCTGTCGGTCAGCATGGGGCCGTGCCAACCCATGAATGGATGCATGCCGCCGGCTTGTTCAATCACCTCCATACCTGGCGCACACAGCATATGGTAGGTGTTTCCGCCGAGAATAATTTGACTGCCTGCGGCGCTCAATTCGTCTGGCATCATATTATTGACGCCGGCGCGGGTACCCACGGGCATGAAAACGGGCGTTATAAAGTCACCATGCGCAGTGGTGACTTTGGTCACGCGTGCGTTGGTATGGGCATGTTGTTCTAATAATTCACAGGAAAAAACGTTCATAAAGCTCGATTAGGAATAAAACGGATAAAAAAAGTCGCCAGCAACACACCGGCAAAATAGAGTAATGACCAGCCCGGCATCGACAAACCCAGCCATTGCCAGGTGACTTCACCACAATCAGCCGCGCCGAAGAACAAGGCGTGCAGCACATCGGTCCAGGGGAAATAACGCAACAGCACATCCATGCCCGGCAGGCAGGACGGGAGTTGATCGGGCGGCAGAGATTGCAGCCAAAGCTGCCGACCCGCGAAATACACACCGGCCAGCGCAACCAGACTTTGTATAATGAACAAGGCCCGACCTCGTCCGGTTCGCATAATCAGCATCAACAAACTGGTGATCACCAACAATATGACGCACAAGCGTTGCATCAAACACAAAGGACAGGGTTGCAAGCCTTTGACCCATTCAAAATAGAATGAAGCGACCAAAACCGACAGGCTCAATAAAAAAATCAGCCATTGCCCATAGCGGCTGATCTTCATGGTTGCGGCAACATATATTGAATAACCAGCTTCAAATCCTCGGCAGTACATTCGCTGCAAGTGCCCTTGGCCGGCATGGCGTTGAGACCTTTCATCGAGGAAGCAACCAGGCCATCCAATTTTTTGGCGTCCAAACGCGCTTTCCAGTCAGCTTCGTCACGAAACTTCGGCGCGCCGGCCAAACCGGTTTTATGACAAACGACGCAGTATTTGTCATACAACTCCTGCCCGGATAATGTTTTGGCGACGGGTTGCGCGGCCGCCGGTGCAACTGCCGCCGGCGCGCTGGCATCAGATTCCACGCGCACGCTGCCGACTGGCTTGATGCGTTGCAATATCTGCTGCTGCTCAAAATCCTCTGTGGCCCACGCGAATGGGATAAAAGCACACAATATAACGATCAAACTGATGCGCATGACAATCCTCAAGTAATCAATAAACAAGATCATACCGATACGCCGGGATAATTTCCAGCTTGCTCGTTAACAGGTTGCGGCCAGGTGGTCCGTCATTGCGAGGCACGAAGCAATCCAGCGTTCAGAGCACGGAACTCTGGATTGCTTTGCTTCGCTCGCAATGACGGAGGGGTAGGTTGCTAATTTTGATGCCTCGTTCTGAAAAGCTTCACATATCTCTTTGTTTCGATGATACTATTTATCTAAAAATTCGCCAGGAGGCATTATGGGAACAATTTTGCTATCTGTTTTAGTCATTGTGGCTGGTTATCTATCAGGATCACTGTGCTCCGCTATCATCGTCAGTCGTCTGTTTTCGCTTCCAGATCCCTGTTCGGAAGGGTCGAAGAATCCAGGAGCGACCAATGTGTTGCGCCTGGCCGGAAAAAAATACGCCGCCCTGGTGCTGCTGGGCGACATGCTCAAAGGCGTGCTGCCGGTATTACTGGCCAGAGTGCTCGAACTGCCTGACGTCATAGTTGGTTTTACCTGCCTGGCTGCCGTTGTCGGTCATATGTATCCGGTATTTTTTGGCTTTAAAGGCGGTAAAGGTGTGGCCACCGCATTCGGTGCGTTCCTCGCCCTGCACTTTTTGATGGGTATTGTTCTTATCGCAACCTGGTTGCTGATTGCCAATATTTCGCGTTATTCCTCGCTGGCCTCCATCATCACCATCACCCTGGCGCCTCTGTACGCCATTGTCAGCACGGGCAACATGGCCTGCTTCCCTGCGCTCATCATTATTACTGTGCTGGTACTGTATCAACATCGCAATAACGTGGTACGTCTGATTGATGGTCAAGAACCAGAGCTCAGGCTTCGCCATAAACAATTATCGGATTTAACCGACGATATCCTGAAAAAATCCATCGCCGACGATATGGAACCATCCGATACCATACAAGTTGAGTGTGACATTCCTGTTGCCGCGCAAAGCGAACCGCTGCCAGCAGCCAAGCCAGCCGCGCCCAAAAGAACTCGCAAGAAAAAGGAATTACCGGCGGAATAAATTATGCGGCAGCCAGCGGCCAGCGCGCTTTGACTTCGATCGCGTGGCTGCTGTCTTTATCCCCTGCCAGTAAATGCAGGCAACCGGCGTAGGCCACCATCGCACCGTTATCCGTACAAAATTCTATACGCGGGAAAAAAAGCTCACCACCGACGTCGTCCATCATGTCCTTTAAAGCAGCGCGCAAAGCACGATTGGCGCCTACGCCTCCGGCAATCACCAGCTTTCTGGCGCCCGTTTGCGTCACGGCGCGTTGGCATTTGATCACCAGCGTATCGACCACGGCTTGCTGAAAAGCAAAGGCAATGACGGATCGGGCGTCCTCGTTTTTTTCACTGGCAAGCCAGGCCATCAAAGCATGCGTTTTCAAGCCGCTGAAACTAAAGTCGAGACCAGGTCTGTTGGTCATCGGGCGTGGAAAAGGCGGTAAAGCTGTCGCAGCATCTTGTTGATATTGATCAGCAAGCCCGGCCAGAACAGCACCGCCGGGATAGGGCAAACCCATCAACTTGGCCGTCTTGTCAAAGGCTTCGCCTACCGCATCGTCCAAGGTATCGCCTAGCAATTCATACTCACCCAGCGCACGCGCCTCTATTAATTGGGTATGCCCGCCCGACACCAGCAACACCAGAAAAGGGAACTCCAGTTCAGACATATCCAGTTTGGCGGCCAGTAAATGCGCCTCAAGATGATGAACCGCCAAAGCGGGAATCTGCAGCGCAAAGGCCAGGCTTTTGGCGAAACAGGCACCGGTCAGCAATGCGCCAATCAAACCCGGCCCGGCGGTATAAGCCACGGCATCCAGTTCGGATTTTTTCATATTGGCCTGAGCCAATACCTCATCCGTCAAAGACACCAGATATTTCACATGATCGCGCGATGCCAGCTCCGGCACCACGCCGCCATATTGACGATGCAATGCAATTTGCGAATATAAAGCCTGGGCAATCAGACCATCCCGCGAATCATAAATGGCAAGCCCGGTTTCATCGCAGGACGATTCAATACCTAAAACACGCATGTTTACCTCTGAATAAGGCCTTTTAAAGGCCGGGAGTATAACCGGATTTTGATCATGACCGATAATTTTATAGTTCAATACTTGACGGAGTACAGATCTGCCACTAGAATTGCCAACCTATTACTTTTTAATTATACCAGAGGATTAGTTAATGCCCACAGTTCGTGTGAAAGAAGGCGAAAACCCCGAATATGCATTGCGTCGTTTCAAACGCTCATGCGAGAAAGCTGGCGTTCTGACTGAATTACGTCGTCGTGAGTTCTATGAAAAACCCACTGCAGAGCGTAAACGCAAACAAGCGGCTGCTGTAAAACGTCATCTGAAAAAGATTTCACGCGATACATCTGCTCGTCGTACGACCAAACATCGTCGTAAATAATGACAAGCCTGAAAGACCGCCTTACCAGCGACCTCAAAGATACGATGCGTGCCCGCGACAGCAAAAAGCTGGGTACGCTGCGCCTGATTACGGCTGCTATCAAACAAATCGAAGTTGACGAACGCATTGAAGTCGATGACGCTCGTTTGCTCGTTATTCTGGACAAGCTGGTAAAACAACGCAAAGAATCCATTTCTCAATTTCAGGCAGCCAATCGTACTGATCTGGTAGCCCAGGAAGAATACGAACTGGATATTATTGGCCAGTACCTCCCTGAACCGTTGTCAGATGCTGAAGTCAGTTCTTTGATTGAGCAAACCATGACCGAACTCGGCGCTGCGAAAATCAGCGACATGGGAAAAATCATGGCTCAATTAAAACCACAACTGCAAGGGCGCGCTGACATGGCCAAAGTGAGCGCATTAATCAAGTCAAAACTGAGCCAGTAGGCTGACATGGCAGGCTTGATCCCACAGCCATTCCTTGATGAACTGCTCCATCGCACCGATCTTGTTGAATTGGTCGATGGATACGTGCCTCTGAAAAAGCGCGGCAACAGCTTTCTGGCTTGCTGCCCTTTTCATAATGAAAAATCCCCTTCCTTCAATGTAGTCGCCAAAAAGCAGTTTTATCATTGCTTTGGTTGCGGCGTGAGCGGCAACGCCATCAGCTTTGTCATGGCCTATCTCAACCAAAGCTTTATCGATGCGGTTGAAACCCTGGCATCCCGCATCGGCATGACGGTTCCCCGCGATGGCAATCCGGAAAAAACCCAGCAAACGCTCAGTCTCTATCAGTTGCTGGGGCGCGTGAGTCAATATTATCAACATTCACTGAAACACAGCGGCCAGGATGCCATCACCTATTTACGCAATCGCGGATTAAGCGGCGATATCGCCAAACGTTACCAACTGGGCTATGCGCCGGCAGGCTGGAATACGCTCGAGCAGGAATTCAAACAAAACAAAGCGGATCTGATCACAACAGGCATGCTGATCCAGAAAGACGATGGCAAAACTTATGACCGTTATCGCCACCGGATCATGTTCCCTATTCATGATCGCAACGGACGCATCATTGGTTTTGGCGGCCGCATCATCAATCCGGAAGACAAACCCAAATACCTAAACTCGCCTGAAACCATCATTTTTCAAAAAAATCGCGAGTTATACGGTTTGCATCAGATTTTGCAACAAAACCAGGCGGTCAAAAACATCCTGATTGTCGAAGGCTATCTCGATGTCATCGCACTGGCTCAACACGGCATCAACAACGCCGTAGCCGCGCTTGGAACCGCCACCAGCACCTACCACATTCAACTGCTCAGCAAACACACCAAACAAGTGATTTTTTGCTTTGATGGCGATGAGGCAGGTAAAAAGGCCGCCTGGCGCGCCCTGGAAAACAGCCTGGCGCTGATCGATAATGATCTCGATGCACGTTTTGTTTTTCTTCCCGATGGCCACGATCCCGACAGCCTGGTCCGCGCCGAGGGGATGGACGCCTTTCTTGCCCGTGTTGATGCCGCCATGCCATTAAATCAATATCTGATGGACACCCTGACCGCGGGCATCGATACCCAAAGTGCTGCCGGCAAAAGTCGCCTGATTAACGCTGCGAAACCGCTGCTGCAAGCCATGCCGGAAGGTGCTTGCAAACATTTGCTGATTGATGACCTGTCACGCGCCACACGAATTGAAAATCATCGCCTCATTCAGTTACTCAACGACAAAACGCCAGCCCCGGCAGCAGCTGACGTTCAAAAACCCATTGGCCGCTCTCCCATTCGTCTGGCGGTGGCCTTGATCATCCAGCATCCCGATATTTATACAGCCTGCCGCGATCAACTCGACATAGACGAGCTTGATGGCCCCGGTCTGGAAACCCTGCAAAAAATTTTGCAGCAAATCGCTCAAAACCCTGGAACGAATACCGCCAGCCTGATAGAGTTATGGCGCGATACGGACCTGTTCGAATCGCTGGGAAAATTGGCCGGGTGGGACCACCAGGTACCGGATGATGCGCTGACCAATGAGTTCATTGATCACATCCGTTTCCTGAAAAAACAAACCATTGAAAATAAAATTGGCCAATTCCTTGCAAAATCGAGAAAACAGGGCTTAACTAATTCTGAACAATTAGTCTTGCAAGAAATGATACAAAAAAATAAGCAGCAAACGGCACGTGATAAAAAATAACGCACGTTTTGCTGGTATGTTTGGAGCTGCAGGTTTATAATCGAGGCCTTTTTGTAGCTTTTAATCACTCATCTGATAAGTGCCTATGACCACTATAAATGATCAAGAACAGCAACGCTCGAATGACCAGGATCAACAAAGGTCGCAAATCACGAAAGTGATAAGCCTTGGACGGGAACAAAATTATCTGACTTATGCTCAGATTAATGACCTTCTGCCCAATATTGTTGACACCGAACATTTCGATGTTATCACCAGCATGCTGGAAGGCATGAACATCAAAGTCTTTGAAATTCCTCCGAGTGAAGATGAACTCGCGCTTCTCGGCAATACCGAAGAGGCTCCCGAGGACGTTGACGAAGCGGCCGGCGTGCTGCTCTCCGTCGACAAGGAAACCGGCCGAACCACCGACCCTGTGCGCATGTACATGCGTGAAATGGGCACGGTCGAGCTCCTGACGCGCGAAGGCGAAATCCGCATTGCCAAGCGCATCGAGGAAGGCATTTACCAGGTTCTGCGTTCGCTGGCTCACTATCCCGAAACCGTTCAGCTCGTTCTAGACGACTACGATCGCGTTATCGGCGAAGAAATGCGCCTCAGCGAAATCATCAGCGGCTTCTCCGACACCGAAGAAGAAGCGCCACCAGCCAATATCGGTTCCATGCTCGACGACTCGCAACAAAGCGAACTGGTCGAAGATGTGCCGGCGGCCATTATTGACGATGAAGACGGTGACGATGGCGATGGCACTATCAGCGAAGTAGACGACGGCCCCAACCCCGAAGTTGCCAAAGTTTATTTCGACGAACTGCGCGACAACTTCCATCTCGCCATGACCTCCATGCGCGAACGAGGCCGCACCGACAAGAAAACAGTAGAACTGCTGGAAACCATGTCGGATTCGTTCCTGAAGCTCAAACTGACCTCACGGCAAGTAGACAAGCTCACCCGCCATTTCCGTCAGTTACGCAATCATATCCGGGAATTTGAACGCAATATCATGCGCTTGTGCATTGAAAAAGCACGCATTCCACGCAAGCTGTTCATTGACACTTTCCCCGGACACGAAAGCGATCTGGCATGGCTGGAAACACTGGTCAAAGCACAGGAAAAGAAACTCGACTTGGGGCGCATCGAAGAATACCGCGAAGAAATCATCCGCCTGCAAACCAAACTCGCTTCCTTTGAAGTAGAATACGGTTTGACCATCAGCGAAATCAAAGACATCAACAAAAAAATGTCTTTGGGTGAAGCCAAAGCACGACGCGCCAAAAAGGAAATGGTCGAAGCCAACCTGCGTCTGGTTATCTCCATCGCCAAAAAATACACCAACCGCGGTTTGCAATTCCTCGATTTGATTCAGGAAGGCAACATTGGTTTGATGAAAGCCGTAGACAAATTTGAATACCGCCGCGGCTACAAGTTCTCAACCTACGCCACCTGGTGGATACGACAAGCCATCACCCGCTCCATCGCGGATCAGGCTCGCACCATCCGTATCCCCGTGCATATGATTGAGACCATCAACAAACTCAACCGCATATCAAGACAAATCCTCCAGGAGACTGGCCGCGAAGCCACACCGGAAGAACTGGCCGAAAAAATGGACCTCAGCGAAGACAAAATTCGCAAAGTCCTGAAAATCGCGAAAGAACCCATCTCCATGGAAACGCCAGTAGGCGACGACGAAGACTCACATCTCGGCGATTTCATCGAAGACAGCAACATCGAGTCTCCGATCGAACGCGCCACAGCAGAAGGTCTACGCGAAGCAACGCTGGAAATTCTCGAAACCCTGACCCCACGCGAAGCCAAAGTCTTACGCATGCGTTTCGGCATCGAGATGAACACCGACCACACCCTGGAAGAAGTAGGCAAACAATTCGACGTAACCCGCGAACGCATACGTCAAATCGAAGCCAAAGCCCTGAGAAAGCTCCGCCACCCCTCCCGCTCGGAAAAACTCCGCAGCTTCCTCGAGGGAGACGAAAGCTAATAATAAATCCAACGCCACAGCAAATTGTTGTGGCGTAATGACCTCTCAACGATTACAATAACCCCGTTTCGGGCCTATAGCTCAGTTGGTTAGAGCAGCGGACTCATAATCCGTTGGTCCTAGGTTCAAGTCCTAGTGGGCCCACCAATTTAAACCTTTAAAATCAATAACTTACGTTGATTACCTGTTTTAGTACAAAAGTCCTTGCGTGACTTTTGCGTGACCTAGATCACGCACTTACAAACTTACCTGACTATCCCTTAGAGTATTTTGACTGGCAGGTCTACTCTTTGGGTTTCGCAATAACGTTAATATCACTCCACTTTTACGATTTTCACAAACCTTATTCGCAGCTTGATATAAACTTTGCAGCTCAGCTGAAGAATAGTGAGTTGTAATCCTTCCTGAACGATGCCCAAGTAAATCTTGCCTGTCTTCAAAACTTACCCCTGACGCTCTTAACCGTCTGCCAAAGGTATGCTTTAAATCATGCACTCTTACTTCAGCCAATTTCGCCTTTTCTCTAGCCTGTCGCCAACCAGTCGATAACATACGACTTAATGGTCGACCTTTATAACTAAAGACATGAGTAGGATGTTTACCTCTCTCCCCTTCTATCACTTCCCGAACTGTTTCGTTACAAACAATCAGCCGTTCTTCTCCGTTTTTGACCAGTTCCCCTGGTACAATAAAAACGATGATGTGTGGCAATTCTGGAATTTGTATTTCCCAATCCCAGCGCAGTTCACATATTTCGCGATCCCGACATCCGGTATTTACGGCAAACAAAGCCATATTTTTCAGATGTTCCGGTAACTGCTGAAACAGTTTATGCTGTTCATCCCAACTTAATGGATAAGGTTTCCTTAAATCTGGTTCAGGTAAAAGTTTTATCTTTGGCGCTGAAATTAACCAGGTTAAGCCAAACTCGTCCATCCATTCGCTAGATGCTAAATTTAATATACGCCGAACAATCTTCAAACCGTGATTGATAGTTCTCGTGCTCACCTCATCCTTTCTTCGGCCTTCAATAAAGGATTGCAAGCTACCGATATGAATTGCTTCAATAGGCAAATCCCCAATGTACTTAACCACTTCTCGCAAACGACCAGCATCATCACTGATACTGCGTTTGTGTTGGTTTTCCATCAGAAATTTAGTAGCGGCTTCTTTGAATGTTCTTTTTGGGCGAACACCGTACACTGTTGCCAGTCTTATCTCTTCGAGACGCCTTGCGAGATACTTTTCCGCCTCTTCGAGGTTGTCAGTACCAGTGCTTTCGCAAAGTCGTCGTCCGAAGACCTTTTTGTCAATACACCAGACGCTGCCACGCTTTTGCAGCCCTGGCGTTCTTTTTCGTCCCATAACTCCAAACTCCTACGTTTAACTGCCGCGGGACGACCACTACACTGTATATAATCGTCTACCCAGGCATCTAAATCAAGTCGATCAAAAGCAATACCTTGAGTCCCCATTGGAATCTCAACTAGATTTGGCCTTACATCTTTATTAAATCGATGACGATCCATACCTACATAGGTCGGAGCATCTCTTAAGCGAATTAATCGGGGGATTAGGTGAATATTGCTCATGATTTCTCAACTCCTGTAACTCATAAACTAAAATGCTCGTTTTGAGCATTTATTAGAGCATATCGAGCACATTACTGCAAATATTTTTTTAGGCTATACCTATAAGAATTTTATTTGTACAATGGCCATCTAAATTTAATATAAGGTGACATCGAAATGAGTTTAATGGACAAACTTGAATATGCTGTAGGGAATGAGTATTTGATCAGCCACAAAGATTTAATATTAGATACAAATCAAAACAAACAGAGGCAGGCTAATGCTAATAAAGTAGTTTCAATACAAAGACACTACGAGCCTGATAGCAATACAATAGTGAATACAAAACAACTTAATGCATAAACTTATAGTAGTAGGGTCGGGAATAAAATCCATTTCCCATCTGACCGAAGAAACTAAACGGGTTATTCAATGTGCTGATAAAGTACTCTACCTTATCAATGAAGATAACCTAAAACAATGGATTCAACGAGAAGCGAAAAATTCTGAATCGTTGGATTCCATCTACTTTAGCAGTGAAAAACGAATTGATGCGTACTATGCACTAACAAATTACATCGTTGAAGAATATAAGAAAGTTTCAATTTTATGCGTTGTTTTTTATGGCCACCCTACTGTTTTTGCAGACTCGGCACTTAATGCAGTAAGACAAATTAAAAAAAATGGTGGTGAAGCCATTATTTTACCTGCAGTATCAGCCCAGGACTGCTTGTTTAGTGATCTTGAAATTGACCCAGGTGATCAGGGTTGTTTTTCGATAGAAGCTACAGAGTTGGTATTATTTGAACGATGCATTGATGTCCATGCGCATTTAATACTTTGGCAGGTAGCAAACTTTGGTAGAATTGATGGGAAAAAAACTGAAAACCTATCAATACTAAAAGATTATCTAAGTGGTTATTATCCAGCAGACTTCTCCATCTGTCTTTATGAGGCACCCTCCCTGCCCACTTGCTCCCCAAGACTAGAGTGGATTCAACTCAGCTATCTTGATCAAGTGGTTATTTCTTCAATAACAACAGTGTATATTCCTCCAATCGAAAAAAAGGCAATTAGCATCAAATACTTGAGACTGCTCAATCTGACAGTTGATGATTTAAGAATGAAATGATAAATACCTTATAGTTTTCTTAATCTAACGCAACCTCTAAATAACTTTGCATCACTGGCAAATGGCGTTTTATCACTGCAATAAGAAAAAGCAAATCTGTTATCTGTATCCTCTAATTC
>Ga0075012_10003861_pt1 | contig 14065 bp, 9 predicted proteins | sample All_14_2_FD_71474 | JGI IMG/M metagenome (GOLD analysis project Ga0075012, IMG submission 71474) | Freshwater microbial communities in response to fracking from Pennsylvania, USA - Allegheny Zone_MetaG_DW_15 | ecosystem: Environmental > Aquatic > Deep subsurface > Groundwater > Drilled... | reverse complement strand
CGCAACGAGATCCTGTTCTTCCTGCTGTCGGCCCGCGGCGCGATCCGCGGACCCTCGGCGCCGGCGGAAGCCTCTCTGACCCCAGCCCAGCGCGCCGCCCGTGACCGGGCCGCCCGCGCCGAGGCCGAACGCGCTGCCCGTGCCATGCCAGGCGGCCGCGGGCCGCGCGGGCCAGCGCCGCAGACGCGGCCGCGTCTGTTCGCGAATGACGGCGGAGCGCCCAGGCCGGAGGTGGGGTTCCTGGGCTTCGCCGCGGCGGGTAGTGCGCCGCGCGGGGACCCGTCTACCCCCTGCACGCGAAGCCATAGTGGGTGAGCGCGGATGGAGAGGGGCTCTGCCCCTCTCCAAACCTCACCCCGCCACGGGATCCCATTGACGTTGCCGTGCAATGTCAATGGGGACCCATCGGCCACAGGGCCTTTGGAAACCTTGACTTGGCACCCTGCGCCGCGGTTCAGCCGTCATCGCGCGGGCCAGCGCTGGGACGCCTATTGGCCCGTGACGCACCGCGCACGCCGATTTCTCAGAGGAAGGCCTCGTGCCCGGCGCCAGGTATCGGTTTCCAAAGGCCCTGCGGCCTTTGGTGGGGTGAGCCCGAGAGGGGCAAAGCCCCTCTCGGTTCCGCAATCCCGAAAGAAGCGCCGTCAGCAGATCACCGCTGCGCGTTCGCCTGCGCCACGGCCAACGCCGTCACGTTCAGGATGCCGCGTGCCGTCACGCTCGGCACCAGCACGTGGACCGGCTTGTTCATGCCCAGCAGCAGCGGCCCGAGCTGCAGCCCGTCCGTCGCCGCCTTGACCAGGTTGAAGGCGATGTTGGCGGCGTCGATCCCCGGCATCACCAGCAGGTTCGCCGCCCCCTCCAGCTTGCTGTCCAGCACGGCACGGCCGCGGATGGCCGGAATCAGCGCGGCATCCGCGTGCATCTCGCCGTCCACTTCCAGGGTCGGGTTCTGCTTCTGGATCAGGGCCAGCGCCTGGCGCATGCGCCGCGCCGACGGCGCACCCGACGCGCCGAAGGACGAATGCGACAGCAGCGCCACCTTGGGTGTCAGGCCGAAGGCGTGGACCTGCTCGGCGGCGAGCAGGGTCATCTCGGCGATCTGCTCCGCGGTCGGCTCCAGGCAGAGATGGGTATCGACGATGAACAGGTGCTCGCCGGCCCGGGTGACGACGCCTGAGATGGCATAGACCCGGCCGACATCCTCCCGCTTGCCGATGATGTCGAGCACATGCTTCCACTGCCCCATCCAGTCACCAAGGCCGCCGCAGATGGCCGCATCGACATGGCCGGCTTCCAGCAGCAGGGCGGCGGCGACGGCCGGGCGCGTGCGGACGCGGCGCTCCGCGGCATCGGGGGGCGTGCCGCGGCGGCCGGCCTTCCGGCGATAGAGGTCGGTCAGCGGGCCGAACACCGCAGTGTCGCTCGTGGGATCGAGGATGCGCACGGTATCGCCCAGCGCCATGCGCAGGCCGAGCGCCTTCACCTTCGCCGCGATGACCTCCTGCCGGCCGATCAGGATGGGCTCGGCGATGCCCTCATCGACCACGGACTGGACGGCGCGCAGGGTGCGCTCGTCCTCGCCCTCGGCATAGGCGACGCAGCGGGGGTTCTTGCGCGCGGCCTCGAAGACCGGGCGCATCAGGTTGCCGGAGCGGAAGACGTTGCGTTCCAGCTCGCGGCGATAGACGCCGAAATCCTCGATAGGGCGCGTCGCGACGCCGGAATCCATCGCTGCCTTGGCGACCGCCGGCGCGATTTCGAGGATCAGGCGCGGGTCGAAGGGCTTGGGGATGATGTAGTCCGGGCCGAAAACCGGGGCCACGCCGCCATAGGCCGCCGCCACCACCTCCGAGGCCTCGACGCGCGCCAGTGCCGCAATGGCGTCGGCGGCGGCGATCTTCATCTCCTCATTGATCGTGGTCGCGCCGACATCGAGCGCGCCGCGGAAGATGAAAGGGAAGCAGAGGACGTTGTTGACCTGGTTCGGGTAGTCGGTGCGGCCGGTCGCGACGATGGCGTCAGGACGGGCGGCGCGCACCGCCTCGGGCAGGATCTCCGGTTCCGGGTTGGCCAGGGCGAGCACCAGCGGCTTCGGCGCCAGGTGCTTCAGCCATTCGGGCTTCAGCACGCGCGGCGCCGACAGGCCGAGGAAGATGTCCGCGCCGGGCAGCACCTCCTCCAGCGTCCGTGCCTCGGTCTTCTGGGCGTAGCGCGCGCGGTAGGGATCGAGGTCATTGCGCCCGGTGTGGATGACACCGCCGATGTCGCAGATCGTGACGTTCTCCCGCTTCAGCCCCATCGAGACGAGCAGGTCGAGGCAGGCGAGCGCGGCCGCACCACCCCCGGTGTTCACCACCTTCACGTCTTCCAGCCGCTTGCCCTGCACCAGCAGGCCGTTGCGGACCGCGGCGGCGACGATGATGGCGGTGCCATGCTGGTCGTCGTGGAAGACCGGGATGTTCATCCTCTCGCGCAGGGTGCGCTCGATGATGAAGCATTCGGGGGCCTTGATGTCCTCAAGGTTGATGGCGCCGAAGGAGGGTTCGAGGGCGGCCACAACCTCGATGAACCTCGCGGGATCGCGTTCCTCGACCTCGATGTCGATGGAATCGATGCCGGCGAACTTCTTGAAGAGGACCGCCTTGCCTTCCATCACTGGCTTGGACGCCAGCGCCCCGATGGCGCCAAGGCCGAGCACCGCCGTGCCGTTGGTGATGACGGCGACCATGTTCCCGCGGGTCGTGTAGTCATAGGCGGTGGCCGGATCGGCGGCGATCGCCTCGCAGGCCGCCGCGACGCCCGGGGAATAGGCGAGACCCAGGTCGCGCTGCGTCGCCATGCGCTTGGTGGGCTCGACAGCCAGCTTCCCGGGTCGCGGAAGACGGTGGTAATCGAGCGCAGCGCGGCGGAAATCGTCGTCCATCAGGGCACCTCCGATATCGAGGTATAGCCGCTGCTTGGGCGCGCGTCAGGCCGCCCCGGGCGCATTGCCGCGATGCCTCCAGGGTGTTCGCAGGCGCAGCGTGGTGCCATGCTCCCCCGACCAACAGGGAGCCAATTGTCATGATCAAACGCAGGCATGTCCTCGCCGCCCCGCTCGCCGGGCTGGCCGCGCCCGCCTTCGCCCAGTCCGACCGGGCCCGCACGCTGCGCTTCGTGCCCCAGGCGAACCTCACCTCGCTCGACCCGATCTGGACCACCGCCGCGGTCACCGAGAATCACGGCTGGACGGTGTTCGACACGCTCTACGGCATGACGGACGACCTCAAGGCCGCACCGCAGATGGCGGAGGGGCACACCGTCTCCGACGACGGCTTGACCTGGCTGATCAAGCTGCGGGAGGGGTTGCGCTTCCATGACGGCGAGCCGGTGCTCGCCCGCGACTGCGCGGCGAGCCTCAATCGCTGGAGCAAGCGCGACACCTTCGGCCAGTCCCTCGGCGCGGTGGTCGAGGCCTGGGAGGCGGCCGACGACCGCACCATCCGCATCCGGCTGAAATCCAAATTCCCGCTGCTGCTGGAGGCGCTGGCCAAGCCCGCCGCCGTGGTGCCCTTCATGATGCCGGAGCGCATCGCGCGCACCGATCCCTTCCAGCAGATGCCGGAGGTGATCGGGTCCGGCCCCTATCGCTTCGTGAAGGACGAATACGTGTCGGGCAGCCGGGTGCTCTACACGAAGTTCGACGGCTATGTGCCGCGGCAGGAGCCGGCGTCGCGCACGGCCGGCGGCAAGCGGGCCCTGATGGACCGCGTCGAGTGGACCATCATGCCAGACAGCGCCACCGCCGCCGCCGCCCTGCAGGCCGGCGAGGTGGATTGGTGGGAGCAGATCAACGCCGACCTCGCCCCGCTGCTGCGCCGCGCCCGCGGTGTCGAGGTGAAGGTGCTGAACACGCTCGGCTATGTCGGGGTGGCGCGCTTCAACTTCCTGCACCCGCCCTTCAACAATGTCCGCATCCGTCGCGCGCTGCTGCGGGCGATCAACCAGGAGGACTATCTGCGGGGGGTGACGGGCAACGATCCCTCGGCCTTCCGCACCTGCCTGTCCATGTGGCCCTGCGGCACGACCTATGAGAGCACGACGGGCAACGAGCTGCTGGCGGGGCCGCGCGACCTCGACAAGGCGCGCGAGGAGATCCGTGCCGCCGGCTACAACGGGGAGAAGGTGGTCATCATCAACCCCTCCGACTTCCCCACCATCGGGCCCTTCGGCCAGGTGACGGCGGACCTGCTGAAGCGGCTGGGCATGAATGTCGACCTGGTCGAGACCGATTGGGGCTCGGTGGTCCAGCGCCGCGCCAGCAAGGAACCGCCCGAGCGCGGTGGTTGGTCCATCTTCCACACCTGGTGGCCGTCAGTGTCCGTCATCAACCCCGCCGTGGCGGCGACGCTGCGCGGCCAGGGCCAGCGGGGCTGGTTCGGCTGGTACGACAACCCCCGCGTCGAGGAAGCCGCCGCTGCCTGGCTGGTGGCCGAGACCGAGGCGGAGCAGAAGCGCCTGGCCGATGTGATCAACCGCGAATCCTTCGAGCAGGTGCCGGTGCTGCCGCTGGGGCAGTTCTTCATCGCCTCGGCATATCGCAGCGGGCTGTCGGGCTTCGTGCCGGGGAACAGCACCTATCCCTGGAACATCACGCGGGGCTGATCGTCGCCGTCGGGTGCCGGCCGTCGGGCCGGCCCCGATTTCCTCGGCGCCCGATCCGCGATCGGTGGTCCGGGAGCCGCGCGCGCCGGTCCCTGTTCAGGGCCGCTGATACTGCAGCGACCGCCGATTGCAGCGATGCCATTGCATCTGATAGCCGGCCTGCCCGACTTCCCCGTAGCACCAGCCCACATCGCGCAAGCGACGAACCAGGTCATCGCGCACCTGACAGGCGATCTCCGTTTCGGGCCGGTCCCCGGAACCGCCCCGGCAAAGCTCGTTGGCCATCTGTTCGAGGCGAAGCAGCCCGCTGGCATCGACCGCCGTCTGCGCCGCGGCACCGCCCGCCGCCATCGCCAGCACCGCGATCACGACGCCTGAAAAGCTGTTGCGCATTGTCCCTGCCCTGATCGACTGCTCGCCTCCTACACCCTCAGTTCCGTCGCATCGCCGAAGCATCTCATACCGCCCGTCATACCGCCCGGCCTCGTGCCGACGCGCAGCCGCCGCCTCCATCGCAAGCATCCATCCAAGATCACCGCGAAGGGGCGATGCGGCCTTGCATTGCGTCGCCGCTGCCCTCACGCTGACTTTTCTCAATCGAGCGGAGCGCATTATGACGCAGCGCAGCCGGCGCCGGATCGGCGTCCTCATCCCGCCCGCCAATACCGCGATGGAAGACGAGATCCCGCGCTTCCTCCCGCCACAGGTCGACATCAGCTTCAACCGCCTGTCGCGCGAAGGCCGCAGCCTGACGCGGGAAAGCCTGCTGTCGATGGCGCGGTCCGTCTCCCGCGCCGCCGGGGACCTCGCTTGGTGCGAACCCGACGTCATCGTCTATGGCTGCACCAGCGGCAGCTTCCTCGACGGCATCGGCAACGAGACCGCACTGGCGCGCCAGATCACCGCAGAGACCGGCGTCGACGCCGTCACCACATCGACCGCGGTGGTCGAGGCCCTCCGCGCCGTCGGGGCGCGGCGCCTGTTCATGATCACGCCCTATCCGGATGACGTGAACCTGCACGAGATCGAGTTCCTGACCCATTACGGCTTCACGGTCGTCGGCTGGGATTCCTTCCGCTGCCCGATGAGCGCCGGCGTGCCGCTGATCGCGCCATCCGAGGTCGCGGCGATGGCGCAGGGCCACGCCGCCACCATCGCCTCCTGCGATGCGTTGTTCATCAGCTGCACCAACCTGCGCATCATGGGGGCCATCGCATCCATCGAGGCCTCGCTCGACCTGCCGATCGTCACCTCGAACCAGGCCTCCCTGTGGGCTGCCCTGCGGCGGATCGACGGCCCGATGGCCGAGAGCTGCGGGCGTCTGTTCGAGGCGGGTGCGGCCGTCGCCGCTTGACCGCCGATGGCTGTATCGCCGCCGGCGATGCCGGACCTGTCGTCACGCGAATTGCGCGCGGTGGTGCTGGTCGCCCGGTATTTCAGCTTCGTCGCCGCCGCGTCCGACCTGCGCCTGTCCCAGCCTGGCCTGTCGCGCATCATCCGCAAGGTCGAACAGCAGCTCGGCGTCGCGCTGTTCCATCGGACGACCCGGCAGGTGCGGCTGACCGCGGCCGGCGCCCAGTTCATTCCGATCGCCGAGCGCCTGCTACAGGAACTGAATTTCGGCATCGAGGCGGTGCGCGACCTGCGCGATCGCGCGCGCGGCCAGGTGATCTTCGGCTGCCCGATGTCCCTGGCGCAGGCCGAGATGGTGGATCTGCTGCTCCGCCATCGCCGTCTCTACCCGCAGGTGAACGTCATGATGCATGAGGGCCTGCAGAGCACGATCCGGGAGGAGATCCTGAACGGCGTGCTGGATTTTGGCATCGGCTTCGTGCGCGAGCCGATCGACGACCTGGTGGTGGAACCGCTCTGCGACGGCAGCTTCCACGTCGTCGTCCACCGGTCCCATCCGCTGGCCGCGCGCAACGTGGTGCCGCTGACCGATCTGCGCGGGGAGGTGCTCATCTCCCTGCCGCCCTCCTCCAACCTCCGGCAGATCTTCGACGGCGCCGCGGCGAGCGCGGGCTTCCGGCTGAACCACGCGATCACCGTCAACACCTATGCCTCGCTCTTCGCGCTGCTGCGCGCGCAGGCGGGCATCGCGCTGCTGCCGGATCCGGGCGTGCCGGAGGCGAACGACCCGGATCTCACCTCACGGCCGATCGACCCGCCGCGCGTCGCGTCCCGCCTGTCGGTCATGACGCTGAAGACCCGCGTGATGTCGCCGCCAGCCCTGGCGCTGAAGGCGATGGTGCTGGAGCATTTCCGGGGGCTGCGGAAGAAGCCGCGGGCGCGACGCCGGTAGGGCGCCCTGATCGGGTGGACCAGCCCGCGCTGTTCGGTAGACCCTCAACAAACGCCGAAGAGCGGGGCATTTGAAACAGGAGCTGATGGCCGAAGGCGGCTGGACTTCTGTTCCGTACCAGCGGGTCTTGGGGATGACCGCTGCGGGCGGCATTGGAGGGGCTCTGACCCTCCAAACCACCCCGCCAGGATGCTGGGCATCCTGGACCGCAATCTTCTGGTACGGCGCGCGACAGGCATTCCACGCCCGCCAAGCGCCCGTCGCGTGAATGCGGGTTTCGGCGCCATTCTGCCAGCGGCGCCCGGTGCCAGGTCGAGGTTTCCAAAGGCCCTTCGGCCTTTGGTGGGGAGAGCCCGAGAGGGGCAAAGCCCCTCTCGGTCCGACAGATCAGGACCAGGCGATCGCCACGCTAGTCGAGATGAATGCCCATCGCCGCCACCACCTCCCGGTAGTTCGCGACCTCGGACCGGATGAAGGCGGCGAACTCGGCCGGCGTGTTGGGCATGATTTCAAGCCCGAGCGCCTGCAGTCTCGCGCGGACCTCCGGCTTGTCGATGATGGCCGCACTCCGCTGTGCCAGCAGGTTGACGATGGCCGGGTCCGTGCCGCTGGGTGCGACGAGCCCGATCCAGCCGCGCGAGACGTAGCCCGGTATCCCGGATTCCGCCACCGTCGGCAGGTCGGGCAGCCGTGCCACGCGCTGCGGCATGGTCACGGCGAGGGCGCGGATCTGCCCCGCGGCGATGGGTTCGACGGCGGTCGGGATCGTCTCGAACATCAGCTGGATCTGCCCGGCGATGAGGTCGTTCAACGCCGGCGCGCCGCCGCGATAGGGCACGTGGACGATGTCGATGTCGGCCATGCGGCGGAACACGTCGGCCGCCATGTGCTGGGCCGACCCCGATCCGGCGGACCCGAAGTTCAGCCGTCCGGGATGAGCGCGTGCATAGGCGACGAGCTCGGCAATGCTCGTCACCGGCACGGAGGGATGCACCACGACGACATTGGGCTGCAGTCCGACGAGGCGGATCGGTGCGAAGTCGCGCACCGGGTCATAGGGCAGGTTGCGGAAGAGCGCGGCATTCGCCGCCAGGGACGACGCGCTGCCCATGAGCAGCGTGTAGCCATCGGTCGGCCCCTTGGCGACGAAGTCGGCACCGAGATTGCCGCTCGCGCCCGTGCGGTTCTCGACGACGAAGGACTGGCCGGTGGCCTGGGTCAGTTCCTGCGCCATGATGCGCGCGACGACATCGACGCTGCCGCCGGCGGAGAAGGCGACGACGATGCGGACCGGCCGCGACGGATAGGACTCATCCGCATGGGCAGGCAGCGCCGCGCCGATGAGGAGGAACAGCGCGAAGAGGGTGCGGAGCATGACGGCGTCCCTCAGTTCAGGGTGATCTTGGCGGCGACGACGAGCGCGCGGTTGTTGTCCACCTCGCGGTCCAGGAAGGACCGGAAGGAGGCCGGCGTGCTCGGCGTCATCTCCAGGCCGAGATCGACTAGGCGCGCGGCGATCTCCGGCATCGCCACCACCTCCCGCACGGTGCGGTCCAGCAGAGCGACCAGCGGCTCCGGCATGCCACCCGGGCCGAGCAGGCCGAGCCAGGCGCGTGCCTCGTAGCCGTCGAGGCCCTGCTCCGCGACGGTCGGCAGTTCGGGCATGGCGGGTGACCGGTTGATCGTGGTCACGCCGAGCGCCCGCGCCTGGCCCGAGCGCACGACCTGCAACGCGGTCGGGATGGTCTCGAACATCGCCTGGACCTGGCCGGCGACCAGGTCGTTCAGCGCCGGCGCCCCACCGCGATACGGCACATGCGTCATCTGCACGCCGGTGCGCAGCGCGAAGGCCTCGGCGGCGAGATGCTGCGACGCGCCGATGCCCGCGGTGCCGTAGTTGATGGCCCCGGGATGGGCGCGGGCATAGGCGATGAACTCCGCCACATTGTGCACCGGCAGCGAGGGATGGACGATCAGCATGTTCGCCTGCAGGGCGATCAGCGTGATGGGCGTCAGGTCGTGCTTGGGATCGTAGGGGAGCTGCGGATTGAGCGCCGGGCTGGTGACGATTGGACCGGCACCGGCCATGAGCAGCGTGTAGCCGTCGGGTGCCGCCTTGGCGACGTAGTCGGTGCCGACATTGCCTCCGGCGCCGCTGCGGTTGTCCACGACGAAAGGCTGGCCAAGCCGCTTCGACAGTTCAGCGCCCACCAGCCGCGCGACGATGTCCACGCTGCCGCCTGCCGGGAAGGCCACGACGACGCGCACCGGCCGCGACGGATAGGATTCCTCCGCACCCGCCACCATCGGAAGCAATGAGGCCGCGGTGATCAGCGTCCTTCTGGTCCACATGCTCGTCTCCATCATCTGCGGTGCGTGCAGCAGCCGCGGTCAGGACAGCCATGTGCGACGGTCGTGTAGTCCACCCCGTGTTGTTCTCATTCGCCGGGGCGAAGGATGCCCCGGCGGCAGTCGATCGCATCAGCCCAGCAGGATGCGGGCGTCGGCGATGGTGCAGCCCTGCGGTCCGGCAATCACCGGATTCAGGTCGATCTCCGCGATGTCCGGATGCGCCGAAGCGATGCCGGACAGCGCCATCATCAGGTCGATGATCGCATCGCGGTTCACGGCGGCGCCGCCGCGCACGCCGTCAAGCACCTCGGCATGGCGGATCTCGCCGAGCATCTCCGCGGCGTCGGCGCGACTGAGCGGCAGGGCACGGAACACCACGTCCTTCACCACCTCGACGAAGACACCGCCGAGGCCGAAGACCATGACCTTGCCGTAGATGGGATCCGTGGTGACGCCGAGGATAAGCTCGACGCCACGTGCGGCCATTGGTGTCACCAGCACGCCGGCCAGCGTCGCGCCGGGCGCGCGGCCGCGGACATCGGCGAGGATTCCGTCCACGCCGGCGGTCACCGCCGCGGGTCCGGCGAGGCCGAGGCGCACGCCGCCGACATCGGATTTGTGCAGGATGTCGCGGGAGACGATCTTCGCCGCGACCGGCACGCCGGAAAGTGCCGGCGGCAGGGCGGCGACATCCTCCGCCGTCGCCACCACGGCGAAGGGCGGCACCGCGACGCCGGACGCGGCGAGGAATTGAAGCGCCTCGGGTTCCAGCAGCGCCTTGCGGCCATCGGCGCGCACCTGACCCAGGATCGTGCTCGCGGCCAGGTCGGCTGCTGGCGTTGCTGCGGCCGGCTGCGCCTTGCGGTCCAGCACGCGGCGATAGGTGTTCAGCCCGGCGAGGCAGGCGGCGGCAACTTCGATGGACCGCACCACGGTGATGCCGCCCTCGCGCATGATGCGCATCGCCTCGGTGTTCCACTCGGCATAGTGATTCTGCACGACGATCGGCTTGCCGAATTCCTTCGACGCCGCGACCATGATGCGCGCCGCCTCGTTCTCGCCCTCGCGGATCCCATCCGTGTTGTTGCGGCACTGGTAGCCGCCGGCATAGCCGACCGACAGCAGCGCATCGATGTTCGGATCGGCGAGGATCGCGCGGGTGCAGGGGCCGAGGTAGCGCGGATGCGGATCCGTCGCCCCGCCATAGTCGACCGGATTGAAAAGCTGGCTCGCATTGGGCGAGATGGTCTTGAGTTCGGCCTCGGTCTGCGCTTCGAGCTTCGGGATCAGCAGGCCACGCTCGGCCAACGCATCGGCGGCCTGAGAAATCACGCCGCCGCCTTCCGACAGGATGCCGATGCGAAGCGCCGGCCTGCCGGCCTGGTGCGACAGGGCCTCGGCCACGGGGAACATTTCGTCCGACCGTTCCACGATGACGATGCCCGCCTGGCGCATCGCGCCCGCGCCGACCGCATAGTCGCCGGCGAGAGACCCGGAATGCGAGCGCGCCGCCCCCTGCCCCTGCTGCGTCCGCCCTGCCTTGAAGAGCACGACGGGCTTCTTCGCCGTCACCTCACGCGCCGCGTCGATGAAGGCGGCGCCGTCCTCGAAGCCTTCGGCGTAGACGATGACGGCGCGCGTCTCCTCGTCGTCGCCATAGTAGCGAAGGTATTCGTCGAAGCGGATGTCGCTCTCATTGCCGACGCCGACGAAGGTGGTGAAGCCGGCCTGCTCGTTGCGGATGCTGCTGGTCATCAGCGACATCGCGACATTGCCCGACTGCGACAGCACGCCGAGCCCACCCTTGTAGATGCCCGGCCAGCCGACGAGGTTCAGCCCCGTATGCGCATCGAAGATGCCGTTGGTGTTGGGACCGATCAGGCGGACACCGTACCGCTTGCCGGCCTCGATGGTGCGGGCTTCGAGTTCCGCGCCCTCGGCGCTCGCCTCGCCGAAGCCGCCGGCGAGCAGGACCGCGCCCTTCACGCCCTTCTCCCCGCATTCGGTCACCACCATCGGCGCGGCGCGCGCCGGGGTGCAGACCAGCGCCGTGTCGATCGCATAGGGTACGGCGGCGAGGTTCGGGTAGCAGGGGAGCCCGAGGATCTCGGTCTCCTTCGGATTGATCGGCGCGATGCGGCCTTCGAAGCCCTGGCGAAACAGTGCCTCGATGGCGCGGTAGCCGCGTTTCGCCGGATCGCGCGACGCGCCGATGATGGCGACAGCGGCTGGCTTGAGGATGTCGCGGATCGAGGTCCGGCTCGGAAGCGCGTCGGGCATCAGGTGCTGCTCGCGGAAAAGCGCACGGTCTGTGCGCGGGCCTTGAAATCGGTCACGACGTTGACGAGCGCGGGCCTGCCCTGCGCCACGGCCTGCGCGGCACGTTCGAGGGCCGGGCGGATCTGGTCCGGCGTCTCGACATATTCACCGTGGCAGCCGAGCGCCTTCGCCATCTCGTCGTAGCGGGTGTAGCCGAGCTCGCGGCCCGGCTTGTCGCGCTTGGGATCGGCGGTCCAGCCACCATTGAGGCTGATCACCGTGATCACCGGCAGCCCGTGCCGCGCGGCGGTGTCGAGCTCAAGCCCGTTGATCCCGAAGGACCCGTCGCCATGCAGCACGACCACGGTCTTGTCCGGCTTGGCCGCCTTGGCGCCGAGGCCGAAGGGCAGGCCGACGCCCATGATGCCGAAGGGACCCGAGTTCAGGCGGTGGCCCGGCGTATGGGTCGGGATGGTCTGCCGGCCGTAGTTCAGGATCTCCTGCCCATCGACGCAGAGAATGGCGTCGCGCGGCAGGAAGTCGCGGATCTCGCGGCACAGGCGCAGCGGGTGGATCGGCATCTGGTCGGTCGCGAGCGCGGCTTCCGCGGCCGGCGCCTTCTCGGCGTCGATGGCTGCGAGGCGATCGGTCCAGGCGGCGAAGCGATCGGCTGCGATGCGCCCCGCCGCGGCTTCCGAGAACTGCCCCAGCGCGACGCGCACATCGGCGCAGATGCCGAGCGTCACCTGCGGCGTCGCCGCGATCTCGCCCGGATCGATGTCGATGCGGATAAGCTTCGCTTCCCGTGCGAAGCGGGGCGGCTTGCCATGGCCGAAGACGTAGTTGAGCCGGGTGCCCAGCACGATCACCAGGTCGGCCTCCCGCAGCGCCGTGGACCGCGCATTGGGGAAGGCGCAGCGATGATCCTCGGGCACCACGCCGCGGCCCTGCGGCGTGGTGTAGAAGGGAATGCCGGTCTGATCGATCCAGGCTTCCATCGCAGCCGCGGCACCGGACCACAGGATGCCGCTGCCCGAGATCACCACGGGGCGCTCGGCGGCCTCGATCATTGCGATGGCCTGCGCGACCTGCGCCGGGTCGGCGGCCGGGCGCGGGCGCTCGCCAAGCGGCTCGGGCCATATCACATCGGCTTCCTCGACCGCGGCGAACAGCACGTCGCCCGGCAGATCGAGATAGACCGGGCCCGGCTTGCCAGAGATCGCGGTGCGGAAGGCGGTCGCGATCATCTCGGGGATGCGGCGCGGCTCATAGACGCGCTCGGCCCATTTGGTCAGCGGCTTCATGGCCGCGAGCTGGTCGAATTCCTGGAAGGCACCGATGCCGTATTCGCGCACCGGGCTCGATCCGCCGAACGCGACGACGGGCGCGCAATCCACCAGCGCATTGGCGAGGCCGGTGCCGAGGTTCAGCGCGCCGGGGCCGGAGCAGGCCATGCACACGCCCGGCGTGTTGCGCAGCCGGGCATAGGCATGCGCCATCATCGCGGCGGCCTGTTCATGGCGCACATCGATGCCGCGGATGCCGAGATCAATGCAGGCCTTCTCGGCCTGGAGCATCGGCGCGCCCATCAGGAAGAAGAACGTGTCGACGCCAAGACGCTGAAGCGTCCGGCCGACGAGGTCGGCACCAGTCAACGGCATGCGGGGTCCTGAACATCATGTAGCGGATCGCGGCGAAACGGCCCGGCCACGAGTTCTGGCGTCATATGTGATTGATATCAAACGGAATCTATAAGCAATTATTGATGCAAAAACCGACATTATCCAAAGGCTGATGCCAAACTGTGCAGCGGCTGCCATGGCCGAGCCGGGCCGTGTGCATCGGGGGGAGATCACAGGGCGATGGGGTGCGCGTCGAGGAGCACCAGCCAAGGATGGCCTGCAGGCGTTCAGCGGTGGCGCTGCTGCCATCGGCAGGGGCGCGCAGGGCGACGGACGCGTGCGGCTGCAACCGCCAGCATGCTTCGCTTTCGCGTTGGAGGGGCGCGCCCCTCCAAGCCACCCCGCCATCGGGATCCCATTGACGTTGCTCTGCAACGCCAATGGGTGCCCGCTGGATGCTGGGCATCCCGGACCGCAATCCATTGGTGCGGGGCACGGCGGTCATGACCCGTCCACACGGCGCGCTCCGTGCGGCAAAGCGGGTCTCCGCGTTGCCTGCCAGCCACGCGCGGCGCCAAGTAGTAAAGGTCTGCGAAGGCCCTTTGAGCGTGGCGCCACTGCCGCCAAGCCCGGAGGGAGGTAATCAGAAACGGCGAAGCATCGCAGGTCAGGCCAGCATTCGCCTGACGGCGTCACCATCACAAGGAAACCACCGGGAGCGCCAACCTCGAAATCGCAATGATTTCAAGCCTGCAGCGGCTCTCTATGGTGCGGTCGAGAAGATTCGAACTTCCACGGGGTTGCCCCCACTAGCACCTCAAGCTAGCGCGTCTACCATTCCGCCACGACCGCAAAACCGGTAGAGGGCGCGGCGTATAAC
>Ga0075012_10003860_pt1 | contig 14065 bp, 10 predicted proteins | sample All_14_2_FD_71474 | JGI IMG/M metagenome (GOLD analysis project Ga0075012, IMG submission 71474) | Freshwater microbial communities in response to fracking from Pennsylvania, USA - Allegheny Zone_MetaG_DW_15 | ecosystem: Environmental > Aquatic > Deep subsurface > Groundwater > Drilled... | reverse complement strand
CCGCGCGGGCCGATCCATATGAAGCCCTGTTGTGTGCCGTCCGGCGCGAGAAGGGCGGGAATTTCGCCGATCTCGCGAAACAGCGGCGCAAAGGGGCCGCGATTGCGATCGGCATTGTTGGCGGTGACGTAGAAGTCGTTGCTGGGATCGGCAGCGCGTAGGCGTGCGTCGATTTCCGCATAGGGGCGATCGGCGGCGTGGCTGTCGACGCTGCGCTCATAGTCCCTGTTCGCTTCGCGGCCCCACTGCACCCGTACCGGTGTCTGACCCAGAACGCCGGCGAAATGATCCAGCGACCATGCGGTTCGGGCGGGCCACTGATCGATCAGGCCGCGGAGCAGTGCGGGGCGGCTGGCGCGGTAATAGGCGCGATGGAAATGGCCGGGATCGATGTCGGTCAGTTCGTCGATGCCGTTGCCGGTCGGATCGCCTGCGGCGAGGCGTGCGCCGTTCTGCATCACCCAGTTCCATTTGCGCAGCCGCCATTGCAGCGTGCGCGCGCCGCGCAGGTAAGGGCTTTTCGCGGCGCGGGCGATTTCCGACTGGGCCAGCGCGAGCGGCAGGCCGGAGGACGCGATGCGCTGGGCTATGCGATCGGGGTCTTCGCCTTCCAGCAGCGCTTCCGCGATCTTCTCGCGCAGATCGTCGTTCATGAGAGCGGCACCGGCGGCGCTGCTGCCCCTTGCCGCGGCCTGTGCGGCCTTTCGTTTGTTGATCTTCGCCATGGCCTTGCTGTGATAGCGCCAGATGACAGTTGGATGACAGGGGCTGAAGGAAAAGCGCTACATGCGCCGCGTCCGATCGGGAATGTCAGCCCTTGAACGCGGCGGCCGTCGCGGCCAGCGATGCATCATGCGTCAAATCATAGTGCAGCGGGGTCACCGAGATATAGCCCTGCGCCGTCGCCTCCAGATCCGTGCCGGGCGGCGCCGAATCGGTATGGCCAAGCGCGAACCAGAAATAGCGATAGCCGCGCGGGTCCGTGCCTTCGGTCACGCTGGCGCGGTCGACATCGTGGAAGCCCTGTCGCACGACGCGGATGCCCCTGACGGCTTCCGGCGCGACGGCGGGGAAATTGACATTCATCAGCATGCGGCCGGCCGCCGGCATGGCGATCAGCGGGCGCAGTACCTTTTCGCCCCATGCCTCGGCGCAGGCGAAGGATACGGCATCGCCAACACCTTCGCGGGAATAGACCTGGCTGAGCGCGATCGACCGGACGCCGGAAATGGCGCCTTCCATCGCGGCGGCGACCGTGCCGGAATAGGTGACGTCCTCGGCCAGATTGGCCCCGCGATTGACGCCGGACAGGATGAGGTCCGGCGGGCTGTCCTGCATCACTTGCCGCATCGCCATCATGACGGCGTCGGTCGGCGTGCCGGTGACGCTGAAGCGGCGGTCCCCCTGCCGGTGGAGGCGGAGCGGGCGCGTCATGGTCAGGCTATGGCCGGCGCCCGACTGCTCCTCATGCGGGGCGACGACCCAGATGTCGTCGGACAGGGTGCGCGCGATCGTTTCCAGCACCGCGAGGCCCGGCGCGAAATAGCCGTCGTCATTGGTGAGCAGGATGCGCATTCCGGTTCTCCGTCATTCCAGCGCAGGCTGAATCTGGTTGCGATGGGGCGCTGTAGCCGAAAGAGATCCCAGCCTGCGCCGGGATGAAGTGTCTTAAAGAGGCATGAGTCGCGTAATGCCGCCCATATAGGGCGCGAGGGCGGCGGGGACATCGACGCTGCCGTCCTCCTGCTGATAATTCTCCAGCACAGCGACGAGCGTGCGGCCGACGGCGAGGCCGGAACCGTTGAGCGTGTGCAGGAAGCGTGTCGCCTTTTCGCCCTCCGGCTTGTAGCGTGCGTTCATGCGGCGCGCCTGGAAATCGCCGCAGTTGGAGATGGAGCTGATCTCACGGTAAGTCTGTTGGCTGGGCAGCCACACTTCCAGATCCCAGGTCTTGCGCGCGCCAAAGCCCATGTCGCCGGTGCAGAGCAGCATCTTGCGATAGGGAAGGTCCAGCGCCTGCAGAATGCCCTCTGCGGCGGCGCACATGCGTTCGTGCTCGGTCTCTGACTCTTCGGGGCGGCAGATGGCGACCAGTTCGACTTTCTCGAACTGATGCTGGCGGATGAAGCCGCGCGTGTCGCGCCCGGCCGAGCCGGCCTCCGAGCGGAAGCAGGGGGTAAGCGCGGTCATGCGAATCGGCAGGCTTTCGACCGGCACGATCTGTTCGCGGACAAGGTTGGTCAGGCTGACTTCGGCGGTGGGGATCAGCCAGCGGCCATCCGTGGTGCGGAACAGGTCCTCGGCGAACTTGGGCAGCTGGCCGGTGCCGTAGAGCGCGTCGTCGCGGACGAGCAGCGGCGGGTTCACTTCCTGATAGCCGTTTTCGATCGACTGGCGATCCAGCATGAACTGGGCGAGCGCGCGGTGGAGGCGGGCCATCGGACCGCGCAGCGCCGTGAAGCGCGCGCCGGACATGGCAGCCGCGCCCTCGAAATCGAGGCCCAGCGCCGGACCGAAATCGGCATGGTCCCTGGGCGTGAAGGCGAAGGCCCGCGGATCACCCCAGCGCGCCTGTTCGACATTGGCGGTTTCGTCCGCGCCCCCGGGTACGTCGTCGGCGGGCAGATTGGGGATGGCGGCCAGCATGGCGTCCAGCGCCTCACCGGTTTCGCGTTCCTGATCCTCCAGATGTGGCAGGCGTTCCTTCAACGCCGCGACCTCGATCTTGATCTGCTCGGCGAATTCCAGGTCCTTGGCGGCCATGGCCTGGCCGATCGCCTTGCTCGCTTCGTTGCGGCGCGCCTGGCCCTGCTGCAGCTCGGTGGCGAGTGCGCGGCGCTTTTCATCCAGGGCGAGGATGGCGGCGCTGGCGGGTTCCAGCCCCCGGCGCGCCAGTGCGGCGTCAAAAGCGGCAGGATTTTCGCGGATCGAGCGGATGTCGTGCATGGCCCGGCCTATGCCGCCGCTGCAGTGCGGAGGCAAGCCTGCGTGGCGCGCGGCCCAAAATGGAAAGAGGCGGCGTCCTGTCCGGACGCCGCCTCTCCATGCCTCCCCGCGACGGGGGCAATTCAGGCTGCTTCGCTGTCCTTCTTCTTCGCGAAGCGACGGCGCGCCATGAGGGCTGCGGCACCCGCACCGAAGATGAGCACCATCGGCGGCGCCGGCACATCGGTGCCGCCGCTGCTGCTCGACGTGCCGCCCGAGCTGCTGGACGAGGACGAGCTGGAAGAGCTGGACGACGAGCTGCTGCTGGTCGTGCCGAAGCTGGAGGAGCCACCGGTCGCGCCCGAGGACGTGCTGGAGGACGACGATCCGCTCGAACCGGTGGACGAGGATGACGACCCGCCCGACGATCCATGGCCACCCGAGCTGCTGGATGAAGACGACGACGAGGATGACGAGGAACTGGACGACGAAGAGCTGCTCGACGAGCTGGTGCTGACATTGCCCGAAGAGGTCGACACGTTGCCGGAGGACGTGCTGACGTTGCCGGACGATGTCGAGACATTGCCCGAAGATGTGCTGACGCCACCGGTGGAGGTTGAGACGCCACCGGTCGAAGTGCTGACGCCGCCCGTGGAGGTGCTCACACCGCCGGTCGAGGTCGATACGCCCGAACTGGTCGAGGTCGAGCCCCCGCTGGTGGAGGAGGAAGTGCCGCCCGAACTGGTGGAGGTGCTGCCGGTCGAGGTGGACGAGACAACCACGCTGCCGCCACCGCCGCCGCTGCCGCCCCCGAAGAAGCCGCCGAAGAAGCCGCCGCCCATGCCGCCGAAGCCGCCGCTGCCGCCGATCACCATCGGCACCGCGCCGCCACCGCCGCCGGACAGGAACGGCGCTTCGGGCGCAGGCATCGGCGGCAGGGGCACAGGGGCCGCCTGATTGGTGACAGTGATGGTCGTGGGCGCGCAGGCCTGTGCGGTGCGCACCGGCTTTGCCTTGCGCACGGCGACATGCTTGCGCACGGGCGCCTTGGCTTTCTTGATGCTCTGTACGTAGGGCGCGCGTTGCTTTTCCGCGACATGGACAGCGCCACCGCCGATGATTGCGCCGCCGCACGCGCAGGCGCAAAGCTTGGAAAGGGCCATACGAACGGACATTACACAGCACTCTTGTCGTTTTCACTGTCGGCTGCCCGTCCCCTGGCGCCGACTGTTGCTGTGTCCACCAAGCCCGAAAAAAAGCGTTAACTTCAACCGGGTTAACCACCATTGTCGGGATTGGTTGGCCCAATTCGGGATCGTCCGGTCAACGCTTCTGGTTAATGTGCCGGGCGGGGACAGGCGGGACGAGAATGGTGACCATAGCGGCGATGGGCGCGCCAATCCGATGTCCCAAGTGCGACCATGCCGCAGCGCAGCGGCGAACGCGGCTTGTGCGGGGGATCGGCCATGGGTATAGGCGCGCTCGAAGACAGTGTCCGGTCAACGGGTCTCTGCCCCGCGATCACTCGTTTCGGAGTGCCTAATGGCGACGGCCCCCAATGACAAAAGCGACGGCAGCAAGCCGATCCTGACCAACCTGCCCGACGATTACCGACCTTCGGCCGACGAAGAGTTCATGAATCCCCGGCAGCTCGAATATTTCCGGCGGCGGCTGCTTGACTGGAAAAAGCAGATATTGAGCGAAGCGGAAGGTACGCTGGCGGTGTTGCAGAACGAGCCGCTGCGCGAACCGGACCTCAATGACCGCGCATCGAGCGAAACCGACTGGTCGATCGAACTGCGCACGCGGGATCGCCAGCGCAAGCTGATCTCCAAGATCGATGCGGCGCTGCGCCGGATCGACGAGGGCGAATATGGCTATTGCGAAGTCACGGGCGAGCCGATTTCGCTCGGACGACTGGAGGCCCGCCCGATCGCAACCATGACGGTCGAAGCGCAGGAGCGGCACGAGCGTCAGGAAAAAATCTCTCGCGACGATTAATCGCTTCTAAACATGGGCAGTTTATCGCCGGGTGCAGGAAATTCAGCGCACCGGAGCGATGATGGCGGCGGGTTTGGACGAAGACGGCGTGGATGAAGGCGGTGCGGAAGGGCGTGGCCCTGCGCGTGCTGCACCGCGAGACAGTCTGTTCCTGCTGACGGAATTGCACAACGCCCAGGGCGTCGCGCTGGGCAAGGCGCGGGTGCGCAACCTGTCCGCAACCGGCATGATGATCGAGACCGACGCACCGCTGGCCAAGGACCAGCGCCTGCAGTTCGCATTGCGCGGCCTGGGCGAAGTTGCAGGTTCCGTCGCGTGGGTGCGCGAAGACCGTATCGGCGTCGTATTCGATCAGGAAATCGATCCGCAGCGTACGCGCAAGCCCGTGGGTCAGGGCGCGGGGGACCATGATGTACCGGCACATCTGCGTACCGCGGGTCGCTTCAGTCGCGGGCGGTAATTCGGGTCGTCAGCTTTGTGAAAGCCTCCATCTCACCGCCAGACCCGCTTTCGCGGGCATGACGGTGATGGCGTGACGGAGTGCCTGCTGCCCGTCAGTGGAAGGCGGCAAGCTCCTCCTTCAATCTCAACTTCTGTTTCTTGAGTGTCGCCAACAGCGTTGCGTCCGGCATGGGACGGCTGGTTTCCGCCTTAATGCGGGCGTCGAGCCCTGCATGCTTTGCCTGAAGTGCCGAAACATGGCTGTTGTCCATGACATTCTCCTTTAGCTGAGTTGTCGGGACAAAGAAGTAGATCATGATTCGGTGAGTCTGTCTTTAGCCGAATCGCCGATTGCGATATTTGCATGCGGCAGTGCGACAACCGGAGCGATCAAAGACCGCGGCCGGGACGATAAGGGGCGTCATGACGGAATGACCGATGAAGAAATCATGCGTCGACTGGAACTGTTGCGCGTCGAGCATCGCGACCTCGACAGCGCCATCGGTGCGCTGGTGGATAGCGGCGTCGGCGACCAGTTGCAGATCGCGCGGTTGAAGAAGCGCAAGTTGCGCCTGCGCGACGAGATTGCCCAGCTGGAAGACATGCTGGTTCCCGACATTATTGCCTGAAATAATCACCTTTGTGCAGAATCCCATTTTGGGACAGTGAATGATCCGTTACAAAACAGAGGGTTAATGGACCTGACGCCGCGACTCGGGTGTGGCACGACGCGGATATGAGCGAGGATGCACGGATGAACCGAGCGCTGCACGGACGGCTGGTCGAAGGCCTGTATGTGGAAGCCATGGTGATGGCCGACGAGGCGCGCCATTATCTGGGCCGGGACAGTGTAGGCAGCCGACCGGAGATGAGCCCCGTGGAGCGCATCAGCTATTCCTGCGAAGCGCTGAAGGTCACGACGCGGCTGATGCACATCATTGCCTGGCTGATGGCGCAGCGCGGATGGCAGCGTGGGGAAATCAGCGATGCGGATGTGCGCAGCCCCAAATATCGCCTGGGCGAAGCGAACCCCACCGATCCTGCCGAGATCGCGCCCTTTCCTGCCGGCGCACGCTTTCTGATGGAAGCCAGTGGCGACCTGTATAGCCGCGTTGCGCGACTGGAGCAGGGCATGGCGGCGGAACTGGAAGCGGTGGACAGCCCCGCGCGCGCGCTGATCGGTCGGCTGGAAAGCGCATTCTGACGGGCGAGCGCGCGTAAAGCGCTTCCCCGGTTGTTCTGGACGTTCTAGGAGAGAGCCATGTTTCGTGGCTCGCGGGTCGTCCGTAATCGTCCTGTCCTCGCGGGCGCAGTGCTGCTGGCGCTGTTGCCGGCCGTTGCCTCGGGGCAGGAAAGTACGCCGCCCGCCATCGCGCCTGCGTCTCCCCCTCCGGCGGATGCGCCGTCTGCCGATCAGGCCGTTGTCGATCCGGGACTGGATGCCGCCATGCCTGACATCGGCATCGCGTGGCCGGATATGGGCAGCGCCGACAGTGTCACGCCGATCGCGCCGCAGCCTGGCGATGCAGTCGAGATAGCAGTTCCGCCCCCGATCGACGTGGCTCCTGCGCCGGAGGCCGAGGCGCCCGAACCTGTGGTGGCCGACAGTGGCGCCGATCAGAAATACCGTGTCGTGCTGAACGGCCTGGACGGCGTCGCCGACGACGCCTTCATGCTGCGTTTCAACGAACTGTCCGTCCTGAAGCAGGATCAGAACCGCGCCGCGAACCTGGCGCAGATCAATCGGCGCATCAAGGAAGACAGCAAGCTGCTCGACACGCTGTTGCGCGCGCGGGGATATTATGCGGCGCGCATCCGCGGCAATGTGACGCCGCCCCCGGCCGGCGACGACAGATTGCGCGCGACGTTCGATATCGTGCCGGGTACGCAATATGTACTGGCGTCAGTCAATATCGAGGGGCTGGCGGAGACGGGTGAGCGCGAGCCGAAGTTGCGCGACGCCTTTAACGTCAAGGTCGACGATCCGGTGGATGCGGATCGGATAACGGCTGCCCAGGGATCGTTGCGGACCGCGTTGGGCGAGAATGGATTTCCCTTTGCCAAGGTCGACGATCCCGAAGTGCGGATCGACCATGACACGCGCAAAGGCGATCTGGACATCGTCGTCACGTCAGGCGGCTATCGCAGTTTCGGCGCGATCCGCATGGCAAATGAAGAGATTTTCAGCGCCGCGCATGTACAGCGTATCGCGCGCTTTCGGCCCGGCGATACCTTTGAAGCATCCGAAGTCGATGATCTGCGTCGCGCTATCGTCCAGACCGGGCTTGTCTCTTCCGTTACCTTGAAGCCGCAGGAAGCGGGCGACGGACAGCATGTCGACATTGGCGTGGACGTGTCGCCTGCGCCGTTCCGCACCATTGCCGGCGAAGTCGGCTATGGCACCGGCGAAGGCTATCGTCTGGAAGGCAGCTGGCAGCATCGCAATTTCTTCCCACCCGAAGGTGGCATCACGCTGCGCGGGGTGGCCGGCACGCAGGAGCAGCTGGGCTCCGTCACCTATCGTCGCGGCAATTTCCGCAAGCGCGACCAGGTGCTGACGGCGCTTTTTTCCGCCGGAAACCTGAACCGTGACGCCTATGACGCGCGCACGATCACGCTGTCCGCGTCGCTGGAGCGGCAGACCAACATCCTGTTCCAGAAGAAATGGATATGGAGCATCGGCGCGGAACTGGTCGCGTCGGACGAGCGCGACAGTTACAGCAAGATCGCAGGCGGCGGCCGGCGCAGCTATCTGATCGCCGCATTGCCGGTCAGCCTGACCTATGACGGCAGCGACAATCTGCTCGATCCGACGACCGGATTCCGCCTGGGCGGGCGGATCAGCCCGGAAGTGTCGTTTCAGGATAGCGTGTTCAGCTATGTGCGGACGCAGATCGACGGCAGCTATTATCAGCCGATGAGCGATCGCGTTGTCCTGGCCGGGCGCGTGCGTCTGGGCAGCATATTGGGATCAAAGTCGAGCCGGATCGCGCCTTCGCGGCGCTTCTACGCTGGCGGCGGCGGATCGGTGCGCGGTTATGGCTATCAGGACATCGGTCCGCGCGACGTCAACAACGACCCCATCGGCGGCAAGAGCCTGTCCGAATTTTCGCTGGAGGCGCGCGTGCGCTTCGGCAATTTCGGCGTCGTGCCGTTTGTCGATGCAGGCAATATCTCCACCGCATTCCTGCCCGAATTCGACAATCTGCGCATCGGCGCGGGCGTGGGCGTGCGTTATTATTCCAGCTTCGGTCCGATCCGCGTCGATGTCGGCACGCCGATCAATCCCGACAAGGGCGATCCGCCGGTCGCCGTCTATGTATCGCTGGGGCAGGCTTTCTGATGGCGGAGGAGGACGACGCCCTGCAGGCCACTGCCGCGCCGCCAAGACGATCATCGTGGCAGCGCAACCTGTTGCTCGGCATCCTGGGCATAGTGCTGATCGTCGCGGGCGCGCTTGTCTGGCTCGACACGGGTGCGGGGCATCGCTTTATCGTGTCGCGCATTTCCCGCGTGGCGCCACCTTCGGGCCTGCGCATCGCCGTCGGACGCATCGATGGCAGCATATACAGCAAGGCCGTGTTGCGCGACCTGGTGCTGTCCGACCCCAAGGGGCGGTTTTTCTCCGCGCCGCTGGTGCATCTCGACTGGTGGCCCTTTGCCTGGGCGTACAACCGGCTGGATATCGACCGGCTGGCGATCCCGCAGGCGACCCTGCACAAGCTGCCGAAGCTCAACCCATCCAAGCAGGAAGGACCGATCCTGCCGGACTTCGACATCCGGTTGATGGAACTGCGCGTCGACAGGCTGACGGTGGAAAAGCCGGTTGCGGGCAAGCCGCACGTCATGAGCCTGCGCGGCGATGCCGATGTCCGTTCCGGCCGGGCGGTGGTCGACCTGCAGGTGCGCGCGCTGACGGGCAAGGACGCGCTGTTGCTGGCGCTGGACAGCCGGCCGGACGATGATCGCTTTGATATGGATGTGACCGTGAACGCCCCCAAGGGCGGCGTGATCGCGGCGATGGCGGGACTGACCCAGGACGGCAACCTGCGCATCGACGGCAAGGGCACATGGACCAACTGGGCGGGTCGCGCGGTGGCGACGCTGGACGGCCAACCCGCCATCGGCCTGCGGCTGGGCGCGCGCAGCGGCACCTATCGGCTGGATGGATCTGTCGAAGGGGCAGTGATGGCGGGCAACGGCCTGTTGCAGCGCATGACCGCGCCGCGCCTGGCATTGACGGGAACGGGAACGTTCGAGAGCCGAACGTTGCGGGGGGAGCTGTCCGCGGTGTCGCCGGCGGTGGCATTGTCCGCGAAGGGCGGCTTTGGGCTGGGCGGCGGCGGTTTCGACAATCTGACGCTGGACCTTAAACTGACGAAACCGCAGGCGTTGCTCAAGACGATGGGTGGGCGCGACGTTGCGGCGCGCGTGCGGCTCGATGGCCCGACCGGATCGCCGCGCTTCGAATATCTGCTGGCTGCACGGACGCTCGCATTCGGCAAGACCGTGCTGCAAGACGTGCGGGCGAGCGGCAAGGGGCGCAAGGCGCAGGGGGGACCGGCGCAGATACCGGTGGCGCTGTCGGCGCGGGCCATGGAGGGGCATGGTGATCTGGTCGCGACACTGGTGCGCAACTTTCGGCTGGATGGCATGCTCCAGCTGCAGGACCAGAAGCTGACGAGCAATGCGATGCGCATTCGGTCCGACAAGCTCAATGGCACGTTGCTGGCCATCGCGGACCTGAAGACCGGGCGCTATGATCTGGCCCTGGCGGGGGACATCAACGGGCTGTTGATCCACGGGCTGGGCGTTGTCGATCTGCGCACCAAGATGAAGGCCGTGCCCGGTGCACGCGGGGCCTTTACGCTGAAGGGCGACGCGGTGGCGAACATGCGTCGACTGGACAACAGCTTCTTCCGAACCCTGGGCGGCGGATTGCCGCGCCTCAAATCCGCGCTGCTCCTGGGTCCTGATGGCCAGTTGCGGTTCAGCGACCTGACGCTCGATGGCCCGCACCTGTCGTTGAAGGCGGACGGCTATCGTCGCACCGATGGAACCTTTCGGTTCGAGGGTGGTGGGGCGCACACGCAATATGGCCCGCTGCGTCTGACCCTTGACGGGCACATCGAGCGGCCGGGCATCGACCTGTTGCTGGAGCGTCCCTTCAATCCGGCAGGGCTGACGGACGTGGCCGTGAAAATGGCGCCGACGCTCGCCGGATATGATTTCACCGTGCATGGCGGATCAACGCTCGGGCCGTTCGACGGCGACGGGCAGGTCCTGCTCCCTGCCGGGCGCGAGGCGACGATTGCCGTCAGGCGGTTGCAGGTCGACGGCACGACGGCGCAAGGCGCGCTGCGCGCCGTGACGGGCGGACTGGACGGCACGCTGGACCTGACCGGATCTGTAACGGGCAAAGTGGCGCTCAGTGTCCCACAGGATGTGCAGCAGATCCGCGCGCAACTGACGGCGCGAGAAGCCAGCTTCGACGGACCGGCACCAATCATCGTGCGGCGCGGGACGCTGGACGCCACGATCGCCCTGCACCCGGCAGGCACCACGATCGATGCGTCGCTGGATGCACGCGGCGTGCGCGTGGGGCCGATGATCGCCAACCGCATTCAGGGTACCGCGAAGCTGGTCGATGGATCAGGCACGGTGACGGCCAGTCTGGTTGGCCAGCGTGGACGCTTGTTCGAGCTCAACGGGCAGGCGGAGATCAGCCCGGACCGCGTGCGGATCACGGGCGGCGGCACGCTGGACCGGCGGCCGATCAAGCTGGCAAACGCAGCGGTGCTGACCCGCACGGACGATGGCTGGCGGCTGGCGCCCGTAACGATCAGCTATGCCGGCGGTACGGCGCAGTTTGCGGGGCGCGCGGGGGGAGAGACCACCGAGATAGACGCACGCTTGCAAAAGATGCCGCTTTCCATCCTCGACATGGCGAAGGCCGAGCTGGGGCTGGGCGGCATGGCGACGGGCTCTATCCGCTACGTAAGGCCCAAGGGAGGACAGCCGACAGGCAATGCGGAGCTGCGTATACGCGGACTGACGCGATCCGGCCTGTCGCTCAGTTCGCGACCGATCGATCTGGGCGTCAACGCGATGCTCTCTGTCGACCGGTTTGCGGCGCGGGCGGTTGTGGTCGACAAGGGCCAGACCATCGGCCGCGCCCAGATGCTGCTGACGCCGCTGGGTCACGGATCGACGGTCGAGCGGCTGCGGCATGCGCCGATGAATGCGCAGCTGCGCTACAGCGGCACGGCAGACACGCTCTGGCGCCTGACCGGCATAGAGATCATCGACCTGTCCGGCCCGGTCACGGTCAGCGCCAATGCGCGTGGCACGATGGCAGATCCTTCGATTGCGGGTTCGCTGGCGACGGACAATGCCGGTGTGGACAGCCCCATCACCGGCATGCGCCTGACCGGCGTAAAGGCGCGGGGACGGTTCAGCGGATCGCAACTGGTGCTGACGGAAATGTCGGGCGCTGCGCGGGGCGGTGGCACCGTGCGGGGCCAAGGCAGTTTCGATTTTTCGGTCGGGCAGGGCGTCGGCATCGACTTGACCATGCAGGCGGACAATGCCGCATTGCTGGAGCGTGACGACATAGCCGCAACAGTCACCGGGCCGATCACGATCAAATCCGGTGGCAATGGCGGTGTCATCGGCGGTGACGTGGTGCTCAACCGCAGTCGCTTCACCCTGGGCCGCGCGGCCGCCGTGGCCCAGATACCGCAGCTGAACGTGGTGGAGATCAACCGGCGTGGCGAGGAGATCGAAACGGCGGAACCCGAACGGCCGTGGCGGCTGGACATGCATGCGCGTGCGCGCAACCGCCTGACCGTGACCGGGCTGGGCATCGACAGTGAATGGCGTGCGGATCTGCAACTGGGGGGAACCGTCACCAACCCCACGGTGCTGGGTACAGCGGAACTGGTGCGTGGCGACTATGAATTTGCCGGCCGTACCTTCCAGTTGCGCGAGGGGCGTATCCGGTTCAACGGCAACGCGCCGATCAATCCCACCCTGGATATCGAAGCGGAGGCCGATGTCAGCGACATCCAGGCGACGATCAAGGTCGGCGGGACCGGCCTTGCCCCCGAAATCAGCTTTACGAGCGTGCCGGCGCTGCCCGAGGATGAGCTTTTGTCGCGCATCCTGTTCGGCACGTCGATCACCAGCCTGTCCGCGCCGGAGGCGTTGCAGCTGGCGTCTGCCGTGGCGGCCCTGCAGGATGGCGGTGGTGGCCTTGACCCGATCAACGCGGTGCGCAAGGCCACGGGCCTTGACCGCCTGCGTATCCTGCCCGCCGATACGACCACCGGTCAGGGCACATCGGTCGCGGCTGGCAAATATCTGACGCGCAAGACTTATGTGGAACTGATCACCGACGGGCAGGGCTATTCCGCCACGCGGATAGAATATCAGATCACGCGCTGGCTTTCGGTGCTGGGGGCTGTTTCCACCATTGGACGGCAGAGCATGAACTTGCGCGCGTCGAAGGATTATTGACGGACATGGAGCGCCAGCGGTCCCGGATCGACGCCAGTGCGCCGATCAGCGTGATGGACCTGTTTACGATCGGCATTGGTCCTTCGAGTTCCCACACGGTGGGCCCGATGCGCGCTGCGCGCATCTTCATGGATGGGCTGCCGGAGAAGCCGGTGCGTGTGCAGTGCGAACTGTACGGATCGCTTGCGCTGACGGGCAAAGGGCATGCGACCGACGCGGCGATCCTGCTGGGCCTGTCCGGCCACAGACCGGAAACGATCGATCCGGATGCAGTGCCCGGCATACTGGCCGCCATTCGCCATGAGCGGCGGATAAGTTTTGGCGGCGCGATCGGCGGCTATGTTCCTTTCGTCGAGGAGAGCGATCTTCTTTTCCACAAAGGCGAATTTCTGGAAGCACATTCCAACGGCATGCGTTTCAGCGCCTGGTTTGAAGATCGCGAGGCGCCTGTTGTGCGGGAATATTATTCGATCGGCGGCGGCGCGGTGTCGCCGGGCGGCGCAATGCCGCGCGACGCCGCATCGCTCGGCCACAATATCGTTCAGCCGCATCCCTTCGCCTCTGCCGCGGAGATGCTGGGCCAGGGGGAGGAAACCGGCCTCAGCATCGCCACGCTGGTGCTGCGCAACGAAGCGGCATGGCGACCCGGCGGCGAAACCGAGGCTTTCCTTGATCGGGTGGCCGATGCCATGTTCGCATCGATCGATCGCGGCATGCAGCAGGAAGGGCTGCTGCCCGGCGGGCTGAAGGTGCGGCGTCGGGCGCGGGCCATCCATCAGCGATTGCGCGCGTTGCAGGACCATGCGGGGCCGGCGCAGGTGTTCGAATGGGTGAGCCTGTTCGCGCTGGCGGTGAACGAGGAGAATGCCGCCGGCGGGCGCGTGGTGACCGCGCCCACCAATGGCGCGGCGGGCGTTATCCCCGCCGTGTTGCGCTATTATCGCCGTTTCGTGCCGGGCGCCGACCGGGAAGGCGAGCGGACGTTGTTGCTCACGGCTGCCGCAATCGGTTTTCTCTACAAAAAGCGCGCATCCATTTCTGCCGCGGAAATGGGATGCCAGGGTGAAGTCGGCGTCGCCTGTTCCATGGCGGCGGCGGGCCTGGCCGCTGTGCTGGGCGGTACCAACCAGCAGATCGAGAACGCCGCCGAGATCGGCATGGAGCATAATCTGGGCCTGAC
>Ga0075012_10003859_pt1 | contig 14069 bp, 13 predicted proteins | sample All_14_2_FD_71474 | JGI IMG/M metagenome (GOLD analysis project Ga0075012, IMG submission 71474) | Freshwater microbial communities in response to fracking from Pennsylvania, USA - Allegheny Zone_MetaG_DW_15 | ecosystem: Environmental > Aquatic > Deep subsurface > Groundwater > Drilled... | reverse complement strand
CTGTTGACGCAGGTTCGCACCGCCAGTTCTCTGGAGGCGGCACTGAGTCTGCTGCCGCAACTGGCCGAGGGTGAAAGCGTGATCACCCAGACCGGCGAGTGGATTGCCGCCGACAGTGTCCGTCTCGTCTGTGCCGGCGAAGCCCAGCACGGCGCGCTGGCTCGCGAGCGCGACATCCAGCAGTTGCGGGCCGAAATCGACGCACTGGGACTGCGCGATCAAGCGCTGACGGAATCCCTGGGCAAAGCGCGCGAGCAGCAGCAGGACACGGAATTGGCGCGCGAAGAAGCGCAGCGCGCGCTTTATCTCGCCCACCGCCACGTCGCCGAACTGGCGGGTCAGGTGCAAAGCTTGCGCGGACGTGTCGAGTCCGCCCAGTCGCGCGTCAACCGGATCGAATCCGAATTGCTGCAGGTCGCCGAGCAGATGCAGCACGCGCAATCGCAGGCGGCAGAGGCGCGCGCCGCTCTTGACGAGGTACTGCAGGCGATGGGTGAGCACGAGACTCGGCGCCTGCATCTGGAAGCCGAGCGCGAACGCCTGCACACCGCCCGCGAACACGCACACGTTCGCGCACGCGAAGTGCGTGAACGCAGTCACGCCCTGGCCCTGCAACTCGAATCACGGCGCAGCCAGCATCAGGGACTGCAGCAGTCGGTTCAACGCATGCTGGCGCAGCAGATGCAGCTGGCGCAGCGACTGAGCGAGCTGGATGCCCAGTTGGCTGTGGGTGACGCGCCTCAGGCGGCACTGCAGGCCGAGCGTCAGACCTTCCTGGAAGCACGCAGCGATGTTGATCGGCAACTGGCAGCCGCGCGTTCCGCGGTGGAGGGCATTGACGCAGAATTGCGCGCCAACGAGCAGAAGCGGCAAATGCTGGATCAGCGCGCGCTGTTGTTGCGTGATCAGATCACCCGTCGGCGTCTCGACGAGCAAGCGATGGCGCTCAAGGCGCAGGGACTGTCCGAAGCCTTGCAGGAAGCCGGACTCGACATGACCGAGGTACTGGCTGCCCTGCCCACCAGCGCGGATGCCGAGCAGTGGCGACGCACACTGGCAGACCTGGAGGCGCGCATCCGTCGACTCGAACCGGTCAATCTCGCTGCCATTCAGGAGTTCGGCGAACAATCGCAACGCAAGGAGTACCTCGACAGCCAGCACAAGGATCTGACCGAGGCGCTGGAGACGCTGGAGGGTGCCATCCGCAAGATCGACCGTGAGACACGGGGTCGTTTCAAGGACACCTTTGATCGGGTCAATACCGGAATGCAGGAGTTGTATCCACGCTTGGTCGGTGGTGGGCATGCCTATCTGGAGCTGACCAGCGAAGACCTGCTGGAAACCGGCGTCGCCATCATGGCGCGCCCGCCGGGCAAACGCGTATCGAACATTTCGCTGCTGTCGGGCGGCGAAAAGGCATTGACGGCAGTGGCCATGATCTTCGCGATCTTCCGCCTCAACCCGGCCCCCTTCTGTCTGCTCGACGAAGTGGATGCGCCACTTGATGAAGCCAATGTCGGACGTTTTTCGGCGATGGTCACCGAGATGTCCGAGCGCGTGCAGTTCCTGTTCGTGACGCACAACAAGGCCACCATGGAATCGGCACGCCAACTGGCGGGCGTCACCATGCGTGAACCCGGCGTGTCGCGATTGGTGTCGGTCGACATTGACGAAGCGGCTCGCTTGATGGGTGCCGCCTGAGTCGCGCCATGCGCCCAAGCATCGACTTCAATTGCGACGTCGGCGAGTCCTTCGGACCTTGGCGAATGGGCCACGACGACGCGCTGCTGCCGTTTGCCAGTTCGGCGAACATCGCCTGCGGCATGCACGCGGGCGACCCGATGGTCATCCAGCACACCATCGCCCTTTGCCAGCGCCATGGTGTCGCCATCGGAGCACATCCCGGATTTCCCGATCTGCAGGGTTTCGGGCGGCGCACGCTGGGCATGAGCGCGACCGAGATCCATGCTTGCGTGCTGTATCAAGTCAGCGCGCTGGCGGGCATGACTGGTGCGGCCGGTGCAAGACTTCACCACGTCAAACCGCATGGCGCGCTGTATCACATGGCCAACACGCACGCGGATGTCGCCAGCGCGGTGGTGGACGCCATTCGTAGCGTCTCGCCGACGCTGAAACTGTACGCACAAGCGCAGAGCCGTCTCGCCCTCGTCGGTCTGCAGGCCGGGCTGCCAGTCGTCGAAGAAGCCTTCGCAGAACGGCGATATGAGGCGGACGGTCGACTGACTCCACGCGATCATCCCGATGCCATCATTCACGACGTGGACCTGGCCACGCAGCAGGTGGCACAACTGTTGACGGGTGAAGGCATCACCGCGCGCACCGGCGAGCGTTTGCGCTTGCGCGCCGACACGATCTGTCTGCACGGTGATCGTCCCGATGCGGTGGATTTCGCCCGCCGCTTGCGCGACGCCATCGACGCTGTGGGTTGGCGCGTGGCGGCACCGTGAGCGAGGCGGTTTCACTGTGGCCGTTGTTGGGCGTGCTGATGGTCGTGCTCGGCTTCGCGTTGCGGCTGAATCCGGCACTGGTGGTTGTCGTCTCTGGCGTAGCGACCGGCCTCATCGCGGGCATGTCGCCGACGCAGGTGCTGGCGCTGCTCGGCAGTGCCTTCGTCAAGAACCGCTACCTGGCATTGCTGATCCTCACCCTGCCGGTGGTTTCCCTGCTCGAACAGCACGGCTTGCGTGAACAAGCACGGCACCTGATCCTGCGACTTCGCGGCGCCACCGCAGGGCGTTTGATGCTGGCCTATCTCGCCGTACGGCAACTGCTGTCGGCCATCGGCCTGCACAGCCTCGGTGGTCACCCACAGACAGTACGCCCGCTGCTGGCGCCGATGACCGAAGCGGCTGCAGAAGCACAGCATCCCGGCCTCAGCGATAGCGACCGTGAGCGGCTTCGCGCGCTGGCCGCCAGCACCGACAACGTGGGATTGTTTTTCGGCGAGGATATCTTCATCGCCTTCGGCGGCGTGCTGTTGATGCAGAGCTTTCTGGCCGACAACGGCATCCACATCGAGCCGCTGCAGATCGCCGTATGGGGCATTCCGACCGCGATTTGCGCGTTCGCGATTCACGGCACGCGCCTGTTGGCAGAGGATCGCCGCCTGCAGTCTCGTCAACGCTTGGGCGACGACGCATGATCGGCATCCAGAGCATCTACACGCTGGCCGGGATCTACCTGCTGTGGATAGCCTGGTGCAGCCTGCGCGATGCGCGCCATCCGCGTCGCCTCGGGACGGCGACGTTCTGGGCCTTGCTGGGCATCGCCATGCTGATCGGCCAATGGTTGCCGGACGCGGTGATGGGCGGCGGCGTGCTCGCATTGGCCCTGCTGGCAGGCAGTGGGCAGGTCCGTGCGGGCTCACATGTGGCGGAGTCGGTTGACACCTTGCAGCAACAACGTCAGCGCCATGGCAACCGGCTGTTCCTGCCCGCACTGATCATTCCGCTGGTGACGGTCCTTGTCGCGCTGGGTGGAAATCAGCTGCGGATCGCGGACGTCGCGTTGTTCGATTCGGTGCTGACCACCCAGATCGGTTTTGGACTGGCCTGCGGGCTCGCCTTTTTGGCCGCCGTCGGGTTGACCCGAAGGCACCCGGTCGACGCGCTGACGCGTTCCAGAAACCTGCTCGACGCGGTCAGTTGGGCCACCCTTCTGCCGGTGCTGCTGGCGACCCTCGGTAGCGTGTTTGCTGCCGCTGGCGTCGGCGATGCGGTCGCGGCATTGGTGCGTCCCTGGGTTGACGCCGACAGTCGTCTGGCCGTCGTCCTTGCCTATACCCTGGGTATGGCGGGATTCACCATCATCATGGGCAATGCCTTTGCGGCGTTTCCCGTCATGAGCCTCGGGATCGCCCTGCCCATGCTCGTTCAGGGTCAGGCTGCCAACCCCGCCATCGTGGTCGCCATCGGCATGCTCTCCGGCTACTGCGGGACCTTGCTGACCCCGATGGCCGCCAACTTCAACCTGGTGCCGGCCGCCCTGCTGGAACTGCGCGATCCCTACGCGGTGATCCGCGCCCAGTGGCCAACGGCACTCCCCTTGTTGGCAGCCAACATCGCCCTGATGTACTGGCTGGCGTAACACGCTGCCTGCGCGGTGTTCGGTGTGATGCGGCGATTCATACCGATTTAACCACGCGGTGTGCCGGAAGCCGCAAACTCATCCTTTGATCGCAAAGACCGACTCCACATGCCCGTGTCCGTTCGCTCCCTGCTGACCGCGACCCTTCTCTGCGCCCTGAGCCTGCAGACCTCGGCGCAGACGCTGGATTCGGCAGCGCCGAAATCATCCCTCCCCGACATCGGTTCGTCCGCCGAGTCGGTGATCACGCCCGGCGATGAAGTGCTCTATGGCAAGGCGGTCCTGCGCCAGATCCGCTACAGCGGCGAACTGCTCGACGATCCACTGTTGACCGACTATCTGCAGGCCATGGGCGAACGAATCGCCCGCCAGGGTGAGCGCACCGAGCAGCCGTATACCTTCTTCTTCATGAAGTCGCGCGACATCAATGCGTTCGCAACCTTGGGTGGGTACGTCGGCATGAACGCCGGATTGTTTCTCACCGCAACGCGCGAGGACGAGGTGGCGGCCGTGCTGGCGCATGAGATCTCTCACGTCACCCAGCGCCACGTGCTGCGCGCCTATGAGCGACGCAGCAAGGACACCTTGCCCATCATGCTGGCGACCTTGGGAGCCATTCTGGTGGCGCAGTCAGCGGGCGGCAACAGCAGCGGCGAGGCAACCGAAGCCGCGGTGGCCAGCGGCATGGCGCTGATGCAGCAGCGTGCTATCGACTACACCCGCGACAACGAATACGAAGCCGACCGTGTCGGCATCCAGACACTGGCCAAGGCCGGTTACGACCCGCTCGCCATGGCTGACTTTTTCGCCAGGATGTCGCGCGCGATGCGTTCCACCATCGGTGGCGACGAAGGTCCGGAGTTTCTTCGCACCCACCCGGTCACCACGACCCGCATCAGCGAGGCCAAGGACCGCGCCGAAAAGGTACGCGTGACGGGCTTCGTGCCGCCGCCTCAGGCGATGTCCAGCAACCCGCTGCTCCCCGCGCATCTGCTGGACACACGCACCTCGATCACTGCTGTCGACCGCAGTTGGTTTGCCTGGGCACAAGCACGCATGCGCGTTCTCAGCGCACGCAGCCCGACCAGCGCCATCGATGAACTGCAGCAGCGCCAACAGGCCGATGCAGCGCAGTTCGGCGAACCGGATCGCTACGCGCTGGCATTGGCGAGAATCCAGATCGGCGAGTACGACACCGCACTGCAGGAGCTGACGGCACTGCGCGAGCAGGCGGCGCCGTGGTGGGTCGATCTGGCGATCGCGGAGGCGCAATACCTGGGCGGTCATCGCGCATTGGGTCGCGACAGCTTCGAGCGACTCACTCGGGCAAGACCGGACAACCGCGCCATCGCCCTGACCTTCGCAAGTAGCCTTATCCGTTCCGGCGAAAAGGATGAAGGGCTACGCGCGCAAGCGGTTCTGCGCCCATTGCTGCTGAGCCAGGGTGAGGATCCGGACCTGCAGAGCAGCTTTGCGCGCGCCAGTGAACTGGCGGGTGACCCGGTACGCGCGGGGGAAGCACATGCCGAAGCAGCCTTGTTGGCGGGTGGTGCCGAAGACGCGCTGAACCAGCTCAACGCGCTCAAGCAACGAGATGATCTGGACTACTACCAGCGCGCACGCATCGACGCGCGCATCGTCGAAATCACACCTTGGGTACTCGAACTGCGTGAGCGTGGCCGCAAGGCCAGTGAACGTCAGCAGATCAGTGCTTCAGCGCAGCAGGACAGTCCCGCGCGCCGCGGCTGGCGCGTCGGCACATCACTGACTCGCGACTGACGACCGCTCGAGCGCCGCGTTGTACAAGCGGCGCCAGGCTTTGCGGCGTGCCATGCCATGCCACCCCGCCGCGCAGGCCAGTACGCTGCTGAACAACACCTCCAGCAACGCGAGCTCACGCACTGCGGGCACCGCCCACGCTTCGCTGACCCCATGCATGAAGTGCAGCAAGGACATGAATCCCGCCCAGAACAAGGCTTTCGGGCGCTTCAGCAGAATCCCCAGCGCTGGCACGAGCAGCGGCGTCAGCGTGACCAGCAGAACCCAGGTCAGCGGAATGCGCTGCGGTGGCGCAGCACGCAGATACCAATCCAACTGCAACAGAATCAGCAGGCACAGCGCCGCGACACCGATCCGGTGCGCAGTGCGCCCGATTTCTGGCGGAACCTGGATACTGTAGGGGTCAACACTCATCGCGCCCCCATGCGTTGCGCCGTCGCCGCTACCCGTCGACCCAATGCACGAGCCAGTTGCTTCTCGTCCTCGCTGAGAGCCACATCATCCGCCGCTCCGGCCAGGTGACTTGCACCGTAGGGCGTACCGCCGGTGCGGGTCGAATTGAGAGCCGCTTCGGTGAACGGAATACCTCCAACCCACATGCCGTGATGCAGCAAGGGCAGCATCATCGTCAGCAGGGTCGACTCCTGCCCGCCATGCATCGTTGCCGTCGACGTGAACACGGCCGCTGGTTTGCCCACCAGTGTTCCCGAGGCCCACTCTGCGCCCAGCGAATCCAGAAAATGCTTCATCGGTGCCGCCATATTGCCGAACCGGGTGGGACTGCCAAGCAGAAGACCTGCACAGCGCTGCAGATCATCCCGTTCGACGTACGGTGCGCCGTCCTCAGGCACCGGTGGCGCGGCAAGCTGTGTCACCACGGCCACGGGCGGAACCGTGCGCAGGCAAGCCACGGCACCTGGAACCTCTTCGATACCGCGCGCAATCTGCCGGGCCAGAGCCGCCACCGAGCCGCCACGACTGTAGTAAAGCACCAGAATCTCGCTCATTCCTGCCTCTCGTCCCTATCCGGCCCGTGTGCCGCCAACCGTCAATTGCTCGATTTTCAGGGTTGGCTGACCCACACCGACAGGCACGCTTTGCCCGTCCTTGCCACAGATTCCGACACCTTCGTCAAGGCGAAGATCGTTACCGACCATGCATACCCGATTCATGGTCTCCGGCCCCACGCCGATCAGGGTCGCCCCTTTGACCGGCGCAGTGATCCGGCCCTGCTCGATCAGGTAAGCCTCGCTGGCCGAGAACACGAATTTTCCCGACGTGATGTCGACCTGTCCGCCACCGAAATTCGGCGCATACAGACCTCGCGATACCGAACGGATGATCTCCTCGGGATCATGCGGCCCGGCCAACATGTAGGTATTGGTCATTCGCGGCATCGGTAACGCCGCAAAACTCTCGCGCCGCCCGTTGCCCGTCGGCGTCACGCCCATCAGGCGCGCGTTGAGACTGTCCTGCATGTAACCCACCAGGCGACCTTGCTCGATCAAGGTGGTGCACTGGGTCGGACAGCCCTCGTCATCAAGGTTCAAGGAACCACGTCGACCAGTGAGTGTGCCGTCGTCGACAATCGTGCAAAGCGTCGAAGCGACCTGCTCTCCCATCCGCCCGGCATAGGTTGACGTGCCTTTGCGATTGAAGTCCCCCTCAAGCCCGTGTCCCACTGCCTCGTGCAACAGGACGCCCGGCCAGCCGGGACCGAGCACGACCGGCATCTGCCCCGCGGGCGCGTCCACCGCGTCCAGATTGACCACGGCCTGACGCAGCGCTTCGCGCGCAAAGTCGAGCGCCCGACCGCTCTGCAACAGCTCGGGATAACCATAGCGGCCACCACCACCGGCATAACCCTGCTCACGGCGGCCCTGATGCTCGACGATGACCTGAACGTTGCAGCGAACCAAGGGGCGCACATCGCCCGCCAGTACGCCATCCGAGCGCGCGACCAGCACGGTATCCAGCACGCCGGCCAGACTGACCGATACCTGGATCACGCGCGAATCGGCGGCGCGCACGAAGGCATCGACCTCTCGCAACAGACGGACTTTGGCGTCGTTGTCCAGCGTGTCCATCGGATCCATCGGTGCATACAGCGTTCGCCCGTTGCGCACACCGCGAACGGCCGCGCTGGCCTGCTGCCCGGCCCGCGCAATCGCACGTGCGGCGCTCGCCGCGTCCAACAGCGATTCGAGTCGAATATCGTCGGAATACGCGAATCCGGTCTTCTCACCGGACACCGCACGCACGCCAACGCCTTGTTCGATGCTGTGCGAGCCTTCCTTGACGATGCCGTCATCCAAGGCCCAACTCTCGTGTCGCGAGTGCTGAAAATACAGGTCCGCAAAATCGATGCCTGGCGTAAGCAGGCGAGCAAACGCCTGATCCAACGCGGCATCATCCAGTCCTGCCGGAGCCAGCAGACGCGAATGGGCTAGTTCGTATACGTCGTTCATCCGGCCACGATGCGGTCAAAGCGCCGACGAAGCAAGAGCCGATCGGTGGATCATTCGACATCGAATGGCGCTGCATGCCCCGCGAACAGGCGTCGACTGACTTCGCGCTCGCGCGCCTCGATGCGCTGCAGAAACCCGGACACATCGCGAATTTGCGCGAAGGCAGCAAAGCCGCGTTCAAGAAATTGTTGAAGATCGGCCAAACCGGCGAGCCTCGCGGGCAGACGCGACGCACGCAACAACCGACCCAGAACAGGCTTGTGCACCGCCTGACCCAAGGCTTCACCGATCGCATGGATCAGATCGAGCTGGCGACGACGCAAGCGCGGCAGTCCGGCCCGCCGGTATGCGGCGGAATACTGCGCGACATCCATCGATACGGCACCTTGATCGATCCAGGCCTTCGTCACCCGCAAATCCAGCGCGTGACTCAACGCAGCCAACTCGATGCCGTCTGCGGCGGTGTGCAAAAAGGCCTCCGGCAGGAGTCGCTGCATCAGCGGCATCACTTTGGCGACACCTTGATCGCGTGCGCTGACATCGTGATCGCCGTAGAGATCACTGAGGAAGAACTCCGCCGCAGCGCGCGTATCGGAGGTAGCGAGAAAATCCGCAAAGCTCCTGCGCAGGCGTTCGGCCTGCCAGCGCTGCAGTACGCCCAGTTCGGACGATCCGTTCAACGCGTGGCGCGCTGAATCCCGCCATCGTCGATTAGTCTCGAGAAGGCGGGGTATCCGCGTATCAAGTGCATCGCGCATGTGATTTTGAGCGAAGATTCGGGCCGCGCACTCTACAATCCCGCCTTTAGAGCATCCAATCCGCCCATGCTATCCATCCACACCGCCAAGCAACGCAAGCCACGCGCTCCCCGGATCGGGCTTGCCATTGCGGGCGGCGGGCCGATCGGTGGGATGTATGAGCTAGGCGCGCTGCGGGCGCTGGACGACGCCATCGAAGGACTCGACCTGACTGATCTGACGGTCTACGTCGGGGTCAGTTCCGGGGCGTTTCTGTCCGCCGCCCTGGCCAATCGCATCGACACGCGCACGATGTGCCGCATCTTTCTGAAGGGAGATGAAGACGACGCGGCATTTCACCCGGAGTCGTTTGTTCGGCCTGCGTTTCTCGAATACGCGAGGCGGGTCGCAAGCCTGCCCCGGCTGCTTGGCGACTGGTGGCGCGAAGCATTGCGCAATCCATTCGACAGCGGCCTGACGGACGTGCTGGGGCACTTCGGCGGCTTGATCCCGAATGGGTTGTTCGATAACTCCGGCGTGGAGCGCTTCCTGCGGGATGCCTTTACCCGTCACGGACGCAGCAACGATTTCCGCGAACTGGCGCGCAAGCTGTTTGTCATTGCGGTGGACCTGGACAACGGTGAAACCGTGCGTTTTGGCTCGACGGGTTGGGATGACGTGCCTATTTCGGTTGCCGTTCAGGCCAGCTCCGCCTTGCCCGGACTCTACCCGCCAGTGCGCCTGCATGGCCGTCATCTGGTGGATGGCGCGCTGCGAAGAACGATGCATGGTTCCGTTGCCCTCGACGAAGATATCGATCTGCTGATCGGACTGAATCCGCTGGTGCCGTTTGATGGCAGTCATGCGCTCGGCCCGGAGGGAGAGCGGCTTGCCAGTCTGGCTGATGGCGGGCTACCAATGGTGCTGTCGCAGACTTTCCGGACGCTGCTGCAATCACGCATGCAGGTCGGCCTGGCCAAATACAGCCAACAATACGCACACACCGACCAACTCATATTCGAGCCGGATCGCAACGACACCGAGGTATTTTTCACCAATGCCTTCAGCTATGCATCGCGGCAGCGCGTCAGCAATCATGCCTACCACGCCACATTGCGCGACCTGAAATCCCAACAAGCCAACATTGCCCCACTATTGCGCAAGCACGGACTCAAGTTGAGAACCGCAGCGCTGGACAACGCCAGTACGAACATTCTTGACGGCCTCAAACCGACCACACCGGAACGTCGAACGCACACCACTGCAAAGCTGGCGCGTGCACTGGATGACGTCGATCAACTGATTGCTTCGAAGGCGCCACGCCGCGCCTCTCGACGCCGTCGCCCGAGCTGAATCGCTGCCTTCGCATAGTGTGAACATTCTAGGTGTCACACATAGGCTGCACGACACCATCACAGTCACTCAGGAGTCTTCGCATGGCCAAGTTCAAAGCGAGCGCAAAAGCCAAACCCGCAGCAGCCAAGACCGCACCCAAGGCGAAGAAGGCAAGCGCCGGGAAGCCGCAAGCAAAGGCCAAGGCAGAAGTGCTGTCACGTTCCATCATGGAGTCGGCGCAGAGCATCTGGCTGGCTGGCATGGGTGCATTCGGACGAGCGCAAGAGGAAGGCACCAAGCTGTTTGACTCCTTGATCAAGGAAGGCAGCAAGCTTGAACAAAAGACCCGCAAGCTGGCGACCGGTCAGGTCGACGCCGTGCGCGGTGTGGTCGAGAACCGCGTCGAGCAGGTTCGCGAGCGCGCCACCGACACGTGGGACAAGTTGGAGAAAGTGTTCGAAGACCGCGTTCAACGTGCATTGGTGCGCTTGGGCGTGCCGAGCCGGGATGACCTGAGCCAGTTGTCAACCCGCGTTGACAGCCTGACTGGTGAACTGCGCAAGCTGGGCAAGGCATCTCCTGCAAGCACGGCCAAGCCGGCGCCCAAGAAGTTGGAGGCACCTGTCGCCAAGGCCGCCAGCAAGCCTGCCGCCAAGACGGTAGCCAAGAAGGTCAGCAAGCCGAAAACCGTCAAGGTTGCCGCAGACAGCGCGCCCACTGACAACGACAAGAGCTGAAGCGCTCAGATTTGGCCACAAAAAAGCCCGGCATTGCCGGGCTTTTTGCTTCAGACCACCACCACCGGAATCTTGCCGATCCGAGACTGCCAAAGCTTCGGGCCTGTGTTGTGGACCGACTCCCCTGCACTGTCGACCGCAACCGTTACCGGCATGTCCTGAACCTCGAATTCGTAGATTGCCTCCATGCCCAGGTCGGCAAAGCCGACGACCTTGGCCGACTTGATCGCCTTGGACACCAGGTAGGCCGCGCCACCGACCGCCATCAGGTAGACAGAACGATGCTTGCGAATGGCCTCGATGGCCGTCGGTCCGCGCTCCGCCTTGCCAATCATGCCCAACAACCCCGTCTGTGAGAGCACCTGTTCGGTGAACTTGTCCATCCGCGTGGCCGTTGTCGGCCCTGCCGGACCAACTACTTCGTCACGCACCGGATCGACCGGACCGACGTAATAGATGAATCGACCACGGAAATCGACCGGCAACGATTCGCCCCGGTCGAGCATTTCCACCATGCGCTTATGCGCCGCGTCCCGCCCGGTCAGCATGCGCCCGTTCAACAACAGCACATCGCCCGGCTTCCAGGACGCAACCTCTTCGACCGTGACGCGATCCAAGTCGACCCGCCGTCCCTTGCTGGTGTCATAGGTCAAACTTGGCCAATCTTCCAAACGCGGCGGCGTCAAACTGACCGGCCCACTGCCATCGAGCGTGAAATGTGCATGACGGGTCGCCGCACAATTGGGAATCATCGCGACCGGCAAGTTGGCCGCATGCGTCGGAAAGTCCTTGACCTTGACGTCCAATACGGTCGTCAAGCCACCCAATCCCTGGGCACCGATTCCCAGCGCATTGACCTTCTCGTAAAGCTCGATGCGAAGCTCTTCCGCCCGGTTGCTTGGTCCGCGAGCGATCAAATCAGTGATGTCGATCGGCTCCATCAGGGATTCCTTGGCCAGCAACATGGCCTTTTCCGCAGTCCCTCCGATTCCTATACCGAGCATGCCCGGCGGACACCAACCGGCGCCCATGGTCGGGACCGTTTTCAGCACCCAGTCGACAATCGAATCCGACGGGTTAAGCATCGCAAACTTGGACTTTGCCTCGGACCCGCCTCCCTTCGCGGCCACGATCACATGCACGCGGTTGCCAGGCACGATTCGGGTATTGACTACCGCAGGCGTGTTGTCACGCGTATTCAGTCGCTTTCCGGCCGGATCGGCAAGCACGGAGGCGCGAAGCTTGTTGTCCGGGTGGTTGTAGGCACGGCGAACACCTTCGTTGCACATTTCGTCCAGTGACATCGTCGCGTCGTCCCAGCGCACCGCCATGCCGACGTCCAGAAAGACGGTGACAATCCCGGTGTCCTGACAAATCGGGCGATGACCCTCTGCAGACATGCGGGAGTTGATCAGAATCTGCGCCATGGCGTCCTTGGCAGCAGGCGATTGTTCCCTTTCGTAGGCAGCGGTCAGGTTTCGAATGTAGTCGACCGGGTGGTAGTAGCTGATGTATTGCAAGGCATCAGCGACGGATTGAATGAAGTCTTCCTGGCGAATACTGACGGGGGCAACCTGAAAATCTTGCGCTGGCGTGCTCACGATAGACCCTGCTTGCTGGTGAGGCCGTCATTTTACGCCCCTGCACGCCGCTGCATCGCACGCAAACATGGACATTGGTCGAACGCCCGCGATGGACACGATTCAGACAAAAAAAAGCCCCGGCATGCCGGGGCTTTTCTTCAAGGATCCAGAGGACCTTAGAGCGGCTGAACCTGGTCGGCCTGCAGACCCTTCGGGCCCTTGGTCACGACGAAGCTGACGCTCTGACCTTCCTGCAAGGTCTTGAAACCATTACCCATGATCGCGCGGAAGTGCACGAACAGGTCTTCGCCGTCCGGACGGCTGATGAAGCCGAAACCCTTGGCGTCGTTGAACCACTTGACGGTGCCGGTCTGACGATCGGACATGTGACTTACTCCTGAGACTTGATGGTTGATGACACTCGCGATGGACGTCGCGCTACTGAGTCTGCAAGGAGGAAGGCAGCGAGGTGAAGCGATAGAGCAGATCGTGTGACCAACACCATCGGGCCACGATTCACGGTGACCCCAGCAAACACAGCGCCCACACTATACGCCATGAATTGGCAACAAGCGAGTGCGTTTGAAAAATAATTTTGCTATTGGGCGCGCTCGGTGATTTGGTAGCCGAAACAGCACCACCGGCGTCAGTGGTGGTGCACTCCGCCCTCACCGTGCACGTGACCATGCAGGGTTTCTTCCAGGGTCGCATCCCGCACTGAAACCACCTCGATCGCGAAATGCAGATCCTGTCCCGCCAGCGGATGGTTGGCATCGACGGTAACGGTGTCGCCCTCAATCGCGCTGATGACAACGGACAGCACGCCCTGCGGCCCTTGCGCCTGGAAGTTCATCCCGACCGCAAGCTCGTCCACACCCTGGAATGCCGCGCGCGGAACCTGCTGGAGCATCGATTCGTCGCGCTCACCGTAGCCATCGACGGCGGACACGGTAACGTCGAAACGATCACCCTGTTGCCGCCCCGTCATCGCCGACTCAAGGCCCGGCACGATGTTTCCCGCGCCATGCAAATAGGTAAGTGGGGCGTTTCCTTCCGATGAGTCGATCACCTGTCCATTCGCATCGGTCAGGGTGTAGTGGAAGGAGACAACACATCGTTCTGCAATTTGCACGGCAAGATCCTTGGGATTTTTGAGGCGGGGAAGCCTATCAGGTGCGCATCGACAGATGTGGCTCCATGCACAGGCGACCAGCCCGAAGGCCATGACGGTGCATGTCCCGCTACGCACATCCCAAGCGTCTGCAGCGCGACACGCGATCAAACGACCGTTCGTCGGGAAGTTGCGGAGTCGCTGGACAAGTC
>Ga0075012_10003858_pt1 | contig 14072 bp, 12 predicted proteins | sample All_14_2_FD_71474 | JGI IMG/M metagenome (GOLD analysis project Ga0075012, IMG submission 71474) | Freshwater microbial communities in response to fracking from Pennsylvania, USA - Allegheny Zone_MetaG_DW_15 | ecosystem: Environmental > Aquatic > Deep subsurface > Groundwater > Drilled... | reverse complement strand
GGCGGCGCCGAGGCCGTGACCCGCAAGGACCGCGAGCGCATCGCCCAGGGGCAGCCCTGCGCCATCATCGCCTCCTCCGGGATGCTCACCGGAGGCCCGTCCCGCTTCTACGCCGAGCAGCTGGTGGACAACCCCAAGAACGCCATCTTCATGACCGGCTACCAGGACGAGGAGAGCCCGGGCCACCACCTCCTCCAGCTGGCCCACGACGTCGAGACGAAGGGGGAAGGGCTCCTGCGCCTGGACGGCGTGGCCCGCCGCGTGGTCTGCCGGGTCGGACGCTACGGCCTCTCGGCCCACGCCGACGCCCCCCAGATGCTCTCCGTGTTGACCCGTCTCAACCCCAAGCACGTGGTGCTGGTCCACGGCGACGACGAGGCCCGCCAGGCGCTGGCCCAGACCTTACCCCCGCAGATGCAGGCCTACCGCCCGGACAACCGCCAGACGCTCGAGTTCGCCCCCTTCCGCCACGTGCGCTCGGGGATGAGGCGGACCGTCTACGGGGGCCTGGCCGGACCGGCGCCGGCGCTCGACCTCGAGCAGCTGCGCCAGCGCCTGCTCACGAAGCACGGGTCGGGGAAGCGATACACCGTGCGCGAGCTGGCCGAGGCCTGGTATGGCCACCCGTCCCCGGAGCAGTCCGAATCGGTGGCGGAAGCCCTCCGGACGGCCCGCGAATTCACTCCCGATCCGCATCGCCCGTTTCTCTTCACGCCTCGAGGCGGGGGGACGAAGACGGCCGCCCCCAAAGCCCCCTCCCAGAAGCGCGATCTGAGCGATTTGGCCGTAGCTGAGCGCGCCGCGGGCCAACTTTTTGAAAAATTTCCAGACTTTGAGAAGTGCGGCGCCCGTCCGGAGCAGCGGACCTTGGTTCTCCACTTCGACTTCCCAGAGAAGGCCTACGGAGCGTACCAGGACACCTTAGAAAAACTGGCCCGGGAGACGGGCTGGGCCGTCGAGGTCTCGCCCAAGGGAAACTACCAGGCCGTGCAGCGGGCGGCCCGGGAGGCGCTACCGCTGACCTGGGACATCGCCAAGGTCTCCATCTTCCAGCAGGAGCCCCGCGTCCGCGTGCGCGTGCGCCCGGGCTGTGAGCCCCAGGAGGAAGTGCTCGCGCACGCCCGCGAGCGCTTCCTGGACGAGACCGGCAAGCATCTGGACGTCGAGCTGCTCGAGCCTCCACCGCCTCCCCAGACCCTCTTCGACGAGCGCGGAAGAATGGAGCAGAACGCGGCCTACCAGCGCATCCGCACGGCCCTGGCGGAGCAGGGGGTGGCCTTGCTCAGCTTCAGCCGCAAGGGGGATCCGCCGTACCTGGAGCTGGGGCTCATCAGCCCCATCGTCGCGGCCCGCCAGGCCGTCGTGATCGCCCGCTTGTCGGCCGAGCTCGGATGGGAGCTCCGCCTGCGCGAGGGGGCCAACCAGCAGGCCCTCGTGACCCGCGCCCGCCAGCTGCTGCCGCCGGCCTGGCGCACTCGCACGGAGCCGGCTTTCCTCGCGGCCGAGCGCTGCCTGCGCTTCGCCACGCTCGCCACTCCGGACCCGGCCGAGATCGAGGCCCTGGCCTCCCAGCTGGAGGCCGAGACCGGCTTCCGCCTGGTCCTCCAGACCCCTCGGCGCTGAGCGCCAATCTCAATCGGGAGTAAGCGTAGAGCATCGCTCCATGTAACGGCTCCATGGGGCGGCCCCATGGAGCCGTTGCATGCCCATGAAAGAAACCTAAGAAAGAAAGTACAAAGCTAAAGCATCATCATGTCAGCTGCGCCGAGACTAAGAAACTGATGATGATCTTTTTCACATGTTCGGAAGGCCATGCCGGCCTGGACTCTGAAACTTGAGAAACCTTCAAGTAGATCAGACGAAAAGCAACAAGCCTTCCGCGCAATAAAGCTTGGACGCTTCGCGGAAGGCCTGGTGTCGGCGGGGGACCAACGAGAAAGAACTTCTCGTCCCACTCGCTGACCCCTGCTTTATGCGGGAGAATAATGAACGCTCTTCAAGATAAGCTAGCCACCGAGGCCATCGATCCCCCGATGGCCGCCACTCGACCCTTCACGCGCGTGCCCAACGTCATCTGCGACGAGATCAAGCCGGCGATGCGCAAGCACAAGGTCGACCGCAGCGTTCTCGACGCCATCATCCGCTTGCTCGAAGGCTTCCACCGCTCTTTCGTCGTCGTCACCATCGCGGAACTCGCCACCCGCGCCGGCGTCTCCCAGTCCTCCGTCTCCGCTGCTCTCGCGCGCCTGGAGGCCAACGGCCTGATCACCCGCCACCGGAAACTCCTGCGCGATCGGAGCCGCTTCGTCTGGTGTCTCGCCTTGACGGAGAAGTATCGAGTCGTCGCCGGAATGGGAACCGTGCCGGGGACACCCACGAAGTTCCACGCCCCGGCCATCGCTGATTGCCACGGTGCCATCAGTCCCGAACAGCCTAAGCTCGCCAAGCCCCCCGCACCCGCGAACATACTGGCTGTGCCGGCAGCGAGTCCTCCACCGCCCGCTCAACCGGCCGAGGAGCCTCAACCGCCCGCCGCGCCTTCACCGGGTCCGTCCGCCGTGTCCGAGCCGGTTGAGAAGATTCCGGAAGTCTCGGCTCCCCCCCGCATACCCGCCAATAAGCCGGCTCGTCCGGAGCTGACCGCCGAAGAGAAGACTTCCCTCGAGGCTCTGCGGGAGGTGGGCATCGACTACTGGATGGCCCGCAAGCTGGCCCGCGCCCATTCTCCCGAGCTCATCCACCAGGCCCTCCAGAACCTGCGGCACCGCGCGGGCACGGTGCGCAACCCGGCCGCCTGGATTGTCCGCGAGATCGAGCGCGGCGGCTACACCAACCCCGCCGTGGCTCAGGAGGAGAGGCTCAAGAACGACCGGGCCGCCCGCGAGGCGCTGGAACGGGACCGGGAAGCGCAGGAGCGCGCGCGCGCGGAGCAAGCAAGCGAGGCTCTCCTCGCCCGCTACCGTCAGCTGGAGCCGGCGCGGCAGCGTGAGCTCGAGCAGTTGGCGCGCGCCGAGCTGGCTCGAGTCAGCCCGCGCCTGGCCGAGGCCCCCGCCGACGTGGAGACGCCGGGACCTTTCCGCAGCAAGCTGCTCGAGCTGCTGGAGCTCGCCCCAGATATCAGGAACCTTTCGGCGGCCGCCCCGGCGACGGCCGCGCAGCCTCCGCGGGAGCCGGGCCGACGGCCTCTCGACCCGGCCAGTGGCATTCTTTTGGAGCGCTTTCGGCAACTCGATCCGGATCGTCAGCGTGAGCTGGAGCAACGGACACGGTCCGAACTGCGCCGAGTCAGCCCCCGGTTAGCCGAGGCGCCCTGGGATCTGGCAAGTCCCGGACCCGTCCGCAGCCAACTGCTGGCCCTCTTGGCAAGTCTGCTGGGCGACACTTCGTGATTAACTTGGCGCTCCCATAGGACGATATCGCCTAGACGATTAAGTCCGAATTTAGGCGTAGCCTTCGAAGCCGCCTGTGAAAATAATTCGGCTTCCACTCGGTAGAGCGCTGGACGTAAACGTGTCCTGCGGTGCGGGGTCGTCGTGGTTGGTGAAGCCGGTCTTGACCGAGGTGCGGTGCTCGCGGTTGCCGAGGTAGGTCAGGTAAGCTTCTGTCCACAACGTGCTGGTATTCGTATCCATGAATCGAGACTAGCTGGGAGGGCTGAAAGAGGGCTGAAAGAGCATTATGCGAGCTGTTCCGGGGACCGGTTTACTAACGGCTGCTGCCCCGCATCGCATCCGCCACCCGAACTACGTGCCGCGAGTAGACTCAAAGGAAACGATGGCTTGACTCGCGGGGTTCAACTCAAACCGCGTGCGTTGCTTATCATCACAAGCAATAAAGGTGGGATTGGATGAATTCGTCCCGTCATCGAGAAGAGGATATTCAAAGCCGAACGAGGCTCCCTCAGGCTTCATCAGCATAAACCGCTGGACTTCTCCGGTGGCAGGATCAAAGCGAAGTTCAGCGGTCTGAACTTTGACGGCGGTGTCGGGTCCGCCATCGAGAAATTGGTCGACGACCACAACCTGTCCGGGGTTAGGATTATAGTCTGCTTCACTGTTGTCGAGGGAGCCGAGGCCGGCCGCAACCCGATCGTAAAGTTCAGTGACAGTATCGAGAACGTCCGTGGAACGCAAGAATCGGGATGCTTCCTCGGCGCTGTGAAGTTGGGGGCGCTTGAGGGTTGGGAGGGATTGAAGTCGCATGATTGCTCCTTGCTTCATTCAATTGAAACGGTCTCGACTTTCAGAGTATTGCAGTCCAGTCTGAAAAGTCTCTGATTCAAAGCTAACAGCGCATCAATCTCCTCCCCCCCAGCATCACGGTTGGTTGGCCAGGAAGACCTTGAAAGAGGCTTTGAATTGGCTGCGGTTCTTGGGCTGGTCGAGGTCCTCAATCTTGGCGAGCAAGGTAATTTGAACGAGGTCAGAGCGGGTCGGGTCGAGATCCAGGAATGTCAGCTTGCCTGCGTTGCCCAGATGCCCCAGGGTGCGCGACGCCCTACCGGGCTTGGTGGCGAGAACCTCCCCTCCCGTCAGCATGACGATTTTGAAGCTATCAGGGTCGGGAGGGTCCCATAGATGCTCACCGGCCAGGGTGACCAGCGGCTCGCCACTGGAATCGAAGAGTGGGCTGCGGTATTCCAAGGAGGTTGGAGTCACCAGTGTCACCATCGCGCCGTTCAGTTCCCGGCGTAAGTGCTCCATCGTAAGCATTACCGCACGATAGGTCTGGGTGTGCGCGTCTTCCTTGGCACTGGCCATACCGCTGGTGCGCTCGATTATTATGATGGCCAACACCGCCATAAAGAAGACGCTACCAGCTACCAAAAGCTCGGGCAGCGTCATGCCCCTGGACTTCACGGGGGGCCTCGGTAGACGAAGGTCCAGGCGGAGAACTCTCGAGCTACGGAGCGATCCAGCCAGTAGACGCTGCAGGTGATGCGCTTCATGTCCTCGCTGGCGTCGTAATAAATCTGACCCACCGCGCTCTCGAAATCAGGCTGATAGAGAACCTTCTGGCGCGGCTGGGCGGCCACCTTGGAGTATTGCTCACGCTGCTCCTTGAGCACCTCGTTGATCTGCGAGTACGCGATGCTGCTGGCAAGGGCGCGCTCGCGGCTGCCAAGGTTAGCCCGAATGGCGTAAATCTGGGCTCCCACCAGGGCCAGCATCGCCATGGACACGAGCGCCACAAACACCATGACCTCGGCCAGGGTCATGGCCCGTTGGCAAGTCTTCTCCTTCACGGGTAGTGGGAGCGGGTTTCATATTCCCACCGCGTGCGGTCGGTCACGCCGCCGCCGCCCAGGCTGCCGAAGTCTTGGACGAAAATGGAATCATCAATCTCCTCGAGGATGTTGGTGACATCCCATTGGAACCGCTTCTGCGGCACGGGAGGTTGCGCTTCCCACTTGCGCTGACGCACGTGGTAGCGGAAGAGGGTGTCGAGGTTACTCGCCGTCCGCCACTGCGCGATGAAGGAGTCGCCCTTATCAACGCCGCCCCGCTCCAGGTTCTCTGCCACGGCGCCTGCCAGGCAGAGCCGGCGCAGTTCGCCTGTGGCGGGATCGACGAATGTGCTGACGCGGGGAAGCTTCTCGTGCTTGACTCCCGCATTGTCATAGTAAATCTTGGGCGCTGGCGGCAGGGGAATCCAACTGCCCCCAATGATCTCGGGGTCTTGGTACCAGGCGATACGCCAGTCCCGGGCCCAGGCCGCTGGCTTGGGACCCGCGGAAAACTTGTAGATCGTGTCGATACCGGCGGACTGGTAGCGGGTGTATAGATTACCGTCGAGGTCGGCTGATAGATCCAGCAGGTTGCCGGCGAACTTACGGAATCCGCCGTCTTGCAAGACGATATACAGATTCTCCTGCGTATAGTATTTGAGCGGGGCTGGCGGCAGGTACTTCCAGTTGCCCCCACCTGTGGCGGGATCGGGATCCCACATCGCAATCGTGTCGGGCTGGCCATCGCCATTGCGCTGGCGGATGAACAGGTGCCCCTGGCGGTCGGCGGAGGCGTTGTCGCAGTTGCCGATGAACCCGTTCGCTGGGCTCAGGTCGCCCTGGGTGCTGTACCTGCGCTTGGGGATGGGCGGCAGGACCGTCCAGTCGTTAGTTGGGTCGCCATCCTCGAGTTTGCCAAGATCGAGGCGGGTGAAGGTGTCGATGCCGAACTTCTCATTGACCACGAACAGGTCGTTCTCGCCTACACAGAGGCCTTCGAGATTGTCTGGACGGGCGGCCCCCAACACAGGGTTGCCGCTGCTATCGTAGGACGCCTTCGGTACTGGCGTCAGGGTTTCCCAGGTCGCCGCTGCGCGTTGGGCTGGAGGCAGATGGGCATCGTAGGCTGAGTGCTTGAAGCGTACGATCTCGTCCGCGAACCCGCGGCGGCGCCAGATGCCGTAGAGGTTTCCATCGGCGTCGCCCTCGACCTGATGGAGTTGGTTCATATACTTGGGATTGACGCCGTCGCTGGCGTAGAGGGTGGCAATGACCCCCCCGTCCTGCGGGAGGTCGGTCCAGTAGTTGCACGGAGAGGGAATCAGGTTCTCCCAGGGAGCGCTGGCGTCGCTACCCAGCCGGCGGTAGAGTCCGTCGGGTTTGTTGCCGACAACGTTGGCAACGGGTTTGCGGGCGTAGATGGCCTCATTCACGGGTCGTTGCTTCTTGACGACGGCCGAGGAGCGCCCCACCACTCCTCCCATCCCGCCCAGTTCGACCTTGGCTTTCACGCGCAGGCGCTGGGGTGTAGGCTTGGCCGGGTCGAGCGGGTCGAGCGGCTCTAGCCAAACAGTAACCTTCCCCTCGCCCAGATCAGGATGGTCGGCGTTAACCTCGCCGAGGTGGGCCTGCTGATAGCCGGGAATGTCATTAAGATTCTTGAGGCACAGTTGGACCGCTGCCTGGGAGAGAAAGTGAGCCTGCACCTTGAGGTGGGCTTGGCGGGTTACGTGGAGATTGACCTGGGCTTGGGCCACCGTAATGGTGACGAGGACGTAGAGGGTCAATACCACAAAGAGGGCCGTGAGGATGGCCAGGCCATGGTTGTTCCGCCTTCGGGACATCGCAGGCCGTCCACGTGATGCTAGCCAATAAGCGACCGTGCCCAAGAAGCTCTCCCTTCGGGACCTTCACCTTTTCACCCTGCAGTTGGCGGTGATGCTGGAAGCGGGCCTGAGCCTGAGTCAGTGCCTGGAAGTCCTGTGCCGCATGGGTTCGTCTACCGACGCGGTGGCCCGGGCCCTTCTTGATTACGTGGACAGCGGCTGCCTGCTCAGCGTAGCCATGAGCCGCACGCGCCTTTTCGGGGTGGCTTACCTGCGCATGATCCGTGCTGGGGAAGCTACCGGCCAACTGGAGGGGGTCATTCGCCCCCTCGCCGACCACCTTGAGCAGAGCCTTCACAATCGTCAGGGGCTGGTCGCGGCGTTGGCCTACCCGGCCTTCGTGATGGCGGCCTCCGCAGGCATGGTGGGTTTTCTCCTGTACTTCCAACTACCTCAGATGCTCAAGCTGACCACCCAGTCGGGAGGCGAGGTCCCCGTTTTGACCCGGGCGATCATGTATCTCGTCCAACCCGCTCTCCCACTGGGACTATTGGCCCTGGCGCTGGCCCTGATGCTGGGTATGCGGTGGGCTTGGCGTACCCCGGAGGGACGCCGCTGGGTGCGTGGGGCTGTGTTCGCCACTCCCGTCTTTGGAAAGATATTCTATCATCTGGCCCTGGCTCGGATCACCCGGGACATCCATTTGATGTGGCGACACGGGGTGGATTTGATGACGACTCTCCGCACCGTGGGTGAGACGCCCACGCATTGCCCCGCCTTGGACACTGCCCTGGGGGGGGTGGCGGTCCGTGTCGAAGGTGGTCAGACGCTCAGCGAGGCGCTCCAGGCCGAGAAGGCCTTCCCCAAGATGCTCACCCTGCTGGTACGCGCGGGAGAGGAGACCGGCGATGTCGTGGTGGGCTTGGAGCATTTTACCCGCACTGTCGAAGAGGATGTCCACGGCCGCATCCGAGACATGACCTCGCTCCTGGAGCCGATGATGCTCCTGGCGATGGGCCTGCTGGTGGGTGTGATCGTTTTGGCCTCGCTGCTGCCCGTCTACAATCTGATCGCGAAAATGTGAGCGAGGTCAAGGGGGCCGGTTCAGACCCCGGCTTCTAGCCGATCGTCAAATCAGTGCATCGCCCCGGGGCCGGGCCCGCCCCCCGTGGGCTTGGCCAGGAAGAAGATCAAGGGCATACAGGACAAGCAGATGATTCCCATGATCGTGAAGGTGTCGATGTAGGCGAGAATGGCCGACTGCTGTCCCAAGATGGCGGCCAACAGCGCCGTGACGTCGTGGGCTCCGGTGACCTGCTGCAGGTGCTCACGCGCGGCTTGATAGTTGGGGTTGTAGATGTTGACATGGGCAGAGAGGAAGTTCTGGTGGGCCTGTGTGCCTCGGGAGATGAGAGTGGTAGAGATGGCGATTCCGACTCCTCCCCCCAGGTTGCGCATGAGGTTAAACAGGCCGGCGGCCTGGCCTAACTTGTCCTTAGGCAACTTGTCGTTGGCGATCGTCACGAGGGGAACGAAGATGAGCCCGATTGCCACCCCGTTGAGTACGTTGGGCCAGGCGATGTGCTCGATGCCGATGCCCGTATTGAGCTGAGAGCCCAGCCAGAAGTTCGATAGGCCCAGCAGCGTGAAGCCGAGCGCTACGAAGTAGCGGCCGTCAAAGCGGGCCAGGAGGGGCCCAACCGCCATCATGGCGGCCATGGCACCCATTCCGCGGGGTGCCACCGCCAGGCCGGCATCAAAGGAGGGGTACCTCAGCAACTGCTGGAGGAACAGCGGGCTGAGTGTCACGCTGCCGTAGAGGACGGCGCCAACCAGGGTGATCAGCACAGTGGACAGGGCGAAGGTGCGGTCTCGGAAGACCGTCAGGTCGACGATGGGCTCATTGGCGGTCAACTCGCGCCAGATAAAGAGCATCAGAAAGACCACGAAGGTGGCTAGCAGTCCCACGATCAGGCTGGACTCCAGCCAGTCCTCCTGCTGGCCCTTGTCGAGTGCGATCTGCAGACCGGAAACCCAGAGGGCGAGGAAGAGGAAGCCCCAGTAGTCGACCTTCCTGGATTGTTGCTGTTTGAGGTAGGGAGGGTCCTCGAGCACGATACCGATCAGCAGCAGGGCAATGACGCCGACGGGAACGTTGATGTAGAAGCACCAGCGCCAGCTGTAGTTGTCGGTGAACCAGCCGCCCACGATCGGCCCCAGGATCGGTGCGACCACAATGCCCACACCGTAAAAGGCCATGGCGGCCCCTCGTTTGGCGGGAGGAAAGCTTTCCAGCAGGACGGACTGGGCCACCGGCTGCATGGCTCCGCCTCCCAGTCCCTGGAGTACCCGGAAGAAGATCAGTTGCCCGAGGCTGGTGGCCGCGCCGGAGAGGCCCGAGGCGATGGTGAAGGCCACGACACAGGCCATCAGGAAGCGCTTGCGGCCAAAGGTCACCCCCAGCCAGCCCGTCAGGGGCAGCACGATGGCGTTGGCCACCAGGTAACTGGTGATGGACCAGGTAGCCTCTTCCGTGGTGGCGGCCGTGCTGCCGGCGATCTGCGGGAGTGCCACGTTGGCAATCGAGGTGTCGAGGACTTCCATGAAGGTCGCCGACATGACCGCGATGGCGATCAACCAGGGATTGTATTTGGGAGTCCACTCCTGTTGCTCACTCACAGGGTAACGGTGGCTTCTACGGACATGCCCGGACGCAGGGGACTGTCCGTGAACTGGTTGGGATCATCCAAAACGATCTTGACGGGAATGCGCTGAACGACCTTCACGAAGCTGCCGGCCGCGTTCTCGGGTGGGAGAAGAGAGAAGCGGGCACCTGTGCCTGGCTGGATGCTATCCACGCGGCCTTTGAAGATCTTGCCGGGGTAGGAGTCGACCTCGACGTCCACGTTTAAACCCGGCCGGATGCGGGTCATCTGGGTTTCTTTGAAATTGGCCACCACCCAGACGCCGTCCTGAACGAGGGCCAGGATGGGCGAGCCCGTGTTGACATAGCCGCCGGGCAGCACGGCTTTCTTGCTCACGGTGCCGTCGACGGGAGCATAGACCTTCGTGCGCTGGAGGTCGGTGCGAGCCAGATCGACGGCCACTTTGGCCTGCTTGACCTCGGCCTGCAATACTTTGACCTGCGCTTCAGCCACCGCCACCTGCCGGGGGGCCGTCAGGGCATTTTTCAGGCGGGCGCGGGCCTCCTCGACCCGCTTCTGCGTCTCCCGCACCTGCGATTGACTTACGGAGACGCCCTCACGGGTCGCGGCGGCGCCGGCTCGTACCTGAGCTACCTGTGCCGTGGCTCCCTGCCAGACGCGCTGAGCGGCGGCCAGGCGGGCCCGGGACTGGCGGTAGCTGGTCTCAACCTGCTCGAGCTGTTGCTTGGATACTTCCTCTTTCCCAAACAGGGTTCGGTAGCGGGTCACGTCGGACTGCAGTCGCTTGACCTCGTCACGGGCCACGGAGATCTCCGTCAGGCTGCGTTCGACGGCGGCCTGTTGCACGGCGATCTGGCGCTCAGCCTCAGAGGCCTTGTCGCGGGAGGCCTGCACGTTGCTCTGGGCCGTGGCGACTGCCGCCAGGGCCGATTCCACGCCGGACTGGCCTTGAACAATACCTGCTTCGCCTGTGGAGCGCGTGAGGTAGACCTGCTCGCGCGCGGCGCGTTCGCGGGCCTGCAAGGCGTTCAGAGCGCGCTCGGCCTGCTCTACCTTGTGGGAATACTCGGTGCTGTCGATCTCCGCGAGCAGCTGGCCCTTCTTGACCCGCTGGTTGTCGCCCACCAGCAACTTCTTGAGGGTGCCGCTGACCTCAGCCGATAAAGTGACCACGTTGCCTTCGATCTGGGCGTTGTCGGTTGTCTGGACCCGCTGGCTACGGGCGTGCCAGTGCAGGCCAACCACCCCGCCAATCCCGACGACCACCAGGATGATGAGCAGCGATACGAACTTCTTCACGGTTTCACTCCTTGATAGGCCTCAAAAATCTTCTCCGGACTACCGATACCCGCGCCCAAGTAGACAAGGCCCAGGTTGTACTGGCCTAGGGCCTGGACTTCAGCATCCAGTGCGCGCGTCAGGGCAGCCTGAGCCGTGGATACCTCGAGGCTGTCCGTCAGGCCGTTGGCGAAGCGGTCGCTGGCCATGCGCAGCTCCTTCTCCGCCAGTTCCCGGCTCACGCGAGCGGTATGGACCTGGTGGGCCGCCAATTCGAGTCGCAAAAGCGCCTCGCGGATGTCCTGTTCGATCTGGATGTTCAGATCGAACAGCTTCATGTCGGCTTGCTTGATGCGGCTTTCCAGTTCGGCCTCGCGCCCGTCGGCTTCTCCTCCATCCCACAGGGGGATGTTGAGTGTCAGGGCCACGTTGTGGGTAGCGAAGACGTTCTGGCCTGGGGTGTTGCCTGCGAAGCCGTAATCGGCTCCCAGACCGACAGTGGGGGAGAGCGCGGCTTGCGCGGCCGAGAGGTCGGCCTGCAATTGGTTCTTCTGCTGCTGGGCGAGCTGCACGTCGAGGCGGTGGGTCGCTCCGATAGCCATGCTCTCCGCCAGGTTGGGCAGCTTGTCGCTGATGGGGAAGAGGTCATCGGTCAGAACCGTCTCCGTATCCAAAGCCAGCCCCACCAAGCGGTTTAGCTCGAGCCTGTTGCGTCGAACCTCCTCGTCGCGGCGGGCCACGGTGAGTTCGCGCTCCTTGAGGGTGCTCTCCGCGCGGGTCACATCAATCCCGGCCACGACTCCCTGCTCCAATCGGTCTTTGGCGAGCTTGAGCAGTTTCTCCGCCAAGGCCTGGTCGGCGTGGGCGGTTGTCTGGGCGTGCTGGGCATTTGCCAACGCCAGGTAGGCCAAGGCCGTCATCGTTGTAACGCTCTGGCGGGCCTGGGCTGCTTCGACCTCGGCGATCTTCTCGCCAATTTCTCGGCTCTTCACCTTCCAACGGGACTGGGCGTCAATAAAGGTATAAAGTACTTGCACCCGGCTGTCGAACGTATAGAAGGGGCCTACCAGGAAGGGAATCGGGAAGGCGGCATTGCCCGCCAGTCCCAAGGAGGCCAGGTTGGTGGTGCGGTTGGCCTGACTGGTAACAAATCGAAAGGTCGGATAAAGAGAAGCCAACGCCTGCTGAATGCGGGCTTCGCTCTCGCGAATTCGCTCCGTTGCTACCCGGGTTTCCACGTTGCTGGCGACGGCCATGTTGATGGCCTCCATCAGTCCGAGGGGGCGAGGCTGTGCCAGAGCGGGCAGGGCTAACATCAGCATTCCCATAGCGAGGCGCCTCATTCGCATGCCTGCATCGACCCCCGAATCCGCCCCAGCAAATCATTGAGGGTTTGCTTGTCTTCTTGAGTGAGACCTTGCAGGGCCTTCTGCATGCTCTTGTGCTTGAGGGGAATCCATCGCTCGACGTATTCCCGACCAGCAGGAAGGAGGCGCGCCAATTTGATGCGCCGGTCTGTCGGATGAGTGACGCGCTCGAGATAGCCCTTATCGGCCAGCCCGTCAGTCAGGCCCGTAATGTTGGCTTTGCTGGTAATGAGCAGCCTGCCTATCTCATGGAACGTAGCGCAGTGCCCTACCTGGTGATAGAGGATGGATAGGACGTTGCACGCCGACAGCGAGAGCTGCTCCTTTTGCTCTTGAACTACTCGGTTCATGTAGCCTTCGACCAGTTGATAGGTAAAGTGGAAGCTGAGAAGGAGGCTGACCGTCAGGGGGTCAGCCTCGGGGAACCGTTGAGCTTCTCGGGCTGCCCAAAGGGCATACAGTTCTTCACGTATATCGCGGCTCGACATTTCGTTGACATCTTAACCGTTAAGGAGTTAATTGTTAAGGGGTTTATTGTTTCCGGTTGGTGACTAATAGGGTCACACACAAGCTTGAAGGTTCTCCGGCGGCGCCCCTCGCCGCAGGCTCCAGATAGGTCGGATAACGGTCTGTGATTTCGGCTCGAAATCTGGTCAAGATATTTGGCCGGCGGCGTGTGGTAGACGGCGTCGACCTGGAGATCAACGCGGGGGAGGTCGTCGGCCTGTTGGGCTCCAACGGCGCCGGCAAGACCACCACCTTCGCCATGGTGGTCGGCTTGGTGCGCCCGACTGAAGGCCGGATCATGCTGGACGACAAAGTGATCGGCAATCTGCCAATGTACCGGCGGGCCCGCCTGGGGATCAGTTACCTGGCCCAGGAGCCGTCGGTCTTCCGTCACTTGACTGTTGAAGAGAATTTACGGCTGGTATGGCAGGAGACAGGTCTGCCGAAGAAGCGGCAGGATGAAATGCTGAAGCAACTGCTGGAAGAGTTCGCCCTGGACAAAGTCGTTCGTAGCCATGGCATTCAACTCTCAGGGGGGGAGCGGCGACGCGTGGAGATTGCCAGGGCCCTGGCCGTGAGCCCTCGTTTTCTTTTGCTTGATGAGCCGTTTACAGGCATAGACCCCATCGCGGTCAACGAAATTCAGGACATCATCAATCGCCTGAAGAATCGCGGCATGGGGATTCTGATTACCGATCACAATGTGCGCGAGACGTTGGCCATAACCGATAGGGCCTACATCATCCGGGACGGGCGCATCCTCATCTCGGGCGACGCTCTCACCATCTCGACCTCCCCGGTGGCGCGCAAGTTCTACCTGGGCGAGAAGTACCAGACGGGTTTCGAGACGCCCGCTGGATGAAGGCAAAGGCTACGCCGCATGGACCGACGGTAGGAAGAATTCACTCTACTAGTGAATCGCGAAGCTCGAGCGTAGAGTCAAAGACCCAAGGGTCAAGGATCCGAGGTTTTGTGACCAAAGCCTCGGATCCTATGGGGGGAGCTACCCCCACCAGCGCGCGGGAAGTTTCGCTAGTGTCAAAAGCCTCGGACCCTACCGAGGCTTTGACACGCCAGAAGGCCGTTTTTTGCCCTTTTTGAGCTTTTTGGGCTGCTCCGCGTTCAACAGCTCCTTGAGCTTGTGCGAGGAGCGGTAGCGGACGCCGCGGCGGGCGGGAATCAGGACCGGCTGTCCGGTGAC
>Ga0075012_10003857_pt1 | contig 14076 bp, 14 predicted proteins | sample All_14_2_FD_71474 | JGI IMG/M metagenome (GOLD analysis project Ga0075012, IMG submission 71474) | Freshwater microbial communities in response to fracking from Pennsylvania, USA - Allegheny Zone_MetaG_DW_15 | ecosystem: Environmental > Aquatic > Deep subsurface > Groundwater > Drilled... | reverse complement strand
CCCCGCTGGGGTCGCGCCGCCAGACTGGAAAAGGTCCGCTCCAACTGGAGAAAGAGCTTGCCGTAGTCCCGCCGCACATCGGGAGCGAAGAAATCCAGATCGTCCCACCAACGCCGCGAGTGGGCGGCCAGGCTCACGGCAGTCCCAGCACCCGGCCCGGAGGCAAAAGCACCCAGGGACCCGGTCCCTTCTTCTTCAGACCGGCCAGCAGCCACTCGTGGGGGAGGTCGGGACTCCACAGGGTGGGTAGGTAAATTTGTCCCTCCCGTCCCAGATAGGTTAGCGATTCCACCCAGGGGATTTGCTCGCCCAGCAGCACCAGGCCGCCCTCAAAGTCGGCGCTCAAGTTCTTGAGGCCGCGCTGGCGCATCTTAGCGCGCAACTGGTCGGCCACCGGGCCTTCCGCCCAGCAGCCTTCCACCGCCAGGGGCTGCGCTCGCGGCGACCAGGTCAGCTTCACGGCAGGGCGGCCTTCAACTGAGCTCGCAGTTGAGCCAGATCCTGGGGCAACTGATCGGGGGCAAAGTTGGCATCGATATCGCGCAGCAGCCCTTCCAGGCGCAGCGGCTCGATGGCGCCCTCGAGCAGTTCCCGACCGCACTCCCAGAGGCGGCGAGCGCGCACTTTCTGGGAGGCCGAAACCTCCTCGGCCAGCCGGAAAAGATTGGCGTTGTCGCTTTCGGTCAGCACTTCCTCAAGGCATTGTCGAGCCATCTGCTGCTCCCTGGCGCTGGGCACGGCCAGCACCAGCGGCCACAGGTCAGCCGCGCTGGCGGTCTCGCGCCCGGCCAGGGCGGCGGCCGCCGCGATCAGGTTCTGGGAGCGCACCGAGCGGCGGTCCGAGAGCCCCAGCCCTTCCTTGCGCAGACGGCGCAGGGCGTTGGCCAGCAGCGGCTGCACTACACTCAAATCGACTTTGCGGGCCTTCTGGGAGTATTCATCCAGATCGCTCAGACGGCAGGGCTGAATGTCGGGCTGCTGGCGCCCACCCGAGAGCAGGACCTCCAGCTGTGAGTCGCTGACCGGCTCGACGAAGCAACGGACCAGGAAACGATCGGCGAAGGCGGCCAGGCTCTCGTCCTCGGGCAGGGCGTTGGTGGCGCCGATGCACACCCGCAGCGGACAGTTGATACGGGTGCTGCCGCGCCGGAAGAGGCGTTCGTTGAGTAACGTAAGCAAACTGTTGAGGATGGCGGTGGAGCCGGCGAAAACCTCGTCCAGGAAGGCGATTTCCGCCTCCGGCAGCATTCCCTCGGTGGCCGTTTCCAGCACGCCTTCTTTGAGTTTGCGCAGATCGACGGGGCCGAAAAGTTCCGAGGGTTCGGAGAATTTGCCCAGCAGATACTCGAAATAGCGTCCACCCAGTCCGCGAGCCACGCGCCGGGCGGCTTCGCTTTTGGCGGTTCCGGGGGGGCCGACTACCAGCACATGCTCGCCGGCCACAGCGGCCAGCACGATGGCTTCCACCAGGGTGCGGCGTTCCACCAGCCCCTGACTACATTGCTCTACAAGATCTAAAATCATTCGGGCAGTTTCGTAGCCCGCTCAAAGGCCCCTACAGGTCGTAACGATTGATCTCCACCCAGGCGTTGGGATAGCTGTAGCTGACTTCGCAAAACTTCTGAGAGCTGTGCCAGTCGCCGACTTTGTTGACCTGGACTTTGTGCAGACCGTAGTCGGTGGGCAACCAGGTAGGAGCGTAGCCGACGGGGATGGTGCCAATCTGGGTGTCGTCCAGGAAAACCTGCAATTCGCAATCCGTATAATTATAGAGCTTGACGTACCCCTGGGAAGAATAGGCGCTCAGGGGGTTGGCGAGCAGGGTGAGAAAGAGACACGATAGAAGACTGGTGAGAAGTTTACGAACCACGATTGACTACCTCCGGTGAACTTGCTCCCAGAGTAGCCAAGACCCCTGAAAAATCTCTGCACCGCCTTTCGAAAACAAGTCAGATCTTGTTAACATCGCGTCAATCGAGGGGTTCTAGCCTCGGTAGCAATCGCACCCGGGGCAAAAAAAATACGCCTCGGGAGGCGTATTTTTTTGTCCAGACTCTGCGCCAGGCTAGCGGGGAGGCGCGTTTTTGACGTAGGTCTCCAGCCAGCGGTCCATTTCGTAGAAAACGTGCAGCACCGACTCGCGGGCGGCGTAGGAGTGAGACTCTTTGGGCAGGATGCAGATGCGGATTTTGCCGCCCAGGCCTTTGACGGCCTGGAAGAGTCGCTCGCTCTGCATGGGGAAGGTGCCCGGGTTGTTGTCTTCGCCGCCGTGGATGAGCAGCAGCGGTTCGTCGATCTTATCGGCGTAGGTGAAGGGGGACATGCGCTTGTAGAGGTCGGGCACTTCCCAATAGGTGCGCTCCTCCGACTGGAAGCCAAAGGGAGTCAAGGTTCGGTTGTAAGCGCCGCTGCGGGCGATACCAGCGCGAAAGATGTTGGAGTGAGCCAGCAGGTTGGCGGTGGTAAAGGCGCCATAGGAGTGTCCGCCGATGGCGCAGCGTTGCTTGTCGCCGATGCCGGTGGCAGCCACCCCGTCCACGGCCGCCTGGGCATCCATGACCAGTTGCTCCACGTAGGTGTCGTTAGGTTCCTTCTTGCCTTCACCAATGATGGGGAAGGTAGGATCTTCCACCACCGCATAGCCGCGCAGCACAAAGAACAGCGGGCCGCCCCAGAAGGGACGGATGAAGCGGTAGGGCGAGTCCTTAATCTGGCCGGCGGCGGCCGCGCTTTTGAATTCCCCCGGATAAGCCCAGATGAGCACGGGCAGGCGGCCGCTGGCCTTGGCGTCGTAGCCGGGCGGCGTATACAGGGTTGCTGTCAAATCCACGCCGTCGGCGCGTTTGTAGCGAATGATCTCCTTTTTGACCCCCTTGAGTTGGGGAGCCGGGTGGGTGAACTGGGTCCATTGATCAAACTGCTCGCCGTGGCGCAAAAACAGGTTGGGCGGCGTCTCGGTATTCTCGCGGGTAATCAGCAAATCGCCCTTTTCCAAATCCAGAAAGCGCACCGGTTTTTCGAAATTGGGTGCCTGGCTGCGAAAAAGGCGGTCGGACTGACCGCTCTCCAGGTTGAACCGGTCCACAAAGGGCCGGTCGCCCTCCGATGAGGCACCCTGCCCCGACAGGTAGATGGACTTGTGATCGGGGCTCATGAGCATGGCCACGTGTCCGTCGGGGCGGGTCTTGTGCATAGGTTTGCCCGGGTCGGCGTAGCGGTCTTCCGAAGAACGGTCAAAAAGCGTCTTGGGAGCAGCTCCCAGGTTAGCAGGCTGTAGTAACAGCGCCTTGCTGCGCCGGGTCTTATACCAGCCTTCATAGACCAGCGCGTGCTGATCGTCACCCCACTCCACCTGGGAGAAGCGCTGGTCCAGCGTAGCCCAGGGTTGCGGTTCACCGCCGGGAGTCCACAAGAAGGCCTGATCGCGCTGGACCGAAGTCTTGCGCGCGTCGCCGCCGTCCTGGGCCTCGACCCAAAAGAGGGTATTGGGCGCGTCCTCGCGCCACTGAAACTCGCGCCGGCCGGCTCGCACCGAGTCAAAGTCGGGAGGGGAGTTCTCGTCCAGGGGGAGGTCGGCCAGCACCTTGCTGGTTTTGCCACGCAGGTCCAGCACCTCGGTCTTGATCGGGAAGGACGACAGGGGCACGTTGTAGCTAAAGGGTGTGTGCAATGACTCTACCAGCAAAAAGTCGGCGCTGGGCGAAAGACCGGCCGACACATAAAGGCCGGGACGGGTGAGTTCACGACGCCCGCTGCCATCGGGGCGAATGGCCACCACCTGGGAGGTCAAATAGTAGCTAAAGAGTTTTTCGTCCTCGGGCGATTTCAGCAAGTCCTGGAAAGTGCGGGCGGAAGCCTTGGTGCCGTCGGTTTCCTGCACACTGGGACCGGTGGGCACGTTGGACACAGGCGGAGGCGGTCCCAGTTTGGCGGGGACGACCAGGACCAGCAGGCTTTGACCGTCGGGCGTCCATTCCAGCGTGAAGCCGGCGCTGCCGTTGAGCAAAACACCGGGCACGCGGTGGGCGGTGGCGCTGGCCACGTCGGCCACCCACAGTTCGCTGCCTTTGGGTCCAATGTTGATGAAAGCCAACTGCTTGCCGTCGGGCGACCAGTGCAGTTGGGTCAGGCGCGGTTTCTTGGGCAAACCTTTGACCGGGCGGGCCGGACCCTGGCGCAGCGGCCGCAGTTCCAGGGATTGAAAATACTTGTCGCGGCCGCTGGCACGGGTGTTGGGATTGAAGCGCAGGCCGGCCAGTTTGAGCTCGGGCTCGGAGAGCTGCTCGATGCTGAGAAAACCCGGCCGGGTGGCTTGCAAGAGCGTCTGGCTGGTGGGGCTGATGGAGAGCTCGGGAGTGTTGGGAGCGTCCACCAGGCGCAGCAGGTCGGGCGGCGGAACGCGATAGCCCCCCTCGGGTCGAGCCAGCACGGGAACGGCCAGCAGAGCGAAAGCGAGGGCAGAAAGGAAGCGTTTTTGCATCGCTTAGAGTTTTTCCAGGCTGGCTTTATCCCTTTATCAGAGCGGTCAGCTGCTCCCAGAAGGTGCGCTTGCGGGCGGGTTCGGGGTAGACCTGAGCCACCTCCACCAGTTGCTCCAACTCGCCCCGATCCAGCCAGACGCCGCCGCAATGAGGGCAGCAATCGATCTCGACCTTGGCCTGAGGGGTGGCTTTCAGCTCGTGCTGACAAACCGGACACAGCCGCACCTTGGGCTTTTCCACCACTTGCGGCTGCACCGGTCCAGGCATCAATCCCAGCGCCTGGCGCACCTCGGCGGCGCTCCCCGGCCGTTTAGCCGGCTCCAGCTCAAGCATCGCCTGCAAGGCTTCCCAAACGGTGTCGCTCACCGAATCGTTTACCGATCGCGGATCAGGCAGGGGTGTGCCGGCCTTCACGCGGGTGGCCGCGTCGGGCGGCACCTGGTCGCTGAGCAAAAACAGCATGGTGGCTCCCAGAGCGTAAAGATCCGAGCGTTGATCGGCCACGCCGCGCCCGAACTGCTCAATGGGAGCGTAGCCCAGCGAACCCATGCCCACCTCCATGCCGGAACTCACCGGTTGTAGGAATTTGGCCAGTCCGAAGTCGATCAGGCGGATGCGTCCGGCTTCATCCATCATGATGTTGCCGGGCTTGAGGTCACGCACGATCACGGGTGGTTGCTGCGAATGCAGATATTCGATAACGTCCAGTAGTTGCGCCGCAAACTCCAACACTCGTCGCTGACTGAGGGGTTTTGGGGCCAGTTTGGCCACCTGCTCGAGATCACGGCCGGCCACGAACTCCATCACCATATAGGTACGCCCGCCCTCCTCGAAAAAATCCAACACCAGGGCCAGGCCGGGATGGGAAAGACCGGCCATGATGCGGGCTTCGCTTTCCAATTGGCGCACGTTGGCCATGCCCATGGGGGCCAGCGCCTTGACGGCCAGTTTGCGCCCCAAGCGCAGATGCTCGCCCAGAAAGACGGTGCTCATGCCACCCTGCCCCAGCACTCGTTCAATCTTATAGCGCCCCTGCAGCGTCTTACCCACCAAGTCGATCATGGCCCCCGGCCCTTCGCCAGGGAGCCGGCCTCGCCCCCTTGAACCCCAGGGGGTGCGTAAGCTTTCCACCTGGGACGCCACGGCCGTTTTGATGGGGACCATCATCGGCTCGGGCATCTTCTTGGTGCCGGCGGCGCTGGCCCGCGACCTGCCCGCCCCCGGACTGATCGTGCTGGTGTGGGTGGCCGGGGGTCTGCTCAGTCTGCTGGGAGCGCTCACCTTCGCCGAACTGGCGGTGGAGCGGCCCACGGCCGGCGGACAATACGTCTACCTGCGCGATGCCTATGGGCCCTTGTGGGGATTTCTCTTCGGCTGGGTGACCTTTCTGGTCATTCAAACGGGCTCGATCGCGGCCGTCGGCGTTGGCTTTGCGCAGTATCTGGCTGCTTTTGTGCCTCTTTCGTCGCTGGGTATCAAGGCGGTCGCCCTGCTCAGCATTGCCTTCCTGACCCTGGTGAATTGCCGCAGCCTGGGCAGCGGCTCGCGGCTGCAAAATCTCTGCACCATCTTAAAACTGGCCGCCATCGCCGCGCTGATTGGGGTCGGGCTCTTGGGAGGCAAGGCAGATTGGCACCACCTGTTGCCGCTCAGTTCCCCTACCCCCGGGGTCTATGCGGCCTTTGGACTGGCCCTGGTGGGTGTCTTGTGGGCCTACGACGGTTGGAACAGTCTGGGCTACATCGCCGAGGAGATCGCCGACCCGGTCAAGTCGCTGCCCAAGGCACTGCTAGGAGGCGTGGCCGCAGTCACGGTCATCTATGCTCTGGCCACGCTGGCCTGCCTGGTGGTTCTGGGGCAGGAGGGCATGGCCCACGCTCCCGACGATCGGGTGGCTTCCTGGGCGGCTTTTCAGGTGACCGGCCAATGGGGCTCGCGACTGATGGCGGTGGGCATTCTGGTCTCTACCTTCGGTTGCCTCAACGGCATGATCCTGGCCGGGCCCTGGGTCTACTTCGCCATGGCTCGCGACGGATTGTTCTTTCGTCAGCTGGCCGAGTTGCATCCCGAACGGGGCACGCCGGTGGTGTCGCTGGTCTGTCAGGGGGTGTGGGCCTGCCTGCTGGCCCTGTCCGGACGCTACGATCAGCTGTTTACCTATGTGATCTTCGTGTCCTGGTTCTTTTACGCCATGACGGCTGGAGCGCTGTTTCTCTTCCGGCGCCGTTTTGGCAAACCCACCTACAGTACCTGGGGTTATCCGGTCACGCCCGCTCTGTTTATTGTATTGGCGGTTTTACTGGTGGTGAATACGCTCTGGACCCAACCGGGGCCGTCCTTCGCAGGCTTGCTGTTAACGCTGGCGGGGCTGCCATTCTACGCTTACTTTAAGCGAATATATACGTCGGCGGGGACCGGCTCAGGTAGCGAACCTAAGAGCTGCGACTGACCTTCGACTTGCTCGCGCGGGGTGCCCAGTCCAGTGGGCGCAAATCCCATGTCCTCGAGCTCTTGAATGGTCAGGTCGTCATGCACAAAGGCCAGACGGTCCTTGACCTGCTCCCACTCGGCGGGACTGAGCGCGGTTTGCTCCAGGAAGCGCTGGCACAGCCGTTCGTGGGGCGTGACTTCGCCCAGTAGCGCCGGTTGCAGGATCTCCTGGGCGGGCTCGGCGTTGGGCAACCCGAATCCAAAGGTCTGCACCTGCCAGTTGACTCCCCCGGCCTGACCGCCGTTCTGCTCCAGTTGCTTGACCATTTTGCGCACCTTGCGGGCCAACAGCCAGAGCAAAAGTCGAAGGCCCAACATAAACAAGGTGGGCAGCAAGAGGATGCCGAGCACCACTCCCAATAAGACGGAATTCCAATCCATTCCTACCAGGTTCCCCTTCGTCTGCCCGGCAAAACGTCAGTGACTGAGCGGCACGAACAGGAAAGGCCGCGAGTTGCTGCGCACCAGCCGGGTGGCCAGAGCGGTTTTATTGGGCATGCCCATCACGATAAGGTCGTAGTTGCCTTCCTCTATCTCGTGCAGCAAAGTCTGGGCCACACTGGTGCTGGTCCCCATGTCCAGCAAGCGGGCGCGGGCCTCTACCCCCATGGCATGCAGGGAATTGACGGCGCCATGGAGATGGCTGCGCACGCGAGCCTTGCGCTCGGGCTCGGCGGTTTCGGAAACAGCGTGAGCCACCGAGACGGTGGCGCCCACCCGCTTGGCCACGCGGCCGCCCAGCCAGACGTCGCCTTTGCCGGCCTCGCCGCCCGCGCTACAGATGAGGATGCGCGAAATTTTGGGATAGTCTTGCTGCACCAGCAGCACGGGAACCTCGGATTTGCTCAGCAAACGCTGGGCCCAGGGACCCAGGCGGGTGACCGAGGGCCCCTCATCCTCGCCGATCACCACCAGCTCGTGGCGTCCCTCGCGCACCTCGCGCAAAACTTCTTCGGAAAGTCCGCCGCGGCGCGCGCACATCTTCAGGTTGGGGGACTTTTCCAGGAGGGAACTGTGCAGCTTCTCCAGCCTGGCGACGATATCTGACTGTCTTTCATGGACCCCACCCACCGCCAACAAGGTGGCGGGAGCGCCCGTTGCTTCGGAAACCCGCAGTCCAAAGTCCAGAGCCACTCGAGACTCTTGCACGAAGTCGACCAGGATCAGCGAGCGCAGTCCGGTGCGCTCCAGCAGATGGTAGTGAAGCAAGCCTACCGCCACCTTTTGGCCCACCTGGAAAAGGTGTCCATCCGGTCGTCCGGCCACCCAGGCCTCCAACTGGGGATGCTCCTGTCCATAGGCGGGCACGGGCAAGATGCAGCGCACGCCGTCCAACTCCGGCAGGTCCAGGCGCAGGCGCTGACCGGAGCCGGTGAAAACCGCCTCAGCCACCTGACCTTCTCCCAGGCTGTGTCCTTCCAGCAACCGGGCATCTTCGCGCACCTCTACGTTCTCCGAGCGGGCCATAAGACGCACCCGCGCGCCCTCCAGGTGACCGGGCAGGGCCGACTCGGGTGGGCAGAGCACCACCCGCGAGCCCAGTTTGACCCCTCCGGGACAGAGTTCGCCCACCAGCACGTTGCCGCCGCCCACAAAGGTGGCCACAAATTGCGAGGCGGGACGATGGTACAGTTGGTCAGGCGTGCCCACTTCGAGAAGATTGCCGCGATCGAGCACGCCGATGCGATCTCCCAGTTCAAAACCTTCCTCCTGATCGTGGGTGACCAGAATCGAGGTAACGCCCAAACGGCGCTGGATTTCCTTCAGGGAGCGGCGCAAGTTGCCGCGAATCTTCACGTCCAGCGCCCCGAACGGCTCATCCAGCAGCAGCACGGCCGGCTCGTAGGCCAGCGCGCGGGCCAGGGCCACTCGCTGCAGTTGCCCACCGGAGAGCTGTGGAGGGTAGCGCTCGCCCAGCCCCGCCAGTTCCACCAGATCCATCAATTCTTCCGAGCGCTTGCGTCTTTTCTCGGGGGGAACCTTGCGCACCCTCAGGCCAAATTCGATGTTCTCGGCCACGGTCATGTGGCGGAAAATCGAGTAATTCTGAAAGACAAAGCCGGTGTCGCGCACTTGCGGCGCCAACCGGGTAACGTCCCGTCCGCGCAGTTGGATGCTGCCGCTGTCGGGCTCGATCAGGCCGGCAATCATGCGCAGGATGGTGCTCTTACCGCTGCCGCTGCCGCCCAACAACACGAACAACTCGCCGTCCTTGATCTCCAGGTTGATGTGGTTGACGATGGGAAGTCCATTGTAGTTCTTACTCAGTTCTTTCAAAACAATCGACATTAGCGCTGGTCCTTTCCGGTGAATCGCAGCAGACAGAAGAACAACACGAAGGAAATGATGGCCAGCACCGAGGCCACCGCGTTGGCCACTTCGATGTTGCCCGCTTCAAATTGGGCAAAGATGAAGAGGGGCGCGGTCTGGGTGCGCAGGCGTAGATTGCCGCTGACCATGACGGTAGCCCCGAACTCGCCCAGCGAATGAGCGAAAGTGAGTAAGGCCCCCGAGAGCAGGCCGCCGCGTAGGGTGGGCAGCAGCACGTAGCGGAAAGTCTGCCAGGGAGAAGCGCCCAGCGTATAGGCGGCCTCCTCGTAGGCTCCTTCCTGTTCGTCCAAGACCGGCTTGACCGCTCCCAGCATATAGGGAAAGGTCACAAACAGATGGGCCAGCAACACGCCGGCCGGGGCAAACATGGGGCGAATACCCAGCGGATCCAGGTACTGCCCCAAGAGACCGATGGGTCCCCAGAGTAAAATCAAAGAAGTACCGACCACGACCGTGGGTATGGCTATCGGAAGATTGACGATAACGAGGAGCGCTTCGCGGCCTGGGAAACGGTATTTCGAGAGCACGTAAGCCGCAAAGGTGCCCAAGACGGCGTTGACAATGGAGGTGGCGAAGGCGATCAACAAAGAGAAGCGCAGGGCGAACTGAGCGTCGGGGGTGCTCAAAGCCTGGGTGAAATGAGCGGGCCCTCCCTTGCCGGCGAAGAGGAAGATGGCCATTAGCGGCATCAGCAGCAGTGGAAAAAGAGAGCTCAGCAAAAGCCCCACGGGAATTCGGTAGTTTCGCATCATTTCCCCAGCACCGCCAAGACCCGGGCTTTCCAGACTTCCTCAATGATTTCGGCGCGAGCCCGCGGCCAGCCGCCCAGGTCGGCGACCGTGAAAGGCTTCTCGAGGGCGCGAAAAGCACCGTTATATTGGTCATCTACCGAGCGAAAGCCCGCCTCGGCAAAAAACTGCTGAGCCGGCGGACTCCACAGGCCCGTAGCCAGAATGGCAACCTGAGCCGGAACTCCCAGTTGAATCTGGGTCAGCGTGCCCGATCCGGCAAAGGCGAAAATCAGCTCGATGTGCTCCCCGGTTTTCTTCTGCCATTCGTCCTGAAAAGCCGGAAAGATCGACTCGTTCATGACCTCACCCAGAATACTGAAGCCGTAGACAATGATGGTGCGCGAGGTGCCCCGCTGTCCCGGCAGCCAGGGTCAGACGGAATACAAGAAGACGGCCAACAGACCCGTCCGCAGGGCAACTTGCTTGACTGGGCTGGCATTCTCACTCCATCATTCTAGGACTAATCCATCCTGGAAGCTATCTACAATCGTACTCCGAACCTTGAGTCCGATAACAAAAACTGCTAAGTTTATGTTATCCCAATAACAGAGGTGCATGATGAACTTTTCTCTGACTCCGGAGTTGGAACGCTTCGTGCAGGAGCGAGTCGATTCTGGTCTGTACGGCTCCGCCAGTGAAGTCGTCCGCGATGGGTTGCGGCTTCTCCGTGAGCGTGTGCTGCTGGAGCGCCGCCAACACCTGGTTGAAATGAATCAGTTCATCGACCAGGGGCTGGAGGACGCCCGGCAAGGGCGCCTGATCAGCGCCCAGGACTCTCGCTCACGGACCCAATCTCGCTTGGACGGCCACACCAAGAAAAAAGGATGAGCGACTACGAACTCACCGAGCACGCTTTGGCGGATCTCGAGGACATAATCGATTATGTAGCCGGAATCAAGCACAATCCTGAGGGAGCGGCGGTGGTCCTGGACTATCTTTATCAGGCCATGGAAGAGGTGGCCACTCGGCCGGAACGGGGTCACCCACGACCTGACCTGACGAATCGGCCGGTATATTCCTACCGCAAGAGCAAAGCCCACAAATACTACTTGATCTTTGATCCCCACAGCCGCCCAGTGCGGATTCTACGCGTCGTCAGCGTGCGCAGGGACTTTCATTTCCTTTTGGAGGATTAGGCCCTGTTGACAATCAGCCTCGGGCGTCCTTTCCGCCATGCATCCCCATCCCCATCGTCTTGGGTATGGGGCGCCTAACGAAATACACCACAAGTTAAATGTCAACAGTCCCTAGTAAGCGGGGCAGACGCGGAAGCGCAGGGAGTAGAAGCTGGGCTTGCCGGTGCTGTTGTCGGTGAAGAACTTGAGCTCCATTTCCACCAATTTGGTGTTTCCGAGAAACTCTTTGCTGCCCTTTTTGGCGCTGATGACGGCTGGATTGTCGTCGCTGAGTGATTCCACACCGTTGTTGTTGCGCACGTAGCGCAGGGCGAATCCGCCATGCTCATCAATTTTCCCATTGGGGTTAGCCACGCCCCAGAGTTGCTGATTGGGCATGAGCACGCGGGTGTGAATGACCCGGCTGCTTGCCTGCACTACGCCAGCCGGCAGCAACGGGGCCAGCGTAGGGGTATCGGCCGATTTAGGTGGGGTGGGCTGCGTCCAGCGCACCAACCGACCGGTATTCCCCTTGAGCGGTTGCAGGGTGTAATAGACGTGGGTGGTCCAGTTGGGATGCCCCTGGTCGTTGGCGTAGATTCGCTGCACGTTGTTGACTTCCAGCGCACTGCACATGCTCAGGCCGGGTGCTTGAGACCGGTTGAGAGCCGGGTAGTTCTGAATACTCTCCAAACTGCTCTGCTGCAAATCGCGACGCAACCAGGCCACGCAAGTCTCAGCATCCTCATTCAAAAAGTAGTTGGCGTCGGCGTTTTGGGTGGAATCTTTGGCCAGCTTAAAGAGCGACCCCATCAATACAAAGAAGACCGCCGTCAGCGCGATGTAGATGATCAGTTCGATATAGGTCATTCCGGAACGTCTCATCGCCACACCGGAACCTTAATGGACATTTCTTTGTGGCCATTGTTCTCGCCGATGCCTTCGGACCACTCGACCTTGATGGTCACCTCGTCGGTGTTGCCGGCCCCCTTACCCACAAAGCTGCCCGTAGCGAAGCTGATAGTGCGCTTAAACTCCATCGCTTGAGGGCGGCCCTCCAGGTAGATGGTGACGGGAGCCTGCTTGGGCTCGTCCCAACTTTGGGGAGCGGGCTTGCCAAAAGTATGGGCTTTCATTTCGTCCATGGTGGAATGACAGACCAGAATACCCACGGTTCGATTGCGGCTCATGACAGCGTGCCGCGAACCCCGCGTGAAGACGGTAATCAAGGTCAGTACGGCGGTGACCACCAGGGCTAAAGCCACCAGCAATTCCACCAACCCCAGGCCGCGGCGGCTCATTCGTGCCACCCCTGAATGCTGGGATACCGGAGGGTGGGCCCCACGTCCAGTGGTTCACCAACGTCCAGCAGGGCGCCATAGCGATACTCCACCGCCCAGTTGAACCAGTCCAAGTCGGGAATGACGGTAGTGGGAGACACTTGCGGCAAAAACATCGAGCAGCGCGTGCAGTTGGCGTCGTAGAGCAACTGGTTGGTGGTGATGTTGCCGTGCAAGCTCATGCAGGCGCCCACCGTATACTTGGCGTTGGAGACGATGTCGCCACCGGCCACCAGCATCCCGATGGTCACGGGAGCGCGGTGCCCGCCCTCGGCGATGCCGATGCGGCCGCCAGCGTAAATGAGCACACCGGGCGTCTCCTGCAGCATCATCAAGGCCGCCTCGTCGGCGATTTTGCTTTTGATTTCGGTAAGAACCGCGGTCAGCCCGCTGATCTCGGCCAGCGACTTCTGGGTGTCTTCCACGCCCACGATCTTGTCGATCCAGTCTTGCAGAGGCACCACATCGGTCACAAAGTCCGCCAGCCCGAAGCTGAGCTGGCTGATGACGATCTTGACGATGACCTCGGAGATCAGCACGGGGGCCATCTCCTTGACCATCTGGGGACCTTTTTGCTCGATCAGCTTCTGCACCTGATCGGGGGACGGGAACGAGCTGATGCTGGGGAAATTGAAGTTCTTGATCTTGTCGATGTACACGGTGGGGTTGATTTTGGGCAGCATGGGCACGCAGCCCTGACCGATAAACCACCAGTCGCAGTGGGTGATGAAGTTCTCGCCCCAGGCCAGATTCATCTGAGTGCTGTAGATCAGCGCCATGGCCTTGAAAAGCTTGACGTTGGCATTGGCCGGGCCGGGCGGCAGCGGAGTCGGTATGGGCACGGGAATGGGGAGGGGAATGGGAGGTACCAGGATGCAGGCGATCACATACATGGTGGCGTGCTTGGAGAAGTAAGCTTTGCGGCGGTGGAAGGGGCCCGACAACTTGGCCACGTTAGGCACCACCGTGGAAACCACGTCGCGCAAATCCTTGAGCACGGGAACCTCATCCAGCTCAATATCGCCCAACGAGAAGGCGGGCCAGACGCCAAAGGGGATGGTAATATTGCCGTTCACCATGATGGCGCTGGTGGTGGGATGGATGGCGTGAATGGGGGCTCCCACCAGCACCGAGCCCAGCGCTGAATCGCCGCCGCAGACGAAGTCCTTGGTGACGATCAGTTTGGCGCCTTCCTCGAGAAAAAGGCGGCCGCGCGGCTTGCGTGGATCGACCGCCAGGCTGCTCTCCGGGTTGACCAGGGTCAAATTGCCGTCTACCACCAGAGTGGAACCGCGCATCAGCCACAGGTCGCCGTTGATGGTCACATCGGTTCTCAGCTTGATGGCGCGTCCCGGCGGCACATTGAAGGTAGCCGTCATTTCGACGCTGGTGTCTTTGATGGTGAAATTGGTTTCGCGATCTTTGGCCCCGAAGTGAACCAGGCGAACCTCTTGGTAGAGGTCCTTAAGAACGGCGCTCATGTCGACCTTCTCGCCGGTTCGGATCGACTCGAAGGCGGCCACTACCA
>Ga0075012_10003855_pt1 | contig 14078 bp, 13 predicted proteins | sample All_14_2_FD_71474 | JGI IMG/M metagenome (GOLD analysis project Ga0075012, IMG submission 71474) | Freshwater microbial communities in response to fracking from Pennsylvania, USA - Allegheny Zone_MetaG_DW_15 | ecosystem: Environmental > Aquatic > Deep subsurface > Groundwater > Drilled... | reverse complement strand
GATTCAGGTGGTGCGTCTGGGCTGGCCATTGCACCTGGCGTACTTGCAGCACTTTGGTTCGGCCGGGCTTTCCATGGGGGTGATGTCTCAGTCGTTCATCGGGGTGGCTACCACCTGGTTTGGCGCCGGCATCATGCCGTTGGCCACCCCATTCAACCTGGCGGTGATGCTGATCGGCCTGGCCCTTCTTTGGCGGTCCTCCCCAGCAACCGAGGGGTGCTCGCCGGTGGTGGTGCGCCAACGCCTGTTGCTGGAATTCTCCGCCTATCTGATCCTGGCGTTGGTCTGTTCGGCCTGGAGTTGGCCTCATCATCGCTTGATCCTGATCATCCCGATTTTGGCCCTGTGCGCCACCTGCGAACGGGAGACGAAGGAACAGCCGGACGGACCCTGGGTGTTGGGCCTGATCGCGTTAGCCGGCTACTGGACGGTAGACGGAGACATCGTCCAGATCCCAATCTTTTTCTATCTCCACCAGCAGTGCGCCAGCATGGGGTTGGGTCTGGCTGCCCAGTGTTTTGCCTGGCTTTGCCTGGTCTATTCTTTATGGAGGACCCAGCCTAAAACGCTTCGGACCGTCCCACCAGGCGGAAAATGACCGCGATCAAGAACGTGAACAGGAACAGATTGAAGAGAAGGTGAGCCAGTCCCACGCCGCTGGCGGCCAGACCGGTAAATCCAAAAAGTGCGGCAACTACAGCGAAAATCATGAACGTTAGAGCCCAGTGTATCATTTTACTACTCCTGCCTGCGTGCTCCCCCATTCCAGCTTAGAAATTTCTTCAGTTTTCGCTTAGATGTTCGAGTACCCGACACCGGGTATCTGCGTACTCGCGGCGGATTATGCGCACCCTTTGTGACCAGGACCCGAACACCATAGATTGGTCACACAAGAAAATTTGGAGTGTGATGATGTTGAACTTACTACTGCTAATCCTGGGCATCTGGCTGGCTTTCTGGTTCATCGGCAATGCCATGGGCTTTCTGCTGATGCTGCTGGTGGCCGCCCTGGTCGGTTTCACCGCCGACGCTTTGGTGCCGGGCCGCCAGATCCCCCACGGCTGGTTGGGCGCCACGGGAGCCGGCCTGATCGGCTCCTGGCTGGGCACCCTGCTGATCGGCCACGTCGGGCCTCACCTGATGGGAGTGCCGCTGTTTCCGGCCTTCGTGGGGGCACTGGTGCTGGTGTTGGCGGTCTCGTTCATGCGCAAGCGCGCCTGAAGAGCTGCGCCCAAACAAAAAAAGCCGCTCTCCATTTGGGGAGCGGCTTTTTTATTGGCTCTTCGCCTATCTAGACCACGCCGCGGTCGCGGGCCCAAACGACGGCTTCGACTCGCGAGGCGACGCCGATCTTCTCATAGATCGAACTGGCGTAGTTGCGCACTGTCTGCTCGGCCAGGGACAGTTCGTTGGCGATGGTCTGGTTGTCATGTCCCAAAGCGATTTGCTGAAGGATTTGCTTTTCGCGGGGTGTGAGGGAGGGCAGGTCATCCTCGGGATCGCTCAGGCCCATCAACTTGTGGGCCACCGACTGACTGAACCAGGCCGCTCCCTGGCCGATGGCGCGCACCGCTTGAAGTAAATTCTCGGGCGCTTCGTCCTTCAGCATATAGGCTGAGATCTTGACCTTCATCAGGCGACGAATGCTGGCTTCATCCTCGTGCGCGGTCAAGACCAGTACCTTGAGCCCGGGCACGATAGCGCGAGCGGCCACCGTCAGTTCATCGGCCGGCATTCCGGGCATTTCCACGTCCAGGATCAACAGGTCGGGCCGGTGCAGTTCAACCAGTTTCAGGGTCTCACCGCCGTCCTGCGCTTCTCCCACCACCTGCACCTCGTCGGAGCGGGATAAAGTGGACTTAACACCGGAGCGGACCAGCGGATGATCGTCAGCGATAACTATCTTCATATTCACCTCGTTCGCAGCCCCCCGGTCCGGCGCCTGCAAGAGGCGCGGGACCATCTGGACATCGATTCAATTTCGGGGCTCGGGGTATGCCCTTCGGGTAGCTTAACGTATGGTTGGTTTGGGGGGCAGGAGCACCGTTCCCACTCGCAGAGTACGGAGATCCCAGACCACGAGTATGCCCCTCTCTAAGGAAGTCCTGCTGACGGCCTTAAGGTGTTGTCAGGAAGCAATCGGTTCTAGTCGATTGCCAGCGGCGCTCGGGCGCCCCAACCAACACATCTCGGGAGGTCCCTATGTTCAAGAAAGTTCTTTGCGCCACCACTCTGGCCGCGGCCATCTTCGGCCTGGGTTTGCCGGCTGCGGCCGACATCCGGGTTGACAACATCGTCGTCAACCAGAGCGCCCCCACACCGGAGGGTACAAACATCCGCGTCAACCTGATCAACGACGGGGAGATGAAGCAGCGCCCCAGCCTGATCGAGCTGCAAGCCCGCGACAGCGTCGCCTCAGAATGGCATACCGTCAAGACCTGGGATTGGGACAAGACCGTCCTCCCGGGTGACCGGCTGGCCCTCGATTTCCTACCGGCCCGCGGTGAAGCCCTGGATATGACCCTGCAGCAGCCCACTTATGAGCTGCGCGCCCGGGTGATGGGTGTGAGCGGTCCGATGACCGGTTTTGAGTATCACTACAGCCCCACTATTGACGTTCGCTAAAGCAAATCGTCACCAATCCGCCTGATGGCTGCCGATTTGTCGGCGGCCATTCGGCATACCTAAGGAGTTCACTATGTTTAAGAAAGCTTTTGTGGCCGCTTCCGCCGCCATTCTTCTCGGTCAGGCCTGGGCGGTTGGCTCGCAAGTCCAAACCACCCTGGATGGACGCACTCTGCAGTTTGATCAGCCCGCTGTCATGCAAGACGGCCGGGTCATGGTGCCGCTGCGCGGTATTTTCGAGAGTCTGGGCGCGGACGTAGTCTTTGACAACGCCTCTCGCACCATCAAGGCCAGCAAGGGAGATCGCGTGGTCGAGTTGGCTTTAGGGAGTCGCGAAGCGATGATCAATGGGCAGATGAGCTATCTGGATGTGCCCGCCTCGAGCATTGGTGGCCGCACCATGGTGCCCCTGCGATTCGTTTCCGAAGCCCTGGGAGCCGATGTGCGCTGGAGCCCGGTTACCCGGACTGTGGCTCTGAGCTCTAGCGGCGAAGTGTCCAACGCGCCCATTCAGACGCCGCCGCCGGTCAGTGCCGCTCCCGGTTTGACGAATGTGGTTCATAATGCGCGCCGCGGACTCAACGCCGGCGATACCCTGGTGGTGACCGCTACAGGTGACCCGGGAGCCCGGGCTAGTTTCGACTTAATGGGTGTCATTACCGACGTTCCCATGCGCGAAGTTTCCAGCGGTCGTTACGAAGGCGAGTTCGTGATTCGTCGCGGCATGCAGGTCCAAAATGGAACCCTGGTGGCTCACTTGTCTCGGAACGGTCAGGAATCCGTGCTGGAGAGTCGGCGTGCGGTCGACATCAGTGCCGGCACGGTGAACAACAACCAGAATGCGGCCAGCGCCGATTTCTTCCAGGTTACGCCAGCTCAGGGAGCCACCGTCAATACTGCGCGTCCTACCGTGCACGTCAACCTGGATTCTAAGTTGACACCCGGCACGGCTCGCGTCTTCCTGGACGGCAACGAGGTGACCAACCAGGCCCAGGTGATGGGTTCGGCCGTGCACTTTGTGCCCAACAGCGACCTGGCCAACGGCAATCACCGCGTTTCGGTGCAGGCGGTCGACCGCAACGGACGCTTGCTGAGCCGCGATTGGGACTTCAGCGTCAACGGCATGAGTGGCTACAACAACGGGGGCGCCATCAATCCCTACGCTCCTTACATCAATCTCTCGAATTTGAACAATGGCTCTTCGGTCGGCGCCATTTTCAATGTGCAGGGCCAGACCACACCGTTCTCCCAAGTCTCGGTGACGGCCCAGTCCCAGCGCAACCTGATCCCCGGAATCATCGGGGTGCAAAATCAAGTGGCCTCGGTCAGCGGACAGGCTGACGGTCAGGGGCGGTTCAATATCCCGGTGGATGTCAGCCGGGTGCCTCTCAACACCAATCTAAATCTGAGAATTTCGGCCAGCGACACCCAGGGCCGCAGCGGAAACCCGACTCTGATTGATGTAACCAGGCGCTAAAAGGATACGGCTCTCACCCCTCAGGGGGTGGGAGCCAAAGGCATTTAGAAGGGGATTGAATGACGGACGACCAGAGGCTCGTGCTGCCCAGTCTGAATATTTTGGTGGTGGATGACGAGCGTTCCAGCTTGATGTTGCTGGAGAGTACCCTGAAAGAGTGGGGACACCAGGTAACCGCCTGCCAGACGGCGCTGGAAGCCATGGTGGCCATCCAAAATAATTCCAAGCTGCAGCTGCTCATCACCGATTGGGAAATGCCCGAGATGGACGGCCTGCAGCTCTGTCGTTGGGCTCGCCAGGCCCCGCGGGCGCATTATCTATTTGTGATCGTTCTCACGGCTCGCTCCAGTAAAGAACACTATCGCACCGCCTTAGAAGCCGGGGCTGACGCGTTTCTTTCAAAATCCTACGATTTGACCGAGCTTTTTTTGCAGTTGCGGGTAGTTCATCGGATCACTTCGCTGGAAAGCAACCTGGCCAGCCAGATTGTGGAGCTGCAGGAGGCCCGTCAGGAAGCCGAGCAGGCCAGTCGTTCCAAGAGCGATTTCCTGGCCAACATGAGCCACGAGATTCGCACGCCCATGAATGGCGTGCTGGGCATGGTGGGTCACTTGCTGGGCACGCGTCTGGAGTCCACTCAGAAAGAGTATGCCGAGCTCATCAAACAGAGTGCCGAGAACCTGCTGGTCGTGCTCAACGACATTCTAGATTTTTCCAAAATCGAAGCCGGACTGCTTGAAGTGGAACGCATTCCGTTCTCCCCGGCCCAGGTGGCCAGTGAAGCGCTCTCACCCTTTGTAGCCAAAGCTTTGGATTCGAAAGTGGCGCTGACGGGGGTTCTGACTCCGCAGGTGCCCGGCGAACTGAAAGGGGATCCGGCCCGATTTCGCCAGGTTCTCATCAATCTGGTCAGCAACGCCATCAAGTTTACCTCGGCCGGCCATGTTACCCTCACTCTGGACGTCTTTGACGGCAACCTGGTGGCTTCGGTGGCCGACACCGGTCCGGGTATCAGCCCCGACAAATTGGCGGAGATCTTTCAGCCTTTCAATCAGCTCGATCCGTCCATTCACCGCCTCTACGGGGGCACCGGTTTGGGCCTGGCCATTTGTCAGCGCCTCATGCAGTTGATGGGTGGCCGCCTGACCATGAGCAGTGAAGTGGGCGTAGGAACGGTGGTGCGCGCCGTGCTCCCCCTTTCGCAGGAACGCCAGCCCCCGGTGCGCTTTCCCAATTTGCCCCAGGAAGTCGGCTTGCTGGCCAACAGGGATTCCTATGGTCAGTTGATCCGCTCGACCCTGGAACAGGCGGGCATTCGAATTCACGATCTTCAGGCGGGTGAGGCCTACACCGGCCCCACGGTGGTGGACACCAGCGTGGCCGCCGTGCCCGATGCGGCAGATCAAGTCGTGCTCTTGCACACAGACAACGTGGACTTGGGCCTGGATGACCCTCGTTTGTCCTGGGTAAGTCGGCCCTTCACCAGCCATTCCTTGCTGCGGGCGCTGTGCCAGCATCAATTGGTGGATGAGCAGAGCGAAGACGACGAGGCAGAAAGCAAGTCGCCCCTGCGCGTTTTGTTGGCCGAAGACAATCCCATCGGCCAGACCGTGGTGCGGCTGATGCTCGAGCAAGAGGCCTGTGAGGTTACGGTGGTTTCCGACGGAGACGACGCCGCTCGCGAGGCCATCCAGGGCGACTACCAGCTGGTGTTGATGGACGTGCAGATGCCTACTCTCAACGGCCTGGACGCCACCCGTCAGGTGCGGGCCTGGGAACAGGAGCACGGGCGCGAGCCGGTCCTGATTGTGGCGTTGACGGCACTGGCCTACGAAACCGATCGAAAGTCCACCCTGGAAGCCGGCATGAATTCTTTTTTGACCAAACCGGTTGTGGTCTCGGAACTAAAGCACCTCATCAGTGAAATCCGCAGAAGCTAAGAAGGAGCCCCTAATGGCCAATTACGACGGCGCCAGCCAATCCTCGGTCAAGAACCTGGTTTATGCCGGGGTTCTGGCCATCCTGAGCATTACCACCGTCTTGATCGTGGCGGCCGCCTGGTTGGGCAGTCAGATGGAGGCGCAGCTCAAGTGGACCGATCATACCCATAGAGTGCGCCACCTGCTGTCCAGCATCGAAACCGATCTGGTGCGAGCCGAATCGGCGCAGCGGGCCTTTGTGCTGTTGGGCAAGGAGGAGTTCTTGCAAGGGTATGATGCCATTAGCAACATCGGTAAGCAAATCGATGAGCTGCAGCAGGAGATTTCCGACAACGGACCTCAGGTGCAACGCTGTTCGGAGCTGCGCGAGGCGGTCGATGCCAAGGTCGCCTTTATGGGACGTTGCATCAGCCTGAAACGAGCCGGTCAGGAACTTGAGCTAAAGAATTACATCGCCGGCGGCGAGGGCCTGGACAAGGGCCAGGCCATTCACCGTAGTGTGGCTACCATGGACGGGGTGGAGACCAATCTCCTGGAGTCCCGTCGGACGGCTTTGGGCCATACTCAGGCGGGACTCAACTGGACCCTGCTGGTGGGCCTTTGCGTGGACTTGATTGTGGGGCTGACGGTGTTGTCGGTAATGGCCCAACGACTGGCGCCACTATCACCGGCAGCGGCCTTTGCAGAACGCATTGGTCGGGGCGACCTTACATCCGATCCGCTGCCCGTGCGCTACAGCGACGAAGTGGGACGTGTCAGCACCAGTCTCAACCAGATGCTGGCGAACCTGAGAGCTTCGGCCCACCAGAACCAGAACCACGCCGATACCTTGAACGGAGCCACCGCCAAGATCGCCTCGGCCAGCAAAGAGCAGGCGGTGGCGCTGCAGCAGCAGTCCACCGCCATGCAGGAAACCTCGGTGACTCTCGAGGAGTTGGGTCAAAGCGCCAGCCAGATTGCCGATCGCGCCCGCGAAGTGGCCTCGCGCGCCGAGGCCACTTCTCAGGCAGCCGGGGTAGGACTGGAATCGGTGCGCAAAAGTGTTCGTTCCACCCAGTCGCTGGTGGAACAGGTGCAGGTGGTCTCCGAGCGCATCAACGCGCTGGGCGAAAAGACCGATGCCATCCGGAGTATCGTGCTCTCCGTCAACGATATCGCCGAGCGCTCCAACGTGCTTGCGCTGAATGCCGCTATTCTGGCTGCGGCGGCGGGCAGTGAGGGCAAAAGCTTCACGGTGGTGGCCAACGAGATGAAGAGCCTGGCCGATCAGTGCAAAGAAGCCACGGTGCAGGTGCGCGAGTTGCTGGGGGATGTGGAGCGAGGCATCCAGGCTTCGGTGGTACTGATTGAGGAGGCCGGCAAGCGAGGCATGTCCGGCTCCACTTTCACCGACGAGGCATCTGTCTCGATTCATCAACTGAACGCTCAGGTCAACGATAGTACCCAGGCCTTCCAGCAAATTGTGGCGGCCACCAATCAGCAGAGGTTGGCCTTTGAACAGGTGGCGGAAGCCCTCTTGAGCATCCGTCAGGCCACCGGTCAGTCGGCCGCCACCACCGGTCAATTGGAGGCCACCACCCGCGAATTGCATCGTCTGAGTAGCGACCTGGTCAAATCCCTGGACGCCTATAAGATGGATCGGCAGGGATGAAGTTGCTGTTGGCCCGCCTTCAGGGCCGCCGGCTGGCAGTTCCGTTGGCCAGCGTGGAGCGGGTGATCCTGCGACCTCGCCTCGAGGTTTTGCCGGACTTGCCGCCCTGGCTGGCCGGTTTCTTGCAATTGCCGGGCCGCTCGTTGGCGGTGCTGGATGTGGGCGAGTTGTTTGAGGGCGAGCGTTGCCGCTGGGATCTCTACAATCCCATTGTGCTGACCCACGAGGAAAACCTGGCGCTGTTGTTTACCGGCGTCGACGGTCTGGTGGAAGTGGACCCGGCAGACTTCCGCCCCTTGGAGCCGCAAGATTCGTTCCAGGGTGTGGCGGCCGCCTTGATTCAACGAGTGGACGAATGGGTGCCCATCGTGGTGCCCAAACTGCTGCTCATCGAGCAGGAGCAACGCAAGTTACAACACTGGCAGCAGGTCGTCCAGCAGCGTCAGGAGCGACTCTAGTGGACCGCCTGCGTAGCGTCGGAGAGACCCATTTTTTTCGCCATCCGGCCCAGTTTGAGCATATGGTCCGGGTGGTCGAGGCGCGCCGTCGCTGGCCCATCCGGATCTGGTCGGCGGGTTGCGCCAACGGCGCCGAGATTTACTCGGCCGCCTTGCTGCTTTCCCCCCGCACCAGTGGGCGCGAGCGTTATCACCTGAGTGGTAGCGACTTCAATGCGGAGAAGGTGGTGGCAGCCCGCGCCGGCCGCTACACTGCCTGGCACATGCGCGGTTGCAGTGACCACCTGCGTCAGCGCTATTTTCATCAGGTTGACGAAAGCCACTGGCAGTTGGATCCTGAGGTTCTGGCTAAAGTGGACATTTTCTGCCACGATCTGGTGGATGGTCCCGACGTGGAGCCGCAGGACATTATTTTTTGCCGCAATGTGCTGATTTACATGGACCCTCCCACCATGCTGCGAGTGGTGGATCGGCTGCAGCGCTGGCTGGCTCCCGACGGCGTTCTTTACCTGGGCTACTCCGAGGCGGTACTGGCTGGTCAAAACGCCGGTCTGGAGTTAATCGACTCGTCCCTGGCGGCCTATCGACGCCGCACCTTTCAATTGGCCACGCTGCCTATTCCGGTGCTTCTTCCGCCGATTCCTCTCGAGCCCTTACGCATCAATTCGGTGCGCCCTGCGGTGCTGGCCGGTCGCCCGGAAGCCTTGCGCTTGCTGGAGGAGGCCAACCAGTTTGTCAACAATAACCAGCCCCGTCTGGCCGCTCGCTCGCTCAAGAAAAGCCTTTACCTCGATCCGTCCTTAGCGGTTTCGCATTACCAGCTGGGCTTGCTGGAGTTAGGCGAGCAACGGGTGGAGCAGGCCCGTCGTCACTGGCGAAATGTGGTCGCGCTGGCCTCGCAACAGTCGCCGCAGGACCCGGTTCCCGGTTGGGACAGTTGCAATTGGGAACAGCTTTTGGAGTGGACCCGACAGCAACTGGTGCGTTTGGGGGACGGCGATGTTTGATCCAGAGGGGATTCTCGATCGGCGCACTCGCGAACTGGCTTCGGATGCTCAGTTGGTGGATGAGCGGGGGACGCCCACCCACATTCTGGTGGCTACCGGCCAGGGGCGTTTCGCCTTGCCGGTGGAGTCCTTGCAAGGGGCGACTCGCCAGAAGATCACTCCCGTTCCGCTGAGCCCCCCCTCCTGGCTGGGAATCACTCACTACATGGAGTCGTTCTGGCCGGTGCGCTGGCTGGGCATCCCGGAAGGCGAGCTGGAAGACGGCCTGGCCGTGCCTTATTTCGTCCTCTTTCTGCGCGGCCGAAAACTGGGTCTGGCGGTGGAAAAGCATCTGGGCTTATTGGCTCTCAACGAATCCGATCGACTGGAAGCGGGACCGGCGCTGGCCGATGGGTTGGAATACCTGCGGGTCGCCTGGACTTTGGGCGACGGTACGCTGGTGTTGGAATTGGTGGCCTGATGAAACCCTCCGATGCCGCCCGCAAGAGAGTCTTGGAGTCGTTCTCCTTGGAGCATCGCGACCATTTGGTGCGTCTGGAGAACTTGGAGCGCGACTTGCAGCAAGCCCACTGGTCGAGCGAGACGGTGGCCGAGGCTCGCCGTTCGCTGCACAGCTTGAAGGGGTCGGCGCGGCTGCTCAACTTTTCGCTGGTGGAGCAGCTGGCTCATCGGGGGGAATCCTTGCTGCTACTTTTCGATGAGCTTCCTCAGGAAGGCCGGAGACCCGAATGGGTTCGGGTTCTACGCGACGCACTGGAAGACGCGGTGGCGGCCACCTTGCAGGGCAAACGTTCCAACGCGGCCGAGGCGGCCTATCGGAAACTGGGAGAATGGATTGAGCTGGACGAGGACGAGGCGGTGCCGCAGTCTTTCGAGGGCGAAGGCGATCGCCAACGGCAGGTGGTGCGCGTTCCTGTAAACCAGTTGGAAAATCTGATTCGGGCCAGCGGGCGCATTGGTGCTCAGCCCTTTGTATTGCAAGAGGGCCTGCGCCAGTTGCGTCTGAAGGTGGGGCCGCTGCAGCGTTCGCTGGTCCGCCAGTTGGAGCGGTTGGCGGCCGAAATGTCGCACTCCACCGATGAGCTGCGGGAGGAAGCCCGACAGCTCTTATTGGTACCTGCTCGCGATTTGCTGGGCGGGATCTCCAGTCAGGCCCGCGAGCTGGCCGAGAGCGATGGCAAACAGGTCGACTTCGTGCTGGAGGGCGGCGAGACCATGGTGGAGCTGCCGCTGCTCCAGGCTCTCCTCGATCCGCTCAACCATTTGCTTTCCAATGCAGTGCATCACGGACTTGAGTCTCCGGAGGAACGCCGCCGGGCGGGCAAGTCCGAGCGCGGCACGGTTTGCCTGCGCTTGCGACGCAACGGGGAGCAGTTGCAGCTGAGTCTCAGTGACGACGGTGCCGGGCTGAATCGCGAAATGTTGGTGGAACGTGCCCGTAGTCTGGGCGCCAACCCTGATTTGCCCACCGATCAATTGGTCTTCATCGACGGCTTGAGTAGCCAGGCGGTGGCCAGCCGAGTGGCCGGTCGCGGCGTGGGTATGGGAGCGGTGCGCGCCCGCGTGCATGAACTGGGCGGCGCCATTCGCTGGCTGCCCGGCGAGGGCACGACCTGGGAACTGTCTTTCAGCTCAGGCGCCTGGGGCATTCAGATTTTGACGGTACGCAGCGGCGGCCGTGAGTTTGCTTTGCCCACCCGGGCCGTGCGTCGTTTGCGCTATCTGCAGAGCAGCGAGGTATTGCGTAGCCAGGGGCAGACTTTTCTGGTGGAGGACGGCGAGCGTCACTCCATCACGCCGCTGGCCGAATTGCTGGGCCTGGCTGCGCCCGACCAATCCCAGTTGGAGCGGCTGCGGGTGGTGGAAATTGGCCTTCGCGAAGGCCAGAAGCGCCTGATTCAGGTGGAGGATTGGCTGGGCCACCTGTCTATCACATTGCAGGCGCTGCAGGGCGGCGGCTGGCCGCAAGGTCTGCTGGAGGGGGTTTACGTTAGCGGTGGGGGAGAGGTCTCGTTGGTGCTGAGGCCAGAGTATTTGTTAGAGGGGGAACGCCATCTTCAGGTTCGCACCACCGCTCCCGTGCGCACTCCGCTCATCTTGCTGGTGGACGATTCGCAGACCACCCGCCAGATGACCGCCGCGCTGCTCCAGTCGGGCGGTTTCGAAACGGTGGAGGCCGCGGATGGGACCGAGGCGTTGAGCGTACTCTCGGCGCGCACCGTGGACCTGGTCGTGAGCGATGTCCAGATGCCCCTGCTGGATGGACTGGGGCTGTTGCAGCGGATTCGCGAGCGGGAGGAATGGGCCGATCTGCCCGTGGTTCTGTTGACTTCGTTGGCCGCTCCCGAGGAGCAGAAGCGCGGACTGGAATTGGGCGCGGATGCCTACCTGCTGAAACAGACCTTTGACCACCGGCGTCTCATGGACACCATCCAGAGGCTACTATGAAGTCGATCCGGGTATTGGTAGTCGATGACCGCCCTGACCAACGCAATCTGCTTCAGCAGGTTTTGGAGAAAGACCCTCGCTTTCAGGTGCTGGCGGCCCTGCCCAATTGCGGCGACGCGCTGCGTTTCATCAAACTGGAGACCCCCCAGGCGGTAACCATCCGCTGGCCCATGCAGGATGGTTCCAGCCCGGCCTGTGTCCGCCATGTCAGCGCTCAGTTCGCCACTCCGGTGGTGGCCCTGGTGGAGAGTGACTTTGCGCGCAACGAGGCTCAGGCTCTGCGTCAAGGAGCGGTGAGCGCCTTTTTGGCGCTGCCCGACTGTGGCCATCGCGATTACTCCCAACGCTGTCAGGCCTTCTGCGACCATCTGGCGGCCATGAGCAAGGTCCATATTATTCGCCGCAAAGTGCCCGGGTCGGCCGCTCCCTTGCTGGAGCCCGGCAGCAACGGCGCCGCTTTGGAGCGAATGCCCGGGGGACTTCGAGGTCAGCTGATGGGAGTGGGGATCGTGGCTTCCACGGGAGGCCCAGCGGCCGTGTGTGAGGTCTTGCGCCGCCTTCCGAAAGATTTCGTCGCCCCTGTGTTGCTGGTGCAGCACATCACCACCGAGTTTAGCCAGAGTTTTGTGGACTGGCTGGCAGGCAACATCAGCCTGGATGTGCGTACGGCCGAGAACGAGGAGCTTACGCTCCCCGGGACCGTCTACGTGGCTCCGCCAGACTATCATTTGCACTGGGAAAACCGGCGTACCTGGTTACGCAAGGGCGAGCGGGAATGTTGGCAACGGCCTTCCGGAAATGTGCTGTTCCGCTCCATGGCCCAGAGCGGCCTCTCCACAGTGGGCGTGATTTTAACCGGTCTGGGCGAGGACGGAGCCCAGGGTCTGCTGGAGTTGCGCCAATCGGGCGCCCACACCATCTCTCAGAATCGTGAAAGTTGTGTGGTTTACGGTATGCCCAAGGCCGCCGTGCGAATCGGGGCGGTGGACGAGGAAATGCCTCTGGAGCTGATCGGTCCGCGACTTTTGGAATTGGGCCGAGGCCTTGAAGACGGGGACCTCGGGGTACGCTGATCCTCCGCCCCCGATGACGAGAAGCACTGGGGTCACTCGCTCTCTCGGGCTATTCTAAGGGCCAGGGGTTACTGCCCTACACACACACCGGCCGGGTGGCAAACGCCAGGCCACCATGAATGGAGTCTGTTATGAACATTACTTTGTACGCGAGTTTCCCGGATGCACACCTGGCCGAGAAGGCATTGGCCGCATTGCTCGACCGCGGCGCCGACCAGAAGGATCTGTCGGCCCTCTTTCCGCCCGATTACCTGCGCGGCGACAAGGATAAAACGGTGGTCGACAAGGCCACCGAGGGAATTACCACCACCACGAGTGCCGACGCTGCTTCGGGCGCCGGCAAGGGCGCTGGCCTGGGCCTGGGCCTGGGTGCCGTGGCCGCGCTGGCTTCGCTGGTCATCCCCGGCTTTGGCCTGGTGACCGGCGGTGGCGCACTGGCTACCGCGATGGCTGGACTGGCAGGTGCTACCGTGGGTGGCGCTATTGCTGGCGGCGTGGCCGGCTACCTGCAGGATCAGGGCGTGCCGCACCGCATCGCCACCGACTCCGAAGAGGCTCTGAAGAACGGCCGCGCTGTCGTGGCCGTTTCTTGCCCGAGCGGCAAGCTGGGCGAATTCGAAGTGCGCGAGATCATCAATAAATACAGCGCTGATACCTATGGCCGCGCCGATGGCGTAGCTACGATGAAGAACATGCCCTGATCAGTCTTTACCTCTTGGGGGGAGGCCTGTGTGCCTCCCCCCTTTTTTGTTCACCCCACGAAGGAGAGGAAATAGTCCGTGGCCATCGCGACCAAAAAGAACGCAACCGTGACCGAAATGGGAGCAACCATCTTAAAGAAGGGTTGCTCTTTCCGAGTTTGGGCCCCTCACGCTGAGGAAGTGTCGGTAATCGGCAGTTTTAATGAATTTACCCCCGGAAAAAACGCCTTAGAGCGAGACGAATCCGGTCACTGGTCGGGGATCGTGGAGAATGCCAAAGCCGGCGATGAATACCTGTTTCATCTACGCAATGGTGACAAAGAAATGTCTCGTATCGATCCCTATGCTAGAGATGTCACCAATTCCGTCGGCAATGGAATCATCTATGATCCCGGCAAGTTCGACTGGGGCCAGGACGACCAATTCCCCGGAATCGGCAATTTCAATGAGCTGGTGATCTACGAAATGCACATCGGCACCTTTCAGGACTCCAAGGGCGAGGGTCCCGGCACTTTTCGCGATGCCGAGAAGCGCCTGGGGCATCTCAAGAAGCTGGGCATCAACGCGGTGGAGATTTTGCCGGTGGCTGAATTCCCGGGCGATTGGTCGTGGGGCTACAATCCCGCCCACATCTTCGCGGTGGAGACCGCCTATGGCGGGCCGGACGCCTTCAAGAGCTTCATCAAAAGGTGCCATGA
>Ga0075012_10003852_pt1 | contig 14081 bp, 16 predicted proteins | sample All_14_2_FD_71474 | JGI IMG/M metagenome (GOLD analysis project Ga0075012, IMG submission 71474) | Freshwater microbial communities in response to fracking from Pennsylvania, USA - Allegheny Zone_MetaG_DW_15 | ecosystem: Environmental > Aquatic > Deep subsurface > Groundwater > Drilled... | reverse complement strand
CAGGGCGAGCCGGGCGCATGGCCGGCTTGGCGAGGGTCGTCATAGCGATGTCTCCCATCCTTGCAGATGAGCAGCGCCCCGTTGGGAGGGCGTGGCCCGGGGCGGAGAAACGCCGGATTCAGGCTGGTTGCAAGCGAAACTTTTCTGGGGCGCCTGTTAGCCGCGGCGCCATTCAGGCGACGATCAGGCGGCCCGGGCCCCCGCGCGTGCGCGGCTGGCGGCGGCCAGCGCGCCGACCAGCAAACAAATGAGGACGCCGAACAGATTGACGTTGTTGACGACGCCGTAGAACGAATTCTGTGGCTTCTGGGTCACGAAAAAGAAGGCGTGAAGGCTGAACTGCGCGGCCTGGAACAGCATCGCCCCGCCGAGCCAAAGGCTGCCGTAGCGCACCGCGACGGCCAGGAAGCCCAGGGCCAGAACGCCGTCTGCGGTGAGGTGGCCGATCTGGCGGCTCGTTTCGGTGGGAAACTGGTTCACGCCGCCGCCGATGAGGGCGATCAGCAGCACGAGCCCGGCGCCGATCCGTTCAGGCGGCCCGCCGCGCCAGAGCGCGAACCCGCAGACTCCGAAGATCAGGAGCCACAGGCCGACCCAGACGAACTGACTTAGGCTTGGAAACAGCATGTGTTGCGCCCCTAACCTGAATTAGGGACGCAACACCAGTTAATCTATCGCAATCAAGCGCGGCCGATCAGCCGACGTCGCGCATCGCCGTGCGGCTTTCCTGGCGGAGCAGGAACTTCTGGGGCGTGTCCATCTTGGTGCGAATGCCCAGGCGCAGCTTGGCTTCGTTCAGTTCGTTGTGCACGCCGACCATGGCGGTGCGGGCTTCGCCCAGCGCCTTGATCGCGTCGATCAGCTTGGCGGCGGCTTCGTCGCCGAACACCAGCGACGCGCCGACGTCCTTACGGGCTTGCAGCATATCGCTCATCAGCTCGGTGGCTTGAGCCAGGGCCGTATCCACCGAATCCTCGGTCGCAAACAGCTTGGTGGCCACCCGCTGCGCGACAAACGCCTTCTCCATGGAACCCTCCATTAACCAGACTTTAAGGAAGGTAAATGAAAGCTTAAGCCTCGTCTAACGGAAACGCTGCGGCATTCGCGCGCACAGGTTGCAGGCGCGGCCATGCGGCGCCGCGCCGCGGCCAAAGCCCGGATTCCGGGCGCCTGCCCGAAGCGAAGCGTTAGGATTATTGGGTTAGGTGGTGTGCTCGACGGACCATGAGCATGACCGACCAGGCCAACCTCAGAGGCGCCCAGCAGCACGCGACGTTCCACGCGCGCGTCGCCGGCATAGCCCTCATCACCACGATCGCGGTGCTCATGGCCGCGTGCCTGACGTTCATGCTGCAGCAGTGGGCGGTCGCGCGCGAGCAATCGCGCGCCGCGCACGAGGCGCTGGCCGAGATCACCGCCGCCGCCGCCGCTCCGGGGCTGGCCGCGCACGACGAGAAGGCGACCCGGCGGGCCCTCACGGTCCTCTCCCACGCCGAGCGCGTCGTCGCCGCCAGGCTGGTCGACGACGACGGCCGCACCGTGGCCGACTACGTCCGACCGGGCCCCGGCCTGGAGTCGGGGGCGACGGCGCTGCGCGCCGACGTAGGCCTGGGCGGAGAGCGCCTGGGCGAGTTGATCCTGACGATTCAGCCGCCGACCCTCGGCGCCATGCTTCCCCAGTTCTTCGCCCTGACGGCGGCGCTGTTCTTCGGCGGCGTCGGGGTCGCCCTGTTCCTGGCCCGCGGCCTCGCCCACCGGGTCATCGCGCCCGTGCAGAGCCTGTCGGAGGCCATGCACGCCGTGGCGGCGTCCGGGAGCTTCGCGCCGATCCCGGTGACGGCCCAGGACGAGCTGTTCCGCAGCCTGACTGAGAGCTTCAACCACCTGCTCTCGCGCCTCGACGCGCGCGAGCAGGACCTGCAGCGAACCCTGCAGGAGCTGGTGGTCGCGCGCGATGCGGCCAATACGGCCAACGTCCTGAAGTCGCAGTTCCTGGCCAACATGAGCCACGAGATCCGCACCCCGCTGAACGGCGTGCTGGCCATGGCCGAGGTCATGTCCATGGGCGAACTGTCGGGCGCCCAGCGCGAGCGGCTGGACGTCATCCGGCAGTCCGGCGGATTGCTCCTGTCGGTGCTCAACGACGTGCTGGACCTGTCGAAGATCGAGGCCGGCAAGTTCGCGCTGGTCAACGAGAATTTCGAGCTGGAGCGCCTGCTCAACCCCGCCCGCGAGAGCTTTGCAGTGATGGCCAAGGCCAAGGGCCTGGACTTCAGCCTGCGCATCGCCGAGAGCGCTCGCGGCTGGTGGCGCGGCGACGCCGACCGCCTGCGGCAGGTCGCCGGCAACCTGATCTCCAACGCCGTGAAGTTCACGCCCGAGGGATCGGTCTCGGTGGTGTTCGACACCAACCCCGCGACCGGCGCCCTGCGTTTCGAGGTGGCAGACACCGGCGTCGGCATCGCCGAGGAGAAGCTCCCGACCCTGTTCGAGAAGTTCACCCAGGCCGACAATTCCGCCACGCGCCGCTTCGGCGGCACGGGCCTGGGCCTGGCCATCAGCCGCGAGCTGACCCAGATGATGGGCGGGACGATCACCGTCGCCAGCCATGAAGGCCAGGGCTCGACCTTCATCGTCGAGCTGCCGCTGCCGCGCGGCGAAGCGCCGATCGAGGAGTTCGTCGCCGAGGAGGCTCCGGACACGGACGTCGACTCCCTGCGAATCCTCGCCGCCGAGGACAACCCGACCAACCAGCAGGTGCTGACGGCGGTCATGGAGTCGCTCGGCATCGACGTCGACATCGTGGCCGACGGCAAGGCCGCGGTGGAAGCCTGGCGCGACGGCGCCTACGACCTGATCCTGATGGACATCCAGATGCCGGTGATGGACGGCATGGACGCCGCTCGCGCCATCCGCGCGGAGGAACGCGGCGGGGCGCGGCGACGCACGCCGATCGTGGCTCTGACCGCCAACGCGCTCAGTCACCAGGTCGACGAGTATCTCGCCGTCGGCATGGACGGCCACGTGGCCAAGCCCATCGAGATCGCCAAGCTCTACGAGGCGATCGGCAACGCCCTGACGGTCAACGCGGCCGACCCCTCGGTCGCGGCCTAGCTCCGCGCCGGCGGCCCCTCGAACCTGAACAGCCGACAACGGCGGCCTCAGACTGAGGTCAGCCGGGATGCGGTCTCCTGCGCTCAACGCCGTCACCCCGACGGCGCCCAGGAGACCGTACAGATGAAGAAGATCCTCATCGTCCTCGCCGCGGCGTCGGCCCTGGCCGCGACCGCCGTTCCGGCAGCCGCCGCGCCGTGGCGCCCCATCGCGGAACGCCAGGCCGAACTCGACCGCCGCATCGACATGGGCGCTCGCCAGCACACCCTGACGCGGGCCGAGGCCCAGCGCCTGCACGAAGAGCTTCGCCGGGTCGTCCGGCTGGAGACCCGTTATCGCCAGGCCGGCCTCAGCCGCTGGGAGATGGCCGATCTCGACCGCCGCATGGACGCGCTGAGCCGCCAGATTCGCGTCGAACGCCACGACGCCCAGCACCGCCGCTGATCCGGAAGCGACGCAACCGAAGTCGCCCCCGGGGGTTCTCCTCCCCGCCTTCCGGGGGTTGCAAAACGACTGGAGGAAAGGACTAACACTATGACAAAGCTTACGAAAATCGGTCTCTTGGCCGCCTCCGCCCTGGCCCTGTCGGCCGGCGCCGCCTCGGCCCAGGGCTGGAACTCCGTCAACGAACGCCAGGCGCGCCTGGACAGCCGCATCGAGGCCGGCGTGCGCAGTGGAGACCTGTCCCGCGCCGAGGCCCAGCGCCTGGAAGCCGAGTATCGCGACGTTCAGGCCCTGGAAGCTCGCTATCGCCGTGACGGCCTCAGCGACTGGGAACGCCGCGACCTCGACCGGCGCATGGACGCCCTGTCGGTGCGGATCAGCGCCCAGCGCACCGATCGCCAGACCGGCGACGGCTGGTACGGCGGTCGCGGCTGGACCGACGCCCGCGGCGACTGGGTGTCGATCAACCGCCGCCAGGCGCAGCTCGATCAGCGGATTGAGACCGGCTACCGCAGCGGCCGCCTGACCGCGCGGGAAGCCACGCGCCTGCGGGCCGAGTTCAACGCCCTGGAACGCCTTGAGGGTCGCTATCGCGTGAACGGCCTCTCCGGCCGCGAGCGGGCCGACCTGGACGCCCGCTTCGACCGCCTCGCCGCCCAGATCCGCGTCGAGGCGCACGACCACCAGCGCATGGGCTACGGCTACGGCGGCGACCGCCGCTAGATCCGACCCGGCGTGAAATGCGAGCGGGGGCGGCGAAAGCCGTCCCCGTTTCCGCGTCCGGGTCCTGAGCGCTCCCTAGCCTACGATCTCGAGCTCGGGCCAGCGCCGGCGAGCGGCCTCGGCCGTGCGAGCGAAGCCCTGGGTCTGGCGAACGGGATTGGGCCTGAGCTTCAGGCTGAACAGGTCGTCCAGGCCAAAGGGCGCGATCAGCGTCATCGCCCCGTCCGGCTCAAGCCGCGCGCCCACGGCGAAGGTCGAGCTGGTGAAGCGCGTGAGCGCCTCGGCCGTGCGGGAGAGCGGCGTATAGGGCTCGCCGAACTTGCCTTCGAACCACAGGTGCACGCGGGCCTGGTTGCGCACCTCGACCATCTCGCGCAGCGGCGGCTCGAAGGCGTCCGCGACCCGGCGGATCACCACGTCCTCGGCCTCGTAGGAGATGTCCGACGGGTCGAAATAGCCCAGGTCGTAGTCCTTGATCCCGTAGTCGGGGTCGCGGCCTGTGAGGTGGTTGAGCACCGGCTGGTAGATGGCGCCGGAGAACACCAGCCAGTCGGGCAGGTCCAGGTCCCGAGCTGCGGTGAGCACGTGCATCAGGCTGGGCGTGGCGCGCAGGATCGCTTCGAGGCGCTGGAAGTCGGCGGAGTTCGTCATGGTCGTTTGAGCGCACGCCGGAGGGGCCAGGCGTGGTCGAGCGGCCCGTGGCCGGCGCCGAAGCCGGGCGCGCGGGCCATGGCCTCCTGCACATAGGCCCAGGCGCGGGCGACGGCCTGCTGGAGAACAAGGCCCTGGGCCAGCCCCGTCGCGCACGCCGAGGCGAGCGTGCAGCCCGTGCCATGGGTGTGGCGGGTGTCGAGGCGGGCGGCCTCGAAGGTGGATTCGCCCTCAGGCGTGATCAGGATGTCGACCACCGTGTCGCCCGGCACGTGCCCGCCCTTCATCAGCACGGCCCTCGCCCCCATCGCCAGCAGCGCCTCGCCCGCGCGGCGCAGGTCGTCAGGCGTGGCCACGGTCAGACCGGTGAGGGCTTCGGCCTCGGGCGCATTGGGGGTGAGCAGGGCTGCGCGCGGAACCATCAGGGCCCTGACCGCCGAGACGGCTTGGGCCGCAAGCAGCGGCGCGCCGCCCTTGGCGACCATCACGGGGTCGACCACCGCCGGAATCCCCGCGGCAAGGTCGAGGATCGCGGCCACGCGCTCGACCATCTCCACGGATCCGAGCATGCCGGTCTTGATCGCGTCGGCGCCGATGTCGTCCAGCACTGCGCGCGCCTGGGCCTCGACCACGTCGAGCGGGATGGGGTGCACGCCCGAGACGCCGAGGGTGTTCTGCACGGTGATCGCGGTGATCGCCGTGGCCGCGTAGCCGCCGAGCGCCGTGACCGTCTTGATGTCGGCCTGGACGCCGGCGCCGCCCCCGGAATCCGAGCCCGCGACGATCAGGACGCGGCCGAGAGCCTGGGCGGAGGGCGGCTGAGCGGTCATGCCGTCTTGTTCCACATCGCGCGGCGGGCTTCGAGAGGCAGGCTCAGGAATTCTGTGGGCGGCCGGCCTCGGCGATGGCGGCCCGCACCTTGAGCGCCTGGGCGGTCTCGCGCACGTCGTGCACGCGCACGGCGGCCACGCCCGCGGCCGCGCCGGCCAGGGCCGCGGCGATCGACCCGCCGAGGCGGTCGTCCGGTCCCGCCTCGCCGTCGAGCGCGCCGATGAAGCGCTTGCGGCTCGCGCCCAGCAGCACCGGAAAGCCGAGGGCGACGACCCGGTCCAGGCCGGCCAGCAACGGCAGGTTGTGCCGGATCATGTGCTTGCCGAAGCCGATTCCCGGGTCGAGCCAGATGCGTTCGCGCGCGACGCCCGCGGCCATGGCCGTGGCCGCACGCGCCTGCAGGAAGTCGCAGACCTCGGCCGTCACATCGTCGTAGCGCGGCTCCCGTTGCATCGTTCCCGGCTCGCCCTGCATGTGCATGAGGACGACCTCGCAGCCGAGCTCGGCGGCCGTCCCCAGGGCGTCGGGCGCCCAACGCAGGGCGGTCACGTCGTTCCAGATGTTCGCGCCCGCGGCCACGGCCGCACGGGCGACCGCCGGCTTCATGGTGTCGACGCTGATCGGAATCTCGCTCTCGGCGCGGAGCGCGGCGACCAGGGGAACCACCCTGGCGAGCTCCTCGTCCTGCGGCACGGCGGCCGCGCCGGGTCGGGTCGACTCCCCGCCGATGTCCAGCATGTCGGCGCCCTCGGCGATCAGCCGACGGGCATGGGCCAGGGCCGCCTGCGGCTCCAGGTGACGGCCGCCGTCGGAGAAGCTGTCCGGCGTGACGTTGACGATGCCCATCACCCGGACACGGGGCATGGCGCTGGCCCTCTCAATCCGCGCGGCGACGTCCCGGAAGGGGAACGCCGCCTCGACCGCTACGCCGGCTCCGGATCGGGGCGGGGCGAAACCGGCACGGCGGCGCTGGGCCCCGTCGGGCGGCGGGCCTCGGCCTCGTCGCGCTTGGGGGCCACGCCCTTGAGCACATTGACGATCTCGTCGCCGGACAGGGTCTCGTACTCAAGCAGCGCCTTGGCCAGGGTGTGCAGGTCCGCAAGCTTCTCGGTGAGGATCCGGCGGGCTTCCTCGAAGCCGCCCTGCACGAGCTTCTTGACCTCGGCGTCGATGACCTTGGCCGTCTCTTCGGAGACGTTCTGGGTGCGCGAGACCGAGTGACCCAGGAACACCTCATCCTGGTTCTCGCCGTACGACACCACGCCCAGCTTGTCGGAGAAGCCCCACTTGGTGACCATCGCCCGGGCGAGCTTGGTGGCCTGGTCGATGTCCGAGGAGGCGCCGGAGGTGATCTTCTCCTTGCCGAAGATGATCTCCTCGGCCACCCGCCCGCCCATCAGGATGGCGAGGCGCGAGGTCATCTGCTCATAGGTCATCGACAGCTTGTCGCGTTCGGGCAGCTGCATCACCATGCCCAGCGCGCGGCCACGCGGGATGATGGTGGCCTTGTGCATCGGGTCGGTGGCCGGGACGTTCAGCACCACCAGGGCGTGGCCGCCCTCGTGATAGGCCGTCAGCGTCTTTTCTTCCTCGGTCATGGCCATGGAGCGGCGCTCGGCGCCCATCATGACCTTGTCCTTGGCGTCCTCGAAGTCGCGCATGGTGACCATGCGGCGGTTCTTGCGCGCCCCCATCAGGGCCGCCTCGTTGACGAGGTTCGACAGGTCCGCGCCGGAGAAGCCGGGGGTGCCGCGGGCGATCACCTTGACGTCCACGTCGGCGGCCAGCGGCACGTTCTTCATGTGCACGCGCAGAATCCGCTCGCGGCCGTTGATGTCGGGGTTCGGCACCACGACCTGGCGGTCGAAACGGCCGGGACGCAGCAGCGCCGGGTCCAGAACGTCGGGCCGGTTGGTGGCCGCGATCAGGATGATGCCCTCGTTGGCCTCGAAGCCGTCCATCTCGACCAGCAGCTGGTTCAGCGTCTGCTCGCGCTCGTCGTTGCCGCCGCCCAGGCCCGCGCCGCGATGGCGGCCGACCGCGTCGATCTCGTCGATGAAGATGATGCAGGGCGCGTTCTTCTTGGCCTGCTCGAACATGTCGCGCACGCGGCTGGCGCCGACGCCGACGAACATCTCCACGAAGTCCGAGCCCGAGATGGTGAAGAAGGGCACGCCCGCCTCGCCGGCGATGGCGCGGGCGAGCAGGGTCTTGCCCGTGCCGGGCGGGCCGATGAGCAGCGCGCCCTTGGGGATCTTGCCGCCCAGGCGCTGGAACTTCTGGGGGTCCTTCAGGAAGTCGACGATCTCGCTCAGTTCTTCCTTGGCCTCGTCCACGCCGGCCACGTCGTCGAAGGTGACGCGGTTCTTGTTCTCGGTCAGCAGGCGGGCCTTGGACTTGCCGAAGCCCATGGCGCCGCGGGCGCCGCCCTGCATCTGGCGCATGAAGAAGATCCACACCCCGATCAGCAGCAGGATCGGCAGGCTCTGCAGCAGGAAGCCCACCAGCGTGAAGCCGCCGGCCGGCTTGACCTGAATGTCGGCGCCCTGGCCCTCAAGACGCTTGACCAGGTCGTCCTGGTTGGCCGGCGTGACGGCCGTGAAGGTCTTGCCCGACTGGTCGCGGATTTCCACGGCGGCGCCGCGGATGACCGCAGACTTCACCTCGCCGGAGTTCACGCGCGTCAGGAGCTGCGAATAGCTGATCTCGCTGGTGGCGGCCGCGGGGCCGCCCCCCGTCATCATGCTGTAGAGGCCGATCAGGACGACGACGATGACGCCCCAGATGGCGAGATTGCGGAGGTTCATGATGGCTCAGACCGTCTCGAAAAACTTGTTCGCCCTAGAAGATAGGACGCGGCAGGGGGTTTCACCAGCAAGCGCGGCGCCAACGCGACGGAAGATCGCGCCTTGACCACGGGCCGACAAAGCTTGGCCGGAAAAGCGAAAAGGCCGCGCGGGGGTTCCGCACGGCCTTTCGAATTCGACGATAGCCGACCGCGCTCTAGCGCGCCGGCTTTTTCGGCGCGGCGATCAGGCCTTCGCGCTGGGCGCGCTTGCGGGCCAGCTTGCGGGCGCGGCGCACGGCCTCGGCCTTCTGACGGGCGCGCTTCTCGGAGGGCTTTTCGTAGTGGACGTGGCGCTTCATCTCGCGGAACGAGCCCTCGCGCTGCATCTTCTTCTTAAGCGCCTTCAGGGCTTGGTCGACGTTGTTGTCGCGGACGAAAATCTGAACCAGGGGTCTCTCTCCTTTGGACGCTCCCGCTCGGCCATCCGGTACGGAGGGGCGGCGAGCGAACAAAACCGGCAGGCCCGTCGGCAGGAGCCTCCGGGCTGGAAGCGGGCCTGATATCAGAAGGCGCAGGCGATGTCCACGGCGAGACGGCGCGCATTCAGCGGGTTAGAATAGCTCATGACCGACCCTGACGCCTGGGCCCGCGAGGCCGAAGACCGTGTGCTGGACAAGGCCCTCGAGCTGGCGGCCACGATGGGCTGGACCCGCCTGACCGTACGCGCCGCCGCCAGGGCCTGCGGGATGTCGGCGGCCGACGCCGAGCTTCTGGCGCCGAACGGCCCCGCCGACCTCGCCGCGCTCCTGGCCCGCCGGCACGACGCCAGGGCGCTGGCCGCGCTGGCCGACGTGGATGCGCAGGCCCTGAAGATCCGCGCGCGCATCCGCCGGGCGGTGGAGGCGCGGCTGGACGCCGTCGCCGCCGACGAGGCCGCCGCGACGCGCCGCTGGGCGGGCTTCCTCGCCCTGCCCCATCGCCTGCCGCTCGCGCTGAAGCTCCTGTGGGACAGCGCCGACAGGCTCTGGCGCTGGGCCGGCGACACGGCGACCGACGAAAACCACTATTCCAAGCGCGCGATCCTGGCGGGGATCCTGGCCGGGGCGACGGCGATCGAGCTGCAGGGCGGGCGCGCGGCGGCCATGGCCTTCGTCGACGCCCGCATCGAGAACGTCATGGCCTTCGAAACCTGGAAGGCGACGACGAAACTACGCCCGCAGGACGCCCTGCGCGACGTCGCCGCCGCGCTCGGCAAGCTGCGCTACGGATAGCCGTTTCTACTTCAGAGAATGCAGCCGGTTGACGTGGCCCATCTTGCGGCCGGCCTTGGTCTCGCGCTTGCCGTAGAGATGCAGCCGGCTTTCCGGCTCGGCGGCGAGATCGGCCCAGCCCAGCGCCTCCTCGCCCAGCAGGTTGGTCATCTCCACGCGGTGATGCGCCTCGGTCGGACCCAGCGGCCAGCCGGCGATGGCGCGGACGTGCTGCTCGAACTGGTCGACCTCGCAGCCGTCCTGGGTCCAGTGGCCGGTGTTGTGCACCCGCGGCGCGAGCTCGTTGACCAGCAGCTTGCCGCCCTTCACCTCGAAGAGCTCGATGCCGATCACGCCCACGTAGTCGAGGCCGTTGAGGATCTGGTGGGCGATCCGCTCGATCTGCTCGGCGGCCTTCTTCGACACGGCCGCCGGCGCCATGGTGCGGCGCAGGATTCCGTTCTCATGATGGTTCTCACCCGGGGGATAGATGGCGATCTCGCCGTCGCGCCCGCGCACGGCGATCACCGACAGTTCGCGCAGGAAATCGGCCGGCGCCTCCACGATCACGGGCGCTCCGCCGAGCGCGGCGAAGGCCTCGGCCGCGCCGACGGCGTGCTCCACCCACTTCTGGCCCTTGCCGTCGTAGCCGTCGCGGCGGGTCTTCATCAGCGCCGGCGCGCCCAGGCGGGCGAGGGCCTCGACCGCGCTCTCGGCGTGGTGGGCCTCGGCGAAGGCCACGGTGGGAACGCCCGCCCCGTTCAGAAAGGTCTTCTCGTCCACGCGGTCCTGGGCGACGGCGAGCGCACGGGCGCAGGGCGCCGTGGCCGCGCCCAGTTCGCCGAGCCTGGCGACCGCCTGGGCGGGCACGTTCTCGAATTCGTAGGTGACCACGTCGGCCAGGCCGGCGAGCTTGGCCAGCGCCGCCGGATCGTCATAGGCCGCCACGATCGAATGGGCCGCCACGCGGGCGGCCGGCGAATCGGGGTCCGGCTCCAGGACCGCCACGTCGAACCCCAGGCGCGCGGCGGCCAGCGCCAGCATGCGCCCAAGCTGCCCCCCGCCAAGAACGCCGATCACTGAGCCGGGAGGAAGCGGAAAGGCGGGCATGGGTCAGACGTCCTCGACGGTCTCAGGAATGGAGGCGGATTGACGCGCTACGTACTGGCTCAGCCGCTCGGCGAGGGCGGCGTCCGAAAGCGCAAGGATCCGAGCGGCCATCAGGCCAGCGTTCTTCGCGCCGGCCTCGCCTACCGCCAGGGTGCCCACGGGGATGCCGCCGGGCATCTGCACGATGGAGAGCAGCGAATCCATACCCTTCAAGGCCTTGGACTCGATCGGCACGCCCAGCACGGGAAGCTCGGTCATCGAGGCCGTCATGCCCGGCAGGTGCGCCGCGCCGCCGGCCCCGGCGATGATCACCTTCACGCCCGCCGCCTTGGCCCCCTTGGCGAACGCGTACATCCGCTCGGGCGTGCGATGGGCGGAGATCACCTTGGCCTCGTAGGCGACGCCCAGCGCCTCCAGGCTCTCGGCCGCGCTTCGCATGGTCGGCCAGTCAGAGCGGCTGCCCATGATGATGGCGACGGGCGCGGCCTGACCGCTCAAGGAATTGGCCATCGTGGGGCCCCTGCGACGAAAGGCGCGGAGTATAGGCGCCGACTTTGCGCGGGCAACCAAGGAAAGCTAGGGTTAATAACGGTTTCGGTCGGGGGCGATTCGAACGGCCATGAAGATAGGCGGCGCGCGCAACCAGCCGTTCTCCGATATCCGGCGACGGGCCCTGGCCAAGGCGGGCGCCGAGGCCCAGGTCTCGGCCGCGGCGGTGGACAAGGCGGCGTTCCTCGGCCTCACCCAGGACGACATGACCCCGCCGGTGCGCAGCGCCGTCCAGACCTTGCTGACCGAGATCGACGACCTGCGCGGCGAGGTGGGCCGGCTGAAGGCGCGACTGTCCGAAGTCGAGAACCTGGCCGACCGTGACCCGCTGACGCCGCTGCTCAACCGCCGCGCGCTTGTGCGGGAACTGTCGCGCATCCGCACCTTCGCCGCCCGCTACGGCTCTCCCGCCGCCCTGATCTATTTCGACCTCGACGGCTTCAAGGCCGTCAACGACCGCTTCGGCCACGCCGCCGGCGACGCGGCGCTGCGCGCCGTGGCCGAGCGCCTGGCCGCCCAGGTGCGCGAGAGCGACATGGTTGGCCGCATGGGCGGCGACGAGTTCGCCGTGATCCTGGTGCAGGCCGACCGCGGCGCCGCCGAGGCGAAGGGTCAGGCGCTGGCCCGCGCCATCGAGGCCCAGCCGATCACCTTCGGCGACTGGTCGGCCCCGCTGCACATCTCCTACGGCGTCTGCGAGATCACCCCGGACAGGGAGCCGGAAGCCATCGTCGCCGAGGCCGACGCGGCCATGTTCGCCAGGAAGCGCGAACGCCGGGCGGGCTGAGCCGCCCGATCCCCTACCCCCAGATTCCGTAAGGGTCGGCGAAGGGCTTGCCCAGCGCCTCGGCCACGGCCGGGTGGGTGACCTTTCCGGCCAGGACGTTGAGGCCGCGGGCCAGGTGCACGTCGCCCTTCAGGGCGTCCAGGCCCTTGTCGGCCAGCGCCAGGCCGAAGGGCAGGGTCGCATTGCCCAGGGCTTCGGAGGAGGTGCGCGGCGCGGCGCCCGGCATGTTGGCCACGCAGTAGTGGACGACGCCCTCGACCACATAGGTCGGCTCGGCGTGGGTGGTGGGCCGGCTCGTCTCGAAGCAGCCGCCCTGGTCGATGGAGACGTCCACGAGCACCGAGCCCGGCTTCATCTGCTTCAGGTGCTCGCGGCGGACCAGCTTGGGCGCGGCGGCGCCGGCGGTCAGCACCGCGCCGATGACCACGTCGGCCTTGAGCACCTCTTCCTCCACCGCGGCGAAGGTCGAATAGCGGGTCAGGATGCGGCCCTGATAGAGGTCGTCCAGCTCGCGCATGCGGGGGATCGAGCGCTCCAGCACCACCACCTCGGCGCCCAGGCCCGCGGCCATGCGCGCGGCGTTGGCGCCGACCACGCCGCCGCCCAGCACCGCCACGCGGGCCGGCGCCACGCCGGGCACGCCGCAGAGCAGCAGGCCCATCCCGCCGTTGTGCTTCAGCAGCGTCTCGGCCGCCGAGAACACGGCGATGCGCCCGGCGACTTCCGACATGGGCGCCAGCAGCGGCAGGCCGCCCCGGGCGTCGGTGACGGTCTCATAGGCCACGGCCGCGCAGCCGGAGGCCAGGAGCCCCTCGGTCTGGGCGGGGTCGGGCGCCAGGTGCAGGTAGGTGAAGAGGATGTGATCCGGCGTCAGGCGGGCCCATTCGACGGCCTGCGGCTCCTTGACCTTCACGATCATCTTCGCCTGGGCGAAGACCGCATCGGCGTCGGCGGCGATCTTCGCGCCGGCCCTGACATAGACCTCGTCGGCGTAACCGGCGCCGAGCCCGGCGCCCGTCTGCACCAGCACCTCGTGCCCATGGGCCACATACTCGCGCACCGCGGTGGGCGTGAGGCCGACGCGATGCTCGCCGGGCTTGATCTCGGAGGGGACGCCGACGCGCATTTGGAACTCTCCCATTGTCCGGAAATCCATCTACGCCGGATTGAATGCGGCTTCCCGGCGGTTTCGCGGGGTCGATGGACTTCTGGCGTGGTATTCCCCCGCAGAACGCGATCTTGGCGAAGGATTCCCGCATGGACCCGCTCGACTGGAAGATTCTCGGCCACCTGCGCACGCACGGACGGGCGAGCTACGTGGAGCTGGCCGAGGCGGTCCACCTGTCGGAGACCTCCTGCCAGAGGCGGGTCAAGGCGCTCGAGGAAGCCGGCGTGATCTCGGGCTACGCGGCCCTGATCAACGAACGCGCGCTGGGCCTGTCGCTCAACGTCTTCGTCACGGTCACGCTCGCCTCCCAGGCCGAGGCCGCCCTGGACGCCTTCGAGCGGGCCATCGAGGAGGTCAAGGAAGTGGCCGAGTGCCACCTGATGACCGGGGGCGCGGACTATCTGCTGCGGCTGGCCGTGCGCGACGTGGACGACCTGGAGCGGGTGCATTCCAAGGTGCTGACCCGCATCCCCGGCGTGGAGCGGATCAGCTCCAGCCTGGCCATGCGCACGGTGGTGAGGCGGCCCGCCTCGCCGGCGTAGGGGCTCGTCAGTCCAGGACGCACGCCGCCAGGCCGTCGCGGCGCACCGTTCCGGCCGCGCGGGTGATCTTGCCCGAGCGCTTCCTCACATAGGGGCCCGGCTTGGCCGCCTTCCACTTCAGGGG
>Ga0075012_10003850_pt1 | contig 14085 bp, 16 predicted proteins | sample All_14_2_FD_71474 | JGI IMG/M metagenome (GOLD analysis project Ga0075012, IMG submission 71474) | Freshwater microbial communities in response to fracking from Pennsylvania, USA - Allegheny Zone_MetaG_DW_15 | ecosystem: Environmental > Aquatic > Deep subsurface > Groundwater > Drilled... | reverse complement strand
CCTGATCGAAATGGGCGACGTAGACTTTACAAAACGGGATTACCACCATCGACCGCGTCCGATCTTCTTCTGCGACTACAGTCCATTCTGATGGTATTGAAGGAGGGAGACGGATATGCCGAAATGGACGCTGGTAAGCGATTTGAATACATCGCAAGAACTGTCACGGCACTTGCTGAAATCAAGCGATTCCGCCCAGATGCCGATGCCGATGAGTGGTTGTCAACGTTGAGGTGGTGGGTTCAAGCTCCAAATGCTGCGACGCCAAATGACTCGAAAGTTGCAGAGTGGCATTCGAACGCCAATTCCTGGTTTGCTTACCGTTACTGTTGGGGCCTTGGCAGTGTCGTTGGTGTTACTTTCGACATTGTCCATGAAGGGCAGCTTTTGCCGACTACGCTTGAGCAGTGGAATGAGACAGGGCTTCCGTGGAGTGTGTTTTGGCTCAAGGAGCTCGTGACCTGGGGTACTCTTGAGCCTGTCGTAGCATTTTTGATGGCCAGGTCTCTGGCCCGTACGCGAGCAGAAGCTACCGAATTTGTTTCAGAGTATTACCAGTCGTCGTATGCAGTAGCAGCAGCTGATCCACTTGATCCCAGGGCGATCCGCGACTGGAGTGAAGAACGCTTTCCTGGCACTGACATCAGGCAAAGAAGGCTGCCAAGAAACATCCGGATTGATGAAGTCGATTCCTCACTCGCTGGTTTTCGGGGACGGATTCGCGTGATGCCCATTGTACGGTCCGACAGTATTGAGTGGATCGACTGCGCTGGATTTGTATTGGGTCGATCTGCTAGGACGTCCCTTCCCAGCTCAGAAGAGGTGATTTCAACGATTGATTTTGTATTTGACGTTGATCGCCTCCATGTGTCTGTCGAGTGGTATCTTTAAATGTTTCGTGATGCCTTGCGTCGTGTGACTGAAAAATTGGTGTTTCTACGAGTAAAGGAGCATGCGGTCGAAACACGGTTCAATATCGGATATCACTTGATCAAATACCGGAGAGTTCCATATGGCCATGCGGGTCAGAAAGGGCGTCTGATCGCGAATTTCCCCGGGAAATTCCACCTATGCAGTGCATAGGGAAGACGCCTGAACGTTTTGTGGCTTGAAATGCCCTCTCAGACTTGTGTGCCCCATGTCTGGTGTGGAGACGTCATGTCAGGGCATTCTGGTGGGCGGTGAAGAGTTTCCTCACCGCCCGGCCCGTGTGGGGCAAGATGGGAGAATGCCAGCTCAAAAGCTGTCAGTCAACAAGAGAGTTGGAGGACTGGCCAGAGGCCATTGTGGACGGCTCGCATGGCTCGCCGTTGGGGGAGAAGCGGCAGCCGAACATCCGCCATGCGGTCAGTTCGGAATTTCGATGAATGAGCACTTGGGAAGTGCAGTCGAGCTGAAGAAGAGTGCCAGCGTTACTCAGGACGACCAGTGAGACAAGGGTACTGGCCTCGGGAAGCCAATATGGTCAGGGCCGGACATCAGCGCCGCCGTCTGCGTTAGGGAATCGCAACATCCTGGACCGATCAGGGCGTCTCATTCTGCTGCGCGATGGTCGTCCGCTCTTCAAAGCCGTCTGGCACTACCTCCCTGATCCAACTTCGTTGCCGGAGAAGGGACGTGAGGATTCGGGATAATGCCTCGGCATGTTCTCGATCCTCGGCAACGATGTCAATTTCTACCCGGAGGCGGTAGTGCTTCATCGGCGGTTCCTTTCGTTAGAGGTTTCTCAATCTCAATGTTGCTTGCCGCACAGAAAGAGGTTGCGATCGGCCTTCCGGCTTCTGCCGGCTAACAACGGGACGGGATGATATCCGTGCAACCCTGCCTCAATCCGCAGACTAAGTCAAAGGGAATTGATGGCAGAATGCGGGGGCATTCGCAGGCGGCTCGCATGGCTCGCCGGTGAGGAACAACAACAGCCGAACACCGACCAAGGGGCAGGTTCGGAATCACGATAACTGAACGCCCACGGGAACCGTGAGCAGGAGTCAAAGGAAGGGCTAATAATAATCGAAAAGGAAGCGGCCTCGGCAGATTGTAAGCTCGGGCGGGGGCTTACACCTCTTGACCGGCCATAGCCAGAGACGGGCTGGTGATACGCCTCGGTTCCTCGTTGCAGCCCGTCTCGGGTTGAGGTGGGCCTCCGTTATCCGGTCGCCTCGGCAATGACAGCACGCAGGGTGGCAAGTGGCTCCGCTTCCCATTCCATTTGCGTGCAAGCCTGCGGATCGTCGGCTTCCAATGCCGCTTCCATTGCTGTCAGAGCCTGCTTGCAGGCTGCCAGCAGTTTTGGGGCAACGACCATCAACCGTAGTGCGGACAGCGTCGGCGGCACAGGGTCATCACCTATGGGCAACCAGAACGGGCGGCTTCTGACGATCTCATCGCCCTCGGCGTCCCGGATGAAGGCTATGTCCTCGGTGCCGTCCTGCTCGAATTCGAGGCTCCACGGCTGGGTAGAGTCGATCACTTGCGATGTCATGGCAGAATCCTTTCGTGTTGGGGAGAGGGCCGCTTAGCGGAAGCGGCCCAGGAGGTCGATGGCCTCTAAGCCGAGCAGTTCCTCGGCGTCGTAGCCACTGGGCTGGCTGTCATCGTCGAAGGCAAGCGGCGTTGTGCGGATCAGGTCGCGAATGTCGGCGTCGTCCCAATCAGATGTGTCGAAAGAATCGAAGGACGGATTGTCATGAGGGTGGGCCATCGGTGTTACTCCTTGTCTTGTGTTGCAGGCCGTCCCATGCGGCCTTCCGGGGGTGAACACAAGCCGCCCTTCAGACGGAGGCGGAGCGGACCTGCCAGCGAAAGGCCGAAGGCTTCCGCCTTGCGGAAAGCGGCCTTGGCAGCTTGCAGGCTCCGGCGGGCGGCTTACACCCCCCGCTGTTGAAGGCCGCTGACGGGCTGCCACGAGCAGTAGTCAAGGAAGTACCGATGGCTGCCTGCGCCGAGAACCCGTTAGTCATCTTTGGGCAACAACAAGGTTGTCACGGAGCGGTCGGCTTCGGGGGTGATCCAGAAGCGATGAGAACCGGAGCCGTAGGCCGAGAGAGCAGCCGGTCGTCTTGATGCAGGGCTTCGTCGGTATCGCTCTGGTGATCTCCGTGGGCTATAAGGTGATGATCTGGTAATCGTCTAATAACTCGGACCCTTCGTCGCGCAATCGCCGCTGGAGTTGAGCCGGAGTTGGCTGGGCCGGGAAGTACCAGTCGGCCTGGTAATCGTCGCCGACGGCGGGGTGGACCCAAACACTCACTCGCACCCTCATGCCTTTGGCCTTCATACGACAGTCCTGCTTCGCCAGTTTTCGTCTCTCACGTTCTGAGAATCTGGCGAGTTCTGCGTCCAAATCAGCCACAAAGCAAGATTCACACAAACCACCCCGGTTCGTATCAACCGTGGTCGGATTGAACGCCGGCCCCGAACAGCGGATGCAGGGCATCGTTCGGATGGTCGATAGCAGGGCAGAGACATCTGCGTCCGTGGCGGTCTCTGCCGTGAGCGAGCGATTGACCGCACATGCTTTACCCAAGGGGGTTCCCGCCGCGTTTCGCAAGCGGGCCTCCACTTGCAGGGGATATCGCGGGTACATAAAGACGCAGGGGGAGACCTCGCCTTCCAGTCGTACACCATTGCCCAGGTCGTGGGAGTATGTTTTGCGGGGGCAGATTGCGTCGGTTTTCATTGTTTTCTTCATGTCGGAACTCCTTTCCGTTTTGTGATGGTGTGGCGGGATTGCTTCGCGAATCGGTCAGTAGTCTTCGGGCAGTAACACAGTTGTCACCGAACGGTCGCACTCCGTGATGATCCAGAAGCGATGCGAACCGGAGCCGTAGGCAGAGAACAACCGGCCTCCATGCCGAAGGGCTTCGTCATTGGTCTGCATGTCCTCGGGGCAGAGATCGCCCCAATCCCCGGCGGCATGACGCTGCAAGGCGGACAACACTTCCTCGGTGGTGAGCCGCAAGCTGGCATTAGCGGTGATGACCGTTTCGCCGAGCGGAAACAAAACCGCCCAGGTCATGGCTGTTCTCCCAACTCGTCACTGCCGGGCGGCTGGAGTCCGTGCAGGAAATCGACCGCCCGCTGGGCATGGGCCGCCGCCCGGAAGATGGCCCGCTTGTCTGCCCGGAGTACCTGGAGCCAGTGACTCAGATACGCCGCATGGTCTTCGCGAGGTTCCGGCGTGATACTGAGGTCACAGCACAGGAACGCCGCCCCGATCTCGGCCACCAGTTCCTCGCGGGCATACCCTTCGTCACCGAATGTCTTGCGGCCAAAATCCCGGTCGAGACGGGGCGTGGCTTTGGTCCAATGCGTGATCTCATGCGCGAGCGTGGAATAATAGCTCTCCGCATCGCGGAACGCGGCGAGCGGCGGCATCTGCACATGATCGGACGAGGGGGAATAGTAGGCGTGGTCGCCACCATGCTGGATGTCGGCTTCGGTCTGGGTAAAGAACCGGTCGGCGACCTCCATTCGCTGGACGGGATTGCCCGGAGAAACTGCCGGGGCATAGTAATGCGGCGGCAGTCCTTCGATCTGTTCAACATTGAAGACGGTATAGCCTTTGAGGAAAGGAATGCGGTGCTGCGTTTCCTGGCCGTCCTCGCCGGTTTCCGTTTTGGTGATGCGGTCGGCATAAACGACCGATGTTCCCTTGGAACCTTTCTTAATGTCAGCCTGGAGTTCCTTGGCCTGCTTGAAGGTCATCCAGATTGGGACGGTGAACTTCTGGGAGAGAGCCGATTCCCAAAGGCTCAGCACGTTGATGCCCCTGTAGGGTTGGCCGTTTGCCCGGAGCGGACGGGTAATCGGTCCGGCAGCGTGTTCGGCGTTCCAGGGCTTGAGCCACGGTCGGACACCGCGTTCCAGATCGGTGATGATCGCGTTCGTGACGCGGGAATAATGATCGATACGGGTTTTCATATTGGAATCCTTTCCAAGAAAATGGGGCGGACATGGCTGCCCGCCCCGGTTGAATCATGCGGCTTCCTGAGTATTGGCCGTTTGTGATGGTGCAATCTCGAAGCTCATCCCGACAGGCAACCAATCCTTCAGACGCTCGATTTGCTCCGGTGTCCGTCCCGGCTTTTCGGGATCAGAAAACGCTCGGTGAAGCTGCCCCACCAACGACGCCTTCTTGTCACCAGCTCGTGAGTGTGCCCAGGCTTCACCGAGAACCTCGCGACCGACGGCCAGCAACTGCTCGCGAGTGATCCGGCCCAGGAAGTTTTCACTGGTCGGACGCCAGTAGTCGGCGACATTGCCAGAGGTCAGTGACAACGCCACATCGTAGGCGGTCACGTCTTCCTCTGCCGTGGAAGCCAGTTTCGGTTTCAGCGTCCTGGCCATGCAGTAGGCCAGCAACTCGTGCTTGGCTGCGTCGGGCAACGAACGGAACGCCTCAAAGCGGGCCACTTCCGATGTGGGCTGGAGCCACTCGACGGGAAGTGCGTTGGCGATGGAGGCGAACGCATCACCGGCAATGGTCGGTTCCTCATCATCCGAACGATCCTGGCGAGGAATCTGGAAACGCACATCCGCTCCCTCATCAACGGAATCCGAGTCGCCCAGCATCAAACTGGCGACCTGGAACACCAGCAGGTCGAACGTCACGGCAGGATGTTTGGCCAATTCGACCTGAGCAGCCTCCAAGCGGGCGGCTGCCAGATCGCAGCAAAGGCTCGCGGACAGCGGGGGCTTCGGCTTGACCTTCTCGGGACGGGTGTCGTCGTCCTCACCCATGAACCGGGTAAGTTCCTTGCGATGTTCCGGTTTCACCAGCCCCTTGTCGAAAAACGGCGTTCCATCCTGACCAATCGAAACAAAGCAACCAGCCAAACGCTTCTGGTCGGAGTCGAAACCGATAAAGGCGGCCAACTTCTCTTCGACTTCGTCCAGTTGGTCTTGAAGCTCCTGTTGCCGGTCGAACGATTCGTCCGATTCGGTTTCCTCCAGCATCTGCTCGATCTCTTCCAGTTCGGCGTCCAGCCGGGCCTTCAGGTCAAGCAATTCGGATGGGGCATTGACGAGCTGGGGACGAAGACGTTTGCAACTGCTGATGAGGCTGTAGTCACGCTCAGGATTGATCTCGATCCAGCCCCAGCCTTCGGCTTCCAGTTCCTGACGGATGGCATCGAGTTTCTGTTCGGCCAGTGCGTGCAGCAGGTCCGGCTGTTCGAGGTAGATGTCTTCCCCGAACAAGTCGGCATGTGTCGAACCACCAGCGGCCGTGTAAGCTTCCAGTCCGACGAATCGGGCCAGCTTGCTGCTGGCTTCGATCATCTTCTCGGTCAGGGCATCACGGATCGCTCCCGGATCTTCCTTCTGCCAGTCCTGAAGGAACTGGTAAACCTTGAGCTGGCGATCATGGTCATCGGTAACGGCGAAGGCCATCAGGCATTCCAGTGTCATCTCATCGTTGCGGTACTCTTCGAAAAGCTCGGGTGCGATACGGGCTAGCTTCATTCGCTTATGGACGAGGCTTTCCTCAATGCCGAACCGTGTGGCGACTTCGGCGGCGGTGTGTCCCTTGTTGATCAGTTCGGCAAAGGCTTCAAACTGGTCCGCCGGGTGCATCGCCAAGCGAACGACGTTCTCGGCCAGGCTCATTTCTAAGGCCGATTCATCCGTCACGACCTGGCACGGAACTGCGAAGTCTTGCGGTAGCTTGCCTTCGGCTTGTAGTGAGTGGATCGCTTCCAGACGGCGTCCACCCGCAATGACGTGGAACAGTCCGTCACTGGCATCCGTGACGACCAGGTTCTGCATCAGGCCGTGCGACAGGATCGACGCCTTCAGTTCTTCTGTGCCGCCCTTGACCATCGTGCGACGGGCATTGAGCGGGGATTTTTCCAGCTTGCTGGCTGCGATGACCTGGGGTGAGGAAATGGTTTCGATGTTGGTCATATAAACTCCATAAATGGTGGGTTGAGAAATGAAACCGGCGGGCGACCGGAGTCGCCCACCGGCATCCGGGGTCAGGCGGCTGCCTGAGCGGATTCTTTGCGGCCTTTGGCATCGGCCTGAAGCTGGTGCATGATCCAGGTGTGGGCCTGGTCAAAGAGCTTGGCCATCGTCAGCAGGTCGTCAAAACCGAGGCTGTCGGTTTCCTTCCAGGTGTCGTCGCCGTTCTTGTAACTGCGGGTCGGGATGACGCTGTACCAGTTGCCGCGTTCACCCTGGTTACGCCAGATGGTGACTTGCAGGACGCCGATACGGATTTTGTGTGCAGGCTGTGACATGAGTATTCTCCTTTTCCTTGTGTTTCCGGCTGCGACCATCGCGGCCTGATGGCACCCGAACCAAAGCCGCTACAGTCCGGGGCGAAGCGTGCGCAGCGAACCGGGCAAGGGGAAAATTGGGGGCGACCTTTAGGGGGAGCCGATTTTCCCCTTGAGCGGACCGGCGGCGGCTTTAGGCGTGCCCGTCAGGAAGGCCGCTTTGGTCACGGAAACAATAGATCGAGAAAAGGAGAGCCAGAGCCATCCCCGCCATCTCACAATGCCGCTTTTCTGAGCCAAAGCACCCTGGCCAAGCCGGTCTGGTGATACGCCTCGGTGCCCTCGTTGCAGACCGCCTCCGGCCATGACGGGCCTCGACGCGGCCTGGATTGGAAACGAGTGATTCACGCTGGCTCAATGGCTTACGCAGCCATCACGCCTCAAAGCGGCTCTGAGTGCGATTCTCCGAGACAATCGGTGCCGAATCGTGCTATTCTCGAAGGATGCAGGCACGGCGGAGACCGGCCATGAACGCAGACAGGGACGTGATTATGAATGAGATTCCAGAAACAGGATTTGTGCGACTGACGCAGGTGCTGAGCGTCATTCCGCTCGGAAAGACATGCTGGTGGGAGGGGGTGAAGTCGGGACGGTTTCCAAAACCGGTCAAGCTGTCGGCTCGCTGTACTGCTTGGAGAGCGGAAGACATTCGTGAGTTGATCAAAACGCTGTCGGGAACAGCTCCATCAGGGGAGGGAAGTCGTGTGGATCACTGAGGCAATAAGGGTTGGGGTACAAAACCGGGGTATGTTTCTATTTGTATCTCGCAAATCGTTTTGAATATCAACTGCTTACTATGCTTTCGTGGTTGCTGTCGCCTCCACCATTTTACAGGACGTTAATGTCCGTCAATGTCCGCCAAACCAAGACTGGAAGCCAATCACGGGACGATTTCCGCTCGGCCCTGCCCGAACGAACTCGTTGACATCCGCCTCTGAACTGGGGTACTTATTGAGCCACATACCCCACTTCAACGAAAATGTACCCCGGATATGCCCAAATGCCTCACTGATGCTACGGTTCGCAATGCAAAGCCTAAATCCACACCCTACAAGATGTCCGATGGGGAAGGATTATTCCTTCTCATTACGCCGACCGGTTCCAAATATTGGCGGCTAAGGTATTTCTTTGGCGGGAAAGAAAAGTTGCTGGCGTTGGGAGTCTATCCGCAAGTGAGTTTGATCGAAGCCCGCGAAAAGCGGATGCACGCTCAAAAGCAACTTGCCGTCGGGACCGACCCTGGGGAAGCAAAGAAAGAGGAAAAGAAGCAAGAAGTCTTTCAGCGCTCGAATCCGTTCGAGAAGATTGCCGATGAGTGGTTTCGCCAACATGAACCGGAATGGGCCACATCTTATAGCGACCGCCTACGCCGCCAGATCGACAGACATCTCCTGCCGAAACTCGGTAAAAGGCCGATTGCAGAAATCAATGCTTCGGATGTCTTGACCGTACTTCGGGCAATCGAGGCGAAAGGAACACTCGAAACGGCCCACCGCATGAAGCAAGTTGTCGGTCAGATTTTCATGTACGGAATCGCCACGCAACGGGCGGATCGTAATCCAGTGCCGGACCTGCAAGGCGCCTTGAAGACACCTGTGGTCAAGCATCAGCCTTCCCTGAAGGAAGACGACCTTCCGGAATTTCTTGGAAAGCTGGAAGCTTATGAGGGAGGGCTTGTCACCAAGCAGGCACTTCATCTGCTCTTGCTCACATTTGTCCGAACAACCGAGCTACGCGGTGCGCAATGGGGCGAGTTCAATTGGGACAAGGCGGAATGGAGGATACCCCCAGATCGCATGAAAATGAAGGAATTGCACATCGTGCCGCTGTCGAGGCAGGCGATCGGCATTCTTCAGGAATTGCATCCGATCACGGGTCATGGGCACTATGTCTTTCCCAATGAACACAACCTCTCCTCGTTTATGAGCGAAAACACGATGCTCTACGCTCTGTACCGGATGGGCTATCATGGGCGTGCGACAGGACACGGTTTTCGCAGTACCGCAAGTACGATCCTGAACGAGCATGGGTTTCGCCCCGATGTGATCGAGCGGCAGCTTGCCCACGGAGAGCGGGATAAAGTCCGGGCAGCCTACAACCACGCCCAGTACCTGCCAGAACGGCGGGAGATGATGCAGTGGTGGGCCGATTTTCTCGATCAGATGGCGGCAAAGAAGCCGTCAAAGTAAGTCATCGCCGGGCTGGTGATACGCCTCGTGCCTCGTTGCAGCCTGTATAGAGGGGAAACTCAACGTGCCGTCTTGGTAATCGGAACCGTGTTTCTGGCATGGTGGTAAGCCTCGCTTTTGTACTGACGTGGTCCGTCATGCGCCAGGGAGATGTCACTGCCCTGGTTGGTGTCATACCGCCAACTCGGCAAAGACGACGAGGTTCTGACCGAGACCAGTGAGGCTATGATCCGAGTTGCCATGATTCACCTGATGCTCCGCCGACTGCCACCGCTCAGCTAGTTTTCAGCCATGCTGTAAGATCGGATTTGCTAAACCATACTTCTCACTTGGTTAGAGCGATGGCCCAGTATCAGAGCTGCCGTGATCCGAGTAATGATCTGATGGGTCGTTATGGTGGCTCGTGTCGTGCTCAGAGCTACTGTCTTGATGTGTGACGTGATCGACCCAGCTTGTCTGTTGCTGCGAATGATCATGGGGAGCAACTTGCTCGACCCAACTGCTGGCAGGTGTATCGCGGTCATGGGACAAGGTGTCTTCTTCACGCCCGGTGAGCATATGCTGGAATGCCGACTGCACCTGGCTGCCCCATCCGTCCTGTGGTTCCTCGCGGGTTGGTTCTTGCTGGGCGTGATGGGAAAATGGGTTTTCGATTTGTGTAAGACTGCCAATGCTTCCCAAAAACTCCATGATCCCACCAGAATGATTCTCCGGCGGGGTCGCCGACTGTTCGGCAGTGTGATGGCCCAACACGTCGGTAATGCTGCCAAAGGCACCGAGGATGTCATGCTTGCTTTCATGCTGCGAGGCAGTCTCTTGTTGCCCCGGATCGACAAGGCCCTGGAATTGAGCAGCACCCACGCCAATATCGGGCCATTCCATCGTGACCTCCCGAGGTTGTTCAGGTCCATGCGAGTCAATGGGAGCCGCAGGTCCTGTTGCCCATGACTGGATTTCCGGCCATTGCGGAGCTGGCATTGCTGTAGGCTGGTCCGGGGCAACATCGGGAATTTTGTCGGGATGAACCACCTCTTGCACGGGCTGGTGAATAGCCGCTGCAATGTTCTCGACAAATTGCGAGGGTGCTTCAGGAGGCGTGACGGCATCATTGGCAGGCTGTATCTGCTGCGGAACAGTGTCCCACGAATGAATCTCTGGCCATTGCAGTTCCGGTGACATTGCGGATTGGTTCACTGGACCGTCTGTGACTTCCGTTGGATGCGCCTTGTTCTCCATAGGCTGATCCGTGGTAGCCGCGAACATGTCGTGCAGCGGAGCTTGTGCATTCGGTTGAGCAGCGTCGGCAGGCTGAGGATTCAGATGTGATTCGAGCGAATGAATACCATCGCCGACTGTCCATTCCGCCTTGCTCGGAATATGGTCGGCTGCCTGTTCAACTGTCGGTATTCCGTAAATTGGCCCCATGCGTTCCTGTGCCGTCGCATCTTGTAATAGGGCATGACCGTAAGCAGCACTGTGATTGTCAATTGCATCCTTTGCAATCTGATACCCCAGCATTATATCAGCCAGTTCTTGGATTGGGCGCGTATCATCATGTGGAACATTTTCAAGGAGAGTAGTGCTTATTTCATATTGCCGCTCTTGCTTCTCTGCCTGGCCATGTAAAGACGGATTGTCAATCTGTTCGACCGCACCAACGTGAGCACCATGACCACTTACGATATCTCCTTGTGTCACATGAGCGACAATCTTTTCCGAATAGTCTGCATTCTGGTAAGTACCCGCTGGTACACCATTTACGATTTCCAATTGGGCCAGTTGTTCTTTTTCTCCCGGAGCGTTGAACGTACTCGCCCGGCCGTCAGTGGAAATAGCCACCAAGCTTGCCAGATTGCCGCCGAGAGAATGGCCAACCTGAGATATCGCACTAACAGGCACTTCTCCCAATTCACTGATTGCGGCAGCAAACGACATCGCGTCTTTATACTGATCCGTGGGAACAGCATGGTGCAGGATTTGTCTATCTGCGGTCAGCAGATCCTTCGAGTCATCGAGTTCCGTGCCGCGATGCGCAATTATGATCTGTTCAGGATGCTCGATATTCTGGTATGCCACGCCGTAATATCCGGTGTCTTTCCCAATTCCAAGTGAATATGAAATTGCTAATATCGTCCAACCGTGCGGCGGTACACCTCCATTGTCCAGGTATGATTGTAGCGCAATGTAATAGTCACGCTCGGCGTCTTTATCTTCGCTGTCTTTTCTTTCTGCTGTCATATCATTTCATCCCCTTCCTTCAGTTGATTCTATGGTTAGATCGTACAGTGCAAGCTTTCCTTCAATATAGACTCCCATGCCTTGCTTTGATCCAAATCATCTACGAGCGGTTCAGACCTATCCGACGAGAAGCCGTCTATCCCATGCTGAATCATGTATGTGGGGTAGTAAGTAGGAGCGCCAATTGCCTTAATGCTGTCGCAAGCACTCTGCAATTCTTTGGAGTCAGGCGTGAACATGTCGGAATAGGCATTCCATTTGCTTTTCTGCTGGGAACTCAGGGAGCTGATGTATTGCATGATGAGGACTGTGCGCGCTTGATGTGCCGTCACATCTGCGACACGCTTGGCATCGAATCGCACGTAACTCCCTGCCAACAGAAATAGACCTGTCGCATTCGCGTATGACGACTCCCGCACGCATTTGGCAAACGCATTGTAAAGGTCGGGTGGCGTATACTCGCTTTTTGCGGAGGCAAGCGGGATACAATCAAGCTCATGCGTTACAGCGAGATTGCCCTGTGCTTCGTAGTTTGTAACCACAGTACCTGATGTGGCGCCAGGCTGAAGTGCGCGATATTCGCTGGAAAATGCGTCCGTTGACACGACTATGGCGATGACAACAAGTATTGATGACGTTAGCCGCATGGATACCTCATTGCACTACCTTCCGCGCCTTTCGGAAGTATTTTCCAGGTAATGTTCCTCCAGTGATGCGCGGAAACGCGCCTCGTGACTGCCTGGTTTAATGATCGCCGGATTCAGGATGCGTTTCGGCTCCTCGTCCAGCTTGTGAATCTGCTGCTCAATCAGGCGGCGATCCGCGTCGGTGGAGACCTGTAGCTGCTTTTCCAGGTTCATCTTGTAGATGTCCAGGAACAGATCGTAGCGGTTCATCGCGTCGCGCGTGATCAGCTTGACATAGTTATCGAAGACGGCACCGTAATCTCCTGTGGTGATGCCAGCCTTCAGCCGTTCACGAAACTGCTGCACCTTTGGGTTTTTGTCGTGAAGCTGGCCAAGCTCCGCAAAGAAGTCGAAGAACGTTGAGGCAATCAGGTTATCCAGTCGCTCGCCCACTTTTTCACGATACTCCTCCACGGAGCTAAAGCTCATCTGCTGCACGAAGCGGTTGATAACGTCATTGGCCATTGGGTACGCGGCGGGCGCTTCCGGATTTTCGGAGAAGATGTTATTCACGCCCGCTGTTTTGACCGCCTGCGGAAGGTAGTATTCATAGCCGCAGACACGCAGGAAGGTGTCACCGACTGTCGGCTGCTGTGCGCTGCGGTGTTCCATGAAGTGCTTGGCGTCGTCGGTGAAGCCTTCCATGTGCTCCTTCGGAAAGGCGTTGATTCGCTTTGGACGCGTCGTGGAAGGTGAGGGTTGACCGTCTCGCAGCTTGGTATCGTAAAGCTTCCGGTCACCGTGCCGGTGCAGATAGAAGTCAAAGACGTGCTTCACATCCTGCACGCCAACAATCGACATGCCAAACTCGTTGGCAAAAAGCGCCCGCACGGCCTTGTCGGTCTCGTCTCGTACCATCTCCCTCGCCCAATGCAATTGCGAGCCATACGGCAAGAGATTCGCTTGCTGAATCACGTCTATCTTGGCCGCCTTTGACAGATAGCTGCCGATGTTGGGCTTGAGCGTGGAATCAACGAAGTCGCGTAACGCCTCCTGGGCAGGTCCCAGTTGGCCTGTACGCGGGAGTGCGTTGGACTCCGCCAGGATCACCTCCATGTCACCCGTATTCGCAATGCCAAGGCAGAAGTGCTCCATCGCGGTCCCCAACCTGCCACGCAGAATGCCAAGCAGGGTGTCGACCGATTCCGCTCCGCTCAACTCGCAGGCATCCTGGAGGTTTTGCGTGTTCTGGTTCCCCGACTGCAAACAGAAACGAGCCAGGTAGGCTTGTCGCGTTCGCGCGATAGTCAACGCATCCTGGCAGTAGGGCTGAAACTCGTGCTGCTCCACAATGGTCTTGATGTCGTCCAGAATCTTGTCGATTTCCTGGCGATGTTCGGCCACGTTGACCTTTTGCGACTTGAGGTGGGCCAGAAACTCTTCTCTGATGGCAAGCCTGGCTGCGTCCTCTTGTTGCTCCTGACCCTGGTATTGTGCTGCGACTTCACCAGCCGCCGCGCTCGTCACGCCTGTGCCCAGTCCGACCAGCATCGGCAGGAGCAACGTCCCGATTCCGGTCATCGCGCCGCCCGCAAAAATGGCTCCCCCAAGAATGAGTCCTGCTTGTTGCGCCCCGCTGCGGATACTGCTGGACGCCACTTTACCGCCGATATAGGCCGCCGTTGTTTTCCTGGCGTTGATCTTCTTCGTGATCTCGATCGTTTCTTCTGTATTTACAATCCGCTCATCCAG
>Ga0075012_10003846_pt1 | contig 14091 bp, 6 predicted proteins | sample All_14_2_FD_71474 | JGI IMG/M metagenome (GOLD analysis project Ga0075012, IMG submission 71474) | Freshwater microbial communities in response to fracking from Pennsylvania, USA - Allegheny Zone_MetaG_DW_15 | ecosystem: Environmental > Aquatic > Deep subsurface > Groundwater > Drilled... | reverse complement strand
AAATAAAGAAGATGCTAGCGCTAAACCACTCGCTCCACCGCCGCGCAGCCGCAGTCGTTGGGCTCCGCAGCCTCGGCACCTCTTCCTCCTCCTCGATTCGGGACTCGGTCAAGGACTATTACGGCAAGGTTCTGTCCTCCAACAAGGACCTCAAAACGAACGCGTGTACCTCCTCCATGGCCCCGTCGAAGGAGATCCGACAGCTCCTCAAGCTCGTGCCCAAACCCATCACCGATAAGTTTTACGGATGCGGGACCCCGGTGCCCAGCGGGGGAATCCAGGGCTTGAATGTTCTCGACTTGGGGTGCGGGACTGGCCGGGACTGCTACCTGGCGTCGGCACTGGTGGGGGAGACGGGCACCGTGACCGGGATCGACATGACCGAGGAGCAGATCCGGGTCGCCAAGGAGCACGCCGAGGAATATTGTCGAAACACGCTCAAGTACAAGAGGAACAACCTGAGATTTCTACAAGGGTATATTGAGGATATTGAACAAGCGGGAGTGAAGAACGAGAGTCAGGATCTGATCATCTCGAATTGCGTGATCAACCTTTCCCCCGACAAACCCGCAGTGATCAAGGGCATGTTTAATGCGCTAAAGTGGGGCGGAGAGGCTTACTTTAGCGATGTGTACTGTGATCGCCGACTTCCCGAGTCAGTCAGAAAGAACGAGCTCCTGTGGGGCGAATGCCTGAGCGGGGCCCTGTACATTGAGGACTTTATCAGGATCTGCCGCCAAGTCGGTTTTCCCGATCCGAGGGTCCTAGAGAAGGCCCCGATACAAGTGAACGATCCCGAACTAGCTGACTTGCTTGGAAATGCAAAGTTTTTCAGTATCACGTACCGCCTGTTCAAAATTGATGGTCTAGAGACGTTGTGTGAGGACTATGGACAAGTGGCGACGTACCTGGGCACGTTGCCTGGCAATAAGGCCTCGTACGCGTTGGACGACCACCATCTATTTGAGACTAACCGGCCGATGCTCGTTTGTGGGAACACTGCGAGCATGGTGGGCGAGTCGTGGTTGAGGAAACACTTTCGAGTACAGGGAGATCGATCAGTCCACTTTGGACTGTTTCCTTGCGGCCCAGCGCCTTCTTCTTCTTCTTCTTCTGGTACTACGGCCGCTTCTTGTGCTCCGGGGATGGGAGGCGGGGGTGCATGCTGTTGACCACCTAACGACAAATCCTTGATAGCACCCAGGGAAAGGGAATGAACACAGCCTGACTAATGTAAGTACATTTTTATATACTTATAAAAAAATTGGCTCTATCAATCATCTACTGTATGCTGGTAAAAATCTTCAGATCGTCGCATCGATCAACTCCAAGAGTACACTTGGATCCACCACGGACAGCGCCTGCTGCAGTCCATCCGGAGTGTCCAGACGGAGCTGCGACAATTGTCCGAGTTTGGGGATCCCGGCCAGGTTCAAGTATATCAAAGTCGACATGCTCAAACCCTCGCTACCCTCTCTCCCTTGAATATAGCGTCTCACCTCGTCACCGGTGGCGTGTCTGTTGAGGTCCAAGAGCAGTAAACGATCGGGAACGAGCCTCTGCTCCCCCCGACGGCTCGCGACCGCCTCGTAATACCTCTTTAGGAATCGGAGTTGTTCCGCCTGGAGCAGGTCGACCGTACCCCTCTGCGCGGAGGCCACCTCGAGGATGGCCGGGAGAGCGTGTACGGAGTCGTTCAGTAGCGAGTGGTAGATGGCGTCAAACTCGTTGGGAAGGAACCGTGCAAAAGCCAGGAGGTAGGGGGATTTGCTCGCAAAGTCCCTCAACGAGCCGAGCAGTTCCGCTCCCGCTCGAGGTCGGGGGCGAGCAGATAGACACGCCAGGCCCCGCGGATCGACGTGGTAGGGCAGCTGGTCTCCGCGGAGTTTGACCACCAAGTGGATGGGCGGTCGTCGGGGTCGCACCGTCAGGGGCCAGTACCGAGGGGAGTCCACGAGGATGGACTCGATCTGGTCTAGGGGAGGGAGTGTTGCGGGGGCCACGATCCGAACAGCGCGTTGTGCTGAAAGACAAGTCTCAGGAGACTTTTCCTCCTCTTGTTGCTCGCCCCCTTTCGAGCCCTTGCTGGCAGCAAACAAATCGTCCAGGTCGGGAGGGCAACAGAGCTCTCCCAGTGTCTTGTCCTGTTTGAGGACAACGAGGAGAGGGGCGTAGCACGCCTCGCCCGTGTCGGCATCGAAAGCCTCAATGCATCTGGGCTCGGTGGCCAGGACGTACAGGTGACGCAATGCTTGCAGGTAAGACGCATTGTCCTCGGGAGAGTCGGCCAAGATGGGCAAAACAGAGCAAACGATGGACGCGATGGCGTCGTTGCTCGTGGAAAACGAGACCTTTCCTCCGCCCATAAAGAGAAACCCCACCGCCATCCCCGCGAGCTGCTGAGCGCCGTATCGCTTGGTGAGCTTACGGAACAGGCGGAGGGTCTTGAATGTCTCCAAGTCTCCGCTGCCCGCCATAACCAGCCCAAGCGCGACGGCGACGGATGAGTAGCAAGTGTCAGCGCAGAGGAACCCGGTCTTGTCAAAGAAGGACTGAGTCCGCTTTCTAGACCTAACCCCGTCGTCACCGTTCTCATCGCCGTCCTCCTCGTTGCTTCCCGCCATCGTCACATCCCCCTCCTCTTTCCCATCCTCGCCAATGTGAAACAGCCCAAGTAGACAGTCCCTTGCCCGCTGGTCCATGGACCCAGCGAATCTGCATCCGATGCCAAGTGCAGCCCCAGCCACGATGTACGCCCGGCACCGAAGAAGGAATTTCTCGTCCTGGACATCGCCGACCTCGGCCAGCGCAGGGTCGATGCAGTCCGGGATCAAGTTCAGGACCCAGTCTACCGTGGGCTGAACCGTGTCCCACATGACCAAGCACTGGGCCCAGGTACGGAACAGGAGAAAGTCGGGGCGGATACTCTCGAGGAGGAACCGAGTGGTCGGGACGGCCAGTTTGGCCGAGGCAGATGCGTCGTTAGACTTGAGGTAGATGAGCCCCAGCGCAATCGTCGCCCCGGGCGCGGTCAGATCCGTATTGACGTTCGTGCCTTCCAGGACCCGCGAGCACTTGGGCTCCTTGTCAGCCGTGAGGCCGTTCCCCCCCCCTCCAGCAGCGGCCGCCTGTCTGGTCGCCACCGGGGCGACTTTCTGGGTCCGGGAGAAGGCAGTCTCGTCCTCGTCCGCGTACGCATGGACCTGATGGGCGAACTTGGCCACGGGACCTCCGGAAATGAGCACGTTCAGTCTCTCTTCGATTTCCAGATCGGCGAGTCCGGCGAGTCCGCCCTCGATCGCGCCATGTCCCAAAGCAGCGAGGCCGAGCGCCAGACCCGCCGAGAGCGCGTAGGAGGCTCTCTGCTCGACCATCGTGTCACTGGAGGGGGATTTGACCATTTCCTCGAGGAAAAACTCGCAAAAGAGGCGATTGCACGTCCCGCGATGGAGCATCCCCAGTCCCACCAAGGCGGCCGCCTGGACGGTCAGTTTAACCACGTCCAGTTCGGAAAAGGCCTGGGGCATCAGCGAGGGGATGTACATCATCAAAGTCTTGCGGACGATGGGATCGGACGAACTCGCCTTGGCGCATCCCAGGCCGAGGAGCACCCCGATGGACGTCAGCTCATGGTGGTGCTGCAGGTGCTCGTACTGATCGGAGATGGTCAGAAAGGCCAGCTCTTTGTTCAATCCGAGGGCAAGGAGGATTCCAGCGTGGGTCTCGTTCGGGGTCTTGCTCTTGTTGAACAGCACCCAGCTCCGGATCAGGTCCTTTGAGGCCTCGGAGACGACCATTCTCCGTGCGATACTAAGCCCAGCAGAGACTCCGTTGTGGAACGATGGCCAGCTCGCCTTCACCTGGTGCGCCTCGTCCAGCTGGATCTGGACGTTCTGAGGCGGAACCCGACCAGTCTTGGCCAGGTCCGGGACCCGCACGTTCTTCTCGTACGCGTTGGGCTTGATAAACAGCATCAACGCACCTCGTCCAATCGTCCCAGCCATGGCTTTACCGACGAGCTGCTTCAGCTTCATCTGCTGGGCCTGGATCACGTCGTGATCGGTCATCTCAGGTTTCCGCTTGACCACAACCAGCGGGCTCTTGGAAGAGTTTAGCAGCTTGAAAACCTCCTTGATCCTGTGGTCCCTCCCGAACCGTAAGCGAGTGAACCTTTGCAGGGCGAAAAAGTCGTCGTCATCATCCGGGTCTTCATGTGTCTCGGGTCCTTTCAGCAACACAGGGGAATCACTCTGGTCCATCCTCGACGATGCCATCAGTCGCGGTTCGTCCTGCATCGAGAGGTAGACATCCTCTCTGGAGATGAGCTTGGCCAAGTCCTTCGACAAGAACACTGGGGGATTCTCGCGACACCGATGGAGAATCTCGCGCAGAGCAATCTGGATACCGACGGGAAACGTCTCAATCGTGTCTAGATCGAGGCCGAGATCCACCATCCTATTGGCCGCTTCCATGGCGCCGAACTCGTTGAGGGCTCGAAACACCGCCATCAACTCATGCACTCGACCCAGCCAAGGGATTTTCTCTTCCCTCGCCCCGGACCCTACAGCCGCGTGGAATAAGGCTTCCATTGCGTCTGGGGGAGGTAACACTGCTTGGACGGAGACGTCACTCTGGGATGGCCGTCTTCCGAAATGGATGGGGGTGTAGGCCTCACCTAGGTCCCTTCTGTAAACATCATCGTACACGAGGAACACCTGGGACGAGAAGAGTCGAGCACAGAGACCGCCCAAGAACTTCGCCAGCTGAGGCAAATGAGACCGCATCAGCACGTGGAGCTTCATACCCTCGTACTGCAGATGGCCGAAGAAAAACAGCTTGCTCAACAGGTCAAGCCCCATCCTCTCAACCACTCCCCTGATCAATAAGGGACCATTACTAGTGCTCACAGTTGACTGCTCAACCTCTTTCCCTCTAGTCCGCAGCTGAGCCGAAGGGAAAAGTCGACTCACGCCCGCATTGGAGGACACGTGATAGTCACTCGCTAGGAGAAGATCAAATGATGATTTGGGAGAATCAACTGCACTTCCGTCGTGGCTCTTGCTCAGGAGCGCGCCGAACACGTCGAGGAGGGTCTCAAACTCTGCTCCGCGGTCCTTTCGCAGAGCCATATCCACACTTAGCGCAAGGCCCAAAACTGGATCGGAGAGTCTTGCAGCCTCAAGGACAGCCGATGATACAGGACAGAGAAAGGCTGGTCGCGCGCTGATGCGAACAATCGCTCGGGTGCCGTCTGTAGAATAGACATCTAGACAATCACTAGGTGAGGCATATGTGGGGAACCTGACGATGGAGTTGACTCCTAATCCCTCCACGGTCAGTTCACAAAGACGCAACGGCCCTCGCCATAGATGTAAAGTACGATTCGCCTGGAGGATGATCACATCCCTACACGCGTCTTCCGTGCTACCGAGAACGGATGACGCGTCTATCACATCGGAAATGGTGAAATCTAGCGTCGAAGAGTCTCCCAAAGAAAAACCGCGTAGCGTCTGAGTCTCCTTGATTAGTATACACACCACCTGCTTCTTCTCAACCGTATGAGCGTGAAACGCTTTGGAAATCTTTGCGGGCCACTCCTGGTGCGAAAAGGTCCGCAGAGGAACGAGGACCATTTCTGACCGGATCATGTCATCGGTCTCCGTGGCATCACTTCTCGTAATCGACCATAAGATATGGCTTCTCTTCACCTGTGAGAACGTCAGGAGAAACGGTTCATCCTCCGAGACCCAAACGACTTCACTTTGGCGGTCCAGCTCCACCGGTTTGGCTTCATCCAACGGATGAGACACTGAGAAGATGAGCGGATCGTCCTCAGCGATATTTTGTCTGTTAGGGGGAAGCCATCGTTCTACCAAAAGACCACCGAGGGGGTTTGCCCAGATGCGTTTCCCACGAAAAGGCAGAGACGTGTCCCACTCCGCGCCGCTCTCCGAGTTCACCTGGATCACGTCGCCAACCAACGTGCAGCAGCACAGTTCCCGCTCAAAATAAGCGAAAATTGTCTGTGGATCACGTATTCCCGAGTACGTTCGCGCGTATCTCCTGCGGACCTTCCCGGTCCCGATGGTCCAGACCACCTCGCCGTTTCTGAGCGTCCTCAGGCGGTTCGGACCCCGCCAGGCGTCCTCCGGACCCTCGGACGGCTCCGGAGCCCCCACCACCGATACCCGCATCGAGCCCAAGCAAGACTTTACAGCTGCTAGCCCCGGCAACCTGCCTTTTCAAAAGAAAGGAGAACCGCACGTCAATATGTCATCAGTCAAACAACAGCCTGAAGAGAGATGACGTCCGTGCCGCTAGCCTCTGTTTACCATCCATCAATAGGCGAGTTCTTCTTAGTGTATTTATTAGCAACAAGGTACGTTGCTTTTGAGTTGACAGGTGAGATGGTGTTGCAACTGAAAGGAAAAATATACTGCCCCTCCCTCATCAGACGATAATCAGAGAATCAGAGCGTTACAAGGTCATTCAAATGACCAAAGACTATCTCAGCAGTTTTGAAATCTCACTCTGACGACCCGGGTACCTACCCTTACAGATGTTGTGGTAGACAAAATAGGCTTGGCTACTCTCCTGGTCCATCTAGATCCCGCCTGCGGTGCTACAGGTATTGTACATCCCATCGTCCATCAGATACCGACTTGGTACCTAAAATGAAGCGGATGGAGTGCAATAAGAGCTTGATTGATCTTGCTTTTGATACAGCCAGAAACCGACACTTACACTTTCATTTTTCATCGCTGACAAACTAACAACACGCGTCTTTACAACTTTGCGTTTTCGAGCGAATTTCCAATATCTTTTTGATGCATCGTTTGATACTTGGCGAACTTGGGATCGGACTCCTTCCCAGCGAAAGGATAGTCGATGTAGCCCTTCACCGGGTCGTGGATGTAGAAGGTTTTTCTGTCGTATATGTTGAGGTCGGCACCAGTTCGTAGCCGCTCTGGAAGGTCGGGATTGGAAATGAACCAACGACCGAATGCAACAGCATCGTAGATGCCTTTCTCGATCGTCTCCTTCGCTGACGCTGGAGTGAAGCCTCCAGCTCCGATAATCTTCGACGAATACACCTCCTTGGCCCAAGCATTTCGCAACGGTTGAGAGAATCCACTATCTGTGCGAGGATCCGCGTTTCCCTTTCCACCAGTCCAGCGCGGCTCACTCAACAAGAGATACGCCAGCTTGTACTGGTCAAGCGAGCGGATGACTTCACGATATAACTGCTCAGGGTTAGAGTCATTGCAGTTGTAATACGTGTTCGTGTCCTTGTACGTGGGCGAAATGCGAACGGCTACACGATCGTGGCCAAACACAGTGATGACAGCACGCACAACCTCGTGCAAAGCACGCATACGATTCTCAATGCTGCCCCCGTACTCATCAGTTCTCTTGTTGACCCCATCGCAAAGAAACTGGTTCAGAAGGTAACCGTGAGCAGCGTGAATCTCCACAGCATCAAACCCGGCTCGCTTGGCAGCTTCAGCGGCCTTCCGATAATCATCAACCAATCGGGTGCGAATCTCCTCGGCCTCTAGAGCACGCGGCATGCTTGGGGGTGAGGGCTTCTTAGTCTCGAAATCAAGTCCGACCATTTGAGCAGGCAGAGGGACTGCGGAGGACGAAACGGTTGGGAGCGGACGACCAAGACTCTTAAGCAGAGGATGCTTGCCCCAGCTAGCATGCGCGGATCTTCCGACATGCCACATCTGCATGCAAATAAGTCCGCCCTTCGCATGAACGGCGTCAACCACTTTCTTCCACCCGGCCTCCTGCTCCTTAGTGTAAATGCCTGGGGCGTACTCGTAGGGAGTCTCTGGGGAAATGGGCACTGCCTCTGTGATGATGAGGCCACCCTTCGAGGCTCGCTGCTGGTAATAATCCACGGCGGTGGGTCCAGGAGCGAGCGAGTCAACGGCGGCGCGAGTTCGAGTGAGGGGGGCCATGACCACACGATGGCTCAGCGAGAGTGCGCCAAGCTGCAATGGTTGAAACATTTTCTCGTCCGTCTGAAGGATTAAGGACTCTAAGATCGAATCAGGGATCAACTGTCTTCGCGTACGATTGAGGTAGCAGAAAGGAAGGTTAAATGTCTGTCTTTCTTCCTTCTTGTGTTTGTGATGATTGTGTGATGTGATGGATGATGATCTTTGCGGAGGGAGGAACGGAGTGACGTCCTTCGCGAAGTTGGTAGCTAAAACACCTGGTAGATGGTAGGTACCGTTCTCGGGAACGACGGAGAGACTGGCAAGGAGGATTCAATAATCAACAGAAGATTTCCATCAAAAATCGGCGTCCCGAGGGAGTTAACAAGGCCCACGCACAGTTCGAACGTCCACATCGATCTGACCGCGCCATATCCCGCACTTGCCCTTCATTCTTTTCGTAGAGAATTTAAACAGCTGTGGGAAGAGAGGGGGGAAGGATGCTGCTTCAACAAAGACAAAGGATGCTGCTCGCGCTGCGGCGGCAGTACCGGACGCTGCCGATGCCCGCGCTGTCCCCGACGATGACCAACGGGCGGATCGCGTCCTGGAAGAAGAAGGACGGGGAGGTCTTCAAGGTAGACGAGGTGCTGTGCGAAGTGGAAACCGATAAGGCAGTCGTCGACTTCTCCGCTGTGGAGGAAGGAGTGCTGGCCAAGATATTGGTCAAGGCTGGAGGAGATCCTATTCCGGTTGGCGCCCCAGTCGCCCTAGTGGTCGATGACCAGAGCGAAGTCTCCAAAGCGGTCGCGGATTACGAGGCCAAGAGCAAAACCACTACTGCTCCAGCTACTCAAGCGACCGCCGCCCCCATCCAGAAGACAGAGCAGCAATCGCTTTCGGAGAAGAAACCTTCCTCGGAAGGAGCATCGGGTAGACCCGCGGAAGTGAAGAAAGGGGACGGTAAGCCCGTTCCCGTAAGCCCATCCGCTCGGTCATTGCTCGGTGAGCATATCGACTTTACCGAAATAGTGGGATCTGGAAAGAATGGAAGGATAATGAAAGAGGATGCCGTGGCTTATTTGTCTCGAAAGAAGGTGGGCGGAAAAGATGTCTCAGCAGCAGCTCCGTCCTCTGCATCGGCTCCCGTCCCTTCTCGGACGATCCCAGCAGGTTCCGTCGCGGGCAGGCCTGCACGTGTGCCCGCACAGTCTCATTGGCTGCCCGAGGACCGTGGACCTTTCAGAGACGTTCCATTGACAATGATGCGCCGAGTCATTGCGCAAAGGCTAAGCGAGTCGAAGGACAGGACGCCGCACATGTACGCGACCATGGACGCGGACATTGAAAGTGCTCTAGAGGCCCGTAACTCCCTAAAGAAGCTCGGTATGCCCACGCCGTCTATGAACGATCTAGTAATTCGCGCCTGTGCACTAGCGTTGAAAAAGGTCCCGTCGATGAATGTTCGAGTGGAAGGCGACAAGGTCGTTCCGAACGAGAAGATCGACATTTCCGTCGCGGTGGCAACCCCGGGGGGGTTGATAACGCCCATCGTTGAGTCTGCAGATAAGAAGAACCCAGTGGAGATTTCGACAAAGATCAGGGACCTTGCAGCTCGTGCCAAAGAGAACAAGCTCAAGCCCGCCGAGTTCCAGGGAGGATCGTTCACGGTATCCAACCTCGGTATGTTTGGAGTAGATGATTTCACGGCGATCATAAATGCCCCTCAGGTGGCCATTCTCGCGGTTGGCTCTGGGAAGTCAACTCTACACGCGCCCGACCGCGCCCGGGGCGAAGTCGCGTTATCAGCCCTGCAGACTCGTACCAAAATGACGGTTGCCCTGTCGTTTGACCCCCGCGCCGTGAGCGAAGTGGACGCCTCAAAGTTCTTGCAGTCGTTCCAAACCTACATCGAATCACCGGCTGTGCTCTTCTCCACCTAAGCCCGCATTCCTGCCTGGGCGGTGGGATACTGAATACTGGTAAAAAGCAAAGTTGTTGAAAGGAGTTGTAGTAGTAGTACATATCATATATGACGTAACTGTACGTGATATCAAAGACGGCAATCAGGAAAAGGAAACAGCGCACAGCTATATACGTTCAACAGCTCGATAATCAGATCAAAGACGCGGCCGAGGGCAAGGAATGGCCTACAGGGCGGTGGAGCGTACTCCGCACTGGTTGCTGATCCACACGCACCCGGGACTGGATCGGCAAAGGGTGCGAGTGCTCAGCTGACAATAAGGCGTCGCGCGGCACGCACGATCGACCCATGCACAGCCAGGGCTACCGCTGCAGAGACTGCTGCGGGAAACGGTCTGGCACATGGACTTGGGGTCCCATTCATATGTGGGAACGCATGCGCCGTTCTCGAACTTGCATTGCCCGCCCTGGCTGATCAAGCTCGAGCAGCCTGTCGGGGTGATCTGAGTAGAGCACGCGTACTTGGACGTGCACACACTGCCAACCATCGCGCAATGCTCCTTCCGCGCCTCGCACTCCCAGGGCTTGGTCACCGCGCAGTAGTCAGCCGGGGGGAAGGGAGGTCGTGGAACCGGTGGACGCTCGAGCCTGCTGGCAGTCCCGATGCAGAAACGCGTCTGGTCCATATCGTGCATCCCCAGGTTCACGCACCCCATGGAAGAGACGGCCGAGGCGACCGATAGCCCACCCCTTGCTGAGGGAAAGACCCGGAGAAAGTCTGGTAGAACAGTCACATCCGCGATATAGGATGCCGCCGAGCTGCTCGTGGGAGCTGAAGTGGCGATGTTTTCCACAGAAGCCAGCTTCGCGGCGAACTGTTGGGCAGGCTCAACGTAAGCACCGACATCAGCGATGGATGCTAAGGCCTGGGGAACATTTTGCAAGTAGAATCCGTTCTCGTCCACGACCATTTCATTCTGATCAACCGCAATGACCCCGGTAGGTTTTGTGGCAATGACGCTACAGATCAGCTCCTTGGGACCATCTTCAAGTGTTGCCAAACATCCCATGGCCGCCAAATTCGATGGATCCTCGCTAAGCGCGACAACCTTTAATCCCATAAGCCCCTCGTATTGCGCGGCGAATGCACTCCTCGAGCTGATGAACAAGCTACCATCAAGCAAAAACGCAGCGGCGCAGATTAGTCGCTTCGTGGTGGTTGACAGAGAACAGATGGTCAATCGCTCGCGGTTCCCGTTGGTGCGGCCCACGTACGCCGCGGAAACGATTGAGGCAGGTCCAAGATCAAGGGCTTTCTTATCGGGAAGAGGCTGAAGCGTTCTGGAGTCCAAAACTCGGCAGGATCCACGTTCCTGCTCAGCGAGATCGATGGTGATGGTACATAGAACGAGGGGCCCATTATCGGCAATTTTGGTCAGTGAAGGGCCGGCGATGGACCATGCTTCATCCAACACAAGCAATCGCTCGCTGCGAGGAGTGCCGCTAAACGCAACCCGGGAACACGCCCCCTGATTTCCGTTCAACGTGTAGCAAGCGGTTAAAGTTTGTTCGTCTTCACCCGCGACAATCGCAAGTCGATCGCAAACCTCAGTCTGATCGGCACCATCGTTGACGCACAAATCGACCTCATTGAACGGGTCTCCCATCAATCCAAAGTTGACGTCTACACGAATCTGAACGCACTTGGACCCTGTGCTCTGCGTCGCAAAGCAAACTGCCAGAGTACTGTTGTCCAAGGCCACCACTTCGACATCCAAGTAATCGCGGTGTATACTTATGGACTTGGCCAGCCCCAAGGTCGTCTGATTCAAGCTCTGGATCCGTACCGCCTGGCAGGTCACCGCCACCGTTGCCGTACAGACCACGCTCACTTCGTTGCTCACAACGGCCACGGCAAAGTCAGGCGTCCCCGCCGAAAACGGTACCGCGAACCCTGCGACGCGCTGGGCGGCGACGCAAATCGCCGCGACCATCCATGCGACTATTAAGACTCGAGTCATCTTGTTTTGAGGTAAAAGGATGGGTAAAAGGGGGGGACTTTGTTGTAGCTAATCCCTCGAACGGACCAACAAGCAAGGATGAGCCTTCGTAGCCTATCCAAGAGGCACCCCTCCTTGATGGATGGATGAGTGATGACGGAGCGTGTCTGCTGACTCTTTTCCCAGGTTCAACGTTGTTGTCGAGCCTAGCAGGCAAATAATAAGTCTATACGTAATGTACGTTCTTTGGAGCGTGCAGGTAAGGAAAGTCTGATCCGTTCGCCCCTTCAAAGCGTTCCAAACTGCGATATTGTACCAAAGATCAATCAGTCGTCGTCCATAAGAAGAGTCTGGATGGTCTAATATTGTTTGAGGCTATAAACAGGGCCCAACGCAAGAAAGCGAACCGTCTTCATTTCTGATGACTCAAGTGAAACTGAAGTTAACGCGCGATAACGTTACGGACGAGTACCCTGGTACGTGTCGAAGAAGAATCGAAGTTCCGCTCCAAATTGAAAGAATGCTGCAAGAGCCGGTGCGACACAGATGCAAACTAAAAGCATAAATTACTGTAGGAGCAAACGAAGAAGGGCTCCTCTCGATACTAAGGCGATGGTTATATCCGTTCGCTCTATCTACATAACGGTACTGTACCTACAATACGCATATTCAGTCCTGTAGGGTGGTTTCGGTGATTTCCCTTCTTTTTGATTTACAAGAGTTCCTTGAGCAAGGAGATTCTTTATTGGTAACGGTATTGAGTGGAGCCCACCTCGAGCCTTTGGGTCTCCACCCGGAAGTGGTCAGGGCCCAAATCGTGTAGGACTCTCACAGTCTGTCCTTCTAAAGCAACAACCGTCGTAATTGGGGAGTCTCGCTTTCATCCAACCAAACTTATAAATAGACTGGTCCCACGAAGGGCCAGGGCGGAAAGCCCTTGGTTTGCGTAACCAATCAAGGCCATCCTGGTGAAAGTGGGGCGTTGTTCCGAGGGTGAAGCAAGGATGGGTCGAAGAATAGGGCTGCAAACCCTGCTCATGCCTGCAACCACGCTGACGTTGCTGCTAGCATGGTCGGTGGTAGCAGCAACGACTCTTAACTCGACAGAATCTAGTCACCGGTCGAGGTACTACCATCGCACTACTGAGGTCTTGTGTAGGTTTATAAAGCTCTCGAAGAATGATGGTCCATGCGCCTCCTAACGCTTTCGTCATAGTCCCTGATACCAGCTCGGAAGCCAGTGTGGTGGGAGGTAGAAAGGTCGATATTCGGGACAACCCATGGCAAGTGGCCATCTTTGACAGTACCAATAATGCGTTTTGCGGGGGTTGCCTACTCTCAGCAACAGTCGTATTGACTGCGCAACACTGCGTGGAGGCATATCTTGAGCGTTGCCAAGTCGGGTTCGGCCATTCTAAACTATCTGAAATGGTTCAAGCGGGGCTGCGCTCTGTCAAGTATATCATTTCGTATCCACGGTATCAGCCTTATTCTGAAGGAGTGTATGGCAAGGATGTTGCCTTGCTTGTGCTGGACAAGCCAATCGAGTTCAGCTCTACCGCGAAAGCCATCAGGCTAGCCACCCCAATTGACGACGTTGCCGGGCATACCAAACCTGGTACTCGGGCGAAAATCAGTGGATGGGGAACGCTCTCGTTCAGGTCTCAGTCATACCCCGACCAGCTTCATGCTGCTCAAGTCAGACTAGTATCGAGGGAGACTGCGCTGAAACGAGGTATGGCGTTGTACCCAGACCAGATTGCGGCTGGACAGTTTCCAGGGGCAGGAAGAAGTAAGAAGACTTTTGGTATTGAATTGCGACATGAATTGAACTAACATGCTCATCGGCTGTGCTTTTGTGCAGTTGAGTAAGTGATCTCTTTTCAATTGTCATCACGAGGAACTTCATAAACTGACATTAAGAGGTGCGGAACCTAGTACTTGCCAAGGCGATTCAGGGGGTCCGTTGACTGTAAGCACTACAACAGGAGCCATGTTGGTTGGGTCTACATCCTATGGAATCAAGTGCGCAGATGGAAAGCATCCCGGGGTTTACGCTCGCTCCTCGCATTATTCTACATGGATCAACCGAGTTTTAAACGCTTTGTCGCCCAACTCTAGTTCCGCTCGAACCCCTCCGCGACCCTATACCTTTCTAGTGGCCGTCGTGGACATTCCCATGTTTTCATCAAAATCGTTCCCAGTGCTCGTCCCACGCGGGA